>Ga0154965_110_pt4 | contig 37578 bp, 42 predicted proteins | sample RifCSPhighO2_01_FD_105933 | JGI IMG/M metagenome (GOLD analysis project Ga0154965, IMG submission 105933) | Candidatus Yonathbacteria bacterium RIFCSPHIGHO2_01_FULL_51_10
AGTCCACGTTTCTCTACGAGCTCGTCCACAAGAACCTGCAGGCGCGATTTGAGCATAAGTACCGAAGCAACGAGGTTTTTAATTGCGAGAGTTTTTCCGGGACGGAGTACTTGCATCGTACTGTGCTCATAGACCAATCACCGATCGGGCGCACGCCACGATCCAATCCGGCCACCTACACCGGTGCCTTTACCTTCATTCGTGACCTATTCGCAGAGACGGAGGAGGCGCGTATTCGCGGTTGGGGACCGGGGCGATTTTCCTTCAACGTGAAGGGCGGCCGGTGTGAGACCTGTCAGGGTAATGGCACGATCGCGGTGGAAATGCACTTCCTTCCGACGGTGTACGTGACCTGTGATGTGTGCGAGGGTAAGCGTTTTGAAAAAGAGACGCTTGAGGTCAAGTATAAAAAGAAAAATATCTATGAGGTGCTCCGCATGACGGTTGAGGAAGCGTTTAGTTTTTTTGAGGATATTCCGGCCATTTATGATCGACTTAAAACCTTGATGGATGTTGGGCTCAGCTACCTTGAGCTCGGTCAGTCGGCGACAACGCTCTCCGGCGGAGAGGCGCAGCGAGTTAAAATTTCCTCAGAACTCTTTCGTCCCTATCATGAAAGCACGATCTATCTCCTTGATGAGCCGACCGTAGGGCTTCACTACGAAGACGTCCGTAAGCTGATCGAGATACTCCAGAAGCTGGTTGACCGCGGGAACTCAGTTGTTTTGATCGAGCACAACATGGATGTGATCAAGAGCGCTGACTATGTCATTGATATCGGCCCTGAAGGAGGTGCCGGCGGGGGGAACATCGTCGCACGCGGCACTCCGGAGCAAATTGCAGCGAACGCGAAATCCCACACGGGGAAATATTTGAAAAAGGTGCTGAAGAAATAAAGGATCCCCGCGGCAAGCCGAGGAGCTAATAGAAAAATGGCCCCGTCGAAACGGAGCCATTTGTGATAGGCGTCAATCATCGCGCAGCTCCAGAGGCGTCTACGCGTAATTGATTCCATGCCTCGTCGCATACAGCAGGCGGTACTGCGCGGGGGCGCCCTTGCCGCAATTTAGCATATTTTTTAGTGAAGGAATTGATCAAGGTACGGTTGATCTCACCCGTTTGGTCGAGAACACATCTCGTTGGCTGAAAATAAACCTCCTGCTTCCCAAGAAGAAACCAGAAAGCTCCGTCCACCTCTTTTTTTCGTGGGACCAAATTCCCCATACTTCCATGGAAACTCCCCTCTATCGCGTCGTACAATCCCGGGAACACACGTTCCATCAGCAATAGTTGCGGTACTTTCATGAGTATTCTCCCTTGGAAAATACGAGAAGGGTTGAACCATTTAATACTTCAAAAGACCCGGCCGCGACAAGAGTTGCTCGATTCTGTTGCCAAAGCACCTCGCAGATCTTGGCAACAACAATGCGCGAATAGATGACATCGTTCTGCTGGCCGTGGAGCAATTCAAGTGTTTCTGCACAGGCCTGCGCTACGAGCTCAATCATCTCACATTTTTCCATGCGCGATCCGGCAGGGATGTAACCCCTCATTACGAGAAGTGCCCCCGTTGAGACCATCAGTTCAACTTCAGAAATTATAACGCGGACTGTCGTACGGAGGTTTCTCGTGCTACACCTTGTACGCACTTCATTCCCAATCACCCGACTGACATGTTTTCGTGCGTGGATCAGCCATTGATCTGTTGTCGTTGCTACGCTCATGGCATCGTACCCCCTTCGTGGTTGCTCTTTATGTAGCATAGCGCGGGTAAGCAAAACGTCAAGGGCTGCAAGGTTTGCCCAAAGCTTTTTGGGATGTATACTGCCGTCATATGAAATGGACCGCCAGGGTTTCAAAAACTCTCCCCAAGACTCCCGGGGTGTACCAATTCATCGGGGAAAAGGGGAAGATCCTCTATATCGGTAAGGCGACATCACTGCGTGACCGCGTGAGAAGCTACTTCGATGTTGATATTGCAGGCACGCGCGGTGCTCATATCCAAAACATGGTGGAACGGGCACGGCGCGTAAAAGTTATTCCCACCGACTCGGTCCTTGAAGCGCTGCTGCTTGAAGCGGAACTCATCCGAGCTCATCGCCCTCCGTCCAACACAAAAGAGAAAGACGACAAGAGCTGGAATCACATTGTCATCACCGACGAAGATTTTCCGCGGGTACTCATTGTCCGTGGGAAGGAGCTTCGGGATGGTACCAACGAGAAGCTGTTCAAGGTCAAACGGGTATTTGGGCCATTCCCGCACGGCACCACTCTGCGAGAAGCGCTGCGTATCATTCGAAAGATCTTTCCGTTCCGTGATAAATGTACTCCAGGGATAGGGCGACCATGCTTTAATGCGCAGATCGGCCTTTGTCCCGGGGTGTGTGTGGGGACAGTGAGTAAGGCAGAGTACGCAAAAACTATCCGCAGCATTATGCTGTTTTGCGGCGGCAAGAAGAAGCAACTCATCGCGACACTCAAGCGTGAGATGAACGCTGCGGCAAAGAAATTTGAATTTGAAAAAGCCGGCAAGATACAGCGTACAATATTTTCCCTTGAGCACATTCATGATGTGGCGCTCCTTAAGCGGGAGGCAGTTTCTTCAGTGATCCGCATTGAAGCATACGACATTGCCCATATGAGCGGTAAGGCCATGTCAGGGGCTATGACCGTCATTGTGGACGGGGAGCCTGATCATGCGGAATATCGCAAATTCACCATCAAGTCAGTGCAGGGGAGTAACGACACTGCCGCGCTTAAAGAGGTCCTTGCGCGGCGCTTTGCGCATCCTGAGTGGCCTTATCCGCGACTTATCGTCATTGACGGCGGCTTGGCGCAAAAGAATGCTGCGGAAGCGGTTCTAAGAGAGTTGGGAGTTGGTATTCCCGTGGTAAGTGTGGTTAAGGATGACCGCCATCGCGCGCGGGAGATCATGGGGGAGAAGCGCTACGCAACACAGTTTGAAAAAGAGATCATTCTCGCGAATGCGGAGTCCCATCGCTTTGCGCTGAAGCATCATAAAGTATTGCGACGCCTTACATGAAAAGGGGCCTCAAGGTGAGGCCCCTTTATGAAAGTCGCAGATTTTTTCTTTGACTTACACTCTGCGTCTTCGTGCTGGTCGGCGATACATTACTGCGTCTGCTGAAAAAATTGGGTTCATTCCTACGTTGTGATGCCCCGGAGGAATGACAACCGGGTTACCTTTACGAAGTAAGATGAGCGATAAGCAGTGCCCCATCTCATCGCACTGGACTACTCGCGCTACTTCAAAGGACCCCCTTCCAAATATCGCTCGTCCTGCTTTCTTGAGGTACACCTTCTTCCCCTTTTCACTCTGCAGTTGTGTCGTTGCCATACAGTACCCTCCGGTCTTTGTTGTGAGGCGCCTATAATAGTATGGATTTGTGTTTTTGTCAATTACCATTTGTTTGACAAAACACCACATACTATGCTATAATACAGCCAGAGTAAATTACTTTAAGGGAGGCCCTAGATGGGCACTATCATCTTTTGTTTGATTCTGGTACTGACAGGAATGTCGGTATGGGTGTTCTTTAAAAACGTGACGGGAGCAAACACCCGACCAAGCATTCTTGCATGGTTTATCATCTCTATAACTACCGGCATCGCGCTTGCTTCGTTTCTCTGCAATCTTTCTGTTTTGAATGAAGCAAACATCGCTAAAGGTGCGCTATTTTTCGCAAATTTTGGTGCATCGGTTGTGATATTTTTACGGCTGCTATACTTGGGAGGCTACAACTTGAAACTTAGCGTGTTCGATAAAGTTTCAAGTGTTGCGGCTACATGGATTCTGATATATTGGTTTTTGTCAGATGATCCAGTTGGCGCAAATCTCTGCACACAAGGACTTATGATCATCTCTTACTGTTTAATTATCGAGAGAGTCGTGAAAACAAAAGGGAAGAGTGATAATCGTTTGTTTTGGTGGTGTGCGGTTGGGATGAGCATTTTATCTCTCGTCTCTATCCAAGGTGGTGGAATCCTTGAAGCGGTAAACACATATCGGTCGATTATTTCGACCAGTGCCGTTCTTGGAACAATCTACTATTTCCGCGTTAAGCAATGTGCTCAGAAAGTTACCTGAGCACGCAAGGACTCACCGCGCATTCGCAAGAATGCGCGGTTTTTTGTTCATGCCCCTTCACCACCTTTTTAACCTAAAAGTTCTTCGACCACTTGTTTGACATCGTTTCCATCTGCTTTGCCGCCCAGCTCTTTGATGACCGCGCCCATGAGCATGCCCATCTTTGCTTTGTCGGTTACGCCAAGTTCCACTTTCTTGGTTTCCGCCACTTTTCTGATCTCATCTTTAGACATGGTCGCGGGGAGATACGTTTCAAGGACGGCAAGTTCTTCTTTTTCTTGTTCGGCAAGTTCCGGACGCCCACCTTTTACAAACTGGTCTATCGAGTCTTTGCGCTGTTTCGCAAGACGTTTGATGACTGCGAGTGCGGCATCATCGGCAAGTTCGTCCTGCGGCTTCATACCCTTCGCAACCAGTTCGTTGGTGAACGCGGTAAGCATGCCCCGCAGAACGCTTAGTTTAACAACCTCTTTTGCACGCATGGCCTCTTTGATCTGGCCACGAAGCTCTTGATGGATCATATGAATGTTTATGAATTAGAATAGGAGCATTATAGTACAACGGTGGATTGACGGCATATTGACTTTAAAACTTATTTATGGTAATATACTAAAAGGTTGTACACTATTGTAAAAAGGGGGTGCAAGATGGCAAAGAAAGATTTAGATGGTAGCAAAAAGGACCTCGAAAAACGGTTGCGGAAACTCGCGATCGAAAATAAGCAATTGAAGATTGCGCTGGAGCGCGCGAATGCAATTGCTTGCTATGATTCTCTCACCGGAGTATACACTCGGAGAGAACTCATGGAGCATGGAGAGTACTTCATGAAGCTTCTCAATGGACGTTACATTGAAGGAAACATGCGAACGGTACGCCCACATATGACTGAGCTCGCGGTGTGTTTTATTGATCTCAACGATCTAAAGAAGATTAATAATACACAAGGGCATCATTCGGGGGACGAAGCACTCGCAAGTTTTGCTCAGTGCATCAAGGAAAGCATACGCGACACAGACGTCCTTGGACGCTATGGTGGGGACGAATTTGTTGTTTTGTTCCCAAATCAGTCGCTTGTGGACGCAAGAAAGATTGTTCGCAAGATGCGTGCATCTATTGGTCGAACAGTCACTGGGAGAAATGGGATTCCTCTCAGCGCCTCGTTTGGCGTAGCATCTACGTCTGAAGGCCATACAACACTTTCAGATCTGATGGCGATTGCGGATGGACGAATGTATCGTGACAAGGATAGGCAAAAAAAGGGCAGGGCGGCTTAATTACGCTCACCCCGCGGCGGGACTGGAAACAGCCCCGCCGTATTTTTTTGCCCAAAATACACCCATAGCAACTTTTTTGATATACTGTTCCCAATATGGCGCACCAAAAAACACTTCCCTGGCACTCATTTGGACTTGAAGAATCCAACAAACATCTTCGCACTAACTTTGAAAAAGGCCTCACCAACGAAGAAGCAGTTGCGCGTCTCAGAAAATATGGAGCAAATACGTTCGGAGAAATACAGCGCGAGAGCATCTTCTTGCGCGTCTTCACACAATTCAAAAATCCGCTCGTCGCAATGCTCCTCATTGGGTTTTTTGCAACACTTGTCTTTAAGGAGTATCTGGACATGACAGTGATCCTTGCCGCGCTCTGTATCAATGTCATTGTCAGTATCATCCAAGAAGCCCGTGCAGGAAAAGCATTTGAGAAACTCGTCTCCTCGCAGGAGCGCACTGCGCAGGTCATGCGCGATGGGGAGAAGAAGCTTATCTCCGCTCGTGACCTGGTCTTGGGTGACATTATTTTTCTTGAGACCGGTACGCGTGTGCCCGCGGATGCACGAATCATCGACGAGCGGGACCTCAGTTTTGATGAATCGGCGCTTACCGGGGAATCAATGGAAACGGAGAAAGCGGCCGGCAGGCTTCCTTTGGAAATGCACATCGCCGAGCGCACGAACATGGCGTGGATGGGGACGCTTGCGGTGTCAGGAAGAGGGAAGGCGGTTGTTGTCGCAACAGGAGAGCGGACAGAGATGGGTGACATTGCCATAAGCTTGAATGATCTTGCTTCAGAGGCAACCCCGCTTCAGAAAAGCATTCATCGTCTCGCAAAGACGCTGGCTATCATCGCGGCCGGCGCAACTGCGCTCATCTTCGCCTTGGGTATCATGCGCGGACATCAGTTTTCCGAAATGGTGCTCATGGCAGTCTCCGTGGGGATCGCCGCAATGCCCGAGGGGCTTCCGGTGGCAGTTACGGTCACGCTCATTATCGGGATGGAGGCGATCCTCCGACGCGGGGGACTGGTACGTAATCTCCTTGCGGCGGAGACATTGGGGAGCACCACTATTATTTTGACTGACAAAACGGGTACGCTCACAAAAGCGGAGATGGAGGTTGCTCAAACGATCGCCCCGGACCATCTCGTGTCTGAAAAGAAGCATGCTGCCGGTGTGTCGGGGGCGCACGACGAGCAGATCCTTACCATGGCGATCCTCGCCTCGGATGCATTCGTGGAAGGACGCGAGAGTCCACTTGCCGAGTGGGTGGTGCGCGGTCGGCCGGTAGAACGTGCGATCGTCCGCGCGGGGCTTGAGTCGGGGATAGACCCGAATGAACTTTTTCGTGAGACGCCGCGCATTGACTTCATGTCGTTTCAGTCCGAACGACGTTTTGGCGCGTCACTCCATAAAGGCACAAGCAAAACGATGCGGCATCTTTTTGTGACCGGCGCGCCAGAGTTCCTTCTGGCGTCATCGTCGTTCGTTCATATTGGGGATAAGCGCGTGAAGCTTACCGGCGCAATGCGCAAAGATCTTGAGGCGGTGATGCGACGCGAAAGCGCGGCAGGGATGCGGCTCATCGCAGTGTCGTATAAAAATGTGACATGGGAGAAACTCCCCCATGAGTCCGATCCAAATCTCGAGAAAGAAATGCTCGGTCAACTTACCTTCGGCGGGATCATCGCACTCCATGATCCACTTCGTCCTGATGCTCGCACCGCGATCGAGACTGCACAAAAAGCAGGTACACGCGTCATTATGCTCACGGGCGACAACAAAGAGACCGCGCTTGCCATCGCCGAGAAGGCGGGAATCGCGCCGCAAGGAAGTCGTGCCGTTACGGGAGATGAAGTTGAAAAAATGACGGATAGTGAGCTTCTTCACGCACTCCGCGAGATCTCAGTCTTTGCGCGCGTGCTTCCGCACCAGAAGCTTCGCATCGCGCGGATCTTAAAAGGCGAGGGCGAAGTGGTGGCAATGACCGGAGACGGGGTGAACGATGCCCCGGCGCTTCGTGCGGCGGATATCGGCGTCGCACTCGGTGGCGGTACCGAAGTTGCCAAAGAAGCATCTGATCTCGTGCTCCTTGACGGCAGTTTCTCGGTCATCGTCGCGGCGATAGAAGAGGGGAGGCGTATCTTGGATAATTTAAAAAAGATCGTTTCGTATCTGGTGTCTACCAGCATGAGTGAAGTATTCATTGTGGGAGGTGCGCTTGTGGTGGGGGCACCGCTCCCGCTTTTGTCGTCGCAGATCATCTGGACGAAGATCGTAGAAGAAGGCTTCATGAATTTTGCATTTGCATTCGAGCCCAAAGAAGACAATTTGATGCGTCGCAATCCGCAAAGCTCATCAATGCGCACTATCCTCACCCCCAAGGTCAAGCGGCTCATTCTACTTATGAGTGTTATCACCGGGGTGTTCTTGATCGGTTTATATTTCACGCTTCTCGCATTCGGCATGTCGATCGAGAAAGCACGCACATTGATGTTCATCGCGATCTCCATCGATTCCATTTTCTTCGCGCTCTCGCTCAAAAATCTCCACAAGCCGATCTGGCGCATTCCTATTTTCTCAAATCGCTATCTTGTCTTCGCGCTCATCGGAAGTATCGGCGCACTTATTTTGGCACTTGTTCTGCCACCACTACAGAAACTTCTCGCTATCGTTCCGGTGGGGATGGACGACATGGGGTTCATCATCGCGATCGGACTCATAAACCTCGTGGTGGTGGAGAGCGCGAAATATGCGGTTTTTCGCCACGATCAGCTTGAACACTTGAGCCAAAAGGAGCAACAGGAAACCAAAGAGGAGGGTGCGGCGCGCAGAGCGCGCCGCCTCGTGCGATAGAGACACAAGAATGATATACTTCTTCTCAACATGGACTCGCTACTCGTTATCATCATCGCCATTATCGCCGCTGTAATTGGTGCCACTGTGGTATTTTTTGTGGTCAAGGGCAATGCGTCAGGAGTACCTGCCCAGAACCAAAACGACGGTCTCATGCTCCTCCAGAACCAGATCCAGGGCTTCCAGGCGCAGATCGGCGACCTTGTGAAGACGGTAGACGCAAAGCTTGGCGACTCACAGCGTGATATGCGCGAGACCACACGCATTCAATTCTCAGAATCCCAGAAGCTTATCCAGTCAACCAATGAACAAGTCACCAAACACTTGATCGACGTCGCAAAAGGTGTCGCGGAGGCGAATGAAGCGAGCAAGCAGGTGTTCACGATCGCAGATCAACTCCAAAACCTTGAGAAGGTCCTGAAGCACCAGAAACAGCGCGGGAACTTGGGTGAGGCAAGCTTGGAGCTCTCGCTCAATAACATCCTTCCACCGGATGCGTACGAGATGCAGCATCTTTTTCCGGGAGGAGATCAGGTTGATGCGATCATCAAAACAAAAGAAGGGGTTATCCCCGTGGACGCAAAGTTCTCACTCGATAACTACAACCGCGTGGTGAATGAGGATGATCCGGAGCGCAAACTGCTCCTCGAAAAAGATTTCCGTAATGACCTCAAGAAGCGCATTGATGAGACTGCAAAATATATCCGCGTAAAAGACGGCACGCTGCCGTTCGCCTTTATGTACATTCCCGCAGAAGGGATCTACTACGACCTGCTCATCAACGACGTGGGGTCCAAGGTGAATGCCCGAAGCTTGATCGACTATGCGTACACGGAAAAAAACGTGATCATCGTATCGCCCACGACATTCTCTGCGTATCTGCAGGCAGTTCTCTATGGCTTTAAGGCGTTCAAGATAGAGGAGTCGGCAAAAGAGATCGCCAAGGAGGTGGAGAAGCTCGCACGCCACCTGCGCGCGTATGATGAACATTTCAAAAAAGTTGGGAAGTCGCTGGGCACCACCGTGAACCACTATGATGCCGCGCAGAAGGACTTTGGGATGATAGAGAAGGATGTCTTTAAGATCACGGCAGGCAAAGCAGAGATCGGTTTTGAGGCCTTGGCGCTCGATAGGCCCGCGGATGAGGCGGGGGAGTAAAGTAGCTTCACAGAGAAACTTGACATTGATCAAGACGGGCGGCAAGCAATACAAAATGGTTCCGGGTCAGACGCTTAAGATCGAGAAGCTTTTTGACGAGCCAGACGCAAAAGAAGAGGGTTCGGGGTTGAATGTATCACGAAAATTATTGACAGATTTTATTAAGTATGCTACACTAATTTTAGTAAACAGGCAGTACTTTGTAATTTGATTATCCTCGAGAAATCGAATCGACCTGAGGAGGAGTGGAGATGACTAAACTAAGTGCAGTCAGAGTAGAAAACCTGGTTGGTGGGCAAATGTACTTCCTCGTTGATTACACACTTAAAGCAACGTGTAGTAAGCCATTTATCGTATGTGGTGTTCGACGGAAGGACTCGCATGGACACACATGGACGTGGAAAATCCTTATTAAAAAAGCCGACGGTTCGCGGGCATGGGTTCCAGACGCATATTGGTTTCAGTTCTTTAAATTCACACCCTTCGCATACAGAAATAAAAGGATCGAGCTTGGACAAGCACCACTGTAACCTATGATCAAAACTTCATGATAACGTACCTAGGCACTTTGCACTTTATGGTACGTTATTTTTTTGCAAAATCCCACATGTTTTAGGATTGTCATATAAGTGTTACAATAATATTTATGATAACAAAAATTGCATTACTACAAATAAATGCGGGGGAAACTGTCTTTGAAAATTTTGAGATTGCTAAAACTCATATTGAAAAAGCGGCACAAAATGGAGCTGACATTGCGCTTCTCCCCGAATTATGGAATGTTGGGTACACATCTCCCGATGAGTACGTATTCGGGAGGGACACCTGGGGTAAATCAGCTTTTTTCGTGGGAGATAGCGAGTTTGTAAAATACCAAGAGCTTGCGAAGGAGGTGGGGATCGCTATCCTATTGCCATTTTTAGAAAAAAATACTCAGGGAAATTTTTATAATTCCGCAACGCTTATCGACTACACAGGAGAGGTTATTTTACATTATCAAAAAGTACACACGGTGGATAAGGCGTGGGAGATACTATTTACGTCAGGAGAGAATTTTCCGGTTGTTGATCTAAAAACAAAAAAAGGGATGGCAAAAGTAGGTTGTATGATTTGCTACGACAGAGAGTTCCCCGAATCAGCGCGAATCCTTATGCTCAATGGTGCAGAAATAATTTTGGTTCCCAATGCGTGCGTTTTGGATAGTAATCGGTTAACGCAATTTCAATCTCGCGGGTTTGAAAATATGCTTGGAGTTGCAATGACTAATTATCCAAAACCAAAATTTAATGGCAAATCTTGCGCATTTGACGGAATGCGTGTTAAGGGAGAGGACTACAACCCTCTTGTGGTTATGGCAGACGAAGAAGAGGGCATCTGGTATGCTAACTTTGATATCGATATATTGCGAGCATATCGTGAGAAAGAAATCTGGGGTAATGCTTATCGCAAACCAAGATTGTATGGAAAACTCACTGAGGACAACATTCACCAACCCTTCGTAAGGAAAGATGCACGGCGCTAGACGAGTTTGCATATTACCGCAAACATACTTGCATTTCTTTTGAAATAGGGTAGAATGGTTCCCATTATGGCTACAAAGGCAACAACAATGACGACAAAAAAGCTCTCTAAAAAAGAGGGGGATTTCGCGGTGATCAAGACAGGAGGCAAGCAGTACAAAGTGGTCCCCGGTCAAACGCTTAAGATCGAGAAGCTCTCTGATGAGCTCAAGGCGGGGGACGCAGTATCCTTTGATCAGGTGCTCCTCGTCACGGCGGGAGGCAAAGTGTCCGTAGGCACCCCCACCATCGCAGGTGCGACCGTCAAGGCAGAATATGTCCGCGGTGGCAGGGCAGACAAGATCACCGTGATCAAATACAAGCAAAAGAGTCGCTATTTTAAGAAGCGCGGCCACAAGCAGCCCTTCGCGGAGGTAAAGATCTCAACGATTAAGTAGCAAAATAAAATCCCCGAGCATGCTCGGGGATTTTGCAACTTCAGTACGATGGTGGTCAGTCTTCGTCGTTCAAACCAGACACATCCAGGAATTCTTTAAAAAGAAGCCAGCCGATCAACAAGACTGCTATTCCAAGCAATATGAATTTTAACCATAAAGGCATGGCGTGTTCTCCTTTGTTGGTGTTCGGAACAATTCTCTAGTACTCTGCTACTCTTTTTGTCGCTCTGCAGGGGCTCTTTTCCAGAGCGCGTACAGTCCAGCAATCAACAAACCAATGAGTACGAGGATTATCCCCGCACCACCTACAATTGTTTCGATAATCTGCATCTGATTTCTCCTTTGGTTGAATTAATTCGTGTGCCAATCGTCGTATTCGTCACACGCTTCTTGCTCAACTGCCGAATTTCTCAGAAACCGCAAGACGAAGACAGCCAGACAAAGAACCAGTGCTACTCCTACAATAGCGAGCGCTATTTTCATTGCAAGTACCTCCCATTATTAAGCTCATTCGATTAGCGAAAAATTATTCTTGGAAAGATTTTGAATCTCCAGTAGAACTTCCCCATCGAGATTAGCTGGATCATTTTCGTTTCTCGGCGAAGTCGCATCTTTGCGCCATAGGTCAAACAAAGAATCCTTGATCGCCCAAGCAAACGCGAGTGAAATGAGGGCAATGTCAAACAGCCAAATGTCCGGATTTTTTGAGGGATGACTTACCTTGTCAAAGATGAGAACCAAGGGGAGTGCCAATACGAGTAAAACGGTCAATACGACCGCCGTTCTTCGGATGCATTTCTTCATCAGAGCTCTCCTTTGTCGTGAGGAACAATTCCCTAATACTCTAGCGCTACGGTTTTAAATAGTCAACCGCGGTTTTTAAGCGCGTTCTTAAGCGTCTCTTTGTCGGCGTATTCAAGCTCAGCGCCCGTGGAGAGTCCGCGGCCGAGGGCGGTAACCTGAAGGTCGTATTTTTTTAGGAGAGATTCAAGCGTTTTTGATATATAGAGCGCGGTGTGTTCGCCTTCGGCATTGGCGCTCGTAGCCAGGATGATCTCACGGAGGCCATCTTCTTTTGCTGCGCGTTCAACCTCAGTAAGGAGCTCTCGAATACGGATTTTCTTTGCCGGTTCTTGCTCTAGAAAGGGGAGGGAGCCGCCCAATACAAAGAACCGCCCGCGATATGCATCGCTCGCGCGGATCGCATCAAGGTCGGTGTCCCGCTCCACGGCCATCATGAGTGCCGGGTCACGCCCTTTGTCAGAACACTCAGGGCAAAGTGCGACTGATCCTGTGTTGGGATAAAATCGGAAACAGTGCGGGCATTGTGCGCTGGCTTTCTTGAGGGCTGCCAACGCCGCCTCAAGTGCTGAGATCTCTGCCGGCCCGCGAGAAAGCAGGTGATAGACGAACCGCTTCGCCTGCCGCGGCCCAACCCCGGGGAATTTTAAAAACTTTTCTGCAAGTGTTTGAAGTGCGTCCATGGCTAGAAGTCGTCAAGGTTATCTCGAGCGCTCGGCGTGGCTGCCGCATTTCCGTATTCACCACCCTCGATCGTAAGGAACGTGGCCTGTCTTTCATCAAAGTAGAGCTCTGTTTTCCCCGTGGGACCGTTGCGGTGCTTCTCGATCAAGATTTCGGCGATATTGGGGCGGTCGGAGTTTTGGTTCATCTTGTCGTCGCGGTGGATGAACATAACCACATCGGCGTCCTGTTCGATGGATCCTGAATCACGGAGGTCGGAGAGGCGAGGGCGATCCCGGCGCTGCTCAACCGCACGAGAAAGCTGGGAGAGCGCCAGGACCGGCACGCTGAGCTCTTTGGCGAGGCCTTTGAGCGCACGCGAGATCTCGGTCACTTGGTTGACCATGGAATCGTAGTTTCGTGATGGCGCCATGAGCTGAAGATAGTCCACGACAATAAGCCCCAGACCATGCTCGGCTTTGATCCGGCGAGCCGTGGCGCGCATTTTGGTGATCGTGTTGGCGGACTGCTCGTCAATATATATCGGTGCCTGTGCAAGGCGCGCCATGGAGTCACGGAGGCGCTCAAAGTCCTCATCGGACGTGATCTTGCCGGTGCGCAGTTTCCATCCATCCACGCGAGCCTCAGCGGCAAGCATGCGGTCAGCGAGCTGCTGGGAACTCATTTCAAGCGAGAAGATACAGACCGGGGTTTGATGCTTAAGAGCCGTCTGACGGGCAATATCAAGCGCCAGGGAGGTCTTTCCCATGGATGGACGAGCAGCGAGGATGATGAGGTCCTCCGGCTGGAGTCCGGCGAGCTTGTTGTCGAGGCCGGGGAAGCCCGTGGGTACGCCGCGGAGCTTCTCGCGGCCGTTGTGCAAGCCATCAAGACGATCCCACGCCACATCGAGCGTATCAGAGAGTGAAAGGTACTGGTGCGAGGTCCCCAGAGAGCTGACTGACATGACCTTCTTCTCCGCCTCTTCCAAGAGCTGGTCGATATCCTCCGCTTCGCTGTACCCCAACTCGGCGATGGTATCGGCGGCCCCAATAAGATTGCGAAGGATATACTTGCGACGCACGATCTCGGCATAGTAGGTTGCGTTCGTTGCGGACGGCACCACACTTACGATCTCGGCAAGGTACGCATTGCCACCAACTTGTTCAAGCATTCCTTTTTCTTTCAGGCGCGATGACACCGAGAGAAGGTCGATCGGCTCACGGCGCGTGTGGAGCTCAAACATCGCCCGAAAGATCATACGGTGCTTTTCTGCATAGAATGAATCATCGTTGATAAGGTCCGCGACATCGTGCATCGAGTCGGGCTTGAGCATAATAGAACCCAAGAGCGCGCGCTCTGAATCAATGTTTTGAGGTGGAACGCGGAGCGATTCACGGAATTGTTTTTTTGACGTTTTTTCGCGTTCTTTGGAGACAGGCATAGGAGGCATTGTAGCATAGCGTTAAGAACCCGCACCGACCAAAACGGGGAAAATCCGTGGAGAAGATGGGGATTTCAAATGGATGGGGGGGGGTAAGTTAAATGGGTGAGTATACGGTAATGGATACTGCGGGCACAAAAACTTGCCTTGTCTAAATTAATATGTTATAGTATCAAATAGACTATTGGTTTTCCTCACACCACAAAAAGTGGGGGTACAGCAAAAAGGAGGATGTAATGAAACACACAAAAAGTAGTCTTACGCGATTAGTAACGCTTTGTGTACAAGTTGCCGAGAAAGGATACGAGGGTGGTTTTCCGTATGAAAGCGCTGCGGAAAATAGTGGTGAAACAATAGGACGACTTGCCGCGGTTCTCTTGGAGACAGCTCTTCGTGACGAAACTGTTGCTAAGGCTCTAGGTATCAAAGTAGCTACCAAATAACACAAACTGCCTCGTTAGTTATTCAATAAACGCCACCCGAGAAGGTGGCGTTTATTTTTTGCTCTATCTAACTAACCAACCGACTATTTTTCAGTTGTCATTTTTAGTGACGACCGTCACTAAAAATGACATAGGAGATAAAAATTTATACGCAGACATAGCGCAGCGTGCAATTTAGCCTATGCGTGACAACCTGAAACCTTTTGGCGTATCCATCACCTCATATCCAAGGGTGGTAAGCTCGGCACGAATTGCATCGGCGCGTTTCCAGTCCTTCGCACTGCGCGCTTCCTCGCGCTTCGCGGCAAGGAGAGCAACTTCTTTTGGAACAGGATCTTTTTTGAGTCCCTTGAGGCCGAGTCCGAGCACCTCATCGAAAACAACGAGGGTGGCCCGCTTGTTGTGTGCCGCTATTTTTTTGTCCTTGACCAATTGCCAGACCACAGCGAGTGCTTTTGGGGTATTGAGATCATCCACGAGCGCATCAAAAAATTTCTTTCTGTATGAAGTACTGATTACACCTTTTGCCTTCGGGAGTTCCAGAAACGCATTTTGGAGCTTCTCGAACGCATGCTGTGCGCCCGTGAGTGCCTCCCAGGTGAAGTTCATCGTTGCGCGGTATTGCGTCCCAAGAACAAGATAGCGAAATGCGAGCGAAGAGAATCCGTGCTCGCGGATACTCGCAAGTGTTATGATGTTGCCAATGGACTTGGACATTTTTTGGCCATCTACCATCACGAATGCCGTATGGACCCATGCTCGCACGAATTGCCTTCCTGTTGCCGCCTCAGACTGGGCGACCTCGTTCGTGTGATGCGGAAAAATGAGGTCGATGCCCCCGGTATGGATATCGATGGTCTCTCCAAGTTTCTCCATTGCCATCGCTGAGCACTCGATATGCCATCCCGGTCTGCCTTTCCCAAATGGCGCGTCAAAGCTGTTCTCGCCGTCCTCCGGTGTCCAAAATTTCCACAATGCGAAATCCCGCGCATCATTTTTGGCATACTCATCGCTTTCAATTCGTGAGCGTGTGCGCGCATCAATCTTTAATCGAGCAAGGCGGCCATATCCCTTGGATTTTGAAATATCAAAATAAATTCCGGCTTCAGTGCGATACGCATACCCATTGCTGAGAAGCTTTTGTATCAGCTTCACCATTCCCTTAATGTGACCAACGGCGTGGGGGAGAATACCCGGGACTTTTATTCCAAGACTTGCGGTGTCCTCCAAAAATAGGTCTTCGTAACGTTTGGTGAGCGCCGAAAGGGGAACGCCTTCTGCGATGCTCCGCTTAATCGTTTTATCATCAATGTCGGTGATATTCATCACGTGCTTTACTTTGTATCCTGCTGCCTCAAGTGCACGTTTCAAAATATCATTGCTGATAAATGCCCGAAAATTCCCAATATGCGCAGAATCATACACCGTCGGTCCGCAGCTATACATAGAAACACGCCCCTTCATGAGGGGTTGGAAGATCTCCTTCTTGCGGGTGAGCGTGTTGAAAAATCTTAAAACCATCGTTTGTATTTGAAGAAACCAGCCGTAAGTGTGCCGATCGCGAGCATCAGTAAAATGACAACCCAAAAACCATTTGGTCCTTCAACAACCGGCATATTGTCAGCATTCATGCCAAAAATAGCAGCCATCAGGGACAACGGCAACATGGTGAATGTCATGATCGTAAGCACTTTCATGGTCTCGTTCGTCTTTGTGGTCAACAGCGATGAATTTGTTGAACGGAGCTCGGTAAGCGTTTCTTTGTGCGCGTCCATGAGGCTTGCCACCTTGAGATACTCGCCGGTAATAGCTCGCAGATAGTAGAGAAAGTCATCGCCAAACAATTTATGTCCGGCCAGTTCGAAGGAATCAAGAACGTCGCGGTGGTACCGGATGGCTTGTTTGAAAGTGAGCAGGTCGCGGTTAATGCGCGAAAGCGTCTCAACCATCATTGCCTCCTCGCCCGAGAACATGCGCGCGGTGGCCTTCTCAAGTCGAGTGTCAACGAAGTCGAGTTCGTCGATGAGCGATTGATACAGCTCACGAATAATATAAAAGAAAATAAACCCGGCATGGTCTCCGATATTGCTCTTGTCGAGTATGGAATTAACTTCGAACACCTTCGAAAATTCATGGAGCGGATCGATCACCTCATAGTGCGTGGTGATGATGAATTTCTTCCCGATAATGAAATCAACCTCTTGTTCCGTGCGCTTGCCATGCTTGTGAGTGATGGTAGGGAAGTGGAGGATGAGATAAATAAAGTCGCGATAGAGATCAACGCGGGGACGAACGCTTAGCGACATGAGCTCATTGCCCAAGATCGGCGGGACGGAAAACTCTTCCATGACCACGCGCACTTCTTCTTCCGTTGGTGATTCAAGGTCAACCCAAACAAGATCTTTGTAGGTGTAGCGGGAAATCATACGATGTGATAATTAGCGACGCAGAGCGAGTAAAACGGGGAAAATATTTTTTCTCGTTTTCGAGCCGAGGAGCTAATATAGGTTCAATACCTCTATTATACGCTCCCTCGCGTTTGACCACAAGTCTCGCCTCTGCCATAATACGCAAATGTTCAAATTCTCGCGTACCTCTTTTGCCGTTACCGTTATCGGGATCGGATCCATCATCATTGCTTTCAATGTCGGCTTTTCGGCCGGTACCTATGCCTATGGCGGGGCAACAAACAACCAGTCAACGGCATCAACCACACCGCCCAACGAGTTATTTTCAGATATTTTTGCCGGACAGGGGGGTGAAGATACATCGGCCCCGCCGGGTATCGACCTCTCGGAGGTTTGGGCTGTCTGGCACCTCATTGATAGTAAATACGTTTCCACAACAGCGTCAACAACAGAAGATACTCCGGAGAGTCGCGTTGATGGAATGACGGCAGGGTTAGTTGCATCGCTCGGTGATCCGTACACCGTCTTTATGCCTGCGAAGGAAGCGTCGTACTTCAATGAAGAGATCAGCGGCAACTTCGTGGGGATCGGAGTAGAGATCGGAATGGACGACAACATCCTCACGGTCATCGCACCCCTTAAGGGAACGCCCGCCGCGCTTGCGGGAATTCTCTCGGGGGATAAGATCATCGAGATCGATGGCATCCCGACCGCAAATATGGATACCGATGCGGCCATCACCCGTATTCGCGGAGAGGCGGGGACCACGGTCACGCTTACGGTGCTCCACAACGGCAGCGACACAACGGTAAAGATCCCTGTGAAGCGCGCCACCATCAACATCCCGACCGTAGAAACAGAGGCGCGTGCTGACGGCGTCTTTGTCATCCATCTTTACAGCTTCTCGGCAAATTCACCCTCGCTTTTCCGTGATGCACTCCGCGAGTTCATTCTTTCGGGTGACTATATGCTCGTGCTCGACCTTCGCGACAACCCGGGAGGATACCTTGATGCCGCGGTGGACATGGCGAGCTTCTTCCTGCCGCAAGGAACAGTGGTCGCACGAGAAGATTTTGGCGGGAACACCTCTGAAAATATTTACCGAAGCAAGGGCTACGATATTTTCACTGACCAACTCAAAATGGCGATCCTCATAAACCAAGGGAGCGCCTCTGCATCAGAGATTCTTGCCGGCGCTCTTTCGGAACATCATAAAGCGACCCTGATCGGCGAAAAGAGCTTTGGGAAGGGTTCGGTACAAGAGCTCGTACCACTCAAAGATGGCGCTTCACTCAAAGTTACCGTTGCTAAATGGCTCACCCCCAACGGGCACTCTCTTATTCATAACGGTCTTGATCCGCAAATAACCGTGATCACGACCAAGAAGGATGTTGAAGCGGGTATCGACCCGCAGCTCGAACGCGCGGCTCAGTTCTTGATCAAAGGATCTTAAAATACAAATTTATGAAAGTTATTTTCTTGCGTGATGTGCCAAAAGTAGGAAAAAAGGGGGAAGCGAAGGATATATCAGACGGATATGCCCGCAACTTTCTCTTGCCACGCAAACTTGCTGAGATAGCCACGAGTGACGCACTCGCCCGACACCAGACCGCGCAAAAACATGTCGAGGAACAACGCGCTACAACCGAAGCAACCTTACGTAACCACATTGCGAAGCTCAAAGATGCTGCACTTCACATAACGGCAAAAGCGAGCCCTCAGGGACATCTCTTTGCAGGTATCGGTGCAGCAGAGATCGCATCACTGGTGAAGAAAAATATCGGCATAGAACTTGACGAAAAATTTTTCATACTTGATCACCCGATCAAGACCGTCGGCATCCACACCCTAGCTGTGCGTGCGGGCCGCATTGAGGGGACCGTCACCGTCACGGTCGAATCCGCAGGAGCGTAGGGAAGATATCGCGACAGCAAAAAAGCCCCCGAGGCGGGGGCTTTTTTGAACAACGATGCTCTATTTATGAGACTACATGGACGATGCTCCTGCGCTCAGTCTTGCCTGTGAAGGACGTTTTTCGTGTCACTGCGAAGGCAACCGTGCCATCCTGTGCCGCGAAGAGCGTATGGTCTTTGCCGACCGATATATTCTTGCCGGGGAGGATCTTTGTACCGCGCTGGCGGACAATAATGTTACCCGTTTTTACTTTTTCACCGGCATACCGCTTAACCCCCAGGTATTGTGGGTTTGAGTCTCGAAGGTTATGCGCGGTTCCGCCTGCTTTTCTATGTGCCATAAGTAACTAAAATGTGTATAATATGTCCCATGAGTATACGGGATGTCCAGGAAAAAATCAAGGGCTCCGTGGTCCCGGTACTCCACAGGCATCGCGGGGACATTTTTGTCGGGGCGATCATACTTTTGGTTGCCTTTGTGGGGTTTGGCTTGGGACGCCTCTCGGTGACTCCGCAGACACTTTCGCCGGCCGCCCCTTCCGGAGTAACCCAAAATGCCAGTGTCGCCGTGGCGGCCAATACCCCTGTCTCGGACGGGGCGGAACAGCGAGTGGTCGCCTCAAAGAGCGGCAGCCGGTACCATTTACCGGATTGCCCCGGGGCGCTTCAGATCAGCGATTCGAACAAGGTCTGGTTTGCATCCCGTTCGGAAGCAGAGAAGGCAGGATACACTCCCGCCTCGAACTGTAAGGGATTACAATAAAAATTATATTTAAATTTTAATCATTAACGAAACACCCATGGAACGAAACGATCTCTCATACGGCATCATCCCACTCTTCCGCAGCGGGAACCAATGCATTCAACTCCTCATCCAGGACCATCATGGTAACTGGGGCTTTCCCAAGGGACATCCGAAGGAAGGAGAGACCGGATTTGAAACGGCGCTTCGTGAGCTCTACGAAGAAACCGGCATCACGGACTGCAATCTTTTGCCGGGGATCTCATTTACTGACAACTATCAATACACCGCTGAAAATGGCGACAAGGTCAACAAAACAGTAACGTACTACCTTGCTGCTGTTAACGATCCACGCATAGAGCAAAAAGATACCGATGGCGAGATCAAGGCGACACTATGGGCAGATGCCGAAACCGCGCTCAAGACTCTTACGTTTGAAAATCGCAAGAAACTCATCAATGAAGTCCAACAATACCTCCACTCGCAAAATCTTATCCAATAACTTTTACCGCATCTCATTATATGATCGTTATCGATGCAGAAATGTCTGGGCTTGATCCGCACGCAAATTCCATTGTCAGCGTTGGTGCTGTTGATCTTGAGGACCCCTCACGCCAATTCTACGGAGAGTGCCGCGTGTGGGAGGGTGCAGAGATCGATCCCGAGGGACTTGCGGTAAATGGCTTTAGTGAAGCACAGGTTCTTGACCCAAAAAAGAAATCTCTCGAGGATCTTATGCGAGAATTTTTTGCGTGGATCGAAATTTCAACCGATCGAACACTCTGCGGACAGAACGTCGCACTTGATCGCAATTTTTTGAATGATTCATTTCGCCGTGCAGATGTGCCATTTCGTTTTGCTCACCGTAATGTTGATACGCACTCGGTTGCGTATGCATATTTTCGCTTACATGACACAGAGATCCCTCTTAAGGAGAGCGACAAGCAATCCGCGCTCTCGCTTGATAAGATCCTTGAAATGCTGGGTCTCCCGCCAGAGCCACGCCCCCACATCGCCCTAAACGGCGCCCTCCTTGAGGCCGAGGCCTTCTCGCGCATGGTCTACGGCAAAAATCTTTTGCCTGAGTTTGCGCAGTATCCGGTACTCAAGCCATAAAATTCTTAACTGATTGACAGACTGCTCCTCGTTCTGTATTGTACAAAATAGTAAAAGCAGTAGTTATTCGACATTCCCGCGTCTCAACATCGGAGGATTACGTGATGAATACATTGAAGAAGTGGTGGCACGGTCTGGCAATTGCGGTTGCGTTCATGTCAGGGTCGGCATTCGGTCTTTTGATCGGCGACACATGGTCGGCAGTTCTGTCGGGAGTGGCGCTTGCCGGAAGTATGGCATGGATCCTCACTTTGGACTGGACATTGTTCCATCTGCGCTTCAACGAGCTCTCAGCACGCATGTCTGTAGCAGGTGCCGGCAAAGCAATGGGCGGATTTTTGTTCGCACTTGGCAAATTTATCTGGTCAGTACCCTATAGCCTCGTGGTGAACGCGGCATATCGGCGACTCCTCGTGGCACTGGCATTTCTGGTTGGACTCGTAATGATTCAGTGGATGATCTGGGTTCCTATCCTCAATTTACTCCAAGAAGCAGAGGGGCGTGGAAACTTTCTTTCGCTTACTCTCAGTCTTGGGCTGTTGCTCCTTTCTCCTTCATTTCTCGCGTTCGTCATTGCAGGGGCAATTGTCTTTATCGCATCGCCCCGTGCCTACAGACACACGCCGGATAACAGTATGGCGGGACATGATCCCTTCGGAAGATTCATGTTTGATTGGCTGACGCAGTTTATTGAAAGCGAGAAAAGTACCACTTTCGCACTCATTGACCTCATACTGATACGAGGCTGGAATGCACTGCGAATGATTGTATTCCCGTTTGTCTTTGCTGTGTGGGGGACGTACGTCCTCGCCACAAAAAAGACCGGACTTTCAGCGTTTTGTGCCATGGGCTTAGTGTCCATCCAACTAGCAGTTTCGCATTGGTTTGGTGGCATCATTACCTCAAACCCAAACTTCTGGCTCCTGCTGGTTATTGGTGCCGGCGTCGGGGTGTGGCTTGGCGGGAAGATCCACGACGGGCTTGATGCGAAGATCTCTATTTGGAATTTTCAAAAACCCAAGCTGACATTCGCGTCTCAACAATAGTCGTAGTGGTGTCAATGTAGCGGCGAGGATGGACAAACCATGCCTCGCCGCTTTTTTTTCGTTAGTCTTTTAGAGGTCGGCCCTCCAAATTTTTTTAAATGTCGCCTTTCTTCTTCGTCGGCTTAAGCATCACGGTTTGTTTTTTTGTTCGGAAGGCGAGGATCTCTTCTTGCTCGGGGTCGGGTAGGGTAGGGAGAAGCTTCTCAAGTTTCTTTTCATCAGGCTCAAGTATTTTATTCCATACGCCGAGCTTTTGTAGAATTGGCTCGAGTTTTTCAATATCAAACGCCGTGCGATCAATAACACTCTTCGTGATATAGCCCGGACCGCCAAATACGCGATCAACTTTTTCCTGTTCCATATACCCGAGAATGATCCCGCGTAGTTCTGCAACTCGTTTTTTCTCAGTGTCGCCTTGCGCCTTAAGCTCAAAGAATTCTCTGATAGCCTCAGCAACTTCAGCTTCGTTCGGCGCAGGCATCTCCTCGCGCTTGTACTCATGCGACCACATGGGGCAGATCTTGCGATAGCCACAATAGTTGCAGAGCCCCGAGGGCATCGGGGGGAAGTTGTCTGTCTCGGTGCTTTTTTCTACGGCGCGGACTGTTTCAAGGATCGTCTTGCGGAGACGCTCAGCAGTGTCTTGAGAGGGGACCGTCGAGATCTTTTCGTTGTGCTTTAAAAAGTAAAGACTTGTCTTAATGCTTTCAGGTTTGAGGTGCGGCCAGCGATGAATGATGGCAAGGTGGTAAAGCCCCAATTGGAGGTTCTGCTCAAGATCTTTTTGTGAAGGCATCTTTTTCCCGGTCTTGTAGTCGATGATCTCGTACACATCGGACTCGGGATCTTTGTCAATGCGGTCAATGATACCCGCAAGCGTGTGGATCTTGCCCGACACTTCATCAAGAAGCTCAATAGAAAACCGTCCTTCGAGCTCAATGACATTGAATGTCCACGGCTGATTTTTCTTATAAAAATTCTTAATGATCTTGACGCCTTCTTCAAAATATAATTTTTCTTCCGCATCTTTGTGTTCGGGGTCCGCCCATTCAATTTTAAGAGATTTTTCCTGGAATCGGTCTGTGTAAAAATTAATGACTTCATCGAGGGTGGGGTAGAGGGGGTTGTGCTCAAACATATATTTAAGCGCGGAGTGCACCAGGGTGCCAAACACCGCCTCAATGCGTTTGGGTGCTTTGATCTTATCGATGACCTGATATTTATACTTCCGAGGGCAGATCTTGTAGGTCTCAAGGGCGGAATACGACGTTCGCATTAACCTATTTTAGCACAAAACAACCCCCCGTCTGAAGACGGGGGGTTTTCCGGTCTATGTCTACCGGTAACTGTGTCGCGGGGAGACCTTGCCGGCCAAATTCTTTAAGACTTTATCTGGTCCATCGATGGCCATACCAAGAAGGAAAAGTGGCCATAGAGGTGCGAGCACGAGACACATCCAGCTCGCTGTCAGAAAAAACGTACTCACGGTCTTTTCCTTCTTGTAAAACGAAACGAAAATAACTGCAAACACTAGGCCAAGCCTAATGCCCACTTCAAGGTAGTTTTGCATTCTGTGCTCCTCCTAAGGTTAAAAAGGATTTAACAAAAAATGGAAACCTCGAACGTCCTTGTGGTATTATATCACAAACGTTACTTTTTTGCAATAGTATGTATACGTAGTATTGGCGTGGGGAACCCGCTACCTGGTATGATAATGCGGTGAACACTCAACAGAAGGAATTCGTCCATATAATAAAGCGATTTTATAGGAAAAACCGGCGTGACCTGCCGTGGCGGAAGACGACCAACCCCTACAAAATCCTGGTGTCGGAGGTGATGCTTCAGCAAACGCAAGTGTCACGGGTGGAAAAGAAATATCCTGAATTTTTGCACGCATTTCCGACCATGCGCTCACTCGCAAAAGCTCCTACCGCAGACGTATTGAGGGTTTGGCAGGGGATGGGGTACAATCGTCGCGCACTCGCATTGAAGAAGGCCGCAGAGGCCATTGTGAGCAAGTACAAAGGCAAAGTTCCCAACGACCCGGCACTCCTCGAGAAACTTCCCGGTATCGGTCCTTATACGGCACGAGCGATCTCTACATTTGCGTTCGATCAACCCGAGGTGTTCATCGAAACAAATATCCGGCGAGTGTACATTCACCATTTTTTCTCACTTGGATACCCGACGTCCAAGTTGGTACATGATACAGAAATCATGCTCCTGATCGAGACAACGCTCGATAAAAAGAATCCGCGAGAATGGTACTGGGCGCTCATGGACTACGGAGCGCACTTGTCTAAACAGGCCAAAAATCCCAATCGAAAAAGCGCGCATTACGTGAGGCAGTCAAAGTTCAAGGGGTCAAACAGGGAAGTGCGCGGCAAGATCCTCAAGCTACTGACAGAGCGCCGTATCGTCACTGAGTCAACACTTACAAAATCCATACCACATGACAATCTCGCGCCAAATCTCATCGCGCTCGAGCACGAAGGATTCATTCAAAAACATGGCAAAACCTATACAATCAAAAATTAGAGAGGCGCGAGCGCAAAAGGTACTTTCCGTACTCAAGAAATTGTTCCCTAAGGCGGGAATGATGCTTCGCTACTCCAACAACTGGGAGCTTTTGGTTGCGGTGGAGCTTTCTGCGCAGTGTACCGACAAAAAAGTGAACGAGGTGACCGAGAGACTCTTTAAAAAATACCGAACGCTTGAGGACTATATCAATGCGGACCAAAAGAAGTTCGAGCAAGATATTTTTTCTACCGGGTTCTATCGCAATAAAACAAAAAATATTCTCGCTGCGGCAAAATTTATTACAGCGCGTCACCATGGGAAAATCCCAAAGACGATGGGGGAGATGCTTGAGGTCCCGGGTGTGGCCCGCAAGACCGCCAATGTGGTCCTGGGCAATGCCTATGGGGTAGTGGAGGGTATAGCCGTCGATACCCATGTAAAGCGTCTGGTGAGGCTCTGGGGGCTTAGCAGTGAATCAACTCCAGAGAAGATCGAGTGCGATCTTATGACGATCATTCCAAAAAAAGAATGGTTCGACTTTACCTACAAAGTCATTGAGTACGGGAGAAAATATTGCCCTGCAGCTCCTCGACACGACCACACGCACTGCCCGGTGACCGCAGCGCTCGCGAAGAAGCCTTCGTCTGGAGGTGAATAGGCAGCATTATAGGGCGGGGTAGGAAAAGAGCTAACTTACGCACAATATATCTTTTGCGTAAGTTATGTTGAATTCTTTTAACCTACCACATAGATCAAGCACCCTGCCCACACCTGCAATGCCTCAAAAGGCGCCTGTCGCGCTATGGGAGCGCCGGAAGGTAGTCCATGGGGTCAAGGTATCCATTAAGCGCGCCTATAGGCATGGTATAGGTAGCATTGCATACTTTGCTTGGACGCGACTGCACACTTACTGCTTGGCTCGCGTACACACTTAAGTGCAGGTGCGGTCCGGTTGAATATCCGGTATTGCCACTGTAGCCGATCAGGTCACCCGCCTTCACTTGCTGTCCCTGCACAACCTTAATAAGCGAAAGATGCGCGTACGTTGAGGCAAGACCATTGTTGTGCCGTATGAAGACCCATTTGCCAAAGGATGCGCGAGGGCACGCAAGGTCAGTGTCGCCCGTGCCCTCTATGGTGCCATCTGCGCCCGCAAAGATCTGCGTGCCTATGGGCGCGTTGAAGTCCATGCCATTATGTCCCTTACCGCTATACGCACCGCTCCGCGCAAAATCAGTGTCGCCGAAGTACTGCGTGATCAAAATAGACGCAAGCGGCCACAAGAGCGGCGCAGAACCTTTCGCGGGCAAAAGTGATGGATTGATGATGGAGTGCAATTGAGCCTCGTAGTCGGTAAGCTCTTTTTCAAACGCATCTTTAAGCGCGATCTTTGCCGCGAGGATCTTTTGATAGTTGGCTTCCTTGTTTTTGGTCTGAGTGAGCAATTGATTCTTCTCCGTTTTACTTGAAGCAACGATCGCCTTACGATCCCCTAACTCTGACTGCAGCGTCGCGAGTGACTTTTGCTGTACCTGCTGTTGGGTTTTTTTATCCTGAAGATCGGTTCGGGTTGCCGTGAGATCAACAATATGGTCATGAAGCGCCTGCTGGAGCTGCTCGATCGCCGTAAGACGCCCCAAAAAATCCGCGAGTGATTCGTCTGAAAACATGACCTCGACAAGCGAAGATTGGTCCAATGCGTCCACCGTACGGATCATCGCCGCAATATCCTGCGTGCTCTGCCCAATATGCGATTCCGCATCCCCTATCTCGATACTTGTCTTTTGAATGCCATACGTCGTAGCGTCAAGTTTGTTTTGCGTAAGTTTAAGATCCGTTTCCAATTTTTTCTGCGTTACCGTTAAAGTGTTGACTACGCCCTTAAGGGTCTGCGCTTCCTTGCCGGTTTGCTCCACTTGTTTTTGATAGGTACTGATCTCCGCTTTGAGCTGATCGATGTCCGTGGCTTTACTTTGGATCTTTTGGTTGAGGTCAGTGATCGTATCGGCGGACACGACAGGAAAAGGGAAAACTCCCGAAAGCGCGGTAGCGCAGATCGTTCCAACTAAAATTTTTAAATATCGTGATCGGAAACATGCAACCATATAAATAGTATTACGTCGTTAATGCGCGTACCGCATGCGCAATACGCTCAAGGGTCTCGCTCTTTCCAATGACACCGGCAATAATGAACGGATCAGGAGAGCGCTCTTTCCCCGAGAGAGCGTAGCGGAGAGGCCAAAGAACCGCTCCCCTCCCCTCCTTCTCAGCGAACCCCCAAATCGCTCCCTTGACGCCCGGAGCGGTGAATTCATTGGGAGTCAAGCGCTCGAGAGCGTCAGCCACCGTCTCAAGGCGCATAGCGGTCTTCGCATGATCTCGCTCGTCTTTCCAGAGAAGCGACTCGGCGACATACCCCGGAAGCGCGAAAAAATAATCGTATTCTCCATTGTCGCACGCAACCTTGATCTCATGCAGTGTATGTGCACGCTCGATCATAATGGGGAGCATACTCCGCAATCGTTCTTCATTCCACTGTGGCATGAGTTTTAATCTCGGAGGAATGATCGCAAATACGTCTTCAAACAAAACTCCCGGTGAAAGTTTTTGGAGATATTGCCGGTTGATCCAGTTGAGCTTTTCCGTATTAAAAATAGCGCCGCCTTTTTGGATCTTGCTCAGATCAAACAATTCGGTCAGTTCATCGATGGAAAAGATCTCTCGTTCGTCTCCCGGATTCCACCCGAGAAGCGCCAAGAAATTGACGATCGCATCGGGGAAATATCCCAGATCACGATACTCGGTGAGCGCTACGGCACCATGGCGCTTTGAGAGCTTGGAACGGTCAGGCGCAAGAATGAGTGGCAGATGGGCATAGATCGGCCGCGGTGCACCAAGAGCCTCCCCTATCAAAACCTGACGTGGAGTGTTGGCGATCCCGTCATCACCACGGATCACATGCGTGACACCCATATCGGCATCATCGACGACCACGGCAAAGTTATACAGCGGCGTATCAAGATCTTTGGCAATGACAAAATCCCCGAGTTCGGTTGTGTCGACACTGATGTCCCCGCGTACCTCATCGCGAAACGTTACGAGCTTGCCCGGATTCTTGAAACGGATCACCTCCGTGCGCTTTCCCTCGCCGCCTTCTTCCGCAGAAACATATGCCGCGCCAGACGCGATCAGCGCCTCAAGCTGCTTTTTGTAAATTGCTCCACGTTCTGACTGACGCGCAAACTCGTCATGCGTGAAGCCGAGCCAGCGCAGTCCCTCAAGAATGTTGCTCTCGTATTCCGTGGTGGAGCGTTCCTTGTCCGTATCTTCAATACGCAGAATGAACTTGCCGCCGTGCTTGCGCGCATACAAAAAATTAAAGAGTGCCGTACGCGCGCTTCCCACATGGAGCACCCCTGTGGGGGACGGGGCGAATCGTGTGACGACAGATGAAGTGTGGTTTGATTCCATGATGTTATTCTTGAGGTTGTGCTTCCATGCGGCGGTGGTCAACGAGGACTGCAACGATCTGTTGCGTTATCTTTGCCGCGGCGTTGTCTTTGGCGAATGCCTTCGCAGCGGATGCCATACGCTTGCGCCGCTCCGGATCGTCCATGACCGCGTTTATTTCGGCGGCGAGAATATGCGGCGTAAGATTTGCCTCGTCGATCACTTCACACGCACCGGCTTTTGCATAAATATAGGCATTTTTGCGCTGATGATCTCCGTGCGCGATCGCAAGGGGGATCATGATCGACGGCAATCCCCACGATGCAAGCTCAAAAACGGTTGACCCGGCGCGCGAGATGACGAGATCGGCAATCCCCGCGGCTCGAACCATTGCTTCATCATTGAGATATGCCAGGGGCTTGTAACGATGCGCGTTGGGATTATTCTCAAGCGTCAACGCGGACGTCTGCTCCACTTCCGTGAGATTAAGCGGACCGGTCTGATGAATGAGCTGGTAGCGCTCGACGAGCTGAGGTAGGGCTTCCACGATTCCATCATTGATGACCTGCGCTCCTTGTGACCCACCCAACACAAACAGCGTGGGGAGTGCCGGATCAAGACCGAAAAATTCATGAGACCCTTCCCGGATCGGTGCTTGTATCTCATGACGGATCGGCGCACCAGTAAAAGCTGTTTTACCTTGAGGAAAATATTGAGCAGCTTCAGGATACGACACGGCGATCCGCTTGGCGAATTTCCCCGCCCAGCGGTTGACCCGCCCCGGCACGGCATCTGACTCATGAATGATCACGGGGATACGCAAGAGGCGCGCCGCGAAAAGTGTCGGGAAGCTCGCATACCCACCCTTCCCGATGACCACGTCAGGGTAGAGCGCAAAGAGCATGCCGATCGCGTGAACACAGGCAATGCCCGTCTTGAACATATCGATGATGTTTTCGGAAGATGCGGCACTGGTATAGGTACGCATCTTCCCCGTTGAGAGACGTTTAAAGATGAGGCGGTGCTCAAAGAGCGCCCGCTCGTCATAGGGCTTATCGGCGATAAAATACATCTGGACGTTGGCGATCCTCCGTTCCTCCAAAAGAGCCCCCAGCTCTTGAGCGATAGCGATGATCGGGTAGAAATGCCCCCCGCCTCCTCCTGCAAAAACTACTTTCATAATTGGAATAATATAATGATTTTTATGTTGATTTGGTCATGTACCGCGAGATATTCAGGACGATTCCCACCCCCACAAGCACTGCGAGCAATGCCGATCCGCCATGGCTTATGAACGGCAGCGGGACGCCCGTAAGAGGGAAAACACCGATCATTGAGGCAATATTAATGAACGCCTGCGTTACAATGAGTATAACAATTCCAACGACAACAAGTCCACTAAACTGGTCGGGAGCCCGCCGGGCAATCACGAGCCCGCGAGCTCCAAAAAGAAGGAACGCAACGAGGATGCTCATTGCACCAATAAATCCAAATTCCTCCGCCGCAACGGCAAAGATGGAATCTCCGACCGGCTCCGGCAGATAGTAATATTTCTGGAGACTTTTCCCGAAGCCGCGTCCTGATATTTGACCTGAGCCAACCGCGGTAAGTGATTGCTTGAGCTGATACCCTGCTCCCTGCACGTCCCGCTCAGGGTGGATGAAGGTCGTGAGGCGGCTCACCACGTGCGGTTTGACCGATGCAAACAAACCGAATCCAATGACACCTATGAGAACGATCATGCCGACATGCTTCCATGGTACTCCGCTGACAACAAGCATCGCAAATGTCGCAATGGCAATGATACCGAATGTGCCGGTATCCGGCTCCATGAGAACAAGTGCTCCCGTGACCGCCATCAACACACCAAACGCAATGGTTCCCTGCAGTGAACTTCGCGCACTCCCTTTTAGTTTTGAGAGAAACGCCGCAAAATAGATCACGACGCCCAACTTGAGAAATTCTGATGGTTGCACCGAAAACGGCCCCAGATAGATCCAGCGTTTTGCTCCACCGGACGAACCTCCTATCCCGGGGATGAACACAAGCGCGGCAAGGATCATGGTGGCGATCAACAACACGAGTGCGTACGATCGCCAGAAGCGATACGGAATGTATGATGCCGCAACACACCCCACCCCCCCACAGATCAGCCCGAAGACGATCTGACTTATCAGGATATTGGAGAATACCTCGCTCCCCTTCTTCGCAAAGATGCCCAGTGACGCTGAATAAAAAATAATAAGTCCTCCCATGATGAGCGCGAGGAGGAGGATAAGCAGTTGTTTGTCGACACCGTGATCACGCATAGGAGTACCTGTTAGCCCATCAGCGCGATGATCATGCCGATGATCGCAAAGATCACCGAAATTATCCAAAAGCGCATGGTCACTTTATACGACGGCCAGCCGAGTGCCTCGAAGTGGTGATGGATCGGCGCCACCAAAAATATTTTTTTTCCGTTGCGGAATCGTTTGGAAAGCGTCTGAATGATCACGGACCCGGAACTCACAAAAAGCGGTAGCGCAATAATGGGCAAGACAGCGACCTCATGCGTAAGGAAGGCAACCACCGTAAGAGATGTCGTAAGCCCCAAGATCCCCGTCTCAGACATGTAAAAACGAGCGGGGGGAATATTAAACCAAAGAAACGCCAATGTCCCCCCGACGATGACCGCGCAAAATGCCGCAAGATCGATGTAATTTTCAAAAAATGCAATACCGGCGTATGCAGAGAAGATGGCAGCCATCACTCCACCGGAAAGACCGTCAATGCCGTCGATCACCCCACCGGAGAACAGCGCAAGCATGACAAGCATAAAGAATGGAATGAATGCCCATCCAAGATCAACTTCTCCGGCAAACGGAATTGCGATTGATGTGACGTCAAGCTTGAACATGAACCACCACGCACCAATGAACCCGATAAGCAGCACCAGGGCAATGCGCTTCTTTAAAGCGAGTCCTCCGGCAACATATCCACCCTTCCCCGCGACCTGAAGCAAGTCGTCCGCAAGTCCAATAAGTGAAGCGGTAATAAGTACAAACAGCGGCAACCATGTCTGACTGCGACTGAGAAAATCAAGTTTCTGTGTCACAACACTGGGGAACAAATGAGAGATCATCCAAATAATTGCGATGGTCAAAAGTGCACTTGCCCAGATGATGATCCCGCCCATGCGCGGCGTTTTTTTAACCTCGTCTTTGTGTAATGATGCAGAAATTGGAGCGGCTCCCCCATCAAGCGCTTTCTGTACGCTCTGCTTCTTCCACGCCTTATGTTTGTAGAGATAATGAGTGAGAATGGGCGTGATGGCAATACCTATAAAGAAGGCTATCGCCGCCGGCGCAAACACTTTCACTACATCTATGATCATTCCTATAGTATACCCGGCAGCGAGAGATATGCAAAAATGGCTTTTTGCTATTGCACTTTAAGATTTTTCCCCTCCGCAGAAATTGTTGCAATGGCCGCGCGGGTGAGTGCCTCGATGTCAGAGAACCTCCCCTCTGTGGTGGAGGCAAGAACAACGATCACCACGGGGCGACTGAGTCCTGCGTCAACAATAACGGCAAGATTCCCTCCTGCCAGAGACGTATACCCGGTCTTTGACGCGATGATCCCGGGAATATCCAGAACACGCTCGTTGGTATTCGTTGCCGTGTGCGAAAAAGCTTCAAGCGATGAAACCGTTACGGCGGCGGATGAAGTATCATTAAAAATTTCCGGATGAGTACCCAGTGCGTACGAAAAAAGTTGTGCGGTGTCGCGCGCCGAGCCATACGCTCCAGCTTGCGCATCATCACGATCAAGTCCGGTTACGCTCAGGTATGACGTCTCCGTAAGCCCGAGTGCTTGCGCACGCTCGTTCATTTTTAGCAGGAAGGCTTTTTCCGGAGAAGCCCCGTCATTTATGGGCGCATCTCCTGCAGAATGTTTCAAGGTGCGCCCGACTGATGCTGCTATGGCATGCGCGCCATCGTTGGATGATCCAACCAGAGTAAGCGCGAGAATATCACGCAGACGAAACTGCTCTGACGAGCGGAGTCCTGAGTCCCCCTCAATAGCAATGTCTGCGGGGCGAATGGTAACCAGTGTGTCGCGCGAAGATTCTTCTGCGGCAATAAGCGCTGTCATTATTTTTGTAACGGAAGCCAGAGGAAGCCGCGTGTTGGCGTTTTTTTCAAAAAGTACGTTGCCCGTGGCGATATCGAGGACATAGGCGGCGCGCGCATCAAGAGCAACATCGGCAAAGGGGTCTTTTGGGGCAACGAAGGCTGGCGGTGTGGCTACGCGAGGGGGATACACCTTTGCGAGCGTGGAGCCTTTCTCTGGAGCTGCATCTTTTTGGAGTATTGCTCCTCCTACGGTCGCGAGAAGGACAAGGGCAAGAGCAAATCCAACACGCACAGACTGAGGCGGAAATCCCTCGAGATCGAAGCCGTGCTGGGGAGTTCCCCGTTGAGGCTCTTCCTTGTATTCATTGTTGTAATTAAATTCATCACTCATGCGTATTCTCATCTTTATTTTCTGAAGAAGTATCGTCCATACCGACCTCACCTTCGTCACCGTATTCATCATCTATCTCAAGTTCTTCGTCAGCTGAAAAAACCTCAGGTGACGCTGCCTGTTCCGAAGGCGTGCCCGCCTCAAACGTGACGAGCTCATCTCGTATAGCGGTAAAGTCGGGCAGGTCCTCCGGCCGCGCAACGCCCAAATGCGAGAGGAGGTCAAAGGTCGGGCGGTACCGCGGCACACGTGCGTTCACACCCCCCTCAACACGCTCGATCAACCCACGCACGAGAAGCGAACGCACAATGAACGCCGAGTTCACGCCGCGAATGTGGTCGATCTGGCTGCGGGCGACCGGGCCGCGGTAAAGAACGATCGCAAGAGTCTCGATCCCCGCCTTACCGATCTCACGCGAAAGTTCTTCTTTGAGGAGTCGCTCGATCAAGGCGCTCGCGGGCTGTGCAGTGGCAAGCATTGCGGCGCTATTCGTCCGCATGAGCGCGAGCCCACTGCCCGCGAGGTGCTCCTCGAGCCGCGCGAGAGCCGCGGTGACCTCCTCCCCGCTCACCCCGAGCATTTCGGCAAGCTTCGCCTCCGTTACCGGCTCGGCTTTGTAAAATAAAATTGCTTCGATCTGAAAATGAAGTTCCATATTGATCTATCGATACTGCGGCACACCCACATCCTGCGCTTCAATGGAGATGTCCTCGAATGTCGCGTGCTGGATGACATCGATCACGCCTTGCTTTGTCAATTCAAGAAGTGCAAGAAATCCGATGATCACCTCTTTCTTTTCCTTCTCTCCCCCACCGACGAAGTCCCGGAAACTCATCTTGAGCGCCGCGGCCACACGGTCGCGCAGCCGATCCATGGTTTCCTCAATACTCACGATGCGCTTCACGATGACCTTGGGGAGCACTTCTACTTTAGGGAACCGTCCGACCACCTCACGGATGGCGAGCACCAATGCCCCAGGGTTCGTCTCCGCGTCCGGGGCAAACACCGTAGCGCGCGTGCCTCGATCACGTCGAGCAAACAGAAACTCTGTGCCAAAGCGCTCGTGGAGCGTATGTGCCAGCGTACGATACCGCTCATAGAGCTTGAGCCGTCGTTCGAGGTCGTCAATACTTGATTCCTCCTCACGCGAAAGCGTGAGTGTCGGCAAGAGCGAGCGTGATTTAATGAGCACCAAAGTTGCGGCAACGAGCAAGAACTGCGCGGTGTCCTTAAGCGGCATGTCGGCGATCCCCCGGACGTAGACCAGGTAGTCGTCCGCGATCTGCGAAAGCGAGATCTCGTTGATGAGCAGTTTGCGCTTTTCAATGAGCGACAAAAGAAGGTCAAGCGGACCCTCAAAACCCGTAGTTTTTACCTGAAATGCCGTATCCATTGGGCTATCATACCATACCAAGAGCACCGGCACAGCAGTCAACTACGGCAAATGCGCGTGGTCGTTCCAGGAAATGAGCTTCCAGTGAGTTTTGCCACACGACACGCAGGGGCCGTAGTCAGCGATGGTTATCCCCGTATTTGCAGTCGGTGTCGCATGAGAAAATTTCCTAAATACAGCTGGCTCAAGTTCCTCACCGAAAATCATACACATCATGAGCATACGCATAAAAATGCTGTGTGATACAACAACCAAATGCTCATCTGAATGGCTTCCAATGAACCGCAATGCTTCAAGGGCGCGCTGTTTCAAATCATTGAAACTTTCATCATCGGAGTACTTCCAGTCTGGGTTATCTCCATTCTCCTTTCGCTGCCGCGTATACTCTTGGATAAATTGGCTATCGTAGTGTTCACCGGCATACCCTGTTGGGTATCTACGTTCTACAAAAAGCTCGGATGATTCAACCGGCAACCCAAGGCATTCGCTTATGATCTTTGCGGTTTGCTGTGCACGAACAAACGTACTCGCGATAATTCTTGTATTGGGGATATTTTTGAGACGCTTCGCTACAAAAGCCGCCTGTCGCTCTCCATGCTCAGTAAGCAGAGCTTCTCCCCCAAAATTAATACGTTGAACATTTTCTTCACTCTCTCCGTGCCGAACAAAATACACCCTCATGTTAATTGCTGTCCGGTTTAGAAAGCAGTGTGTCGATACGGTTGAGGTCGCGGGGAAAGAGCGTTGCTTGCTTCACGTTCTCAATCCCCAAGAGCTTCGCCGTGAGCCGCTCAAGCCCGATGGCAAGTCCACCTTCGGGGGGCATGCCATACTTGAAGGCCTGCAGATAGTACGAGAATTTTTCCGGCTTGAGTCCCCATGCTTTGATGTTCTCAACAAGCTTGTCGTACTCGTGGATACGCTGGCCACCCGTCGTGATCTCCACTCCGCGAAAAAGGAGGTCGAAGCTTTTGGTGAAGCCGGGGTCTGCCTCATCCTCGTAGGTATAAAATGGACGCTTCTTCACCGGATAGTGCGTAATGAAGGCAAAGTCGGAGCCGAATTCCTTCTTGGCATATTCAGAAAGCCAGCGCTCATGCTGCGGCTCAAGGTCGGGCTCCTTGGTGCAATCCTCACCGAATTCTTTTTTGATGATCTCCTGCGCCTCGCGAAGCTTCCAGGTGGGGATCTTCTCCCCTACTGTAGGGATTTCTGCCTTAAAGAGTTTGAACTCATGCGTGCAGTCCGCCGCAAGCACTTCGGAAAGATACGTCAAAAACCGCTGCTCGAGCGCCATGATATCGGTGTGGTCCTTGATGAAGCCCATTTCCAGGTCAAGACTTGTATATTCATTGAGGTGGCGCGTGGTGCTGTGCTTCTCGGCTCGATACATGTTGCCGGTTGCAAAGACACGCTCAAAAACCCCCACAAGGATCTGTTTGTAGAGTTGTGGACTCGTCGCCAAGTACGCCGTGTGGCCAAAGTACTCCACGGGAAATACCGCAGCACCCCCCTCTGCATCACTACCGGTGAGCTTAGGAACCTGTGCCTCGGTAAATCCTTCTCCGATCAAAAATTCTCGGAACGCATTGATGATGCGTGCCTGTACGCGGAATACCGCCTGCACCTCTTGACGGCGGAGCGTTAAGGGCAAGTTGTCAAGATACGTGTCAAGGTTGAGCTCTGAGTCCTTGTCGAAGGGTAGCTCTTCCGCGCGCGCGAGTACTTTGATCTCCAGCACTTCAATTTCAATAGCGCCTGTCGGCAAGTCAGCATTCACCATTTTTTCCGGACGCTTATTGACTTTGCCGCGGATCTCCACGACCCACTCAGGGCGCACCGTCTGAGCAGCCGCATGCGCTTCTGCGTTGTTGGGCAATGCAACCATCTGTACGAGCCCGCTCTTGTCGCGCAGGTCAATAAAGATAAGCTTGCCGTGGTCGCGCCGTACGTCGATCCATCCCGCGATGGATACTTCCCCCCCTATCTTCCCCGGCAGATCGTTAATGTATGTTCGTTCCATAATTAATGTGATTCGTTTTTGAGAGTTAATCCTATTTTTTCGCGCACATCCTGCATGGTCTTTTGTGCTTCAGCACGAGCTACTTCTCCCCCCTCTCGCAAGATCTGCACGACCATGTCAGGGTCACGAGCGAGATCCTCGCGACGGCTGCGCAAAGGCGCTGTGAATGCGCGGATGTTATCAATCAAGATCTCTTTGGACTCTTTGTAACCGATGCCACCCTCCGTGTAGCGCTTGCGGAGCTCCGGGAGGTCAGCGCCACTCACGAGTTCATGGAGTGCAAACACCTTGCAGGTGGCGGGATCCTTGGGCTCATCCACTCCTTTTGAGTCGGTCGGGATCGACATGACCGCTTTCTTGATCTCCTCGTCTGAGACGAACAGCCCAATGACATTGCCGTAACTCTTGCTCATCTTGCGTCCGTCGGTGCCGGGGACCGTCTTCACGTCTTCAAGAATGAGCGGCTCGGGAATCTTGAACGTCTCGCCGAATACGCGATTGAACTTTTGTGCCGTGTCTCGTGCGATCTCGATATGCTGCTTTTGATCAAGACCGACCGGCACCACATCAGCGCCGTACATGAGAATATCCGCCGCCATGAGAATGGGGTAATCAAAAAGCCCGACGTTGACGCCCCTATACTTTACTTCTTCTAGGTGCTCATACATGTCTTTGAGTTTTTCCTCGGTCAGTTCTTCTTTCTTTTGATGTTCATCTCCAAGCATACTTAACAGAAGATCCTCGTTTTTGTTCGTAGCATCCTTGAACGCATGTGCACGCATGAGATACGGCACCGTGGTGATGGTGTTAAAGATCCACGCAAGCTCAGCCACCTCTGACACGTCAGACTGGAGGAACAGGGTTGTTTTCTTTGGGTCAATGCCGATCGCGAGGTAGTCCAATGCGAGGTCTAAGGTAAGCTTGCGGAGGAGCGCGCCGTCGGAGACGCTGGTGAGGGCGTGGTAGTTGGCGATAAAGATGAACTGACGGTATTCATCCTGACGGTCCACAAACTGGCGCATCGCGCCAAAGTAGTTGCCCAAATGCACCTGCCCGGTCGGTTTGACCCCTGAAAGCAATGTTTTCTTCATTTCCACATACTACCAGAAAATGCCCCTGACACAAAAAAACAGCGGGTCCCGAAGGAACCCGCTGTGGTTAGGGTGGAGATAGTTTCTCCACAAAGGTTTGACTACGAAATAGCGAGGGTTGAGCGTGGACTGCGCCCGACAGCCACGAGACCGAGAATGCCGGAGGCGAAGAGCCAAGCTGCTGCCGGCACGGGTACCGATGACACGGGCACCTGTGCTATGGCCAGCATCTCCTGCGAGACGTCGAGAGGATTCGGTGTATACACCATCATCCCCGAGAACACACTGGCGTCATGTGCCCCACTTGTCGCCTGCGTCAGATAGCTCTGCGCAAGCGAATCAAGGGTAACCGCTCCAGGCGTCATGATGTTCCAGATCGCCAAATTGATGGCTCCCTGGTCTGTGGGCGTTGCCGCAGGCAGTATCGCCTGTGAAAAAAGCCACCCGACTTGACTGTACTTCACCGGATCGGGCCCGAACTTGCCGGCACCTCCGATGAGAGCACTGGCGTCATTGGCATCAGCCGTCCATGTCTGACCAATGTGACTGTGCGTGAAAAAGTCGTCACACATCATCAGCACGGGCAGCCCATCGATCGTCCCGGTGTAAAACCCGGCATACACACCGTTGGTCACGATGCTATTGCCGACTCCGGTGAGCT
>Ga0154965_116_pt3 | contig 33684 bp, 35 predicted proteins | sample RifCSPhighO2_01_FD_105933 | JGI IMG/M metagenome (GOLD analysis project Ga0154965, IMG submission 105933) | Candidatus Yonathbacteria bacterium RIFCSPHIGHO2_01_FULL_51_10
CTCAGGCGCCGTCCAGCCGTCCTTGATCGTCCACCCGCGCGTCTCGTCTTCTCCCGTAGTGAAGTACGTGATGAGCCCCAGAAGCTCGTAACTTTTTTTGATGAGTTCGTCAACGCCGTTGCCGCCTTCTGCACCGAGTTCTTTTTTGAACGCGTCGCGCTCGGCACCTTCAAATCCCTGAAGCTCCTGCTCGATCTTCGCATCAATGATAACGTAGCGCGCATTCGTTTCTTTCATGAGCGCGATGAGCTTAGTAAATCGCTCGTCTCCGCCATCCGGCAGACTCTCATCCAAATTCTTCCCACCCGCTTTTTTGTTAAGCGCGTAGAGGATCGGCTTCTTGGTGAGAAGATGCAGCCCCTTGACGATCTTTTCTTCTTCCGTGGTCAGCGCCACCGACGAGGCAAGCTTGCCCGCCTCAAGCGCAGGCAAGATCTTTGATATCGCTTCCTTCTCCGCAAGGGCCGCTTTGTCGCCCCGCTTCGCGTCACGCTCGACATTCGCCAACCGCTTCGTCGCTGTCTGCATGTCGGCCAAGATAAGCTCCAGGTTGATCGTCTCAATGTCAGAGATGGGGTTTACTTTGCCATCCACATGGATCACGTTGTCGTCCTCAAAAATGCGCACGACCTCAAGGATCGCGTCCGTCTCACGGATATTGGCAAGAAATTTGTTCCCCAGACCTTCCCCTTCCGAGGCGCCCTTGACCAGCCCGGCAATATCCACGAATTCCACTGCGGCGGGGATCTTTTTTGCCGACTTGGAAAGCACCGCGAGTTTGTCCAAGCGATCATCCGGCACCGCAACGACACCCACCGAAGGGTCAATGGTGCAGAACGGATAATTCTCCGCCGGCACCGCCTTTTCGGTAAGCGCGTTAAACAACGTGGATTTGCCCACGTTCGGAAGGCCGACGATGCCGATGGAGAGTGCCATACTTGTTATTTTCTACCCATTGAGCGCTTTGAGCTCTGCCGCATGCGCCTGCATAACTGCCATCATGGCCTGCTCTTGACCCATGCCGGCCTTTATCTTTGCTTGCGCCTCTTCGGCGATCTTCTGAAAGAGCGCGGGGTTCTTTTGCACGAGGTTAATCACCTGATCGATCTGCTCATCGCTCACTCCCGGCATCTTGGACTTGATCATCTTCTTTATGAGAAATTCTTTTATCATGAATTATGAACATTTACTTCGTAATGCCCGAGAGTGTACCAGAAAACCGCTCTACCGACAAACGCTAAGAAACTTCAATAATAGTCGGTGCAGACAAGCTCTCATTAACGTAGGGCTGAAAGGTATCCGTGAAATCAACCATGGTCGGGGTTACGGTTTTTACGGCGCCATTCTCAAACACGACCGAGAGCATCAAGCCGTGGTGAGTATCGGCGGAAAAATTCTGGTCAAACACAAAGTTGCCCAGACTGTACGCAATGTACCCACCGTGGTACTGCTCCACCTCCTCAACCACATGGGGGTGATGTCCGATCACGAGCGCAGCCCCGGCATCGATCGTCTGGTGCGCGATGTCCTCCTGCCACGCATTGTGCGCTGTTTTGTATTCCTCTCCCCAGTGATACGAAACGATCACCACATCGGCGGCTTGTTTTGCCGCGGCGATATCCTGCTTGACCGCCTCAATATCAAGAAACGCTACTGCGGGATGGGCATCGACCGTCGTAACTCCCCGTGGGATCAGGTTCGTGTACCCAAGAAAGGCAAAGCGTGTACCGTTCACCGTGCGGATCACCGGCGTGTGGGCACCGGCATGATCCATCCCGCCACCGGCATGGCCGATACCTACACTATCAAGAAGTGCAAGGGTGTCCGTATACGCATCCCCGCCATAATCCCACGCATGATTGTTGGCGGTCGACACCACGTCAAAGTCCGCGTTCTTTAGACCCTGTACGGCCTGCGGATCAGCACGAAAAGAATAGATGCTCCCCATGTTGGTCCCACGGTCTGAAATGGGACTCTCAAGATTGGCAAAGGCAAGATCTGCGGTGCGGATCTGTTCTGTTATCAATGCGAATGGATAATCAACATCCTCACGCTTGTGCATAATGTTGCCGATACCACGCGAAAGCATAATATCCCCCACAAAAAGGAGTGAGGCGGTCGCGGGCAAGCCCTCGGAGGTAGTGACAATGGCTGTCTGTGCCGGAGCTACTGAAAAGACAGCACGATTGATATTAGGGTCAATAATGGTCAGTGCCAGCGTCAAGAAACTGACCACGGCAACACAGGACATAAGTAAATATTTCATGGAGTAGAAGACTTAAAAATACTGTAGCAAAAAGGCCCCAACGGGGCAAATGTAAAGCCCGCAACTTTCGTTGCGGGCTTTGTAAAAGAATTCATGTACTTCATGTGAGAGCTATGCGCCTCTCACCGCGCTAACCATCCGGCTCCGGAAGATGCAGGATATCTTCTCGGGTGATGCCGGTACCCTCGAACATTTTGATGCACACGAGGAGCGCTCGTTTCACCTCTTTGAGCGGCACACCTTCGGCATAGTCGGGACAGTCAGGGAACCTGATAATGGGTCCGTTCTTGTCGTACCCGGCGATATCAAGATCAAACGTTCTCCCTTTGATGTCATAGGGCCACTTTTTGGTAACCATTGAGCCCAGGAGCTTATCAAGAGTGACACCGAGTCTTTCGGCGTAATCCATCATCTCTGCAGATCCGCTAAGCTTGCGCGCCAGCCCATCTTTACGGCCAGCGAAGTACCAGCGCAACAGAAACGCGGCGACGAGCACCATGTACAACACAAATAGCACTATCCGCTCTGAGCGCAACCCACTTACCTCTTTTTTCGATGCGGCGATAGCCCTTTCCGCTTGTGCCGCCTGCGCTTGTTCAAGTGTAAAATGAAGCTGCAGAGACACAACTTTTTGCTCTGCGATTTCGACTCGTTTCCTGAGGTCTTCATTTTCATGAACCAGCGCGTCGGCGTTCAGCTGAAGGCCTTTCAGTTGCTCTAAAACCTGGGGCGGTACCGTATCAGCAGGTTTTGTCGGTGACAAAATTGCGGTTGATACAACAACGTTGCAGGGAACTCGCAACTCCAGGCCGGCTGGCAGCACCTCAAACTCCCCCTTGGTGCAATTGCGGAAATGTTTTCCGTTCATTGCGCAGGTCGCTTTTTTGTATGCCGCAAACGAAAGTATCTTGTCGCTCTTGTTCCAGCAATTCCAGACGTAATGCCCACGGTTGATGGTGCACGTTCCGTTGGGTGAAGTGACTGCAGTTGTCGGTTTCTCAGCGGCGAATGCCGACGAGACCAACCCAATCAAAAGTACCAACAGCAAGAGAATTCTGGCTCTCATGGTTATTCCTCCTTTGCTCTGAAGTAACTGAATTTTAAAAAGGGCAGAAATTAGTGTTTTCTGTCGTTGTAATACACCATAAATACAAAAATGTCAAGGCCTCCCGAGACGGCGCGAGTTGCATACCATCTTTTTTATTTCTTTCGGGCTGCCGGGAATCGAACCCGGCCTACATCCACCCCATGGACGCGTACTGCCGATATACTACAGCCCGGCCTTTACTTCACGCGACTTCACTTAACGCCTTTCGGGCCGCCGGGAATCGAACCCGGTCTATACGCACCCGAAGCGTATGTACTACCGGTATACTACGGCCCGTCTTTCACAAAGACCGAGATACTTTAGCACAAAGCGAGCGTTTCAAAAAGCCTTACGACTTCTGTCGGTGTGCTTGTTGCACATCACGCGCGGCTTTACGGTATTCGCAGTAATCACACTCCGCTCCCACCGCGGGGATCTCTTTGCTCTCAAGGCACGCTTTGATGTCTTTAAGTGTCCCCTCCACCCACGAGTCATCACCCTTGTGTGCGATGAGTGTCACCTCAAACTCAAGCTTGCCGTCGAACGCCTTGCGGTCTTTTGTCGCATTTGCATATACGAAATATCCCGTGGGAGAAACCTCAAATCCTTTTCTGCGCAAAAGCCACTGATATATTTCCATCTGCCGTTTATAACCATCGTGCCAGTCTTGATCAAGCGCGTTGATCTCCTCATCTTTGCTCGTCGCTTTGTAGTCCACAACAATAAGCTCACCGGCAGGATTCACCCACACGTCGTCCACCGCGCCAGAGACGGTGAAGCCAGTCGGCTTGTGACTGTGCTCAATTCCCTTGAAGTTCTCACGCCACACGTCGAGGTCATCGTGTGCGAACGGCACCGCATCTACGCCATACTGCTTCATCAGCGGATGCGCGGTCTTGCCCGCGCGGTGGATATCAAATTCTTTCTTGAGCAAGTGGTCAACGGCGCTGTTTAAGTTGAAGGGGAATCCGGGCGGACGCGCAGTGCCCAACTTGTTGTCAATATAAAAACACCGCGGACACTGCACGAAGAGGTCTATCTTCGAGCGGGAGAGCCGCCACTTCGGCCCACCATAATTCCAATCAGTCTTGCGATGCGGTTTGTAGAATGAGGACATAATATTAGTGTACCGTATCTCCTCGTTTCTCGCCAGAAAATTCTGCTTGCCGTGTATTTATAAACAAAAACTCCCCCAGCACGAAATAGTTGGGGGAGAAATGAAGAGAGTTGCGAACGCCCGCAAACCACCAGTCGTCGCGCCAGACGTGGCCGCTACGGTCGACGTACACGAGGCGCTCGCCGTCCCAGCGTCGGAAGGCGGCGAAGCACCACTTGCCATCACCATCTTTCCATTGACTGCCATTTGGATGGTCGTCCGCAAAAGCAGGGTCGGCTTCGTTGATGGCTGCTTCTGCGTATAGATCTGGCTTGAGCCCCAGCGACTCATATTTCTTCGCGAGATCATCGTTGCTGATCGTACAACTTTCTTTGAAGAGATACACGTCGACTTCTTCGCCTTCGCCTCGTGGCATGCTGTCCACAACCTTGCGGTCCGTGTACTGCTTGCGGCCAGTGGCGTCCAGGACTTCCTGTGGTGAGCGGATGCGGTTCACCCGAACACGGCGCACGATCATACCGCTGACCGCCTCGACACGCTTACGAAGCACCGCCACCTGTTCGGCCACGTATTCCGGTTGGCCGAGGACATGTTGCACGATATTGGAACCGAGTTCTCCGCGGTGTTTGCGCAGTAAGGCGCGATAGATGTCGACAGCCTTGTCGATTTGACCGTCAGTCATGGGTAGTACTACGGATGGGGTCACGACGTTCGTCATGGCGTCATCTCCTTTTGTAATGTGCTTCCGGGGATCTGCCGGACCAGTTATACTGATTATAATATACACCTTTGTGCTCTTTTTGTCAATAGCATGCGGAAATATGGATTTACTTTCAAAATCCTACACATTCACATAATCTCGCCAGTATTCGTAGAGCTGTTTGGTGGCGCGGAGGTCGCCCGTGTTGTAGCGCGCGATGTCCAAGAACTTTTTCTCAGCGAAAAGGCGGCCGACGTCATCGCCCGTGACACCCTCTGCTTTGGGGCTCTCGATGCCGAGTGCACGGCACCACAGGTGCAAACTCCCCCTGCGGCGCATGGCACCATAGAATGAAAGCTGATCAAGCAGATCGATGTGCCGCGCACCCGCGCGCTGACTTGAGAGGTAGCGATTGGTGAGTAGATTTTTCGTCGGGCGAATATGATGCACCGCCGAGCGCACCATAAGAAACGGCACATCAAACCCGCGCCCGTTGAAACTCACGAATTCTTGATAGTGCTTCACTCCTTCCCAAAAATGGATGAGCATCTCTTCCTCGGTCATCTGCTTAAAGGTGACATCGTCTTCTTCACGGTCGGCGAATTTTTCACCTGGTGCCTGATAGTACACCACCGTCTTGTTGCGGTCATAATCAAGCACGCCGATCGCCGCGATCTCGCCGGTGAGGGGAGAAAAGCCGAGGCGCGTTTTTAAGTCCTTGAGCTCCGCTTCATACTCAGCCTCACTCCCCGCCTCGCGACGCATCCAGTGGGTCAGTGCATCCTGCGTCGTAGGATCAAGCGAGTCAAAGTCCTCACCGATCGTTTCAATATCAAAAATAAGGGTTGCCATGAGATACGTGTAGTATACGCCGACCTACAAAAAAGTGCACCACCCTTGTGGGTGGTGCACTGCCATAGGGGGTATTCCTGACTAGAAGTGCCCTGTGTTTTCGTACACGAGAGCACCACGAGCACGAGATTTCTTTTTCTCAGGAGAGATGCAGGATATTTCGTCCCCCGTCCAAACCGAGAAGCCTGCGGGAGAAGTCACCTTTGCGCCCCGTGGAGCAATGACCGTTCCGTCGCGTTTAACTTGCACATCCCGCTTTTCGCTATCAGGTACGACCACTTGGTGTGTCTCGAGCAAAACGCGGGGAATGTTTTCCTCGGGGACCCCTTCCATCAAAAGCTGCTGCTCCATTTTTGACATCTCGCTTTCGGCCTCAGGTAGCGTCGTCGCATTTGTGTAATGTGTCCAGTACTTGCCTCCGAAACGAAAAAACACCGCTGGGGAATCTTTGATAAAATACATGCAGTTTTTATCAACTTCCCGATACTCACGTCCTTTCGCGGTGATAGAGATCAAAAGCATTGCTGCAACACACATACTATGCGCGATTTTCATGGCTCCCCCTTTTGAGATTGATGAATTGGTGATGTGCTGTAACTTCTTGCACCATACTACACTGTCAAAATTTTTGCAAAAAAAAATGCCCCCGTTCGTAAGAACAGGGGCATCAAACCGGCCGACCCTCAGGGTCAATCCTGCCCGGTAACGGAGAGCATCGCTCCTTCGATCGCACCGGGCGCGCACATGATGTTCATGAACGTACCGCCGGTGGGGTTGGCCATCATGGGCAGACCAAGGTAGGCGATGGCGATGCGGAAGCGTGCGTAGAGCGCCTCCACATTCTTTCCTGTCACCAGGATTTCATACGGCGCGTAACCCGTGTTGTGGACAGGACCCATGTCTACGGCTTTCATGGTGGTCTCGTCGCCGCTGCAACCATTCGTCATCGCCACACCGAACACCGTTTCGTCCGTACCCGGGATGTCGATGCGGTAGACCTGACTGGTGCCGCCCGCATGCGCAGCAAGTCCTGCTTCAACGGCTTTTACCGCTTCTTCATGGCTGTCATGTTCGCCGAGGTCGCTTGGGTCGTCAAAGTATTCCATCATCACAGTGTAGTGATAACCCTTGAGTGCGTCAGCGGAGATACCGTCCTTGAAGCCATAAAAAGAACCGTACTCTTCCTTGGCCCCCAGCGTTGCCGCGAGCTTGGATTTCACCGCTGAAACATCCGCCGACACGCGGTATGCCGCTGCCCAGTAGACCGGGTTGGTAAAAGCCACCTGGATCTGAGCATCTGCCGGGTTGAACGCAGCGCCTTTGCCATTGCCATACTGCTTGGTGACGGTAACGCGCATGCCGGCCAAATAACCACCACGCTTCGATGAAGCTGCTGCTTTCTTGAGCTCGTCATTGGTGACGACCAGGATATTCGAACCCTCGAAAGGAGAATAGCTGCCGACGACTTCAAAACCGGCGCCGGTCAGCTTGGCCTTTACTTCATCGGTGACCTTGGCGACATCGCCCGGGCCACTTGAGGCGAGCACGTAGGGCTTGAGGAGATCCCCCGCCCAGGTGTTCGCCCCAACCAGCATCAGAAACGCGGCGCAAGCCGCAATAACCATTTTTGTAACGTTCATACCATCCTCCTAATTTCCCCGAAATGGGGGGGTTTATGATGGCTCCGCAGTCGCGGATTCCAAGGCAGAACACTACTATATTCTGTAAAAATGTCAATGTTTTTGCAGGTCACTGAACCCAACTACCAGACGTCCGACGTCTGGTAGTTGAGCTATTGAAACTCTGCAATGCAGATGTTGAACGCATTCACCTGCGCGTTGTATTGCGCAACGATCTCGCGTACTTTTACCACCAGAGCATTATAATCACGCACGATCGCATTGTATTCTTGTACTTTTGTGTTATGCGTGGAGTCTCCGGGAGGCAATGCATCAAGCTCTTGTTTTCGTGAAGTTAGCTCCGCCTCAACCACGGCAAGCTGCGCCTTGCTTGTTTGGATCACGGCAGCAAGCTCTGTGTTTACCTCGGGGCAATCAGAACGCGGCGTACCAAACTCCTGCACTCCAACCCACACCGTACGACCCTCGTACGTGCCTTGCTTCACCGCAACACCGATCTCGCGATAGTGTGTGTTCAAGATATTTGCGCGATGACCGGGGCTTGCCATCCATGCGTCAATGATCTCTTGATCGCTCGCAAACCCGCCAAGCGCGAGGTTTTCCCCCTCAATGATATATTCATACCCCGCGGAGGTTGCCAGATCGCCAGGTCCAACTCCCGACGGCGACACGTGCTCAAAGTACTGCTTCGCAAAAATATCATCTGCCTTTGCCAACGCCGCTGCATTAAGTTTTGTGTTTTCAGTCAGTATTTCGGCGCCAATTTTCGCTCGCTCGTTATTGGTAAGTGTAATGACTCCCGATCGAGTGAGCGCGGTGGAAGGAGACGAAGAAACTGCAGTTTTGGCGCGAAGAGGCCCCGGGGTGGTAACAGCATTGAGTGCTTGTTTCGCTGAATTGATAACTCCCACTGGCGTCGTACTTGCGACATCACTCACATCACTGATCTTTTGAAGCACATCTCCCCCGGAAGAAACAATGCGGTTGAAAAATGAGGTCACGGTCGCCGTGCATGCGCCATCACGGCACCATAGTGCACCGCCAAGAATAATTCCTGCAAAAAGCCCCACAAACAAAATTCGTGTAATTGACCACTTCATAATATTATGCGCGCAAGCGCCAACCCTTATGGAATAAATATCCGACAAGCGCCGCAAGCAACGCTATGATCGCAAAGATGATGAAAACTCCCAGAACGGTGTTGCCCTCACGAACCCCGGTCATTGAGTACCGCGTTCCATCAACAAAATAAAAGAAGGGGTTTATGCGGGCAAACACCTGCAGCGCCGGCGGGTACATCGCGATCGAGTTAAACACCCCTCCCAAGAACGAAAGGGGCATGAGAATGAACGCGTTGGGTGCGGCAATTTGCTCAAATGACTTCGCCCACAGCCCGGCAAGTACCCCCAAAAGTGCAAAGAGCGTGGAGATCGTGACAGTATAGAAAAAGAACCACCAAAGATGCGCAAACCCGGCAGCCCCGAATAAAACACCGATGACAAGAACACCGGCTCCCACCACCACGCCGCGCATGATCCCTCCCAGTGTGTACCCTATGATCATTTCAAAATGCGAGAGAGGCGTAACAAGGATCTCCTCAATAGCACGGGTGAACCGATGGAAGTACAGCGAGGAAGACGTCTGCGCAAATGCGGCACCAATGACGCTCATCATGAGAACGCCGGGAAGCACGAAGTTGATGTACGGAATACCGCCAATGTTCTGGACGGTCTTGCCCAACACTTGGCCGAAAATAAAAATATAAAAGAGGGCGCTCAAAAGCGGCGTGATGATCGTCTGCACCGGGACACGAAAACAGCGTTGCATCTCACGCGCAACGAATGTCTGTAGCCCTATCCAATTGATGCTCGTTGATTTCATTTTGTAGTTTTGTTATCAACATCATCGCGCGTGAGCTCCAAATACCGGTGCTCTAAGCGCTTCCCTCCGCTGGTAAATTCACTTTTATCACCAATGGCGACCAGCTTGCCCTTGTTGATGATCGCAATGCGGCTGCAAAGAAGCTCCACCTCTTCCAGATAGTGCGAGGTGAGGATGATCGTCTTGCCGGCCTCATTCAGTTCTTGGAGATACCCCCAGAGTTCGTGCCGAAGCTCCACATCCACCCCCGCCGTCGGCTCGTCAAGGATCAAAAGCTCCGGATCATGAACCATCGCGCGGGCAAGAAGTACGCGCCGTTTGAGCCCGCCGGAGAGCATGCCGAATTCTTTTTCAGCATGCGACTCAAGGTCAAAGCGCTTGAGGAGCTCATTGATACGCGGTTCGCGGATCGTACGCGACATGCCATAAAACCCACCCATGAAGTGGAGGATCTTACGCGGTGACGCAAAGATGTCGATGTTGAATTCTTGAGGGGCAAGGCCGACCAATTTGCGCGCATTGCGGTAATCTTTGACCACATCAACGCCAAACACGTTGATCGCACCCTCATCAAAACGTGCGATCCCCGTGATCGCGTTGATTGTTGTGCTCTTTCCTGCGCCATTCTTACCGAGGAAGCCAAAGAACTCTCCTTTTTTAATAGAAAGTGACAAGTCATCCACGGCAATGTTTAGCCCGTAGCGCTTAGTAAGGTGACTGATCTCGAGTGCGTTCATGGGGGACATTGTAGCATATTCTAACAAAGTTGGCCGCCGAATGTCCGTAGAACATTCGGCGGCCATTGATCACACGAGCTGACCTGCGTAGCATTCAAGCAATACCTTCTTTTCACCGTTGATCAAAAAGACCCGGGCCAAAACCCCCGTCTCACAACGCGCCGTACTCTTGTATTCCTGAGCCATTTCACGAACCTGCTTACTCTCAGCATCAGACAATTCGAGTGGCGGTGCGACCCACAACAGAAGGGTAAACGTAGCGGCTGTAAGCATAGCATACCTCCCCATTCAAATGATACGAGTAACCCAAAGAAAATAGTACCGCCCATGGCAAGAAAAAACAAGCCAACGCATGGTACCATACCCCCATGTCAAAAGCCGAGCAACTCGCGGAGATAAATACTCGCTGGACGCGCAACTGCACGTGCGCGCTCCGCAATACCGCGACACAAGCCGTGCCGGGCGATGGTAACCCCAATGCCGATATCGTGTTCATCGGTGAGGCTCCTGGTAAGTCAGAAGATGCCGTAGGCAAGCCCTTCGTCGGCGCTGCGGGGAAATTTTTAAATGAGATGCTCTCCGAGGTCAATATGAAGCGCGAGGATGTGTACATCACGAACATCGTGAAGTATCGCCCTCCGAATAATCGTGACCCCTTGCCCGAAGAAGTCGCGGCGTGCTCTCCGTGGCTCCTTGAGCAACTACAAACCATCAATCCAAAACTCATCGTCTTTCTTGGCCGTCACGCACTTAATCGGTTTTTTCCTAAAGCGAAGATCGGTGAAGTGCACGGGGAAATGCTACAACAAAACATCGACGGCATCCCTGCAAAAAATTTCCTCCCACTATACCACCCCGCCGCCGCACTCTATAACGGTTCTCTTCGCGCCGTCCTTCTTGAGGATTTCAAAAAGATCCCGCGGATGCTTGCGGTAAATTAACAACAAAAAAGCCGGGTTAATAACCCGGCTTTTTTGTTTGAGAACTAGATCTTATAGTCCGATATTGATCTGCCCCTCGGCATCCACCTGAATTCCACCCCCTCTTTCTTCCCCCTGCCCATTATTGGATCCGCTATTGCCCTTATCTTCATTTGATTGGTCGTCAGATCCTTTAACACGCAGACTGCCGTTTACCGTAGTTGAGGCATTGCTGTTGTCGTTGTCGTCGTCTTCTCCTTCGTCATTCCCATGCGACCGCTGAACAGAACCGGTGGTTGTACCCATGAACCCAATGCTCAGAGAATCTTCCTGACCGCTTTCATCTTCATCATCTTCTATTTTGATCTTAAGATCGCCTTCCGCATCACCCAAATGCTTCGCTTCCTGTGCGAGGCGCAGAGCATTTTGATACGCGATAAAGGCCTCACTGTATAAGCCCGCTGTGGCTTTGGTGTCTCCAAGCACGATCGCGTCTTGCGCGGCTTTTACCTGCACCGCAACCGCAGAGGTAGATGATGCCGTAACGTCAACCCCCTGACGCGAAAGATAGTTGGTTACCTCATCGATCTTGTGTTGTGCTGCTACGCGTTTGTTCGCAGACGCTTCCTGCATGCCTACGCCATTCATTGCAGCGATCTTGGCGCCAATTTCTTCATCAGTGCTTGAGGCAACCCCACTGGCATTATCAAGTCTAAGCGTAAAAGCTGCGAGTGCACCATGGTCATCCTCACCACTGTTTGATGCGTCGATGTCGCCGAGGATCTTGTGGTGCGCCTCTATGGTCGCCCCCATCTCCGCATTGAGATTCGCCGCCGCAATGCTATTTCCTAAATTTATTTTTGTAATTCGTTTTTGCGCTTCATTGATATGTTGATCAAGAAGCTCGTTGATCGTTGCCTGTGTCGTTGAGCTCAGACGTCCATTAACCACAAGCTTTTCCGCCTCGCTCAAACGCCGGTCAGTAAACTTAATGTTCAACTCCGCTTGTCCTTGGTCCGTAACCGTGAGCAAATTTTCGACTGCTTCATTCACGTTAACCTTGACCGAATAGAGCGCCTCACCGGGGAGTGACCCTTGCGCGGCGACAGAAACCCCTCCTCCCCCCAGCCCGACGATCAGCGCGATAATAAGTCCAAGTGGCATAGTTTAAAAAATTATTGCTTGATAATACACACTCCTCGAAGACGCAGGAACACCTCATCTCTTACACTCTTATATCTTCCCATGTAATGAAGATCTCGGCAACGACACTACAGACCGAAACTTTTCATGCTATGCATAATGACATAGCCCACAAGAGCCCCCACTACAAGCAACGGTATCGCGATAAAGAGATTGAGCGCACCCCGAGGATGATCGGTCCTCGTACTCACCTCAAGGCGCGACTCACGAAGCGAGGTGTACAATGCGTAACCGTATGCGAACATATAAATATTCACCGTCGTCGTAACGATAAGAGAGACCGCTTGCGCAACAATAAGAGCATTGGGAGAAACAATGATTTTAACAATGGTACTCATTGCCGCATTGACAGCGAAGACCACTGCCATAGCCGCCAGCATCCGTCCAAAAACCGCCCACCAACGCCCGGCCACATACGCCTTGCTCTTGGCGAGAGCATAGATCCCCCGATCTCCCTCAACCACCACCACAAAACGCGCGGCGACAAGCCAAATGCCCACGATAATTCCCGGGATGATCGCAAGGAAGATGCCGCCCAAAACCGCGAAGGCCGAGAGAATACTCACCCAAAACAACGCCGGAATTTTACTCCATCCATATCGGTAGGAACCAAAAACGCCATTGTCCGCCATATCATCCCGCACAGCATAGAGCATCGCCGCACCAATCCACAAAGCGATGATGATCAAAACAACTGCTCCAATGCCCACCAAGGCAAGAAGTTGTTTTGTGACAAAACTCCATGCGGCAATTTGAAAAATGGTGACTACCCCGAAGGCGAACGCTGCTGCAAAAAGAATCGCCAAGGGAATGCCCCCCAACACGAGGACGCCGAAGAGCACCCACCCTCGTTTTTTAAAGATCTCCCATGCGCGCGAAAACAGCTCATGAACACTCGCGAGGGATCCTCCATGAGTAAGATTCGTAGCGGTGGACGCCATGCGTGAGTCGATACCCGCCGCATGAAATGCCGTATCAATATCGGCAAGCGGCCATCCCTGAGCCAAGAGCGAACTTCGCACATCCCCGGATGCCACACCGCGCGCAAGCTCACTCTTTACATATTCAACAAGTTCGGGATTTGGCATATATTTGTAGTATATATTGCTATACCCTATTATCGCAGTAAATTACTGATTGGTGCAAAGAAGTTATCCCCAGAGCTATTTTTGTGTTGCGACTCCTCCTGATCTTCATCCGTCTCTTTTGTGTCCGCAGGAATGGGCGTGGGCTCAGAGTTGCTGGTTGAAGTTCCCGTTTCTGTGCCGCCCTCAAGGGACGGCGCGGATGGTATCTCGGTCGGCGGCGCTGGTGTCGAGGTTTCGATCACTGAAGAGAGCTCCTCCTCATCGTCTTCTTCGTCGAGGGCGGGCACTCCGACACGAACGTTGAATTTATGTTCGAGCTTCTTGATGTTCTGCGCTTCTTTGGTGAACTTCACCCCTTCCGTAAAAGAGCGCAGTGCCTCACTATACTTCCCCTCCTTTAACTGCTGCTCGCCTTCGCTCACCTTCCCTGTTGCCGACGTTAATGCGCGCACAGCCGCAGAATCCTCACCGGAAGAAGCATCCTCAGAGACAACCGCTTGAGCCGCTATGATACCGGCTGCTGCCTGCGCTTTTTTCTCTTCCGCATTTTTTTGTATGACACCGTCATCCGACACTTCTTCGCTGTGTCCATTCTGTTCTTGACCAGACACCATCGCAAAGACGTTGAGTGTCGTCCGGGCACTTACCGCCGCCGCGAGCTGCACAACATTCTCTCGCTCATCATTCTCAGGAGCTTGTTGTGCGATCGCGGACAAAACCTGCCCATGAGCGCTGAGTGTTGCTTCCATGTCGGAAATAATCTGGCTACTGTCGGCAACCTCACCCTCTGCCTTAATTGAGGCCATGTATGATTCCACATTGCCGACATGTTCGTTCATTCCCGCCTCAAGCGATATCTTTGTTTCTGTGGTAAGACGCCCCTCCACGGCAAGTTGTTCTGCCTCCTGAAGACGACGGTCCACCAAATCAACCTCAACCACCGCCTTAGTGTAGGACGTTTGTGCGAGAGCAATACGGACAGGTTCATTGATTGAGACCTTGATCGGATAAAGTATATCGCCCGGTAATGCCCCCTCAGCGGCATACGACACCGTGCTTCCAATGAGAAGCGCACTGATAACGCTCCCTGCGGCAAGCACGCGAGAACGAACACTCAGGTCAAACAAAGAGCCCCGAGTGCTATGCATTAACACTCCCGTTCGACGCACAATAACAGCACGCATTGCGCGCTTTTCATTCGCAGTGAGTCGAACTGAACGCATCATATAAAAAATGTTTTGAAAATCGTTATTCATTTGTTCTTAGTAATTTCCGAAGCTCATTGATCCCGCGGTGAAGTCGCACTGACACCGCATTTTCTGTTTCTTTGGTAAGTGCGGCGATGTCCTTCACACTCATGTCATCAATATACCGCAACACGAGGGCTTCGCGTACATGATCGGGAAGTTTCTCCATAGCATGTTCCACCTCCGTCATCTCAACCGCGCGAATAATTCCCTCATGTGCTCTCGTATCTTCCGTATCAAACCCATCCTCCTCACGAAGGAGGTCGAGGGAAAGCCCGTGTTTCCTGCGGCCGCGATACTCGTCAATGATCAAATTCCGCGCGACCCGATACAAGAGTGCCTGCATGTTTTCCACCTCGTCCTCAGCGTGTTTTTGTAAATACTCCCATACCCGCACAAACACCTCTTGCGACAGCTCCTTTGCCCGCTCGCGGTCATTCACACGGAAAAAGCAGTGCCGAAAGATAGCATCCGCATACTCGTCGTAGGCAGAAAGAAAGACCTGTTCCATGTGCTTTGGGGTACTCATACAATAAGACGTGGAGAAACTCAAAGTATTACAAAGGGGGCTATTATGCAAGCCCTGTAGCAAAAACCTCATTGCTTTCTACTGCGGGGCCTGCTCGATGTATACAAGAGAGGTCGTTACGCACGCGTACGATTCGCCATCACCGATTTATTGAAAAAATATCCTATGATAAGTATTGCGGCTACGGGAGAAAGCCATGATGGGACGTGCACCCCGAATGCTTCAAGCATCATAATGCTACCCAGAAATCCTATAGAATACATAGCGCCATTTTTGAGATACTTATATGACCGGATCCGATCAATATTGTGTACGGTGAGTTGTCGTAGGACGATCGCGCCAATACCGTTGCCGATCAAAATAAGCGGCACAATAGTGGTGAAGGCAAATGCACCAACGACACCGTCAATGCTGAACGTAAGGTCAAGCACCTCAAGAAATGCGACTTTCGCCCAGTCGGACATAGCGCTCGTCTCTCCGTCCGCGATGAGGCGTTCCTCCATTTTTGCGGCGTTTTCCTTGAACCCCTCAGTAACGAAGAAAGCTCCGAAGCCGATCGCCGCCGCAAGCGCAAGTGGCATTGCTTGTTCTCCCGCGCCATTGTTAAGTGCCATCATCACCCCAATAAGAAGTAGTGCAGCAACTGAATAGAACCAGACTGCGCCAAACCGCAGAATGGGGCGTTCCAGAGGAAGTCCGAACTCCTTGTCTTCGACAAAAAGCCAGTGAAGCGAAAGAAGGATCAGGAACATTCCCCCGGCAATCAAAATGAGTGGCGTCGAAGCGTGAATCGCAGCGGCCACACTTGGGTCACTCGACCACATTGCTTGGAATGCACCAAAAACGCCTATGTTTGGATTCGCAAAAAAAACAATGAGCGACGGCAAAAGCCCGCGCACCACGAACACCGCAAAAAGAATCCCCCAAAACAAAAAGAACTTCCGGGCCTTCTCGCTTTTCATTGTCGCAAGCACGTCAGCATTCACGACTGCGTTGTCAATACTTGAGACAACCTCAAACACGATCAGGCCAATAATAATCAGAATAAGTTCTATCATACGTTTTTGTGCACCCTGGAAGATTCGAACTTCCGACCCCTGCAATGTGAATGCAGTGCTCTAACCAGCTGAGCTAAGGGTGCGTGGTATTTCTTTGTCTAACCAAAACAGCTAAGGGTGCAGTTTATATTTTTTCGCCTAACCAAAACAGCTAACGTTGCGGTACACCTTTCGCCTAACCAATCCGCCGGCTGGCGGAAGTTAAAGGTGTGAACAAAAAAGAGTATACGGGAATTGGGCAATTTTATCCACTCAGCAAATCCTCCCAAGGACTCCCCTTGGAATTCTCCTTAAAAACAGGTACCTGTCGACAAGCAAGGCCAGGGCGCCGCCAGCCTAAGGTTCAAATCCCAAATAGCATAGGAGAGGTACGTCGCGAACACAACCCAAACCGCGTAAGGCACCAAAAGAAGCGCTGCCGTACGCGATGACTTCCAAATAAGGAGAACGAGCATGATCACCGTAAGGGCGAGGATCGCCGCAGTAATGACCGCCAATCCAAGCAAGTGTACGCCAAAGAACGCTGCGCTCCACAACACATTCACCACCGCATTCATAATAAAAAAGCGGATGATATGCTTAAAGATCCACGTCCGTTCAACCTTATTCCATACAATAAGCGCGGAAATCGTAGCAAGGACGAAAAGCACGGTCCATACTGCGCCGATGATCGCTCCTGACGGTGTCCACGATGGAAGCGCTATCGTTTGATACCAATCCATTCCCCCGCTCGTAAGCAAGCTCCCTACGGTCGCAACAATGATTGTGATAAGTGGGATGATGATGTAGTTAGATTTCATTTTGTTGTTGTACTGCTTTTAAAGACAACTCGGTGGACTACATCCGTGCGAATTGGAACCAAATACTTCGGTGGTTAGAAAATACTTGTGAGTGCTTCCCAAGCCAAAATAACAGCCATGCCTGGTATTGCGACAGTGCTATTAAACCTACATAATGTTCCGGTTTTTATGTAATCAGACGATGAATATGGTGGTGGCGTGGTCGTCCACTGATGGCAATAATTTATTTCAACAGCCGCTGAAATCAAGGAAACTCCCAAAATGACGAGCGCTGCAATTCCTGCTATTTTCCAATAATTTTTCTTCATCGTTATCAATAATTATTGCAAATTATGACTTTTTATAATTTGGTGGACCTAGGCGGAATCGGACCGCCGTCTGCGCAATGCGAATGCGCTGTGCTACCACTATACCATAGGCCCAAGTGAGGGATAAAGAAAGTGTTTACATTTTCTTTTCCCGAACGCAGGGTCTATATTTTTAATATAGGCCCGAACGAGAGACGAAGAGGCGTTCCCTCCCACCTTCGTCCGAAAATCATACCGCAAACCCAACCGAAACGCAAAACGCACGCCCCGACAATTCGGGGCGTGCGTTTTTTGATAAATTGTGTACGTTAGAGAAGAAACCTAATCTTCCTAATGCTTAACAAAGAGCGTAATTGACGTACTGCCAAGAACTGCACCGGTTACAGCATCATTCGCCGTAAACGTAACACGATAGGGTCCGTTTCCGCTCCACGTCCAATCATCAAAGAGTACTTTTGATTGTTTGTGTTTCATTGAATTGGTCATCGGAACAGCCGTCCTGCCGTCGACAGAATACGTGGCTGTGTAAGCAGAAAGTGGTAAACCTTCAATAAATACTTTAAGCTTTTTTTCTCCTGAGATTGTACCTCCGTCATACGGATGAATCACCGTTATTTGTTTCGAGCCGATGACAGGAAGAGTTGAGGGAATATCCCCGCTCACCGGCAACGAAGAAGTGGCTTGTATCGCCGAGCCCGTACTCGTATCTACAACAACCACAGGGTCATTTTGGGGAGAAACGGGTGGTGTTTGATCAACAGGAAGCACCGGCGTTACTATCGTTATCGGTGGTAATGGCAAGGAAGGTGCACTCTCGTTGGCGTGAGCACGGTTAATGAAGGCGAGCGTAAGCACACGCAAACTTGCTCCGTAGTAATCAGTGCTTTGCATCGTCTTAAGTGTATTCTCCGCATTTGCGCGGTACAATGGATCCTTAGAGACAACGCTTGCTGCAGCGATACCGGACGCGAATGTCGTATTCAAGTACGAAGTAGTCGGCTGACCGTCAAGGGTATACCCACTTGTCGGAGATGCGGTCTGCTCAAAGAAGGCATTTATCTGAGAAAGAATCTCGTATGCACGTGGATCTCCATTCTCAACAAAGTCCGCTCCAATGCGCCATGGAATACGTATCGCATTGTACGAAAAATCATCCTTACTGTTGTTCCATGTGATACGCGCGGCCGAGGTTCCATTCGCAGTCGTCCATTCAGGGATCAGGCCTGTTGTTGGATGACGAGCAAGAAAAAGAATCTCATACGCCTTGTCATTTACGCGCATCCACCCACTGTTCCCGGTAAACTGCGCAAATTCTCTATAGTATGTCGGTGCATAATACGAAGGATTTGTTGCGTCTGATCCACCCCATACATCACCCGGCTTAAGCACATAGGTGTTAGGCTCAACCTCATACGTGTAAACTGCATCTATGTATGCATGAGCTTGGGATGCGTATGCATCACCCCACTTATGGGTGGCGAGGAGAAGTGCGTAACTGATATCTTCATCCGCATCAGTGGCGCCGTTTTTCCCAACGACCGTACCATTTCGGTCAATTTTCCAATTCATGAGCCCCCGCTCATTTCGGTTTCTCTCAGCGTACCGCCACAATGCATCAAATGTGGCGCGGTCATCATTCAGAACAGCAAGGAGCATTCCGTACCCCTGCCCCTCAGAGACAGTGGCGTCTTCTGAACGCGGATCTCTAACGCGTAATTCGTCTGTCTTTGCTCCACTTTGTACAACAAAGGCGGCCTTCCATGCCGCGTACTCCGCTGATATTGTTGACGTTTCTACCGTGGTTGCTGCTGATACTGCAAATAAAGGCGCGAATACAATGATTCCGAGCGCCGAAAGTACAAATTTAACCATAAAATTCTTATAATCTAGTTACCCCACGTCTTTTACACGCAGGCTGCGACTTCTCCTAAAGACGTCGCAGCAAGTATTTTCTTACAACACTTTCTGTGGTGTAATTTCTGGGATACTTAATATGTCTCCCGGGTGAATTATCTTAGGATCTCTAATTCCGTTTATTTTTTGAATGCGCGAAAGCTGCAAGTAATCCCCATAATAACGAAAAGTGATCTTTGAAAGTGTCTCTCCGGGAGCAACCACATGTATCATTCCCTTAGGTATCTCTTCGCTCTCGGCCCAACTCTCGCCGGTGGGTGTTGGTGATGCCTTTGATGCGTACTCGGCCTGGTACACGTGCACCCAAAGATTTTTTGAAAATTGATGTTTTGCGATCTTCGTAAGATGAGTATCTAGATACGTTTTACTTTCCTTGGAGCCATATAGATCCGTGCTCACAAGAAAAAAGATTCGACTGTGCCCAACCTTGATCGCCCGCAGATCCTGTTCAAGAATTTCATCCGTAATGGCGGGGATGCCTCCTTTTCGTTTATCCCAAATAGGATAGGTAGTGAGCATTGCGTCTCCATGGTAATAATATTGCGTGGGATAGACAAGGTACGGCGGGCTTGCGACCACAATATCCCGTGGTCCGACTTGTGAGGAAATGTACTGCGTAGCCTCACGGTAATTCTCGCGCGTAGGAACTCGTGGATCAATAGACTGATTAATGAGGAGCACTGAAAGAACGGCCAAAAAGACGCCCCCAACCGCTATACGAGATCTCGTAGGAAGTTCACCAATGAACCACGCGACAAAAATAAACAGAAGTGGAGTAACAATGATAAAGTATCGACTTAAAAAAAGCGGCAAATACTGGCTTGCAATAAATCCGATTGCGACTGGCAAAAGAATCCCAACGGGAAGGAGTAGGATAAGTGGCGAAGACGGAGCACGCTTAGAAAGAAAGAAGAAACTCCCGAGAATTAGGATCGGCCACCCGCCGACAAGCGACGCGGTGAGCGTGTCGGTGTGAAAACCAAACATAAATTCATAGAACTGCAGAATAACATTGAACGCATCGGGCTTTTCAAGAATCGGCGCAAGAGAACCGGAACCATAGTTGGTAACAAGAAGATACAACCAGGGAACAAAGCCGGCAACAAGCACAGCACCGACTAGCACAAAACGACGAAGCATTGTTCGTTTTTCCCCCACTTGTTCCCCGGGTGGCCTGTCAGAAAAACGTACGCGCCACGTAAGGAAAAAATATACCAGCTGAACTAAAAGGATCAGGAAGAAAAAATAGTGTGTATACATGCCCACAATGTTTACGAGCGCGTATAGAACGTACCATCGCACCCGATTCTCCTTTAGAATCTTCACATATGCATAGTAAGAAAAAATGGTAATAAGCGTTAGCAAAGAGTACATACGTATCTCTCGGCTATACCACACCCAAAAAGGAGACAGTGCGGCAATCGCTGTCGCATAGAGCGCCCATCGTGGTCGGATAAACTCTCGCGCCAAGAAATAGAGTGCTGGAACTGAGAGAATTCCCGGAATGAGCGCGAGGGTACGCACCGAAGCCTCACTTGGCCCAAAAAGAAGCATCCACAAGTGAAGCAATGAATTATGGAGGGGCAAATGAACATTTTTAAGCATGTATTCCCGAATAAAATCAAGTGAGTGCATTGCCTGCCAAACGCTCTGGGATTCGTCGAGACGTAGTCCCTCTGCACCAAGACCCCATACGCGCATGAAAAGACCAAATCCGATAATCGCCCAAATGGCAGAGATGGCAAGATCGTACCAGCGAATGATGCCAAGTGAGGCCGATGGAGATGAAGACGATGATTGAGACATGGTAAATAGGAAATTACTCAGAAGGTGTAATTATTTTACTCGATACGAGCGGGCCCTTCTTAAAGATCCCCATTGCCTGCTGAACAAAATCCGTTGCAACGGCACGCCATGGATACGCCTCTTGAATGAACGGCCAAAAGAATACTACATTGAACAACACCCATGAAGCGTTAGTGATCACCGCCGGTGTCACGCCATCGCGATTGAGCGCGAACACGACACCAATCACACCAACGAGGACATACACCATGTTGGGTATCGCGTATGAAATAAAGTTTCCTTTGTCGTGCACGACCTTTGAGGTGACTTTAAACCGCGTTTGTTTTCCTGTAACACTTGCAATGAGCGCCATAAGAAATACAAATGACGCCGCAATAGTGAGCTGAATTGCCCGAAACGTTATCGTATACGCAGTGGAACGTATGAGAAAATAAAGCGTCAAGAAGATAAACGGTGCAAAATAGATCACAAAATTCCCCGTATAATCATCGACGGGAACAACGCCAAAAAAAAGAAAGAAGAGCGGGATAAATGCATCCATAAGCACCACAAGACCATTCAAGTAGTAGCCTGCAGAATATAGGTACTGCATCTTCTGCGCAAAGGTAAGCCCCTTCCGGAACAGCGGATTGTACTTGAACATAACATCAAGCGATCCTCGGGCCCAACGATACTGTTGTGCCGAGTATGCCTCCAGATCGATCGGCGCAAGCCCATGCGCAAGGATCTCAGGAAGATACAACGACTTCCATCCGCGTTCGTGGATAAAGAGTGACGCAAGAAAATCTTCAGCGATACTTTTCTCAGGAACACCACCCGCATCAAGAAGTGCCCGCCGACGGATAAGCGCATTTGTCCCGCACCAGAACGTCGCATTCATGCGATTTTTTCCTTGACAAATAGGTCCGAAGAAAAGTTCCTGCTGTTCCCATGCACCACGCGTGATAAAATTATCATCTCGGTTCTTATAATATTGCGGGGTCTGCACAAACGCCATTTTGGGATCGTTCATGTGTCCAATCGTCCTCATGAGGTAATCTTTGTGCGGAACATGATCTGCATCAAAAAGCGCAAAAAAAGGTGCCGTGGTTACTGAGAGAGCGTGATTTATATTTCCGGCTTTCGCTCCCCCGGGTGTCGTACGTGTGATGACATCGACGTTATGGTCGCGCCCAAGATCTTCGATGTCGCGCCAATTCGCCATCCCCGCAACCAACCCATCGTTTAAAATATGAACCTTGAGATCCGGGTAATCGATAAGTTTCGCCGCAGCAACCGTTTGCTCAACAATCTCGCGAGGTTCTCCGCACACCGTGATGAATATATCAACGGGTGGATATTCCTTTGGCTTAACATAAACCACATCATCTATTCGCCATACCGTATATAGATATCCAACTACCTGCCACACATGGTAGATCTCAGCGATTAAAAGCGCCCCATATAACACCCATGAACCAACATGACTGAAATCAAGCCACCACGTCGCATAAAAAAGCACTGCGGCGAGATACACCATAGAGAGTATGCGCGGGATGCGCACAGTCTCAAATTTTTGCGGTGTAGTTTTAGTGGTATGAGGCATCATATATATGCGTTATTAATCTAAAGAAAATAAATTGGGAATATTATCCGTATACATAGCCATGCCGAACCACACCCAATTTTGTGCGTAATATCCGAGCCCTCCAACAAGATCCTCAATGTCAGCATCATAAAGAGGCGCGACCTTTGCTTTGAAAATTTCATCCGCAAATAAAGGCTCCACTACAGCAAGCGAGGAGGCAAGCACCGCGTACACACTCTTGCTCTCCGAAGGTACGACTGGCTCACCATCATGCGCATACGCACTGGATATCTGTAGCTGCGTACGCCACTCCCGTTTAAAGAAACCCATCTCTGAAAGATACGTGTACGCGCGTGGATCTCGATGCCATTTCCAATCAAGCGCTACCCGCCAAAGTATGCGAAAAGCATCATCGGAAAAATTCGTTGACTTATCGTTGTGGGTAGGGCGCATGATCGCGCCCGTTACCGGATCAAGAGAAACCCAATCGGGCGGAATGCCGGCACTCGTTGCCCCATCAAGCGGATCTTTTGTTGAGGTGATGAGTACATCATATGAAGTATTCTTGAGCAACAACCACGGATGCGACGGATCAACTTCCGCAAAAATGGGGTATGCCGCAAAAGAAAAATATGATGGATTTATGGTCGGCCGTACTTCATCTTTTGCCCAATTTCCAGCAACAAGATACGGATTCCCTTTGACAACAACCACCTCTTCTTTCCAAATGTCTGCCAGAATTTCTTGCGCTTCTTCCATGTAATGATCCTGATTCCAACGCTTCGCGGCAAAAATAAGCGCAAGGGCGATATCTTGATCTGCGTCAGACGCTGTGTTCATTCCGTCTTGCTCATACATGACATCCCATTTTCCATCTGAATTCTCCCCCCATAACCATGCAAAAAGTTGATCGTTGGGGCGCTTTCCCAAATTGTTATTCGTCCATTTAAGAACCTGATCAAATGTTGTCTTGTCGTCCATCCACACAGCGCGAAGGAGCGAGTAGGACTGCCCCTCAGATGTAGTTAAATAACTACGATCGCGATCAACCGTTCGACCGTCTTTCTGAATTTTCTCGCGGTAGGCAGTCCACACACCTGCTACCGCTACTTCAGGATATGTTTCAAAAAACCTCACGTCACCGAGGGGAGACTCAGGCGACCTCTTTCCGAAGAACAAGGCGCTCCCTCCCGCGACCCCGATCAATATCACCGCAAGGATGACTACTCGCGCATATTTGAGTGAACGAGATCGCAATTGACCAACATAAAATCTAGGGCGCCAGAGGGCCAAGAGTCCAATAACCCCAAAAATGATTGTACCGACAAGAGTAGCAACATCAACGAAAATGACGCCCGAGAGAATAGTAGCGGATGAGATTCCTCCTACGGAAAAACCGGCAAGCCATCCTGCCTCCATCGTGCCAATCCCGCCGATATTTGGTAGCGTGTTTACGAAGATCTGAACAGCGCCGGCAACAGTAAGAGCCATTAAAGGAACCGTAACGCCGACTGCTTTAAAAAATGCTCCGTATGTCGCAAACATGCACAACCATACAACGACCGAAAAAACTACCGCGCTTAAGTACACACGCTCCTCACGCAAGACGCGAAGTTCCCCAATAAATAAAGCCCCTTTTTGAGCGATCAACGTACCGCGCACCGGAAAGCGTTGTTCAATGTGGCTGAGAAAACGCACAAGCGGCTCCTGATAAAAAGACGCGATCGCAATAATACTCATCGCACTTATGGCAACGACCCCTCCAATGAAAGCAATGACCCCCGCAACCATTCCCGTAGCCGGAACAAAGAATGCTGCACTAAAAAACAAAAACACTGCGACTACCGCAAAATCGAGAGCCCGATACGCTACGAGAGCTGATACTGATGCTGCGTATCCCACACCGATTGATCGTACCCCGCCAATGAACGCAAGCTCCCCGAACGGGTTGGGGAACACGCGCACTGCCGCACCGTGTATCGCGGTAATTGGAACAATAGAACGTAGGGGGATTTTTTTCTTAGGAAGTAACACACGAAAGCGAAGAGCCCGAACAAAATACGCCAGGGCGTAAGTAAGAAAACCAACAATAACCCACTGCGGATCTGCTGAGAGAAACGCGGCGCGGAGCTGATTTGGATCAATGAGAGGAACAAGGAAAATCAGCGTTCCGACCGTGACGATCACCCCCGTGACAATTTTAATGATCGTACTTTTCATGGTTGGGGCATAGTTCTTCGAATAGAGTACGTTTTTCGTCCCTGTGATTCAAAATAATTTCGGGAGAGCACTTCGCATAAAACGCCGAGCCCGATAAGCTGTAGCCCCGCCAAAATAAACAACACGGAAAAAACAAGGAGTGGGCGCCCGCCAATTGAAGCAAGGTATACTACTTTAATAAATACGAGGTACGTGAGTCCTCCGCCCCCGATCGCAAGTAGACCCAGGCCCAACGAACCAAACATACGCATCGGCTTAGTAATAAACTTTGAAAAAAATTGTATGGTAATAACGTCAATAATGACTTTAAAGATCCTCGAGAGTCCGTATTTCGACTTGCCGAACCGACGCGGATGATGATTCACTATGATCTCTGCAATGCGGGCACCATGCATGCGGGCATAAATGGGGAGGTAGCGATGCATGTCGCCATACAGATTGATCTCATCCAAAATTTCACGGCGGTATGCCTTTAGTGCGCATCCAAGATCATGAATCGGTGTATTCGCAAGACGTGCAATAAGAAAATTTGCAATGACGGAAGGGATTCTCCTTGTGACCATTTTATCTTTGCGATCCTTGCGCCACCCGGAGACCACGTCATATCCCTCGTTCAATTTTTCTATCAAAAAAGGGATATCTCGTGGATCATTTTGCAGATCAGCATCAAGAAGCACAACGATGTTCCCCTGAGCGGCGTCAATTCCGGCAGCAAGTGCCGGCGTTTGTCCAAAATTCGCGCGCAGTTCAATGCCGCGCACGCGTTTATCGCGCATTTGGATTTTCTCGATCTCGTAAGATGTTTCATCAATGCTCCCATCATCCACAAAAATGATCTCATATCTGAGACCGGTTCCTTCAAGCACTGTAGTGAGTGAAGCGTAGAGCTCAGGAAGATTCCCCGCCTCATCTTTTGCGGGAATGACCACAGACAAATCGAATGTTCCCTGCACTGGGAATTTATCAGGCAGGGCAACATTTGCACGATAGGGGAACGACATGACTTTGTTTTTTGTATGCATGATATTATCGAGCTTTAAAAAATCTAAAAACAGCGTCTGGCAATTACATTACCTAGAACCGCTTCGTCATATTCAACTTGTGATGATTCGTTGATGAAATACAGACAAACACTTTATACAGTTTTACGGGCAAAACAATCGTTAATTTGGGCGTATTTTCCTATTCCCTGCACATGTAGCCGTCCATCCTATTGTTTGATGACAATCGAACCAAAATTCTCTTTAGGTGTAGCAAATGGCCCCAGCGTTCACCGTAGAAAAATACGCTGCTCACGCAACACAAAAAAACCGGCCATAATCGCAATGGCCGGTTTTTACGTTGTCGAACTCAGTATTGACTATAGCAAGATCACCGCTTCGTTGCGAGATACTTCAAGAAGCCCATGGTCTAGAGAAAATGTGGTTATGTCATGCTCGGTCTTGATGCGAATCTCGCCGCCCTTAAGTCTCGTGATAAGCGGCGCATGATGCGCAAGCACGGTAAGCTCTCCCTCACTGCCAGGGCAATTTACTGACACGACATGCCCGTGAAAGAGCGTCTTGTCGACAGTCGCAATCGTAAGAGGGAATGTAGTCATAATAGTTATGCAAGATCCCCAACGCCGCCTTTCATGTAGAAGTCCTGCTCACCTTTGCTGTCATGTTTGCCCTCAAGGATCTCTTTGAATCCTTTCACGGTATCGGCAAGGCGTACGAATTTACCCGGAACACCGGTGAATGCTTCCCCCACGAAGAACGGCTGGGAGAGGAAGCGCTGGATCTTACGTGCACGATTAACGACCAACTTGTCCTCATCGGAAAGTTCCTCGATACCCAAGATCGCAATGATGTCCTGCAGGTCACGGTACCGCTGAAGCACCTTTTTGGTTTCCATCGCAACATTGTAGTGCTCCTCACCTACGACGTCAGGGTCGAGTGCTGCGGAGTTTGATTCCAAGGGATCGATCGCAGGGTAAATACCGAGAGAAGCGAGCTCACGGGAGAGCACGACGGTGGAGTCGAGATGTGCGAAGGTGTTTGCCGGTGCGGGATCGGTAAGGTCGTCCGCAGGAACATACACTGCCTGCACGGACGTAATGGAGCCCTTCTGAGTTGAAGTGATACGCTCCTGGAGCTGCCCCATTTCTTCGGCAAGGGTTGGCTGATATCCCACCGCTGAAGGGATGCGCCCCAAAAGTGCGGACACCTCAGACCCTGCCTGAATGAACCGAAAGATGTTATCCATGAAGAGCAGCACGTCCTTGCCACCCTGATCGCGGAAGTACTCCGCCATGGTAAGCCCGGTGAGTCCCACGCGTGCACGGGCTCCCGGCACTTCGTTCATCTGCCCAAAGACAAGTGCCGTTTTGGCGAGCACGCCGGATTCTTTCATCTCATGATAGAGATCGTTACCTTCACGCACACGTTCACCAACACCAGTGAACACCGAGTACCCGCCGTGCTCTGTCGCCACGTTGCGAATGAGTTCCTGAATGAGCACTGTCTTTCCTACTCCTGCACCACCAAAGAGCCCCACCTTGCCTCCCTTAATGAACGGCGTCATGAGGTCGATCGCCTTGATGCCTGTCTCAAAGACCTCTGCGGTCGTCTTCTGCTCCTTGAAGCTTGGCGCCTCACGGTGGATTGGCAAGCGAGGCGTGTCTTTCTTGACGGGCTCTCCACCATCGATCGTCTCGCCGAGCACATTAAATAACCGTCCGAGTGATTCTTCGCCAACCGGAACCGAGATCGGGGCACCGGTATCAACCACCTCAAGCCCACGGGTGAACCCATCCGTCGCGTCCATCGCGATCGCACGGACACGTCCCAATCCCAAGTGCTGAGCAACCTCAAGAACGAGACGCTTGTCACCGTGCTGCACCTCAAGCGCGTGACGGATCGCGGGGAGCTGCCCCTCAAAGCGTGCGTCGACGATTGGTCCGACGATCTGTGTGATAGTTCCTTTGTTCATAAACTTATTTTTTAAGTGATTTTTTAATACCAAGGTCGCGACAAATTTTTTGTGCAAGATGGTTGTTGATCTCAGCATGCCGCGGTACTGTTGAAACACGGCGTGTTATCGCATTAAAAAATACGCTATGCGATGCACCTTCCCGCACAAGCGTACATCCTTCTTTATGGAGATGCTTGACGAGATCGAGTCGTTTCATTTATGCGTGAGCTGAGACAATGAGTGGTTCACGTCTGGCATGCGCACCTGCATCTTCGCGGCTTATCAGACGATTCGTCTCAAGAACAAGACCGAGTGCTTCTTTAAGGTTTTTACGCGCTTCGGCAAGAGTATGCCCTTGTGTATTAACACCGGAAAGCTCCTCGACCCAACCGAGGTACCACTTTCCACTTTTTTTATATACGGCAGTAAATTGCTGCTTCATTGCGCCATGCTACCACGCATTATGCTTTTTCGTCAAACAAAAAATCTTCACGCTCCCTAAAACATTAGCGACTATTCCAATGATTATTTCATCGCCTCGACGCCGCCCACGATCTCACTCACTTCACGGGTGATGGCGGCCTGGCGCGCTTTGTTAAATTCTCGGGTGAGATCCTCCGCCACTTCATCCGCCTTATCTGATGCATTCTTCATGGCGACACGCCGCGCAGAATGCTCTGATGCCTGCGCTTCAAGCACCGCGTGAGTGAGCTCCACCGAGAGCAAAAATGGCACGAGCTCCTCGAGCACGCTTTGCGCAGATGGCTCAAAAAGATATTCCGATACGGTGCCATTTCCATCAGCATCAAACGCTGCGAGCCCGGAAAACTTCCCGCGCTCGGGCAAGATGGCATTGACCGTCTCTTCAAGGGCGCGCGGGTCAATGGGAACCATCTGCCGCACCACAGCCTCCTGCACCATCGTTGAGCGAAAGTGTGTATAGACAACAAAGACTTTGCCGATCGTCTGGTCATCGGTGAGGCGTATGATATGCTCCACCACTTCATGGAGCGCATTCGCAGAAAGTTCATCCTCACGAAGTGGCACATTGTGCTCTATCGTATATCCACGCTTTGAAAAAAATTCATATCCTTTCTTGCCGATCGTTATGAAGCGAACATCTTCCCGGGCAAGGCCCTGTGCTTCGATATTTCGCGTTGTAGCTTTGAGCACTGAGCTGTTGAGCGCACCGGCGAGTCCTTTGTCGCTCGTCACCACCACGATCACTGCCCCATTCCCGCTCCGCGGCCGCATGAGCGGATGCACAATCGGCGCGTTGCTGGCAAACACGCGGCGTAGGATCGAGAGTGCGTGGAGTGCATACGGCCGACCACCCAATGCCGCAACCTGCGCCTTGCGCATCTTCACGGCAGAAACCGCCTCCATCGCCTTGGTGACTTGATGGGTTTTTTTGACCGAAATGATCTTGCTTTTGATTGACTTAAGTGACATACAAGGTGTGCCCTTCTGAACGCGCGTGGTTTATTTTACGCAAAGAATGCCGGATGTGTTTCTTTAAAGCGTGCGAGTCCTGCGATCAACTCTTCCTCGGTATCTTTTGCGATCTCATGGCTCGTGCGGATCGTCTCAACGAGCGTACGATGCTCGGTATCAAAGAAACGCAACAGTGCCTGCTCGCACGCACCCACCTGCTCCACCGGTACGGTATCGAGTACCCCGGAGATAGCGGCGTAGATGCTGATCGCCTGCCGCTCAAACGACAGCGGCGCATGTTTGTACTGCTTCAAGATCTCAGAAAGTCGGCGACCCTTTTCGATCCGTGCCTTGGTGTCAGAATCAAGGTCCTGTGAAAATTGCATGAATGCTTCAAGCTCGCGAAATTGCGCAAGCTCGAGGCGAATCTTACCGGCAACTTTTTTCATCGCTTTGGTTTGCGCCGATGAACCGACACGAGAAACCGAGAATCCGACATTGATCGCCGGGCGCGTGCCTTTGTTGAAAAGATCCGTATCAAGAAAGATCTGTCCGTCAGTGATCGAGATCACATTCGTCGGAATGTATGCTGAGATGTCTCCCTGCTGGGTCTCAATGATAGGAAGCGCGGTGAGCGACCCCCCGCCGAGTTCCTTTGAAAGCTTCGCGGCACGCTCAAGGAGACGGGAGTGAAGATAAAACACGTCTCCCGGATACGCCTCGCGACCAGGAGGACGACGCAGGAGGAGCGAGAGTTGCCGATACGCAACGGCGTGCTTGGAAAGATCGTCGTAGACAACCAACGCGTCTTTGCCTTGTCCCATGAAGAATTCACCGATGGTGGCCCCTGCATACGGAGCGAGAAATTGGAATGCGGCCGGATCAGAAGCGCCGGCCACAACGATAATGCTCCACTCCATCGCACCGCGCGCCTCAAGCTCATGGACGAGCTGAGCGACCTTCGATTCTTTTTGTCCGATCGCCACATAGATACAAATGGGGCGATGCTCTTTTGGCTCACTTGCCTGATTTAAAATGGCATCGATCGCGATGGTTGTTTTGCCTGTTGATCGATCACCGATGATGAGCTCGCGCTGGCCGCGCCCGATCGGCACCATGCCGTCGATCGCTTTGATGCCGGTGTGAAGCGGAACGTTAACCGAAGCGCGATCGATCACGCCATAGGCAACGCGCTCTATCGGATACATTGTGTCTTTGGGCAACTCACCCTTGCCGTCGATCGCCTCACCCAAGGCGTTCACCACGCGACCCACCATGGCGTTTGATACCGGAATAGAGAGCACCTTGCCGGTACCGCGTGCGATCATTCCTTCCCGGACCTGCGCACCGTTCCCCAAGACAACCGCTTTAACGGAATCTTCCTCAAGGTTGAGTACCAGGCCATAGACAGCGTCCGACTTGCCCAACGTTTCCGCGAGACTCTTCCCTTCCCCGTCATCAAACACGATCATCTCCGACATCATCGCGTCCGTAAGACCGTCGATCTCAACAATGCCGTCTCCCACGGAAACAACCGTCCCGATGCGCTCGAGCGCCGCTTCGGGAACGAAGCCTTGGATCTCTTTGCGGAGTTTTTCTATGATCGTAGTGTTCATGGGAATAGCGTTTTGATTAAAAATTATGCGGTTATCATGCGTTGATAGAGTTCAAGCAGCGCGCGCTTGCCGCTTGCATCAATGATCTTGTCCCGGGTACGCATCCGATAGCCGGTGGAAAGCGTGGGATCAACAGCGAAAGAAAGTGTCTCTGGGGCAACAGCGAGTGTCCGCGCCGCCTGTGCAATATGCTTGGCCTCTGTCTCAATGATCTCCTTTCGGGCCACCATGACGGTCGTCGTGGCCGCGAGGGTTTGCTCCTTCATGAGGCGCTCAAACGATGTGCTGATCTTGGGGAGCAGTCGTGTATGCCCGGCCTTGCGCACCACTGCGACAAACCGCTTCATCACCGCCTCCGCTTCATGGGGGGTAGCGCGTTCAAGCGCCTGCATCAGAGCTTCTGCGTATTCGTGAGCGGTAACCATATTCATTGATTATCGTTTTTGTAATACGCGCTCCGCTGCAAGCACAGCCATCCGCGCGATCTCTTCTTTGCTCTCCATGATCGTGCGGCGCTTTTCCTCCTCGGCACGCTGCTCTGCACGACTGATTATCGCGGCGCTCTCTTCTGCCGCAGCTTTGACCACCTCCGCGTGCGCTTCAGACGAAACGCGACGTGCCGTCTCGGCAAGTACCTCCGCCTCACGTGTTGCATTCATGATGATGTGTCGACGCTCGTCTTCCGCGCCCTTCAGCTCGCGAGCAGCGTGCTGCGCGTCTTCTATGCCGCGCTTGATGTGCGCTTCACGTTCGGCAACAATGCGCAAGATCGGCCGATAGAGGAACCGGTGCAGAATGAACAACACCACGGCAAAGTTAAGCGCCTGAAACAACAGGAGCTCCCACTTGATACCGAAGGTTGTGATGATTTGTTCCATGTTTTACGAGTGCGTCCCGTGATACTCCTTACGCGTACTTGACGATGAATGCAATAACGATGGCAAAGATCGCAAGCGCTTCCGCGAACGCAATGCCGATGAACATGAGCGCCTGGATCTTTCCTGACGCCTCAGGGTTGCGGCCGATCGCTTCGAGCGCCTTCCCTGCGATAAGACCGATGCCGATGCCCGGCCCGATCATTCCAATCCCGACCGCGAGCGCCATTCCGATAACTTTTGCTGATGCAATATCCATATGAATAGGATTAGTGAATAAAAACGATCTAGTGTGCCTCAGTGACCGCGATCTTGACGAAAAAGAGCGTCAGGAGCGCGAACACCGCCGCCTGGATAAATCCAACGAATACCTCAAACACCATGAGCGGTACCGGTAAAAGCCCCGGTAAAAACGCCATGGCAACCATGATGAGCACCTCCCCGGCAAAGATGTTGCCGAACAAACGGAAGGAAAAGGAAATGAGGCGGGCTACTTCAGAGAGTAGCTCCATGATCCCCACGAGAAACCCCATCACGGAGCTTACATTAACAAACTTCTTGAAGTACTTCAAGAAGCCCAGGACGGCGACACCCGTGATCTCGATCACAAAGAACGATATGATCGCGAGGGCAAGCGTCATATTGAAGTCGGTGTTCATTGAACGCAAGAGCGGGGTAAATTCATCTACCCCGTGAAAAAACCCGAGGCTGCCGATACCCGGCGTGAACTCCAACGCATTTGCGGTAAAAATAAAGAGAAAGATCGTCATCAAGAGCGGGAAAAACTTGCGCGCGAGTTTCTTATCCTCAAGGGTCTCCTCAATGTAGGTGAGCACAGAGGTAAAGAGCAGCTCAACGGCAACTTGGACTTTCTTGGGGACGAGTGCCACGCGCCGTCCGATCATAGACCCAAAAAAGGCAAGCACCAAAACCACGATCCAGCTCATCAAAAGCGTGTTCGTAATGGGAATATTGCCCATATGTCCAATGACCTCAGGCTTAAGTGAAATATGAATACCCTCCATGAAAATACCTAAAAAGAAAGCCCGCCCGAAGGTGGCTTTTTGATACGCCCAATACTACCACGTTATAGGGCAAAATGAAACCCCGCTGTTGCAAGCGGGGGGGGTTATCACGTTGATTTTAGGGGGGGCTAGGCAGCGACCGTCAGTGGTAGTATCGCCAAGAATGAATTGTAGCACCGCGGAGACCCACAGACGGGCCTTGCGAACCTGTGCCCCGTAAGCTGGTCGGTGAGTGCAGGACGGAGCTCGTCAAGCTTACTACCCAAGATCTCTCCTTCGTTATCGTAGGCCTGCTCAATAACAAGCTTGATCTTTGCCGCGTGCCCTTCGCAATTGAAGCACCGGCTGTTTTCCTTTTGGAGTTCCCGCCGCGCAAGTACGGACAGCTGCTTGCCTTTAACGTTAATTCTTAACACCTGCTGATTCAGCATAATTCCCCTCTCTGTTGGAACAAACCAGCGTTCTGTTTATCACATGGGTGTATGGTGTGTCAATATCACGTCAACTCTTTGCTTCGGTTTACGTTCTTCTTAATTCCGACAATGTTTCGTTCTGTGGACCCTAGCGGAATTTCTCCCGCGACTAAAATTTTTCGTCAAAAAATTTTGTCTGGGCACCAGTTTATGTTTGTGTACACAAGTCACTAAGTATATTGTTTCGCTACGCTCACAATCTACATAAGTGCTCGCGACCCCGGCTCGTGGTTTTTCTCTGTAGGATCAGAGAAAAACATCACTGCGCCTTCCACAAACTAAAAATCTGCCGCAGGGCAGATTTTCTTAACGTTTGTGGTGTTATTTTAGCATTTGCGCGAACCTTTTTTGAACGGAACTCCTGAC
>Ga0154965_110_pt2 | contig 28656 bp, 37 predicted proteins | sample RifCSPhighO2_01_FD_105933 | JGI IMG/M metagenome (GOLD analysis project Ga0154965, IMG submission 105933) | Candidatus Yonathbacteria bacterium RIFCSPHIGHO2_01_FULL_51_10
ACTGTCTCCTCGATCCTCACCACCGCGAAGGACCTTGCCTCGACTACGGAGCAGTATATCCCTGCACCGGTGACGGCCGCCGCATCAAGCACGGGCGTCTTTCTTGATGCAGGACGCCAAGCCCTTGCTGGCACCATCGCCGGAGCACAGTCATACGCGCATGACCGTCTTACGGTCCTCAATGCCACAAGCACGCCCATGGGCACGAAGACAAGCCCCTATGCCGCGGCAGAGAAGCCCTTTCGGTATGTAGAACTCTTCCTTTTGGCTATTGCAGCGTTCATCACCGCCCACCCAATAGTCTATTACATACTCTTTGCATATATTTTGTACCGTGTTATCCGCGCGGTCTTCCGGATGGTTCGCCGCAGGAAATACTCGGCGTAATGAATGTTGCATTCCTACCACCTAGCAACGTATACTGTAATGTATGAATGATGTGATGAAAGCAGATGTTTTCTTTTTTATTACCACCATTGCGGTGGTCGTGCTCACGGTACTTTTCGTGATCGCAATGGTGTACCTTGTGCGCATCCTTCGCGACGTGAAGGACATCTCTTCGCAGGCGAAAGTTGAGGCAAGCCGTCTGGCGGAAGATGTGGCTGCATTTCGCAGTGAGGCGCGCGCGCAGGGTGCGCGCGCCAAAGAGGTGATCGCATTCTGGGTGGATAAATTTCGCCCACGTCCATTCATGGGAAAAGAAAAGAAAAGCACACGCACGAAATCCAAGAGTTCAGCTTTATCAGATAAATAATAATTTTATGGCAGCAAAAAAAACAAGTGGCGGAATCGGGGCAGGGGCAATTATGGGGATCGCTGCAGTTGCGGCAGCGGCAGCCGCAGGAGGATATTTTTTGTACGGTAAGGACGGCGCCAAGAACCGCAAGAAGGTGCGCGGTTGGATGCTTAAGGCAAAGGGCGAGATCCTCGAGAAGGTAGAGAAGCTCAAGGATGTGAGCGAAGAGGAGTACGCGAAGGCAATTGACGTCGTTGCGGCAAAGTACCGCGCGGTCAAGTCGATCGACCCGGCAGAGGTGGAAGCAATGGTCAAGGAGCTCAAGGGCCACTGGAAGAACATCAAGAAGACGGTTGCCCCAAAGGCAACAAAAAGGCCGCCAAGAAAACAAAGAAGGCATAACCATAACGGCGCATGATTGCAAAAGCGCCCCGACTACGTCGGGGCGCTTTTGTTGACAAAGACTCCCTACTGAGTATCCTGGAGAAAGAGATTCATTGTCTAACTACGAGGAGGGTACGATCATGGCAAACGAAACACTGCGGCCGCTGCTCCTCGACGGATGGAAGAGCAGAGAGGTACGCGTTACCGAGAAGATGATCACAGCCTATAAGGACGAAGAACAGCAGCATCTTCACTGCAGATATTGTTTGAGGGTTCTCGAAGTTGGAACCACGGTGATAAAGATCACGATTCCGGCGCGACGGAATCGCTTGAGCGGAGATGTTTTCTTTTGCCAGGTCAGCTGTGAGAGGAAAGAGTACCTCAAGCTAACACGGCAAAGTCTGAGTATGGAGCCGTTTGATACATACGATGTCCTTGAGGCGACCACACTACATGAAGCTGGTTTTTTCTGACGATACGACACAGTCCGCACTCTTGTGTTAAAAGCGCCCCGCACGTTCCGTGCGGGTCCTTTTTTTGATATACTGCACCCACTATCGTATGAGCAAAGAGAAACCCAAGGACCACCAGGCACTCTACCGCAAGTATCGCCCCGCAAGCTGGGACGAAGTGCTGGGGCAGGAGCATGTGGTCAAGGCGCTCACGGGCGCCATCACCCAAGGCAAGATCGCCCATGCGTATCTCTTTGCCGGCTCCCGCGGCACGGGCAAGACATCCATCGCGCGCATCTTTGCCGGTGTCGTCGGCACGACCGGCAGCGATCTCTATGAGATAGACGCCGCGTCCAACCGCGGTATCGATGACGTCCGCGCCCTCCGCGAGAGCGTGCAAACGCTGCCTTTTGAGTCGCCCTACAAGGTATACATCATCGACGAGGTGCACATGCTCACCAAGGAGGCCTTCAACGCACTCCTAAAGACTTTGGAGGAGCCGCCGCATTTCGTGATCTTTATCCTTGCGACCACCGAGCTCAACAAAGTGCCCGACACCATCGTCTCGCGCTGCCAGACCTTCACCTTCAAGAAGCCGACGCAGACGATCCTGAAGGAACTTGTGCTGGATATCGCCAAGAAAGAGGGGTACAAGATAGACGCCGCGTCCGCGGAGCTCATCGCGCTCTTGGGTGACGGGTCGTTCCGTGACACGCACGGGATATTACAAAAAGTCCTCTCCTCCACGGCGGGCAAGGCCGTCGCCCTAGAGGAGGTGGAGCGCATCACCGGCGCTCCCAAGACAGCCCTCGTGAACAGCCTCCTCACAGGCATCGCCTCAGGCGATACCGCAAGCGCGCTGCAGGCCATCCGCGCCGCGCGTGACGAGAACGTGGACATGAAGACCTTTGCCAAGCTCCTCCTGCGCAAGCTCCGCGCCGCGCTCCTCGTGCGTTTCGATCCCGCGTACGCCGCACGTATGGCGGACGAATTCACTGAGGAGGACACTGCATTTTTAAAGAAACTTGCCGCTGACAAGCAGGCCAAGCTGACCGGCGACACCATTGTGACCTTCCTTGACGCGCATGACCGCACCGGCTCCTCTGCTATTCCCGAGCTTCCACTCGAGCTCGCCGTGATCAAGCTTGCAGGCGGAGAAGAGGGGAAATGAAATACGAAGCATTGACAGTGCACCGATTATGGTGTATTATTACACTCGGGTAATTTTATAATGTTGTTCTAATTGCAAGGAGAAAACGATGGAACCTTGTCCAAAATGTAACGGCAGAAAAGGTAATCGGAAGTGCAGTCGTTGTCATGGTGCCGGTAAGGTTAACGATGACGGAAGCGTGCTCAGTCAGGCCACGATCTTGCCCATGCTGGGTGATTCGAGTCCTGATTCTCGCAATCCGATATCATCGCATTATGACAGCCACCACAGTTCTTCGCACTGCGATCACAGCAGCTCTCACAGCAGCGACTCGGGTTCGTCGTCCAGTGGCGACTGCGGTGGTGGCGGAGGCGGGGGAGGTGGCGACTAAGCGGTTCAAAGCAATAAGTAATAAGACCCTGGTACTTCGGTGCCGGGGTCGTTTTTTAAAAAACAGTACGTTGTTTTTAGGCGAGTTTTAAGGTAAGGTTATAGGCGTTGAAAAGCTCTTTGGGGGCGTTTGGTGGTAGGATAATAAAGAGGACAGAGCAAGCGAGTGTTTTATTGGGGGATCGTCTAACGGTAGGACAGCGGCCTTTGAAGCCGTGAATCTTGGTTCGATTCCAAGTCCCCCAGTTTTGGAGCCGAGCGACAGAAACTGGGGGAAGCGAGAGTGCACCCCGAAGGAGAGTCTTTCGGGGGTACCAAGGGGAGTCCTTGGAAAAAAGTTGATGTGGTATAGTACAAGTGACCCCATGGAAGAAAAAACAGTAAACGCGTTACGCTGGATTGTAGAAATTCTCACAAAAAACGAGATACCCTATAGAATAGGAGGTGGATTTGCGGCGCATATTTACGGCTCAACCCGATCGATCAATGACATAGACGTTTCGCTTTCTGGAAAATATTTTTCAGCCATTATTCCAGAAGTTTCTAATTATATTACTGCGGGTCCAAAACATTATTCAAACGAAAAGTGGGACTGCGATACGCTGTCACTTGATTATAATGGGCAGGAAATAGACATAACCGATGTAGATACCTTGCGAATGAGTAACAAGGAGGAGATCGAGTGGGTTCAGGTTAAGGATACATATCGAAGGTTTCCAGGCATTATGATGAGCATAGAGGGCGTCAATGTTTCTCTTATGGACCCTCGCGATCTGGTCGCTTACAAGAAACATCTCGGTGGAGATCATCAGCTTGTTGATATCGAGTCAGTCGAGAAATATATTGCTGATAAAAATTAAGATTAGCCTACAGCAAAGGCGGTCTTTGCCGCCAGGGAGAATTTGATATACTAAACCCATGAAATTATTACTGACATCAAACGGACTTTCTAATCAGTCTATCGCGAATGCCTTATTCGAATTAGTGGGGAAGCCTGCCAGTGAAACTACGCTCGTTTTTATCCCCACGGCGATGAATGCCACTTGGGGCGACAAAGAGTGGTTCATCGACGATCTTAACAACATCAAGAAACAAGGATTTAAAACTGTTGATATTGTAGATATTTCTGCACTTCCTAAAAATGTTTGGTTGCCGAGGATTGAAAAAGGCGACGTTTTGTTTTTCTCTGGAGGCAACACCTCCCACTTGATGCGCTGGTTAAAAGAATCAGGACTCGCGGAGCTACTTCCTGAATTACTCAAAACGAGAGTGTACGCAGGAATTAGTGCGGGAAGCATGGTTACGAATCCGACGCTTGCACTCAGTAGTGAAGACAAAAAAGTGTACTATGAGGAAGAGTTCGGATATAAAAGTGAAGAGGCGCTCAATTTTGTAGATGTGTATGTCCGCCCCCATTTAAATTCTTCCTATTTCCCGGATGCCCGAGAAGAATATTTTGCTGAAATTGCCAAAAAAATGAAGAAGACAATTTATGTGCTTGACGATGAGTCGGCACTCAAAATCGTAGATGGCCAGGTTGAAGTTATTACCGAGGGGGAATATGTAAAATTGTAATATGAAAAATAGCACTGATGAATTCTCATTTATTTTAAAACCCTCGACTGTATGTGATGGGGTAGGGGTATTTTCAACGCATGCCATTAAGGAGGGGACGCACCTACGGCTTTTTGGCGATGATGTGAAGTTGGGGGATCTTGTACGGAAGAAAAAAGATGTGCCTGAATTTTTTCATGCGTATTGCATCGATCAAGGGGCAGACCTTATCTGTCCGAAAGATTTTGGGAGCATGTCGGTTGGCTGGCACATGAATCATTCAAAAGCCCCTGTTGCGACCCATCGTGATCTCGATTGGTACGCAGCAAGGGATATTTTTGCAGGGGAGGAAATTGTGATTGATTACAACACGCTTGGAGAGCCCGAGGAGAGCAGAGAAGATTACTACAATCACAATTAGTTATGCTGACGTTATACAACGTAATTTCCTCCGAGTGACAAACGGCTGTCCCCAAGTTTGAAAGAAAACTGCCCCCGGTATTGTAGTAAGAGTATAAGGTCGAATAATACCAGTAATACATTAAAACTATATGAAAAAAACAACATTGGGATTGGGGGCATTGGCGCTTACGCTAGGGGTGATGGGCATGTCTGCAGGAGTTGCATCGGCATATCAAGGAGATCCGAATACCAAGGGTCCGAATTACTCTCTCGAGCGCCATGAGGCAATGGAGAAGGCGTTTGAGAACAAGGATTATTCAGCATGGAAAGATCTCATGCAGGGGCGTGGCAGAGTCTCGCAGGTCGTTACTCCGGAGAATTTCTCCAAGTTTGCCGAAGCTCATGAATTGATGGAGCAAGGCAAGGTTGCTGAGGCACAGAAGATCCGCCAGGAGCTTGGTTTAGGGCTCCACAACGGTTCTCTCAAAGGAGGAATGAATGGAACGGGTATGCACCGAGGCATGAATCGTTAACAACAGAATATTCTATTGCACCACCCCGATACCAATCGGGGTTTGGTGTGTAAATAGTGTGCACTTGGTATAATTGAGCCATGAGCGATAGTACGAAACGTTCTGATGAAGAGATCGTTGAAAATGTTCGGTCAAACGATCAGGAGCTTTATGCCGTCATCATTGAACGATATCAGAGCAAGCTTTTACGATACGCCATGAGCTTGATCCGCGATGAGCACAAAGCGGTTGATGTAGTTCAAGAGTCGTTCATCAAAGCATTCGTCAATTTGCGGAGTTTTGATACTCGTATGAAATTTTCTTCGTGGATATATCGGATCGTCCACAATGAGGCGATGAATAGCATTGTGAAGCATAAACATGAATTGCCGATGCCGGAGGATATGGATTTTGACAGCGGGGAGGATATCGTAGATGATCTGAGTAAAGAAGAAACAAGAGAGAGAGTAGGTATCTGTCTTGCGCGTATGCCGAATCTGTATTCCGAACCGCTCGCACTCTTTTTTCTTGAAGAAAAATCGTACGAGGAGATCAGCGATATTTTGCGTATTCCGATCGGTACTGTTGGGACACGGATCAGTCGTGCGAAAAGCTTAATGAAAAAAATATGCCAAACAACGAAAAGATAAACATAACAGAACAAGTCATGTCCTCGATCAGACGAGGGCAGGCGAAGATGAGACCCCGGTGGCATTTTGTGTTGGGATCGCTTGCGATGATCGGTGGTCTCACGGGACTCGCCATTCTCGCGGTATTTACCGTAAGCGTCGTCTCTTTTTCGCTTCGGGCGCATGGGCCGATGGGGGATATCCGGTATGAACAGCTTATCTCAACGTTCCCATGGGGGGCGGTCATGGTCGCTATTGTCGGTATGGCTGTTGGTATATGGCTCCTTAAAAAATATGATTTCGCGTATAAGAAAAATTTTTCGTTAATTGTTGTTTGCGTTTTGGCCGCAATCCTCTTTGCTGGGTGGCTGATAAATTATACCGGGCTTGATTCTTCGTGGATGAAGCGAGGGCCGATGAAGCAATTCTACGAGCAGTATCGTGGAGGCTAGCCCCTACGGCAAGGACGGTCCTTGCCGTAGGCGACGCAAAATACGCGGATACCCCCGCACAAATATTTGGAGAAGCGGAGCTGGGGACTTCGTGGCGGAGAGTGTATACTTTACTCATGAAGCGACTTTTCTTTTATCTTGCGTATGGATGCGGAATGATCCTCGCTGTCATCCTTGTTATCAATGCGGGTATATATTTCAAAACAAGATCATACATATATAATAGTGTGGATGATGCGCCGGAGGCAGAGGCTGTTTTAATCCCCGGGGCGGCGATCTTTCCGGATGGCACCCTTTCCTCTATCTTTATTGATCGTGTAGACATGGCTATCCGTGTGTACGAAGCGGGAAAGGTATCAAAGATCCTCGTTTCCGGCGACAACAGCACCGTGAGCCACAACGAAGTAAATCCGGTCCGGACCTATCTCCTTAAGAAGGGGGTTCCCGATAAAGATATTTTTCTTGATCACGCCGGATTTGATACGTACAGCAGTATGTATCGCGCACGCGATATTTTTGGCGTCACGTCTGTTCTTGTTTCAACTCAGTCATTTCATTTGCCGCGCTCTGTCTTTATTGCTCGCACCCTCGGGATAAACGCATACGGGGTGAATGCCGATGAGGGACATATTTTCTTTCGCAACTATGTCCGTGAAGTACTTGCCAACGAAAAGGCAATGCTTGACCTGACCTTTCATCGACAACCGAAATATCTGGGGGACAAGATACCGATTATGGGAGACGGGAGGAACTATCCATGAGATGCAAGTTTTTCAGCATGGTATAATTACCCACATGCACAAGCTCGGCACAAATTTCGCAATATTTGTTTTGTTTTTCGGGGTCGCCGTCATTCAGGCGATCCAAACTCAGAATTGGATCATGGTCGCCTTTTGGGTTGCGATCGGGCTAGTCTTTCTCTGGGCGGATCTGAAGAAGCAGTAGTTTCTTTTTGGACTCTTTTAAAAAATTCCCAAAACCGGAACAACAAAAACACCCAACATGGGTGTTTTTTTGTGGGGTAAGATGGGGTATCTGCGCTAATCATCATCACCAGATGAATCTCCCCGGCCCCTTTGTTCCTGGGAAGTTCTTGAGGTGCTCAAGGTGTACTCACTATCCTCGTCGTCTACTTCGTGTCGCGTCTCACTGATGTCTGAGTGGTCGCTGTCGTCTTCGTCGTCATTTTCATCATCATCACGATTCATAAATTTTTGTGATGTTTGCGTCGGATTCGCCACGGGTGCCGGTGCTACTTGTGATGGCATATTAGTGCCCGGAGTTGGCGTGGGCGGCGTAGTAGGGGTAACTACCGAGGCAGCATTGAGGTCTCCGAGAAAATACGCGCTAAGTGCGCTCAGGGTACTTGCTGAATGGGGGCCGTTGTTAAACACCGTAGTGGCATCTTTGCCACACTGTGCGATGACGGCCGATTGCCCGCCTGGGTGCTGAGGTATGAATGCGGTGAGGTTGTAGACTTTGCCATTTATGATCTCCCAACAGTCACTTGCAGTATTGTGTGATGCAACCTGCGCACTTGTGTACGTCGTGGCGTATACGGCCTGCGCTCCCATTCCGAGGAGAGTGACTATTCCGATGGTAATCCCAGCGATTGGTGCTTTGCTTCTCATTGTATGTGTAAATAAATTGATAAAGGTTCCTCGGGGCAAGCCCTGAGGAGCTAATAAAGGGGTATTAAACCCTTTGATTGCTCCTCGGCACCACACGAGCACTTCTTGTTTCCTAAGGTGCTCCGCACCAAAGAAAACAAAGTCGCTCGGAAGTGCAAGAACCTCGTTCTTGCACTTCACTCGCTCTACGTCGCAAATAAAACATGCAACAGTTTTAAAGACGACAAGGGAGCGTAAATCTTACGTGAGACTGATGGGAACCCACGCGGCCCTGTTACGGGGTCATTGTCGGGCGCATGACAGCTCAAAAAAATGATGTATAATTAAAATATACTATGACCAAGAACTATTTTTACATGGTTGTGTTCGTTGGAGTACTCGCCATTTTTCTTGGTGGGACATATTTGTATCAAGCACGCAGTATTGGCGCCAAGCCGGACAATATCAACGAGCAGGTGTACGGCACGAAAACCTATCGCTCAGAAGTTTTTGGCTTTGCATTTGAGTATTCCGACAAATACTTTCTTGAAACGCGCGAAATAGGAGATGGCGGCGAAGGGCATTCTGTTGTTTCTTTGACCGAAGACACGGAAGAGAATCGACTTGTTCGCGAGGGGAAGTCGCCCGGGCGTGAAGGGCCTGTTGCCATTACGTTTGATGTTTACCAAAGCCCCGATCAGCCGGACTCCCTCGACTGGGTAAAGAAAAACCCAGCATCTAACTTTGAGCCCCTGGGGAGAGATATCACAGAAGTTGTTGTTGCAGGCAAACCCGCGATCTCATATCACTGGTCAGGCCTCTACGAAGCCGACGCTATTGCGGTCGCGAATAATGACTACATGCTGGTAATGACCGCAACGTACATCTTCCCCGAGGATGAAATTCGAGCTGATTTTTCAGAGACAGTAAATACCGTAAAGTTTTTTCCAGAGGCCACGTCAAATAATCCAGAAGAATTATCCGAGATCAATCTCACCGCAGGGATCAATGAATCAACAAGCGGGCTGGGGATCACGATCGCACCTCTGGAAGTAGTGGAGGACAGTCGATGTCCCACAGATGAAAATATACGGTGCATTCAGGCGGGAACCGTGCGGGTACGCACAAAAGTAACCGATGCGAGCGGGGACAGGACTTTGGTTTTTGCGCTTGGCAATTCCGTGACTTCAAGTGCTGAAACAATAGAGCTCACGAGCGTCTTGCCTGAGGCGCGTGCGGCGATACCCATTCGCCTCAACGAATATCGTTTTGTCTTTAAGGTGACGAAGGAATGAGTGTGTGCGTAGGGGCGCATGTCTTTTAATATTGAATCTGCAGGCACAGAAAAACCGCTTACTGAAAGCGGATCTTCTGTTCTACTCTCAATCAATTACTGATTGGTGCGGAAACTGCTTGGCCAAATCATGCTCATATTTCCCACGTTATCAATACCTCGGACGAGGTAGTAATATGTGGTATTTGGTTGAAGGTTTGAAACCGTCACTACATGGCCAGTCTGCATACCACCAGCGTCAAGTGCAAGTGTGCCACTTACATATGGCTGCTGGCGAGGACCCGTTGCTTCATTGAACTGAAGCGGGCTGGTGTTCCAGTACACTTGACCTTGGGTCGGCCTATCTGTTGCCCACGAGAAAGTGGCAGTTGTGTTCGTGTATTGAACAATAGGATTGCTTAGGATCGGTGAAGTGTCCCATGAAGTCTGGCCGCCGGAACCCATAAGACTGTTGATCCGTGCCATGGTCATTGGTCCTACGCGACCATAACCGGTAGTCTCAGGTGTTCCACTGGACACAATTCCCTGCGCGACCTGGAATCTTTGCACTCCTGCTTGTGTCAGAGGACCAAAGTATCCGGTGACGAGGCCCGAAGGATAAATACTCGCGTTTGTCGCAAGGTATGTTTGAAGTTCAGTGACCTGTGAGCCTGTTGAGCCGAAATCAAGCGAACTTGTTATTAAGGCAGAGGCGCTCTGCACTCCAAAGAACATTGCGACGAGCATTGTCACTATTGTTCCGCCGAAGCGAAGACCAGCGTGCGGGGTCTTTTTTTGTAGACGTATTGTTTTGTTCATATGATTTTTGTTTGAATATTTAGAGATTATTAATGCGTTTTGCATGATCGACCTTGCTCAAATAGGTTTACACCGTCCTACCTTGGATGCCGTCTGAGGCATTGATGTATTACAGTAATCTCCAGTGACATATCCCGCAGCGCCTTCCGAGGATGCGGGGCACGGTCTCCCTATGCCCGACGAAGCATCTTAACGATGGCAATAAGTACTATGGCTCCAATAAGGGCGACAACGAAACTGTAGAGGTTGAAACCGGTCACTCCCGCTGCGCCAAAAAGGTTCATGAGCCATCCGCCTACAACCGCACCGACAACACCGACGACGATATTGAGCAGCGTGCCCTGTTCGGGGTCGGTTTTCATGATAAGTGATGCAATCCATCCAATTAAGGCACCAAAGATGATCCAAAGAATTATGTCCATATAATTATAATTATGTTGTTAAATTTCTTTACTCGGCCTCTTCCATATTTAGTTTTGTTGCTGCTTCGGGGGTTGAGACGGTCTTTCCCATAAGGAATAGTTTGATGATTCCCGTAGCGATGATCCAATAGACGAACATGGCAAGAACGGTAGTCCACTCAAAGATACTCCCGCCAACATACGTGATATTGAATACGGTCAAGAACGGCGCGGCAAAAACATATGTTATTCCGTAGATGAAACTACTAAAGCCTGCGTCAGGATTTGCCCCGAGAAATTTCAAAACAAATCGAAACAGCAGCAGTATTTCCAGCAGTCCCAGGATGTACCATACGATCTGTGTGCCACGGTAGAGCGGTTTGGTTGTAGGTGAATTGAATGAGTCCATAGTATGTTTATTTAGATTTTAAGTTGTAAGAGCATTACTTTGTCTCGAAGGTGTTGCGGTCGCCCCGAATCGTGCCAAGATTGTTTTTTGCCACTATGCGGAAATAATACGTTGTGGAACGTTCGAGGCCTGAAACATCTGCGCTCACTGAGGTCATGTTCGTGCCAGCTCCTGCAGATACTTGAGGTGTGTTTTTAAGAAGCACGGAACTGAACTCTGTGTCAGTACTGTACTCGAACCAATAGGCGGTTTCCGCGCCATTTGGATTTACTGTGCCACGAAGCATGGAGGTTGAGGTAGTCACTTTAGTTGCACTTGTGGTCGTTACGGTGGGAGCAGCTGGAGCAGCCGGCCCGGCGGTTTTGAAGTTAAGAAGCGTGCCATTGACCGTGCCAAATTCATTTTGTGCATTCAGTCGGAAGTAGTAGATTGTTGCAGGGTCAAGACCGGAAAGTGATGCTGAAGCTGGGATCTTCACACTTCCATTCCCCGCAGACACAAACGCCGTTGTGTTGCCCAGATTTGGAGTTTTTCCGTACTCAAACCAATCCTGAGTCGTACCCTTGTTGGGCGTCACTTCTCCGTTTATGCTAGCAGTATTTTTTGAGATGCCTGTTGCCGCCAATGTCTTGACGCCAGGGGCACTGCCAAGAGGCGGTTCTACGCCATGCGTTGTTTGGAAGGTATACTGACTGCCCATAACCGTGCCGTATTGGTTCGAGGCAACTAGGCGAAAGAAATACGTTGTGTCTTTTGTAAGACCTGTTATATAAGCTGGAGCCGGGATCGGAGTATTACCGGAGCCGACCGTTTGCGTGGCAGTTCTGCTTCCAAGGCTTTCTGATTTTCCAAATTCATACCAGTAATTCGTAAATGCGCCGTTAGGAATTACGGTGCCAGAAACAACAATGGTTGTTTCTGTAGGAAAAGATTTACTGTTTGTTGATGCAACGGGTGCACCCGGTGTTGGGCTTGGAGTAGTTGTTTGGCCGGTATTCGTTGTGGCGGTAGCGTCAGGCGTCGATGTTGCGGTTGTTGAGGACGGGGTTGTATTACCCATGCCATAAAATACCAAACCGCCAATAATGACGACGGCAGCTATTCCTCCAACAACCATAATGGTAGCTCTATTCATAATTTTAATTTTTAGTTGTAATGAGATACATAAGGACCTTTTATTTTTGCTCGGTATTTTGGTGCCGTTGGATGAGAGCGGGCATTACAAGGTTGTTCCAGAGCTCGTAACTTGCTCTTTGAGGTCATTAATTACTTTTTCTAATTTTTCAATGTGAATCTCAAGCTTCTGTGTTCGTTTCGTGAACTTCTCTTCCAGTTGACTTGTATGGGCGGCAAGTGTTTCAGCGATAGCCATCATTTCTGTGACATCCTCAATCACAAGAAGAATAATGGGGGGGAATAATGCTGACGTGCTATTGAAATGAATTTGTCGCGCATTGAGGATCATGATCTTTCGACCAATGAAGGGGAACTCGTGCGCCACCTGGAAACCCTTAAAAAAGGTATTTTTTGGCAGGATGTTTTCGAGAAGCTTACGCAGGTCGGGAATATCCCACTGGCCATTCCCTAATTCATACACAACTTTACCCGCGGTGTCTCTGGGCTCGACCTGAAATGCGTGGTAGAAGGGGTCGTTAGCTGCCAGCACACGAAAATCTTTATCAAGAATAAGAATTGGTTCTCGCACGACATCCACAACAGTTTTAATGTACGTCCAACTTTCTTCCCATAGCCGTTCAAAAAAATCAGCTCCAATAGGCAGGTTTTTCTTCAGATGTTTTTTTTTGGGAGTTTTCATGTTAAGCAGAGCCGTGCAAGAAAACAGATTGTTACAGAATGTTACAGGATGGGTGTACTTTACATTAAAAATATGGTATACTTACGGTTCTAGAACACAAATCTCCTCGGCGCAAACTGTTTAGTGTTTGGCGCAAAACCACTGTAATGCCGATGTAACGAGGCCTAATCTCACCTCCGCAGGAATCCTTCAGGTTATTGCATATTGTTGATCGGCAAGAAGGTGACTGTAATTAGTTTGTAATAAGTTGGCTCTTCGCACGTCTCCATTTATTATCCCCCTAATCTACTATTTGGCCATGAAAAACGTCATATTTCTAGAAATAAATTTTCTTTATGAAAACTCAAGAAAAAGAAGTGCAACAAATGTCATCACTATTTACGTCGGCGTACCGCAGCTATGCGCCGGGCCTTAATGCGTTCGCGTCGTTAAGGGTACACAATCAGGAGCTCGGTGAAGATCTTGTCCAGGATACGTTCATAAAGACTTGGGCGTATCTTGTTAAAAACGGAAAGATCGAGATCATGAAGGGATTTCTCTACCATGTTCTCAAAGACCTCATTGTGGATGAATATCGGAAACACAAGACGACTTCTCTTGACGCTATGATCGAAAATGGTTTTGAGCCGAGTATCGGTAACATATCTCGTCTCGCAAATGTTTTTGACGGCAGGAATGCAGCACTTTTGATCAATGATCTTCCGCGGAAATACCAAAAGGTCATACACATGCGCTATGTACAGGATCTATCGCTTGAGGAGATAGCTCTTCTTACAAAGCAGTCAAAAAATACTACTACCGTGCAGGCCCATCGTGGGCTGGCGAAACTCAAAGTGTTATACAACGAGCATCACCCCAAGAAAGATCGACGCACGTTTTAATATTTTTTAGTATTTAAAGATATATGCCATGGACAATTATTACCGTTTTGTTGATTTTGTGGCTGCTCGGCTTCAGCTTTCATGTTGGAGGTAGTTTAATTCACACCCTGCTTGTCATTGCGCTCATCGTGTTTATTGCACGAATGTTGCTGTGAGAAACAGCGCAGTTGAATAGCCTACGTCCTCGGATTACTCTCCTTCCACTCGATGAGGTAGCACGCTTCGCGCTCGATCTTTGAGGATGCGCGGAGGAATTTTTCTTGTTTTTTGGGCACGAGAGGGAAGTGTGGTGATTCGTCGAGGGCTTGTGCGATATCCCACATACCTTCTTCAGAGGTGATCCATTCTGTGCCGAAAGGCTTGAGCGAAAATGGACGCGAGTAACGACGAAGTGTTTTCTTGCCGGACTTGGTCATAAAGTATTCGTGGAAGTACGAGAGCGCCAGTTCGTGGATGGTGCGATAGATGGGATCGCGGAATCGCAATACCGCGTGGTTGGTCTTGCTGATCGCACCCCAATAGCCGTTTTGTTTATACACCGTCACCACGTGGTCTTCATCGATCGGCAATGTCTGGAAATCAAGAAGGAGAGGGCGTTCTCCATGGAGCCAGAGTGCCGCGGCGGCGATGAAGGCTCCCTCTATGCAGTGTGCTTTTCCCTCGCGCAGTGCGACGCGGACCGAGTTGCAGGTGCCGCCCTTTTTCTCGTGATTGATGGGAAACTTATCCAAAAAGTCCTGGATCTTCTGCGGCGTAGAAAGCCGTTTCAAAATGACGTGTTCCTTGTGCGTGAGTCCGAGCGGGATAGACATACCTATAGTATGACAGAATTCGGGCAGATGCTCAAAATTTATGTATCAAAGTAATGTGGTATATAATTATAAGTATGAAAATTCGTAATATTGTTGGAGCCGTCATCATAGCCATTGTTATTCTGGTCGTCATGGCAGGGGAGACAACAAGAGTAACTACGAACGAGACTACGCTGGGCGCGCCCAGCCCAGCAGCTACCGTCAAACCCGACACAGGCGGACTTCCTAAGGTATATCAAAACGGGGCAGGTGGATTTTCGTTGCGGTATCCGGCGGGGTATGTCGTCGATGAGTCGTACCACTATCAAGGACTTGGCCCCGGGCAAGATATTTATGGGGTCAAATTCACGATTCCTCCTGCAATCGACAACATGACAAATCTCTCCGAAGATAGCTACATGAGCGTGGAGCTTCTTCCTCAATCGTCAACGTGTACGGCGAATCTTTTCTTGGATGATCCAAATGCTACCCCTAAAAGTGTTACCGATAACGGCACTGAATATTCCGTCGCATCGTCAATTGGTGCTGCGGCGGGGAATCGCTATGAAGAGACGGTTTATGCTATTCCCGGCACCAACCCGTGCATCGCAATGAGGTACTTTGTTCACTACGGAGTGCTTGAGAATTACCCCGAGGGGAGTGTTCAGGCGTTTGATCGGCAAGCCCTGTTTGACCAGTTTGATCAGATCCGTCGGACACTTACCGCCAGTCCGTAGGAGGTGCCTTCTGTGGACGCTTGTGATTTCGTGGTATAATCAGGGAACCTTTATAAGTCTAATTTTAAAATCCATATGAATTTTCTTTCAGGGTTTGGCAGTGGATGGGGGCCAATGGGTTCGTTTGCGTCATTTGGCGGCTTACTCATGATCGTTCTCGTGTGGTCGCTCTTTTGGAAAGGACTTGCGCTCTGGCATTCATCGCGTCGCGGGGAGCCGTGGTGGTTCATTGCGATGCTTCTCATTAATACCGCAGGGATTCTTGAATTGGTGTATCTCTTTGGATTCGCAAGTCTCAAGTTTGATGAGTTGTTTAAAATTACGGAAAAGAAATAGATGAAAAAAATAATTCTTTACGGAATTGGCATTTTGGCGGTCGTTGCCTTGATCGTCATGTATGTGATGCGCCAAGCAAATGTGCCCCCGCAGCAAGTGGTTAGCGGAGGATCGATCTATAAAAATGCCGTGTACACTATTGACGGCAATCCGGTGCAGCTCGTGGATGGAACCGCAAGCACGGAGGCGGCTCCCGGGTCTGCTTCAAAGATAACGACGCAGTATTTTGGCAACGAAGTGCGCGGCGATCTCAATGGTGATGGGTTGGAGGACGTCGCGTTCCTCTTCACTCAGAACAGCGGGGGCAGCGGCACCTTCTATTATGTGGCGGCTGCTCTGGGAAGTGATAAGGGATACATTGGCACGAACGCAGTTCTGTTGGGTGATAGGATCGCACCTCAGACGACTGAGTTTCGAGACGGTGAGGTCATGGTGAACTATGCAGACCGAGCACCCGGCGAGCCCATGACCGCAAAGCCGTCGGTCGGCGTCTCCAAGTATCTCAAGATCTTAAACGGCGCGCTCGTTGTTGCACGTTAAGAGATCTCAAGATCATGGAAAGGAAAGAGGATAAAAAAAGCCCCCCACTAGCAAAGAGTTTTGCGCATGCCGGGCGAGGTGTTGCAGTGTTTTTTGCCACCACGCGCAATGTGCGTGTGCACGGGGCAGTCTTTGTGGCGGCGGTTGCTCTAGGGTTTTTCTTCTCTATTACAAAGATCGAATGGATGATGCTCGTGCTTGCCAGCGGGCTTGTCTTCGCGACGGAAGCGATCAACACCGCGATAGAGATCGACATGGATCTCACCTCGCCGGAATTTCATCCCTATGCACGCGACACGAAGGATGTTGCCGCAGGGGCGGTGCTCATTGCTGCGATCACAGCACTCGTGATAGGAGTTTTGATCTTTGTGCCACATCTCGGTATTTTATAAAAACGTATGGCTTCAACCGTTCGTATTCTTGATCAGGTATTTTCCGTAGAAGAGACACTCGAAGGTGCCGGCGTGCGGCTTCATCGCGGATTTGGTCCCGCGCAGGTGCCGCGATTTGATCCGTTCCTGCTCTTTGATGATTTTAGCTCACCGCAACCCGCGGACTATCTTGCTGGGTTTCCTTGGCATCCGCATCGTGGGATCGAGACGGTCACCTATGTGCTTGATGGTGACGTCCGGCATCGTGATAGCATCGGGAACGAAGGAGTGATCGCACAAGGAGATATCCAATGGATGACTGCGGGGAGCGGTATCATACACGGAGAGATGCCTGAGGGGATGGGCGGTTTGCAGGGATTTCAACTGTGGGTCAATTTACCGCGCGGGCAAAAAATGATGACACCTCGTTATCAGGAAGTGAAGCGTAAGACGATACCGGAAGTACGTCTTGGCGAGCATGCTCGCGGGAAGGTCATTGCCGGGAAGGTCGCGGGGGTTGTTGGTCCGGTTGAAGATATTATGGCAAGTCCGCTGTACGTGGATATTATGCTTGAGCCGGAGAAAACGCTCGTACTGCCGGTGCGCGATGGAGACACCGTCTTTCTGTATATTATTGACGGAGCCTTGGGGACGGGAAGTGATGATGCGATTCGCTATGGGAAGGGTCTGATACTGCTCTTTGATCGCGGCGGAGACACGGTCGTTATTCGCGCCGGTGGGAACGGAGCCAGATTTTTACTTGTTTCAGGAACGCCCCTAGGTGAGCAGGTTGCATGGCGGGGGCCGATCGTGATGAACACAGAAGCCGAACTCCACACCGCATTTCGCGAACTTCAAGAGGGGACGTTCATACGCTGATGAAACACTACCATTTGACGCTGGATGCGCTATACTAAGTGAAGGTCGATTTTCAATATCAACATAGAATTTACTATCATGGCAAAAGGAAAAGATGCGAGGAAAGAGAAGAAGAAGCCAAAAGGAACCGGAAAGAAGAAATAAAAGTTCTTCGTCGAACCTATATTAGCTCCTCAGCTCGATACTAAAAGATACTATTTTTTAGTATTCTCGCTCTATGTCGCTAATAGTTTCCACAAAAAATGCTCTCTTGACCGGGAGCATTTTTTGTATGGTCGATGATAGGTTTTGGCCGGTGTGGTAGAATAGCACACATGAAGCAGACACAAGCACTCGATATTCTTAAGGCTGGTCGCAATGTCTATTTGACCGGTGCGGCCGGAAGCGGGAAAACACACGTTCTTAATGAGTACATCACCTATCTGAAGCATCGCGGGGTGGTGGTGGGGGTAACCGCATCGACCGGTATTGCCGCTACGCATTTGGGTGGGGTAACCATTCACTCATGGTCAGGGGTCGGGGTGAAGGAGACACTCTCTCAATACGAGATCGATGTGCTTATCGATAAGGAGTATCTTTGGAAGCGATTTGATAAAACACGCGTACTCGTGATCGATGAGATCTCGATGCTTTCGCCCAAAATGCTTGATATGCTCGACCAAGTGTGCCGGGCTATGAGGCGCAACGATAAACCGTTCGGCGGCATACAGGTTGTTCTCTCGGGAGATTTTTTTCAATTGCCGCCGATCGTGCGTGATGGGTCGCGGGTGGAATTCGTCAATGCGTCGCGCGCATGGAGTGAAATGGACCTGCGCGTTTGTTACCTTGATGAGCAATTCCGGCATGCGGACAACATGCTTGAGAATATTTTGAATGAAATGCGAGGAGGGGAAGTTTCGGACGAGACGCGACGCGTCCTTTTACGGCACGATAAGGAGTCTGCAAGCAAACGTATCCCTGAAGGAATCATTCCGACGAGGCTCTATACACACAATACTGATGTGGATGTACAAAATGATACGGAGCTGGCCAAGTTGCCTGGAGATGCGGAGGAGTTTGAAATGAAAACGAAAGGGAAGGGGAATCTCATTGAAGGGCTGAAAAAAGGAGTGCTTGCCCCCGAGACATTGCGACTTAAGAAAAACGCGGTGGTGATGTTTGTAAAAAACAATTTTGATGGCGGATATGTGAACGGCACGCTTGGAACCGTGGAGTCGATCAAAGAAGGCGTACCGATCGTGCGGACGTTTGGTGGCGAGCGGATCGCGGTGACTCCCGCGACGTGGGTGGTTGAGGAGCACGACAAGGTGCTTGCACAGATAGAGCAGATCCCTCTGCGCCTTGCGTGGGCGATCACGGTGCACAAAAGTCAGGGGATGAGCATGGATGCCGCTGAGATCGACCTCTCCAAGGCCTTCGTACCAGGGCAAGGATATGTAGCACTTTCACGTCTTCGCACGCTTGCGGGGCTTGTCTTGAATGGCATCAACGAGATGGCCTTCGCAGCACACCCGGAGGTTGCGGCACTTGACGAGCATCTTCGCCGTGAGTCAAAAAAATGGGAACAAGTCATCACGCGTTTTGATGCAAAGGCAATGCGTGGTATGCACGATGATTTTGTCGTGAAGTCAGGTGGTACCACGAACGAGAAAGAGATCGCTAAGAACAAAGTTACCGCCAAAGAGAAAAAAGGGCCGGCTGAGCGAATCCCTACTCAGGAGAAAACTCGCAAACTCATTGAAGACGGTCTCTCGCTTGAAGCAATAGCAAAAGAACGGGGTATGACGCTGGGGACGATCATCGCTCACCTGGAGACACTCAAAGAGCTTGATAAGAATATTGACCTCAAAAAATTCAAACCAAAGGAAGATGATCTGAAAAAAATTCAAAAAGCGTTTAATGCGACCGGGGATACGAAACTCACTCCGGTATATCAAAAACTCGACGGCGCGTACTCGTTTGAAGATATCCGTCTCGCACGGTTGTATTTTTAAGATCTCCTCATTCGCGGCTTCGAGCGGCATCGGAGCCGCGTACTGTGGATATCTCATTTCCTGTTGTCATTGCAGTGGTTTTTCGAGCAGCCGGAGGACATTGTTTCTCTAAAATAGAGATGTAGGGCTCCCTCGGGGAATGGGGTATACTGAGAAGTATGGGTAGTATTGATGTCTCAACGATCAAAACAGCGGTCTTCGGTGGTGGGTGTTTCTGGTGCACGGAAGCAGTTTTTGAGATGCTACGCGGCGTGGTGTCGGTCACTCCCGGTTATGCAGGCGGTACGATTGACAACCCGACGTATGAACAAGTATGCACAGGGGACACCGGGCATGCAGAAGTGATCCGTATTGAATTCGATCCGTCAAAAATATCTTATAGGGATCTCCTCACGGTATTTTTCGCAACGCATGACTCCACAACACTTAATCGACAAGGTGGCGATGTTGGCACACAGTATCGTTCGGTCATTCTCTATACTGATGAGGCACAAAAGAAAGATGCGGAAAAGCAGATCAAAGAGATCGACAACGAGAAAGGATCGGGGCATGTTGTGACGGAGGTAGTGCCTTTGAGAGGATTTTTTTCAGCGGAGGCATATCACAAAGATTACTACAAGAGGAATCCGGAAGCGGCGTATTGTCAGATCATCATCAATCCAAAACTTGAAAAGGTCCAAAAGACGTTTGAAAAACTTCTTGCGTCGCATCAATGATCACAACAACTATGAATACTACCAACCATAGTGGAGATGATATGCCAAAATCTGATGAAGAATGGAAGCGCATACTCACCCCCGAGCAGTACACGGTTCTTCGCGAGAAGGGGACTGAGGCTCCCGGGACGGGCGCGTTACTTCACGAGAAGCGAGCGGGGATGTATCGTTGTGCCGCGTGCGGCAATGAACTGTTTTCGGCTGAAACAAAGTTTGACTCCGGGACCGGTTGGCCCAGCTTTGACAAGGCAATTCCAGGGAGCGTAAACCTTGTTCGTGACGAAAGTCATGACATGGAACGAACCGAGGTCGTATGTGCACGGTGCGGATCGCACCTCGGGCACGTCTTTGACGATGGGCCGAAGGAGACAACCGGCAAGCGCTACTGCATGAACTCCGTGTGTCTGGCCTTTGAGGAGAACAAGACGCTCGATAACCCAAACAACGCATGAAACCTGTTGCTATTTTTGACATTGACGGAACGATTTTTCGGTCAAGTCTTTTGATCGAATTGGTGAACATGCTTATTGAGAAAGAGATCTTTCCCGTCGAGGCACGAAAGGTTTTTGAGGATGACTATACTGCGTGGGTTAACCGTGAGGACACCTATGAGCGATACATACAGAGTGTTGTCTCTTCGTTTTTGATGTATCTGAAGGGCGTTCACTATGGTGAACTTAAAGATACCGCCGATATTGTGTTGGAGCACCATCAACAGCGAGTCTATCGCTACACGCGAGACTTATTGAAAGAGCTTAAAGAAAAGGGGTACTTTTTACTCGCAATATCACATTCACCAAAACTTATTCTTGATGGCTTTTGTAAAAATCTTGGTTTTGATAAGGTCTACGGAATGATCTACGAGATCGGCCCCGAGGGTCGCTTCACGGGAATAATTGAAGACGAACATATCATTCGTAACAAGGCGAATGTTTTGCGGCGGGCGCTTGAGAAGGAGCATCTTGATCTCAAAGGATCGATCGGGGTGGGGGACACCGAGTCTGATATCTCATTTCTCGAGATCGTGGAGCGTCCGATCTGCTTTAATCCAAACACCGAGCTGTATCGGTATGCACGGCTGAATAATTGGAAGGTTGTCGTCGAGCGCAAAGATGTCGTCTATGAGCTTTGAGAAATAACGACATTTCCCCACTTGACAGCATTATGGGAATTGCGAGACAATAAAGGTTCCCCCAATTCTCCGTACGGACGTCAACTCTCGTACACTGTGTCGATCCTCCATTCTTTTTTTGCAAACGAATAAAGGTCGAGGCAATTAGCAGTTCTTTATCATTGCGGATCATTCCGATCCGCTCTCCACATCATGTCATCCCAAACGATTCGCACCATTGCGCGCCTGCGCACGTTTCGGATCCCTCCACGTAACGGCGTGGCACAAGGTGATGAGTATGGTCGTGCAGGACACGGGATCGCGCTCTGTGTCTCGTGCGGCAACATCCACTATCGCAAACAGTGGTTGCAGCCGCGCAGCGTCAGTATGCGTGAACTCAATCGTCGCGGCACGCCTATTACACGTACACTTTGCCCCGCGTGTTCCCTTGGCGCACGGGGGCTCTATGAAGGCGAGCTCCTCTTAGAGAATGTGCCGCCGTTACTTGAGGAGGAAATCGGAAGACTCATCAGAGGGTTCGGCCGTCGAGCGCAAGCTCACAATCCCCAGCACCGCATTATCGCCATTAAGCGCGAGCGGCGACACTGGAGGGTGACCACGACGGAAAACCAGCTTGCGGTAAAACTTGCGAAGAAGATCCAGGACTCGTTCAAACGAGCACTCCTCACGATCTCTCACTCGCGAGAACCCTACGAAGTAGGCCGCGTGCGTCTGATGTTCTCGTAAGCCTAACCTCTCGGGCAACCTGCAAGCCGGGGAGGGTAAGAATACGAGTACAAAAACACCTGGGGACGAGCATCCCAGGTGTTTTGCTATCCAATGAAAATCAGGACACATATTATAGCTTATAATAAAAGGGTAGATTTTTGCGAGAAAAATTGTAACTTAATTATTAGCGACTTTGTTTTCTTTGGTGCGAAGCACCTCAGAAAATAAGAAGTTCCCCTGTCGTACCGAGGAGCTAATACAGGCCTAATGTCCCTATCCTTTCAATTTCGCATTGATGCGGTATATGGACAAATATGCTGTAAAAAAATAGCACCAGAGAAAAAACTTTCCTTGGCATGGAAGATTTCCACAGTTTTAGAATGTGACCCTTGCTGATTTAGTGTTAAGATAAGGAATGATCGCGTGCTCAGCTCGGGTGGTTTTTAGTAATAGGTGCAGTCATTTTGAATGTCAATAAAAGTTCTTATGTTTGGCTGGGAGTTTCCTCCGCACAATAGTGGCGGTTTGGGTACGGCCTGTTTCGGACTCACGAGAGCACTTGCTCGTGAAGATGTTGAAGTGCTATTTGTTCTTCCGAAGCGCGTTGCCGTTACCGCCGAGTACGCGAGGCTGCTCTTTGCAGATGAAGGGACGATACGGATACAAGAGGTCGCTTCGTCCCTCACTCCTTACGTCACCGCAAGTCGCTACTCCGAAGAATTTGGGCGGATAGGCGATTCGTTATACGGTCCGACACTTTTTGATGAAGTACGGCGTTACGCGCTTCGTGCTCGCGAGATCGCAGCACGTGAGCAGTTCGATATCATTCATGCCCATGACTGGCTCTCGTTCCTTGCAGGACTTGCCGCGAAAGAAGTGAGTGGCAAACCACTCGTGCTCCACATGCATGCAACAGAATTTGATCGCACGGGAGGGCAAGGAGTGAACAGTGATGTATACGCCATTGAGCAGCGTGCGATGCAGGCCGCCGACAAGATCATTGCGGTGAGTAACTACACAAAACAAAAAATCGTAGAGCAGTACGGTATTCATCCCGAGAAAGTGAGTGTTGTGCATAACGGTATTGATGTGGAAGATTACACACATCAGATCGAGCGTCTTGAGACACTCCGTGCCAATGGCAACAAGGTGGTGCTTTTTACCGGGCGGCTTACGGTGCAAAAAGGTCCCGAGTATTTCATACGCGCCGCCAAGCGCGTTCTCTATTTTTGCCCCAATACACTTTTTGTCATCGCAGGGTCAGGGGACATGGAGTACCGTCTTATGCAGGAAGCCGCATCACTCGGGATATCAGACAGGGTTCTCTTCGTGGGGTTTGTTCGCGGAGCAGAACTTGATGCTCTGTATCGTACCGCGGATCTTTTTGTAATGCCGTCGGTATCTGAGCCGTTTGGCATTACGCCGCTTGAGTCGGTCATCAATGGCACTCCTGTGCTCCTTTCAAAACAATCCGGTGTCGCTGAGGTGCTTACTCATGCGCTCAAAGCTGATTTTTGGGATACCGACGAGCTCGCCAACAAGATGGTTTCCGTGCTTGAACACGACGCGCTTCAATCAACACTCAGCTCGTATGGCAGTGCCGAGGTGCACGGACTCACCTGGAAGCGCGCTGCGGAGAAATGCGTCTCGATCTATCATGATCTTCTCTTTGCTCCGGCACTCGTTTCGTAATACACTACGCGTATGACATCAACTTGTTTTTATTTTCAAGTACATCAGCCCTTTCGCATAAAACGGTACCGTATTTTTGATGTCGGGAATGATCGCGATTATTTCGGCGATCAATCCGAGCGCGATACCAACAATGCCAAAGTATTTCGTAAGGTTGCGGAGAAATGTTATCTCCCCGCAAATCGTACGCTCCTCGAGCTCCTTGAACAGCACCCTGAGTTTAAAGTGAGCTTCTCATTCTCGGGGGTGTTCCTCGAGCAAGCTGCGCTCTATGCTCCTGAGGTGATCGAGTCATTCCAGCGGTTGGTTGCCACCGGCCGCGTCGAGGTTCTTGGCGAGACGTACTATCACTCGCTTTCATTCTTGCATTCTCGCGATGAGTTTCGTGCACAGGTGAACCTGCACCGCAAAAAAATTCAAGAACTTTTTGGCGTGACGCCGACAGTCTTTCGTAATACGGAGCTCATTTATCACAATGATCTTGCGCAGGAAGTTGAAGCGATGGGGTACAAAGGAATTCTTGCGGAAGGGGCAGACCACATCCTTGGTTGGCGAAGTCCGAATTTTCTCTATAATCCGCCGGGAAGCACCAAAACAAAATTACTTCTCAAGAATTATCGACTCTCCGACGACATTGCATTTCGGTTCTCTTCGCGTGAGTGGGCGGAATATCCGCTCACCGCACCGAAATTTGCCTCTTGGGTGAACGAAACGAACGGCAATGGGAATGTGGTCAACTTGTTCATGGACTATGAGACCTTCGGTGAACACCAATGGGAAGACACGGGCATCTTTTGGTTTCTCCGGTCACTCCCCGAAGAAATTTTGCGCCATCCGGACAATGACTTTGTGACGCCGTCTGAGGCGATCGATCGTTATGATGCGGTTGCAGAGATCGACGTGCCCCACTATGTATCGTGGGCTGATGTTGAGCGCGACCTTTCGGCGTGGCTTTCCAATCCGATCCAGCACGACGCGATGCGTGCGATCTACGCGGTCGAACATGAGGTGCTTGAGAGCGGTGACGCACACCTGATTCACGACTGGCGCAAACTGCAGACGTCCGACCACTTCTACTATATGTGTACCAAGTGGTTCACAGACGGCGATGTGCACAAATATTTCAGCCCCTATGATTCACCCTACGAAGCGTTTATTGCGTATATGAATGTGCTGCGGGACCTTCGGCTCAGGCTCGACATCATCAAACAGAACCGTGCCGCAGCTGTTGGCGTGGCCCAATTAATTTCTTCCCCTGCGTATGCCTAAATCTCTCACTTTAGGAAATGGCAATATCATGGCGTGTCTCGACAAGAATGCCGAGGTGCGCGACTTCTACTATCCCTATATCGGCCTTGAGAACCACATTGGCGGGCACAATACACATCGTGTGGGGCTCTGGACGGAGGGGAAGTTGGCGTGGCTCCATGATCCGACATGGAACGTTACGGTTAACTGTGAGAACGGCGCGCTGATGGGCAATACCCAGTGCGAGAACAAAACGCTCGGGCTCGATCTTGCGCTTTATGACGTGGTCTACAATGAAAAAAATGTGTTGCTTCGCCATGCGGTGATCTACAACAAATCACCAAATCGTCGTACGGTCAAAATGTTCTTTGGGCATGAATTTGAGATCTATGAATCACATAGCGGTGATACCGCATACTATGATCCTCGCAATAAGACCGTGATCCATTACAACGGTCGGCGGGTGTTTCTTGCCAATGGCGTGACCAGTGCCGGCTCGAGTTTCAGTGAATACACCACCGGAATTTTTCATATTGAGGGGAAGGAAGGTTCATATAAAGATGCTGAGGACGGTCAGCTTTCAAAAAACCCCATAGAACACGGACCAACGGATTCAGTGCTCGGGTTTTCTTTTGAGCTCGAGCCGGAAGGGCAGGCAGACGTCTATTACTGGCTCGCTGCGGGCAAGTCAATAGAAGAAGTTCATGAACTCAATACATACGTACTTGGCAAGAGTCCCGAGCATCTCATGCGCACCACGAGGGACTTTTGGCGCGCGTGGTCAACCAAGCAGAATTTTAATTTTTATGGGTTGGATGACAACATTGTCTCACTTTTCAAAAAGTCTCTCTTTACGGTGCGTGTCCATGCTGATAACCATGGGTCCATCATTGCCTCCGGCGACTCGGATGTTCTCAATGGGCGCGATACCTATGCGTACATGTGGCCGCGCGATGCGTCGTATGCGGCATTAGCCATGGATCTTGTCGGGGACTCTAATGTCGCGTTGCGATTCTTTCAGTTTTGCAATACGGCGATCACGAGCGACGGATACTTCATGCACAAGTATCGTCCTGATGGATCGCTTGGCAGCTCGTGGCATCCATGGGTTGCGCGGGATGGAGTGACTGAGCATTTCCCCATTCAAGAAGATGAGGCTGCACTTCCGCTCATTGCACTCGCGCGCTATTACGATACCACCAAAGATCTTGAGTTCATTGAGAGTGTCTATAATTCGCTGATCAAGAAAGCGGCGGATTTCATGGTGGTGTATCGTGATGAAGCAACGGGCCTCCCCAAGCCAACGTATGATTTGTGGGAAGAAAAATACGGAGTGACTACGTTCACTGCCTGTACGGTGTATGGTGCGCTCATTGCCGCGGCACGCTTTGCCGAGATCCTGGGCAAGACCAAAAGCCAGAAACTCTACACCGACACTGCGCATCAGGTACGGGAAGGGATTCTCAAATATCTCTATGATGCGGAGAGCGGGCTGTTTCTTAAAATGATCAACTTCGAGCACGATGCGATCGTTGCCGATAAAACGATTGACATGTCGAGTGTGTACGGAGTGTATGCGTTCGGCGTGCTTCCCCATGCTGATCCTCGCGTGGCGCGCGCAGTCAAGCTTACCGAAGAACGCTTGTCAGCGCATACGTTTGTGGGAGGTATCGCGCGCTATGAAGGGGATCGTTACTATCGAAAAAATGAGGAGGGTCCCGGCAACCCTTGGTTCATTACGACGCTGTGGCTTGCGCAGTACCACATTGCAATTGCTGAACAAGAAAAAGATTTTGAGGTCGTGAAAAAGTGGCTTAATTGGGTGGTTGACTATGCGGCGGCATCAGGAGTACTCTCTGAACAGCTTGACCCCAAGACGGGTGAACAGCTCTCTGCGGCCCCACTCGTCTGGAGTCATGCGGAATACGTCATTACTATCATTTCTTACCTCGATAAACTCGAAGAACTTGGCATATGTCAGAAGTGCAACCCAGTATATTAGAAAGCGAAGGGAAACGGGGGATGATCGCTCCAACGATCATCGTTATCTTTGGCGCGACGGGAGACCTGAGCCAAAAGAAACTCCTCCCCGCGCTTTTTCGATTGTTTTGTGCAGGGTATCTTCCGGCGGCATTGCGCATTGTGGGGTTCTCGCGCCGTGATCTTGGCGATGAGGGGTATCGTACTTTCGCGCGTGAGGCACTTGCGGTCACTGCGGGAGAGAGAAAGACCGAGCTTGAGCACTTTCTTAACCGCCTGACCTATATTGCCGGTGATTTTATGCTTCCCGCAAGCTATCAGAAGCTCTCAGACGGATTGATCGTTGTGGAGGGGGAAATGGGGCAGTGTGCCAACAAACTTTTCTATCTTGCGGTTCCTCCGGTATCGTACGAGCCGATCTTTAAAGAGCTCGCCGACTCAGGTCTTACGATTCCGTGCAGCGACGAGTTGGGGTGGACGCGTGTCTTAGTGGAGAAGCCATTTGGCAATAATAACGAGACCGCGGCGGCGCTTGATCGTACCCTTGGGCTGCTCTTTAAAGAAGAACAAATATTTCGTATTGATCACTATTTGGCCAAGGAGGCGCTGCAGGATATTTTAATGTTTCGATTCTCTAATCTTATTTTTGAGCCACTCTGGAACAAAAACTATATTGACCGCGTGGAGATCAAGCTCTTCGAGTCGCATGGCATAGCGGAGCGAGGCGTATTCTATGATGGACTCGGTGCTCTCCGGGATGTGGGACAGAACCATCTTTTGCAGATGCTTGCGCTTGTCGCAATGGAGAATCCCGGAGGACTTGATGCTGCTGCGGTCCGTGAAGCTCGTGCAAAAGTCCTGCAAGCGCTTCGTCCTATCACAGCGTCGAGTGATGCTCTGGAGCGCACGGTGCGAGGGCAGTATGCAGGGTATCAAGATGAGGCAGGGGTAGCCGCAGGGTCTCAGACCGAGACATATTTCCGTATACAAGCATTCGTGGATAATGAACGATGGCACGATGTACCATTTTATCTTGAAAGTGGCAAAATGCTTGAACGAGCGCTTGCCGAGGTCGTCATTACTTTTAAGGGGACTGAGTCATTTTTTTGTCGCTCCAAGGAGAACCATCATCATGCAAATATTCTGACATTTCGTATTCAGCCGGACGAGGGCATTTCCGTGCTCTTTTGGGCGAAACAGCGCGGTTTTACGTCTCAACTCGAACCAAAGAAACTCGCATTCTCGTACCGCGAAGAAGGCGGCGGGAGCACGCGTATTCCTGACGCCTACGAGCGTGTTCTCTATGACGGCATTGCCGGGGATCAGATCCTTTTTACGAGTACGGACGAGGTGATGGCGGCGTGGAAGTTCATCACGCCGATCATTGAACACTGGAAAGAAACACCGCTTCATCAATACGAAAAGGGGAGTACCGGGCCGCGGGTGGAGAAATAAAAACACGGTGTTCGTAAGAACACCGTGCCATGAACAAACTGAGGAGGGGGTAATTAGACGAGATATTTCGTTGCGGTAACATGGAATAGTCCATTATCGATGTAGCGCTGGAATATCGCACCGTATTCGTCCAAGTCGTAAAGATACCCGAGATCTGATCCAAAAGCAGAAACATCCCTTTCGGTGGAGTTATCGTTATTCTCGACT
>Ga0154965_121_pt2 | contig 26158 bp, 26 predicted proteins | sample RifCSPhighO2_01_FD_105933 | JGI IMG/M metagenome (GOLD analysis project Ga0154965, IMG submission 105933) | Candidatus Yonathbacteria bacterium RIFCSPHIGHO2_01_FULL_51_10
GCGCGCGCGAAGTGTATATTATCGAGGAGCCGATGGCGGCCGCGATCGGGATCAAACTGCCCGTGAAGGACCCCGTCGGGAGCATGATCATCGACATCGGCGGTGGCACGACCGACATCGCGGTGATCTCCTTGGGCGGTATCGTGCGGTCAAAGAACCTGCGTGTTGCCGGCGATAAATTGAACCAAGACATCATTTCCTATATTCGCGATGAATTCAAAATCCTCATCGGCGAGCGCACGGCTGAAAGTATCAAGATCGCCATCGGCTCGGCGGTGAAGGCCAATCCGCCCCTTGAGGCATCGGTGCGCGGGCGTGATCTGGTGACCGGGCTGCCGCGCGAGGTGGTGCTCACCGATGCTGACGTGCGCGAGGCAACGACACTCTCCATGCAATCCCTCGTGGACGCGGTCAAGGAAGTCCTTGAGACCACGCCGCCGGAAATACTTTCTGATGTGATGCACCGGGGCGTGGTCCTGACCGGTGGCGGGGCGCTCTTGCAGGGGGTTGATGTGCTTCTTGCGAATGCGCTCAAGATCCCGGTGTATGTGGCCAATGATCCGCTGACGGCAGTCGCTCGAGGGACGGGTGTGGTGCTTGAGAAGATGGACGATTTTATTGATGTATTGGTTGATGCCAACGATGATGCAATCCCGCCGAAATAAACCACAGATGTACAAAGTCGGGACGCTTGTGATCCTGGTTGTTCTTGTTGTGGTGTTTGCGGCTCCGGTTCGCGCGGCTGTTGCAGGCGGGGTGATGTGGGCGGTTGAGCCGCTCCTTGCGATGAGTCGTGCTACTCACAACGGCATCTCTTCCTTCATCCAAACTTTTTCATCAACGCGCACGCTCATCGCGGAAAATACCGCCATCAAAAGAGAGTTGGATGATCTAAAAATGCGGCTCCTTGACCGCAATTTGCTTGCCGAGGAGAACGCGCAACTCCGGGAGCTTATGGGGCAGACCCCGGTGCCATCGGGCGTGCTGGGCACCGTTCTTTCCGGGCCGGGATTCGCGCCCTACGATACGCTGGTTGTTGATGCAGGCAAGAATGTCGGAATACAAGAAGGCGACCGAGTCTTCATTGGGGAGAACGTTATCATAGGGAGGGTCTCTGCGGTATACGCATACTCATCGCAAGTCGTACTCCTCTCATCCCCGGGAGAAAAAAGCGACGTGGTTCTCTTTGGGGGAACAAGTAGTGATTCGGTGGTGACGGCGATCGGTCGCGGCGGCGGCAGTTTTGAAATTCTTATACCCCGCGACATCGTGATCGCGACGGGGACGCCGGTGTTTGCGTTAGGGACATCTCGCATTATCGCCACCGTGGAGGGATCGGAAGGCAATGCCAATGACCCTTTCAAGAAGCTTCTCTTGCGTACGCCGATCAATCCGCAGTCCATCCGATTCGTTCGTATTGTTTCTTCACGCCCACCCCTATGACCAAGCGTCTCGTTGCCGATGCGCTCATGGTCCTTTCTGCAATATTTTTGCCGTGGTGGATCACCGCGCCGCTCATTGTCGCCGGATGTATGTTCATGGAGGCCTTTTATGAGGGGATCATGCTCGCCGCGATCATTGATCTGATATACGGCACGACAACCCTTCCGCATTTGACCATTGCGGCATGTCTGGCCTTTTTGGCAGGACCTGTTCTCCGGGAGCGCGTCAGATGGTATTCTTAAAGAACCATGGGAATGTTTTCACCAAGACGGCGCAACACGAATGGAGGGGAGATCAATCTTGACGAGATTCTCCTTGATGCCAAGAACCTTCCCGAATTCAACGTGCACCAAATGGAGGGCCGCATTGAGCGACCAATATCCAAGTGGGCGGTGCGCTCCCTCGGTATCGCTTTCTTTTTCATTGCGGCTGCGTTTTCCTCGCGCGCGGTGGTTCTGCAGATCGTGCATGGCGATACGTATCGCGCCAAGGCGGACGCCAACCATCTCGACAGCGTGCCAATATTTTCACAGCGGGGGATCATTTACGATCGCACGGGGGCAGAGCTCGCATGGAACACGGCGCCCGAGCTCGCGAATCATGTATGGTTTGGTTCGATGCTCACGGCGGGAACTGTCGGAGCGACAGATCCTCATGCAACAACGACGAGCGACACGTATCTGTCAGAACCTTACTTGCGGTCATACATTAGAGAGTCGGGCTTCGGGCACCTCCTTGGGTATGTTTCCTATCCGCTCAAAGACAATAAAGGATTTTACTATCAGACGGAATTTCAGGGGAAGGCTGGCGTCGAGGGGCTTTTGGATAAAGAGCTGAATGGGTTGAATGGGACGCGCCTGACAGAGACGGACGCTCTGGGGAATATTGCGGGAGAGAGCGTGATCGAGCCGCCCAAGGACGGCAGTAATGTCACGCTTTCTATTGATGCGGGGGTTCAGAGTACCTTAAATAACGCGATCGCGGCGCTGGCGCAAAAATCGGGATTTGTCGGCGGCGGCGGTGTGATCATGGATGTACGAACCGGGGAGGTTTTGGCACTCACCAGTTATCCCGAGTATGATTCACAAGTGCTCTCGCTCGGAGACGATGTGGATAAGATCCGTGGATACATGACGGGGACGAACAAGCCGCTCCTTAATCGCGTACTCTCGGGTCTCTATACGCCCGGTTCTATTGTGAAGCCGTTTGTCGCGCTCGGCGCACTCGAAGAAGGCGTGATAGACCCCAACAAAAAAATTCTTTCAACCGGGTCTATTTCAATTCCCAATCCCTACGATCCGACGAAGCCATCGGTCTTTCGCGACTGGCGAGCGCAGGGATGGGTGGACATGCGGCAGGCGCTCGCGGTGTCTTCCGACGTGTACTTCTACGAAGTGGGAGGTGGATACAAGAACGAACAAAAAGGTTTGGGTATTAGTAATATCAAGAAATACAGCGAGCTTTTTGGTCTCGGCTCTACGACGGGTATCATTTTAGGGAACGAAGCCACGGGTGTCATTCCTGATCCGGAATGGAAAGCGGCGAATTTTAACGGTGAACCGTGGCGCTTGGGTGATACGTATCATACCGCGGTGGGGCAGTACGGATTTCAGGTGACGCCGATCCAGATGGTACGCGCGGTCGCGGCGCTTGCCAACAACGGCACGCTCCTTGTTCCCCAGATCCTCAAGGATGCGGCACCGGAGGTTACCTCAACAGTTTCTATTCGTCCGGAAAATTTTAAGATCGTGAAAGAGGGCATGCGGGAAGGAGTTCTTGCCGGTACGGCAAGCGCACTCGCATTCCCCAACGTGACTGTGGCGGCCAAGACCGGTACCGCGGAGCTCGGGGCGGCCAAGCAGTACGTGAACTCATGGACCACGGGATTTTTCCCCTATGAGGATCCACAGTATGCGTTCGCGGTCGTGATGGAGCGCGGCCCGGTGACCAATACTGTCGGCGCGTCATTCATCATGCGACAAGTGATCGACTGGATGCGGACCAATCGCCCGGAGTACGTGGGGCTGCCGGCGAAGGCTGCCGGGCAGTAGTCCGAGGAGGGGGATACTCTGACGAGGGTTTCTTCACCTTGCTCAAAAGTCAGTTTTCAGATATAGTGTAAGGGCTAAATCAACATTGCGGGGCTTACTAACAACACCAATTCATTTCTATGCCTGAAGAAAAAGAGTACCTGACGAAAGAAAAGCTTGCCGAGCTTAAGAAGGAACTTGAATTTTTGATGGGAACACGGCGCAAGGAGATCGCGGAAAAACTCGAATACGCAAAGTCGCTCGGGGACCTCTCTGAGAACGCCGAGTATCAAGAGGCGCGTGAAGACCAGGCATCGTGTGAGGACCGCATTCACAAGCTGGAGGGCATCATGAAATCAGCCGTGGTCATTACCAAGAAGCAAGGGGGGGTGGTCGGCATTGGCTCGACCGTCATCATCAAGAAGACCGGTGAGAGCGCGACACGCACCTACCAGATCGTAGGGAGCGAAGAAGCCGACATGGCGTCAGGACGCATCTCCAATAAGTCGCCTCTGGGTGAAGCACTCATGGGCAAGGAGAAAGGCGCGGATGTCTCGTGGAAGACGCCGACTGGTTCTGCATCGTGTGCGGTCGTTGACGTCACATAACTCGCCGCCCTCATCACGGGTTAAAAACCCGAACATTCATGGCATCACTTGAAGAACTGCGTGCAGAGCGCATTAAAAAACTCGAGATACTTAAAAACGCGGGGATGGATTCGTATCCTATCACGACCCCGCCGCATATTTCTATTGCTGATGTGATAGCAAAATTTGCCGCACTTGCGCGCGGTAAGAAAGGAGTTGGTCTTGCGGGGCGCATCACGGCGATCCGTGGACAGGGTTCGCTCATCTTCTTTAATTTTTCCGACGGTACCGGCACCTTTCAAGGGCTTCTTAAAAAAGGGGATACCGATGATGCCGTACTAGAGCTTTTTTCAAACACGGTTGATCTGGGGGACATTGTCTGGGTCAAAGGTTCTCTCTTCGAAACAAAGACAAACGCAAAGACCGTGCTCGTAAAGGAATGGACGATGCTTGCCAAGGCACTTCGTCCACTTCCGGATAAGTGGAGCGGACTCCAGGACGTAGAAGAGCGGTTTCGTAAGCGCTACCTCGATACGCTTATGTCAGAAGATGTTCGTGCGCGATTCGTGGTGCGCTCGCAGGTCATTACCGAGATGCGTAACTTTCTTGATGATGCGGGATATCTTGAAGTTGAAACGCCGGTGCTTCAGGCGCATGCGGGTGGCGCGACCGCTTTGCCGTTTCAGACGCACCACAATGCGCTTGATGCGGATCTGTATCTGCGTATCGCGCCCGAGCTCTATCTCAAGCGGCTCCTTGTGGGCGGGTTCCCCAAGGTGTATGAGATCGCGCGCAATTTTAGAAACGAGGGGATCGATGTCACACACAATCCCGAGTTCACCATGCTCGAGTTTTATGAAAGTTTTTCTAATGCCACAGAGCAGCGCGCCTTTGTGGAGAAACTTTTTAAGCATTTGGTAAAAACAGTGTTCAAAAAAGTTCCCATAGAAGTGGATGGTGTTGAGATTGATTTTAAAAATGCTTTTGCCGTGGTGGCGTTCTATGATCTTCTTCGTCGCCATGCACTCATCACAAACCCTGAGAGTGCATCGCTTGATGAGCTTACGCTTAAGGCACAACAGTGCGGCGTAGCAACCGAAAAGGGCGCAACACGCGAAAAGCTCCTTGATGATATTTATAAAAAAATGTGCCGGCCGAAGTTGATTCAGCCGACGTTCATCACTGATTATCCGGTGAATTATCTTCCGCTCGCGAAGCGCACTGAGGGCGATGCCTCGCTCGTAGACGCATTCCAGTTGGTGGCAGGGGGAATCGAACTTGTAAAAGCATTTTCAGAATTAAATGATCCGCTAGATCAAGCAGAGCGTTTTCGTGTGCAAGACGAGAATCGTAAGCAGGGGGACAAGGAAGCGCAGACAAGCGACCAAGAATATTTGGAAGCGCTTGAACACGGTATGCCACCCGCGGGCGGTGTAGGCATCGGCATTGATCGCTTGGTGATGTTTCTCACCAACACCAAGAATATTCGGGAGGTGATCTTGTTTCCGACGTTGCGCACAAAGGAGTAGGGGATGCATAGGACAAGGATTTTTTATTGACATATTCGCACAAAATATGTAATATCTATTCAGCATTTTGACCTTTGGCAAATAAATTATGGAGGATAGATCATGTGGTGGAATTGTCCAAGTTGCAGTAAATCTGTAGATGACGTGTGGGCATACTGTCCTTATTGCGGAGGGGCACTATTTGAGACCTGTCGTGAATGTGGGAAAAAAGAGCCGATTGGTCGGCCGATCTGCCTTACTCGGCTAGATATCATCAAGTCGAGTGTTGAAAAACATGCGATCTTATACACCGAAAAAAACAAACACGAAGGGCGGTCTGTTCGATCATGGAGGAATACGATGAATATATGGATAGGAAATAACTTTGAAATATTTTGGTTGTCAACAATGGTGTCACTAACGTTTGGTTTCATTTTACTCAATAACTATGCAGGGGGCAAAATAGGGCTCGTAGCTTTTGTTGTAATGGCGGCTTTTTCCCTCTTAGTTATCGTAAATGTATTCATTGATGCGCTCATTCCCGTAGAGGCCAGTGATGATGCCTCCCTGGCGCGATTGAAGAAGGAGGGGATGCGAGAGTACTATAAGAACCATCCGGAAGAATATGCCATGTTACGGCTTATTCAAGCCAACAAGAGTACGCCGGACATCTCTCACGTTCTTGCGAAGATCCTTCCGTAGTCGAAGTTATATTTTAAAGACCCCCCGAACCTTTGCCTCAGCAAAGAAGTAGGAGGGTCTTTTTCTTTTTAATTAAACGGCAAAAACCCCTGTAAATGCAGGGTTTTTTTATTTTAAGCCCCTCATTCGCTTGTGGATAACTATGGTTGCTTAGTGGGATGAAGTGTAATAAAATATAGACTAAGTGGAATGAAGTGGAATATCCGCATTTCACGGTCGAGGAAACAAAAAGGCCTTAAGTTCTCAAAATTTTGCGCAACATGCTTTTGGGAGAATACACACACACCCTCGATCCTAAGAAACGGCTCTCTATGCCGTCAAAGTTCCGCAAGGAGCTTGGCAAAAAAGTGGTCGTTACGAAAGGATTCGAAAAATGCCTTTTTGTCTATCCGATGAAGGGATGGCAGCCTGCGGTTGAGAAACTTCGCAAGCTTCCGATGGGCGATGCGAGTGCGCGCGGCGTCGGACGATTCTTTTTTGGCGGTGCGGTCGAAACGGATGTCGATTCGCTCGGACGTATTTTGATCCCGGACTTTCTCAAAGAGTTTGCAGGGCTCGGCGAGAAGGTAGCGGTGGTCGGTATGTATGAGCGCATCGAGCTCTGGAATGAAAGCGGATGGAAGGAGTACAAGAAGCGCATCGAGCAGGATGCGGATACTCTCGCCGGAAAGTTCGGTGACGCCGGGACACTCTAAAGGGAAATGGCTCACATTCCTGTTCTTTTACACGAAACCCTGACAGGCCTTATGCCGCAAAAGGGAGATACCGTGCTTGATGGTACCGCCGGTGCCGGAGGGCACGCCCTCGCATTCTGCCGTGAGGTGGGGGAGAGAGGGACCATCATAGCGCTTGATGCCGATGAGCAGGCCGTGGCGCGAGCCACGGAGAATCTCAAAGGATGTGGTGCCACGGTTCATGTGCTCCATGAGAATTTTCGTAACCTGAAGCGAGCACTCGAGAGTCTGGGCACCACCAAGGTTGATCGCATTCTCTTTGACCTTGGGGTATCGAGCTTTCAGCTTGACCAAGAGGGAAGAGGGTTCTCCTTCCGCCGTGATGAGCCGCTCGCAATGACCTTTGCGCATGTTCCTGACCCGGAAGCACTCACTGCGCGGGAGATCGTCAACGAGTGGGAGGAAGAGCACATCGCCGACATCATTTACGGCTACGGGGAAGAACGGTATTCACGCACGATCGCCCGCGCCATGGTAGCGGCACGAAGGGCACACCCGATCGAGACCACGCATCAGCTGGTTGAGATCATCAGGAGCGCGGTACCGGCGCGGTATGCGAATGGCCGGGGCATTCATTTCGCCACGCGCACATTCCAGGCACTTCGCATCACCGTCAATGATGAATTAGGGGCTTTAAAACAAGGGTTAGAAGATGGCTGGGCACATCTTACAGAGGGAGGACGTATCGCCGTGATCTCGTTCCATAGCCTTGAGGATCGCATCGTAAAGCAATTTTTCAAGGAGAGGGAACGGGAGGGCACGGCAATGATCATCACAAAGAAGCCGGTCGAAGCGAGCGACGAAGAGCAAAAAGAAAATCCTCGCGCACGAAGCGCAAAACTTCGCATCGCTCAAAAAATACTTACTTAGATCTTTAACGAAATCACCATGACCACTCGAACATACACCATGCATCAAGGTCGCACCACCGCTATCACGCGTACATTAGCGCAGTACGATATTCGCGACGTGGTCTTTCGCGCTGCACTTTCGCTTATCGCGGCGGCACTCGTACTTTATGCATATTTCATCGCGGCAACCGTTGCCGATGTGATCGCTCGAACGCACGCCGAAGCGAATACGGTCGCTCTCAAAAGCGAGGTAAGCGCGCTTGAGACCACCTATCTTGCGCGGTCGGCCGGTATTACCCGCACCTTGGCGACTGAGCAAGGATTTGTCGAGGCCCAAGGAACGCTCTTTGCCTCAGTGCCTTCTGCCGGATCTGCCGTCGCATACGTTTCGCATGAAGTCCGCTAACACGCTTTCGCGGTTTTGGCCCATCCTTCTCTTTTTTGGCCTGGTGACGATCATTATTGTAGGTCGCCTTTTTAGTCTGCAGGTGGTAAACGGCGCCACTTACGCGCGTACCGCTCAAAATCAATACATTCATCCGAATAGCGGGATCTTTGATCGAGGGTCGATCTTTTTCAGTGACCGGGCAGGGGGCATGGTTGCAGCAGCTACGCTTTCTTCAGGAGCGACACTGATCGCCAATGGCACTAAGCTTGTGGACGCGGAAGGAGCATATACCGCGCTCTCAAAGATCATCACCCTTGAGCACGATGCCTTTATCGAGCAGGTCGCAAGCAAGACCGATACTTATATCGAGGTTACGCATCACCTCACCGATGATCAGGCCGCAGCGATCAAGAAGCTTGCCCTCCCCGGGTTCTCGCTTGAGGACGAGCGGTGGCGATATTACCCAGGAGGGAGCCTTGCCGCGAGCACGGTGGGCTTTGTTGCGTATAACGGAGACGATCTCACGGGTCGCTATGGCCTTGAGCGATATTACAACGATGTACTTTCCCGCAGCGGGGATTCAAGCATCAATTTTTTTGCCGAGGTGTTCGGTCAGGTGCGCGATACGGTCTTTGAGCGAAAGCCGCGCGAGGGAAACATTGTGACCACGATCGAACCGTCGGTTCAGGCGGCGCTTGATGACAGCATCAAAAATGTCGCTCTACAGTGGAAGCCCGATCTTGTCGGTGCCATTGTGATGAATCCCGGGAACGGCGAGATCTATGCCATGTCCGTGATGCCGACCTTTGACCTCAACCACTTTGGTGATGTGGAGGATCCGGCGATCTTTGAGAATCCGCTCGTGGAAAGTGTCCGTGAAATGGGTTCGACGATCAAGCCGCTCGTCATGGCGGCGGGTATTGACGCCGGCGTGGTCACACCGAGCACCACGTATGACGACACCGGCTCAGTTGTGATCAACGGCTCAACCATCAGGAATTACGACGGAAAGGCGCGCGGGATAGTCAGTATGCAGGAGGTACTCAACCAGTCGCTCAACGTTGGTATGGCGTTCGTTTCGAAAAAATTGGGACATGACAACATGCGTTCGTATCTCCTCAACCTTGGGTTTGGTGAGGAGACGGGTATTGACTTACCCAACGAGATCCACGGGCTGGTGAGTAACCTAAATAGCCCGCGTGACGTTGAGTATGCCACGGCGGCTTTCGGGCAGGGGATCGCCATCACACCGATCGAGGCGGTGCGTGCGCTTGCGGCACTCGGCAATGGCGGTCTGCTCGTTGACCCACATCTGGTGAAAGAAATTGACTACGATGCACTTCCCGCCACGCACATGACACCAAATCCCCCCGAGCGCATTTTTAAACAGTCGACATCCGAGGCGATCACGCGCATGTTGGTAAAGGTAGTGGATACAAAACTGGGGAATGGGAAAGTGGCACTTCCTCATTACAGCATTGCCGCCAAGACCGGTACGGCGCAAATTGCGCTCCCGGATGGCAAAGGGTATTATACAGACAGGTACCTTCACTCGTTCTTCGGGTATTTTCCCGCGTATGATCCGCAGTTCATCGTTTTTTTCTACCAAGTCTATCCGAAGGGTGCGCAGTATGCATCCGAGACTCTTACGACGCCATTCATGAATATGGCAAAATTCCTCATCAGTTACTATCAGGTCCCTCCCGATCGTTGATCCATGAAAGATTTCCTCAAACATATCGTTGTCACCATCATTACGCTCGAGTCACGCCTCGTGCTCAAGAAATATAAGCCGCGGATCGTCGCAGTGACGGGAAGTGTGGGCAAGACATCCGCCAAGGACGCGATCGCTTCCGTGCTTGCCTCGGCGAGCGTTGACGGTAGACGGCGGAATTTTACCATACGCAAAAGTAAAAAGAGTTTCAACAGCGAGATCGGCGTACCCCTCACGATCCTTGACTGCGAGAATGCGTGGGGAAGTATTTTTGGGTGGGTGAAGAACATCTTGCGCGGCGCAGAGCTCGTGCTCTTTCGCAATGATTATCCGGATATTTTGGTACTTGAGGCTGGAGTAGGCAAACCGGGAGATATCGCATGGATCGCGGACCTCATCACCCCTGAGGTTGCGGTGATGACACGGATCGGCGATGTACCCGTGCATGTAGAATACTTTTCTTCTCCTGAGGCGATCTTGCGCGAGAAGGCTCGCCTGGTGGAAGCCGTGCCAAAGGGCGGGCTCGTGGTGCTCAATCACGATGATGCTCGCGTGATGTCGGTCGTTGATAAATGCCGTGCAGAGGTGGTGACGTTCGGGTTTTCCCCCGACGCGTCACTTCGTGCAGAACACGACAAGGTACAGTACCATGACTATAAACCGGTGGGGCTGACGTTTAAAGTTGCATATGACGATGGTGGGAGCATCCCGGTCAACATCATGGGCGTATTCGGGCGTCAGCATGTGTATGCGGCGCTTGCCGCACTCACGGTCGCTGCGCACTTCAGAGTGAACATGGTAGAGGCAGCACAGGCCATTGAGGCATGGGTCCCGGCACCCGGCCGCTTCCGGCTTCTTGATGGGATCAAGGACACTGTGATTCTCGATGATACCTACAATTCATCACCTGCCGCGCTTGAAGCCGCACTCCTCGAGCTTAAATCCATGAAGGTGAAGGAGGGCGCCCGCAGGGTCGCGGTATTGGGGGATATGCTTGAGCTTGGCAAGTTTGCTATTGCGGAGCATAAGCGTCTGGGGATGGAGGCGGGGTCGTTCTGCGACCTGGTGGTCACGGTGGGCGTACGCGCACGGTACTTTGCCGAAGGAGCGCTTGATGGGGGACTTGCCGATGGGAAGATCTTGCAGTTTGACGATGCGCGCACCGCAGGGCTCTATTTACAAAATGAGATACGCGATCATGATGTGATTTTGATAAAAGGCTCGCAGCTCATTCGCATGGAGCGCACCGTGGAGGAGGTCATGGCGCACCCGGAGCTCAAAGAGCAATTACTCGTGCGACAGGAGGCGGAGTGGGGGAGGAGGTAGGAATGTTGGTCGTCCGTCCCGAGGGAGATGAGGGGGGGGTATGTTTTCGCGCACGATACTTTAATTTTATATGACCTTCGATATTCTTCACCTAAATATAGAAAGAGATAAGCACACTGATGCGGTAATAGAGCTACTGAAAGAAAAAAACCCGCACGTTGTGTGTTTTGCTGAGGCAATGCGTAGCGACGTGGTGGCGATCTCCGCACAGCTCGGGTATACGTTCGCGTTCTCTCCGCTAGTGGTGCTCGCGGACGACGTTGAGAGTGACCAGGAGGGCTCAGCGATCCTGTCAAAATATCCGATACTGGAGATACAAAAGCATGGGTATAATGACACCGTTTCAGCGATCCCGCTTGAGGTTGCGATAGATGACCTCGTCACGAAAAACGGGGAAAGACCAAAGAATAGATTTGCGTGGAATTATACGCTCCTCACCGCGCGTGTTCAGTTGGGAGATGGTCAAACGGTCACCATTTCTACGACTCATTTTCCGGTAACCGACCACAGTGCTCATGGGTACGAGGATCATGTTATCAAAAATTTACAAAATGTGGATGATATGGGGCATTCAAGGACCTATCTCGATAGACTTATTACTACGCTTCGATCGATCCTCGGACCGCTTGTGTTTACTGCTGACCTCAATAATCCTCGCGGGGAGTATTTTTACGATACGCTTGCCCATGAGCTTGTTGATCAAGTTCCGCTCTCACTCACCTCAAGCATTGATCCAAATTTGCACCGCGCAAAAGATCTTAAGCTGGTTGTTGATACCATCATGACGAGTTCTGATGTCTCCACGCAATCATTTGATGTGATCGAGGGCGTAAGCGATCACAAGGCATTTTTCGCGACGATGAGGGTGAACGCATCCGCTAAGTTCAACAAGTAAGTGTGCACCCACATTGCTTGTAATAGTGGTGACCCTACCGGGGTGATTTTTCCCTATGGGAACGGTACACCCTTCGTAGAGTATCTAAACTTTTTCAAAAGTGAATATAGTGCAGATATATTCGTCACTATTCAGCTTGTTTTTTTTCAGCAGTTTCAGCCTATTATTCTCAAGTAGGTCCTTATAGTAATCCTCTTCTCGATCATAATCTATAACAGTTCCCATTTCTGGGATTTCGACATAGTGAAGGTATTCTTTATATTCCTTGCCCTTGAATTCAATAGTATTCTTTTCTATAAAAAGATCTTTTTTAGTTGCCAACTTATCCCTTAGATACTCTTCGTTAGAAACCACGATGACGAGCTTACCCTTTGCATCGAGCATCCCGGATATCTTCTGTGCCACTTTGCCCAAGTCTGTTTCTATGAAATGGGGGAAGACGTATATTGCTGTAACAAAATCAAATTTCTCACTGGTCTTAAAATCCTGGAATGTATTTGGATGTATTGTTACGTTATTCTTACTGAGGCCACTTTTTGCAAAGTAATCGTAACTCTTTTCAGAGGGTTCGCACCCCTCTATTTGGACAGAATCGCCATATTTTTCTTTCAGCATCCTGATGAAAAATCCTATCCCAGACCCTATATCAAATACCTTAAAAGGCGGGTCCTTCCTCGACAAGATCTCATCGATGATAAATTGGTTCACAGCCACATTGAGACGTGTCTTCTCCTGGTTTGCCCAGTTGATCTTGTCGTATTGCTGAAAGAAAAAATCCCGGTTTTTCATTTTTTTTAGATTAGGTTAATGACACCACACAGTCCGTGCGTCTTAATAAAACCATATTTCAAGGAATCTCGCTAGTGTGTGAAAATTGCCCCTGTGGCACGTTTGTGACCCTATCGGGGTGATCTTTTCCTTACGGGAACCAGTCTGAGTGCTTCGCACGCTGAATCTTATGTGGTCACAAGTCACTAAGTATAATTTTCACTACGTTCAAATTCTACATAAGTGCTTGCGACCCCGGCTCGTGGTTTTTCTCTGTAGGGCAGAGAAAAACATCACTGCGCCTTCACAAAAGCGAAAAAGACTGGAGCAGCCCAGTCTTTTTACGCTCACGATTTTGTGAGGATTTAACAACGATGTTCGGAGAATGGGAAATGTGCCGTCGCGGAAGGAATTGCAGAAATTTATACGGGGATTAAACAAGCAATTGTCTACGGACGACCCTGCAATAGCCAATATGATACACAATATTAAGCTTCTCCACGAGAAGCACGAGACTCATTCCGCTGGTGTTGTTCATACGCCATATACATAACCCGAACATATTGCTTAAGGTTCACTTCGGCCTCGGCGAGATCATCGTCGGTGGCATCGGGAGCGAGCTCCTTGAGGATCTCTCGTAGAGATTGGGGGTGCGTTTGAGGCATGGGAATACCTACGCCGCATTGCGTTTCATTCTATTTTGCTTTGCACAACCCAAGACCTCCTTGCTGGAAATAATAATGCGGTCGTCGGTTTTAGCAATGAGTCCGAGATTGGGATTGACTTCAAATCCTACATACACCACCCGCACGCCGCGTTTCTTGAGCTCGCGCACCACGGGCTGATAATCTGAATCTGAGGCAACAAGGAATGCTTCGGTGAGCTTTCCATCGCAGGCAAGCGAGAGCATGTCTACGGAAATACTCACGTCCACGCCTTTCTCACGGAAGATCGGCTTCTTGTCGCCTGGCTTTTTGTAGTCGGCACGCAAGACACCTGCCGTGATGAGCTCAAATCCTTGCCGGTTGAGATGACCGCCCAAATTACGGTACGAGAGCATGAGTTGCGCCGACAACTCAGGGATGTCTCCGTGGGGTTTTGGTTTTGCGCGATAGAAGCGGCGTTCGTAGTTTTTCTGGTTTTCGGTCAATACGCAATCAAGCAACCCCGCGAAATCATAGGCGCTCCAGTCAGGCGCTGTCTCCTTCACCTTATCGAACACCTCTTTGATGCGGTGCCTGAAGTTCTCTCCGTCGATAAAAATGATGTGGGTCATGGATACAAAACCCCACCGGGCCTTGCGGACGGGTGGGGTGCTGATACCTACATCCTATCCTTTCACAGAAATCTGTCAACAAAGTGTGGGGATATCCACGATACATGTGCAAACAACGCCATATTTAAAGGTGTTTCGCAAGAATTGAAAAGTTGCCACTGTGGCAGGAATGTGACCCTACCGGGAATCGAACCCGGATTTCCAGGATGAGAACCTGGCGTCCTAACCGTTAGACGATAGGGCCAATGTGCTACACATTACAATAAAAACCAATAAAATTCAATTTTTTGACAAAACAAGTATAAGTGTGATACGGTCGACTTAGTGCATGTGCATATCACAGAGGAGGGCTCATCATGGAGCCAAGTATGATAGATGTTCTGTTGTACCCTGGCGTTACGGATCAGTATATCGGGCAAATAAGGAGTGTTGAGGACAATGGACGTCGAGCACAATATCGACTCACGATAAAAACCATCAATTGGCCTGAGCAATCACCGACGCGTCCTGGTCCGGAGAATGATGCGACATTTCGCAAACTGCTTGTTGGCAGAAAGCTTCCGGAAATGCAGCTCTTTGTCACCAAGGACGGCCTGGTCTGTTCCGGGAGGATCTCGGACAGCTACAAACTCGTTGTCGCTGAACTCGATGTTACCAAGAATGCTCAATTTCTTGAAGCACCGGGCATTCATCGAAGAGTCGAGGATATGGAGGGCTTGGGACTTTTTACCCTTGATCTGGATGCACTCACCGAGTGTTGCCCACAAGTGATCATTACGGGAGGCGCAGAATGAAGTTCCCTCCCAACACCTATGCGCCGCATCCCTGCGGCGTATTTTTTTGTGGTGGCGTATACTGTCTGGATGAAGAGGATTGTAAAGAAAAAATTTTTTGATAGGGCGGCGCCTATTGTGGCGCGGGAGCTCTTGGGCAAAACGCTGGTGCGTGAAGTGCGCGGCAAGCGGATAGCGAGCATGATCACCGAGGTTGAGGCATATGACGGTCCGCACGATCGCGCATCGCATGCGCACCGCGGGAAGACGCCGCGCAACGAGGCAATGTTTGGTCCGGCGGGGAATTGGTATGTGTATTTGGTCTACGGGATGCACGAAATGCTCAATATCGTAACTGGGCCAGTCGGGTATCCCGCCGCGGTGCTCATTCGTGGTACTCACGACGTAGTGGGGCCGGGGAAGCTCACGAAGTATTTTAAAATTACGCGCACACAGAATAAAACAATAGCCGCTTCAAAGAGCGGCCTATGGATAGAGGATCATGGCGTGCGTGTTCTGGCACGTCAGGTCATGCGCACGCCGCGCATTGGCGTGTCATACGCGGGTGAAGTGTGGGCGGGGAAGAAGTATCGATTCGTGCTCAAGAAGGGGAGAGAGTAGAAAAGAAAAAGGGCCGCACTTGGGGGAGTGTGCGACCCGGGCATTTTTATAGGTATGCCAAAACCTAAGTGTCTTCTTCGGCTTCGGCTGTGTTTGCAGCGTACGTCCCACCTTTGTTGCTCCATTTCTTGGGCTCCGATTTTTGTGCCACTGCGGCGGCAATTGATGGAGGTGGTGTCAAGACTTGCTTTGGCGGTTGTTCCTCAAGAACACTCGGCGGGAGATCAACCAGTTTTCCAGCAAGAATATCGTGCATCTTGGCAAGATTCTCAGCGCCGGGAGATTGATTTTTCATAGGCTTGCCCTCCATGTCAGGATATCAATATTGTACAACACAGAATATTTTCTGCAACCCCGCCAAAAGGACTCTTGCAAGCAAGGCTTTTGTGATAGAATACGGGCACATGGCAGCACAATTCTACAACAATGCGATCTTTTGGATCGAGGTCGAGAAGATCAAGCCCAATCCCTATCAGCCCCGCCGCGAGTTTGACGAAGTAAAACTCCGCGACCTCTCCGAGTCCATTCGTCAGTATGGGATTCTTCAGCCACTGACGGTGACCCGCAGAGAGATCACGAAGCCCGATGGCGGCCTTGCGGTTGAGTATGAGCTCATTGCCGGCGAGCGCCGCCTGCGTGCGTCTAAGCTCGCCGGACTTTCACAAGTCCCGGCGACGATCCGCACGGGTGACCCAGAGGATGACAACCGAATGAAGCTTGAGCTCGCGATCATCGAGAACCTCCAGCGCGAGGATCTCAATCCCGTTGATCGCGCGCAGGCCTTTCAGCGCCTTGCGGAGGAGTTCCGCTTCAAGCATACGCAGATCGCTCAAAAGATCGGCAAGAGCCGTGAGTATGTGTCTAACACATTGCGTATTCTGATGTTACCTGAGGAAATACTCACGGCGCTTCGTGATGGCAAGATCAGCGAGGGGCACACACGGCCACTCCTCATGCTCATAGACCGCAAAGAAGAGCAGGGGGCGCTTTTTCGAGAGATTCTCATGAAGCGTCTCAATGTCCGCGAAACGGAATCCATTGCGCGCCGCATCGCGTATGACAAGGTGCGAAAAAAGGACCTTGCGGTTGATCCGGAGCTCGTTGAGATAGAAGAAGAGTTGACTGAGCGTTTTGGCACGCGTGTGCAGATCGAGCGCAAGGACAAAGGCGGAAAGGTGGTGATCGACTTTTTTTCCAATGAGGACCTCCGTGTGCTCCTTGACGCACTTCACAATAAACCGGAAGCGGTAGCGCTCCTTGGAGGTGTCGCGGCCACGGAAGGCGAGCCCCTTCCTGCTGACGAAGCATCTCTCGCGGAAGATATGGCGGTTGCCCCCGAAGAAGCGGAAAAGGCGATGAAGGAGCCGGAGGACCTCTATAACATTAAGCAGTTTTCGATTTAAATATCGTTACTTGGATACCCGACGCCCAAGTAATGACATTAAGAGTTTTTCGATTTAAAGCGTGCGATAGGGTTTTTAAATGTTTTTTGAATTGCCGCCTTGATGTGTTTTCGGGCGATCGTGGTGTGTGAGTAGTCAAGCCACTTTTTTGAGGGGTGCGCATCACGGCGGGTGAGGACCTCGATGATATCGCCATTTTTCAGGACCGTGTCGATAGCGACGAATTTGCCGTTTACTTTTACTCCGGCAGTATGGTTACCCACGTCAGAGTGGATCGTATACGCAAAATCAATAGCGGTGGCGGTGGCGGGGAGATCAATGACATCGCCTTTTGGAGTGAAGACGAAGACGCGATCACCAAAGAAGTCCAGCTTGAGGTTATTGAGATAGCTGCCGTCATCAGCCATATCTTTTTCGTGCGCGATAAGGTCACGGATCCATGAGAGTTTCTCTTTGGTGCGCATCCCCACGCGGCGTTTAAGGAGCGAGAGGATTCCTTCTTTGTACGCGAGGTGTGAGGCCATGCCGTATTCGGCGGTTTGGTGCATCTCGCGGGTGCGAATCTGGATCTCGGTGATCCCGCCGTCACCGGTAAAGACGGTGGTGTGCAGACTCTGATAGCCGTTGTACTTGGGTGTGGCGATGTAGTCTTTGATCCTGCCGGGAAGGGGACGCCAAATATTGTGCACAATGCCCAAAACGCGGTAGCAGTCAGCCACAGAAGGGACGATGACGCGGAGGGCGACGATGTCATGGATCTTGTCGATGTCCATGTTGTGGTACCTGAGCTTGCGATAGAGACTGTAAAGTCCTTTGATGCGGGATCCGATATGGAAATCAGTGAAGTCCTGCTCGGCGAGTTTCTTGCCGAGCGTGTGATGGACCTTTTTAACGTATTTCTCAGAGAGTTTGCTTTTTTCGTTGCGGAGGCGCACGGTCTCAGCATACCCTTTGGGGTACGCGTAGGGGAATGCGTAGTCCTCCAGGTCTCCACGGAGCTTTCCCATGCCAAGGCGGTTGGCGAGCGGAGCGAAGATCTCGATCGTCTCGAGCGCGATGCGATGCTGCTTCTCCGGGTTTGTGTGTCCTTGGAGCGTCTCCACATTGTGCAGACGGTCGGCGAGTTTGATCAAAATGACTCGCGGGTCCTCTGCTGTAGCAATGAATAGTTTGCGGAGGCTTTCTACATGGCGCTCAAGACCGCGGTACTTGAGTTTGCCGAGCTTGGTAACACCGGTTACCAAAAAGAGTACGGTCTTCCCGAACTCGTCCTGAATTGTTTTGTCGCTTATCCCCGCATCTTCGATCACGTCATGGAGCAACCCCGCCGCGATGGTCTCGGCATCCGCGCCAAAGGTCGCGAGGTTTTTCCCCGTTGAGAATGCGTGGATGAAATAGGGGTCGCCGGTGAAGCGGTGTTGGCCCTCATGGGCTTTTTGCGAGAACACAAAAGCCTTTTCTATGAGTGCCTTACCACTTTCGCTCGGCTCCTTCATCAAGGTAATGATCTCCTGGGCGTCAGACATTGGGCCATTATATACCAAAACGCCTCATGCTCCCAAGATTTTTTGCGCGCAAACGTGCCATGAAAGTGGCGGACTATTTTTCTGATTTCTCTAGCTTATGCGGATTATGGTTGGGGCACGTCTTGTCGCTGCATCGTTCTGGGATAGTCTTCGTGCCCTCCATCATGAGTGCGCCACAGGTCGGGCAGGTCTTGCCGGTCGGCTTTGCCTTGATTGCGTATTTGCAGTCCGGGTAGTTTGAACAGCTATAAAAGATACCGAAGCGTCCGCGGCGTTCCGCCATCTCGCCTTTTTTGCAGACAGGGCAGGGAACACCGGTGCCGTTGAGTGCGACCGTCGCATCTTTCTTGATGTATTTACACTTGGGATAGTTGTCGCAGGCAACGAAGCGGCCGAATTTGCCGTCACGTTCGATAAGCTTTCCTTTTTTGCACTGCGGGCACGCTTCGCCGGTCTCTTTTGGCCCTTCAAGCTCGGTGCCGTCTTCTTTGCGTGCGCCGGCGCAGTCGGGAAATTTTTCGCAGCTCATGAATTTTCCATTACGAGAAAGCTTAAAGACCATGTCACCGCCGCAGATCGGACAGCGGAACTGTTTGTCCGCCTTGCCAAGCGTCGTGAGCTTCTCAATTTTTTCTTTTGACTTTACCGCCTTGGCAAAAGGAGTATAAAAATCTGCGAGAGTCTTTGCGTACGGGCGCTTGCCCTGTGCGATGTCATCAAGTTCGTCCTCCATGTCGGCGGTGAATGAGTCGCTGATGTAGTCGGCGAAGTGTTCCTCAAGGAAGGTACTCACCACGTCGCCGGTGTCGGTGGGGTGGAGCGTGCGGCCTTCTTTAAGCACATATCCGCGGTCAATGATGGTCTTGATGATGGATGCATAGGTGGAAGGACGGCCGATGCCGCGTTTCTCGAGCTCTTTCACCAGGCCTGCTTCTGAGTAGCGCGCCGGGGGCTCGGTTTGTTTCTCGATACAATCAAGTGAGCGGAGCTTGAGCGGGTCGCCCATGGTAAGTACCGGGAGCTCCACATCTTCGCCGCGGGCATCCGGATCAGCGAGGAACCATCCCGGCGAGAGCGTGCGCGAGCCCGTTGCGGTGAATGCGGGAATATTCTCGTCATCAACGCGTGCTGCGACCGTTGTCCTCAAGAGAAGGGCGTCACTCATTTGTGACGCGATCGTTCTCTGCCAAATAAGTTCGTACAGTCGTTTTTCTTCCGGAGAGACGCCGGCGCTCGCGCGTGACGGATCGGTCGGGCGGATCGCCTCGTGCGCCTCCTGAGCGTTTTTCACTTTTGTTTTGAATTCACGGATCATCACCAAGTCCTTGCCGAATTTTTTGCTGATGGTGTCGGTGATCGCCGCAACGGCATCCTTGCCGAGCGTGGTGCTGTCGGTGCGCATGTAGGTGATGAGTCCTTTTTCATAGAGCCCCTGTGCAATGCGCATCGTGCGAGAAGGAGAGAGTCCCAAGCGTGATGATGCGGTCTGTTGGATCGTTGATGTGGTGAAGGGTGCCTTCGGCGAGCGTGATGCCTCGGTCTCTTTCACGGAGGCGACATGCCACGGGTCTTTCTCGGCGGCCTTCTTGATGCTTTCCATACGCGTCTTATCACGAGGCTCTTCGGTACAAGTGAGGAGGATGCTTTCTTTTTTTGGTGTATCAAACATTCCTTCAATGCGCCAGAACGTTTCCGGGATGAATGCGCGAATCTCACGCTCACGCTCCATGATGATGCGCAGCGCCGGGGATTGCACACGCCCGGCAGATAGGCCGTAGCGGACTTTCTTCCAAATGAGGCCTGAGAGATCATAGCCCACGAGGCGGTCCAGCACGCGCCGCGCCTCCTGGGCGCGGCGCAGGTCCTGGTCGATCAGGCGCGGATGCGTGATCGCCTCCATGATGGCGTTCTTGGTGATCTCATGAAAGGCGAGCCGCTTGGGTTTCTTGAGCCCGCAGAGTTCCGCCAAGTGCCACGCGATCGCCTCGCCTTCACGGTCGGGGTCGGTTGCGAGGAGTACTTCGTCAGCTTTCCCCGCGAGTTTTTTCAGTTCGCTCACCACGGCTTCTTTGCCCGGAGAGATCTCATAGTGCGGTACGAAACCGGCAGCAATGTCGATTGCTTTTTTGTTGGATTTGGGCAGATCGCGAATGTGGCCGACACTCGCTTTCACGGTGTAGCCCGCGCCCAAATACTTCTCGATCGTTTTCGCTTTTGAAGGTGATTCGACGATTACAAGTTTCATAATCTCCTAAGTAGTACTACAGGTGTATCTGTTTTGCAAACTTTGACGTGAGAAGTGTTGAAAAAAATCGGCTGTCCCTTACGAGACAGCCGATATAATCGAATCTGACGAATTATTCTACGAGCTCATTGATTGTTTATGGCAGGCGTGGGCCCGGTGTCTTTTTGGAGGTCAAGAACACGCGGTACAAACAGATCATCAGCCATTACCCGCACCTGCTCGAATGGTCGCGGATGAGAGGAAATTGCGTCCCATGTGTAAACTCTCATCAACTGCTCTGGGGTGCCGTCGAATGCATTTTTTTGCCCCCAATAACCCCAGGCGTTCGGCAGGCCGTTCTTGTCAGCAATAATGATTGCAACCGGTATGTTTTCTTTTAACGCCTGGTCGATAATTTGATTGAGTCCCTTCGAAAAATTGGCTCGCAAGTCGAGCACTCGTTGCTGGAAGTCTTGAACCCTTATCTCGTTCGTATTGTTCGCCATGATAGCACCTCCTCGTGTGGCTATGGATGAACACTTCTATCGTATAATACCACATATTTAAAATACATGCAAGTTCCTCCAAGGGGAGTCCTTGGAGGAACTTGCATGTTGTGCAATTAGTCAGCCTGGCAGGTTGACCAATTTTGTTGCTAAGCTAAAGCCGCCAAATGGGGAGAGCGACGACGCGTTATTGGTTTTTCACTATGTCGTATTTGTACCTATCGATAGTATACGACACAGTAAAAGTAAAAAGTTGGGGAAGTTACACCGCCCGGACCTTTCCCAGCTCTTCTTTAATGAGTCCTTTGATCTCCATTGCGGAGAGGAGGATGTTTGCGGAGGAGATGGGGAGTTTGAGTGCGTGCATGAGTTCATCACGCGTGCGGGGCTCGCGGAGGTGCTCGATCACGATGCGTTCTTCGGGGGAGAGGTTCTCCAGAGTGCGCGCGCCGGCATCATCACGCCGCTCAAAACCAAGCGCTTCAAGAATGTCATCAGACGAGGTGATGGGCGTTGCACCCTGGCGGATGAGTGCGTTCGTCCCGCGCGAGTTGCGCGCATTGATGTTTCCCGGCACCACGAGCACATCGCGATTGTAATCAACCGCCATGCGTGCGGTGATAAGCGTGCCGGACTTTTCTTCCGCTTCAATGATAAGTACCGCGCGTGAGAGGCCCGCCATGATGCGGTTGCGCTGAGGGAATGTCCACGGTGCGGCGTTGAGGTCGGCGGGGAACTCAGAGAGGAGTGCGCCACCTGCGGCAAGGATCTTGTGCGCGAGGCGGAGGTTCGCGCGTGGATAGAGCACTTCGTCAGAAAGCCCCGACCCTGGGACAGCGATGATCCCGAGCCCCGCAGCGAGTGCCGTTTCGTGTGCGATCGCGTCCACACCGAGCGCCAAGCCGGAGACGATCGTGATCGGCGCGCCACGCAACCCACTGATGAGTGCGCGGCAGGCCTCCTGGCCATATGAGGTGACGGCACGGGATCCGACGACGGCAAGGCGCACGTCCACATCGCTCGGAAGTGTGCCACGGAGATAGAGCTCTTTGGGTGGCTGGGGGATTTCCATGAGGAGAGCGGGGAACTCCTCCTCTGCGAGCTTGTGGACAGGAAACGTAGGCATATCTTTGTGCATATTGTGCGTAGTGTAGCATCTTGGTATGATGAACGCATGCTTGATATTAAATTTATCCGAGAGAACAAGGATCTCATCGCCCTAGGCGCAAAGAAAAAACGCATTGATTTCAGTGTGGATGAACTCCTTGCCATCGATGACGAGCGCCGGGCCGCATTAACCTCTTTTGAGGAACTCCGCGCAAAACAAAACAGCGCAAGCGAGGGGGTGAGCAAGGCCGCCAATGACGAAGAGCGCACCAAGCTCATTGGGCAGATGCGCCTCCTTAAAGATGATGTTGCCAAAGAAGAGGAGAAGCTCAAGGAGGTCATGAAGCGCTGGCAAGCGCTCATGGTGCGTGTGCCCAATATTCCCGACATGTCCGTGCCAGAAGGAGATTCTGATGCAGACAACAAAGAGGTCAAAGTCTGGGGCGAGAAGACCAAGTTCACTTTTGAGCCCAAGAGTCACATCGATATCATGATCAAGCATGACATGGTTGACCTCGACCGCGGGACCAAGGTCGCGGGCTTCCGTGGATATTTCCTCAAGAACGATGGTGCGATGCTTTCGTTCGCGATCTGGCAAGCGGCACTCGCGCATTTTTCAAAAAAGAAATTTACGCCGATGATCGTGCCGTCGATGGTACGTCGCGAGACGCTTCTTGGATCCGGATATTTGCCGCAGGGGGAGGAGGATCTCTATAAGACGCAGGACGGCGACTATCTTTCCGGCACCGCGGAGGTGGCAACAATGGGTTACTACATGGACGAAGTGCTCACAAAAGAAGAATTGCCAAAGCGCATGCTCTCATTTTCTCCGTGCTTCAGACGAGAAGCGGGAAGTCATGGCAAAGACGTAAAGGGTCTCATCCGCGTGCATGAATTTTTCAAACTTGAACAAGTGATCCTTTGTGAAGCAAGCCACGAAGCGTCGGTCAAATTTCACGAAGAGCTCAACCGCAACACCGAGGAGTTCATTGAAGCGCTCGGTATTCCGTATCACACCGTGGTCAACTGCGGCGGCGACCTGGGGCTCGGCCAAGTGAAAAAGTATGATGTTGAGCTGTGGGTGCCGCTTGAGCAGACGTATCGTGAGATCAGCTCCGCCTCATACTTTCACGACTTCCAAACACGCCGTCTCAATATTCGCTACAAAGATGACGAGGGGAAAATGCGATTTGCACACTCACTCAACAGTACTGCCATCCCGACGCCGCGCATTCTCGTGTCGCTCATCGAGAACTACCAGCAGGAAGACGGCTCTATTCTCATTCCAGAAATACTGCGCCCCTATATGGGCAAAAGCGTGATCTCATAATATGGTGCGTGGCAGGAACACGGTGCGCGAGCAGATACTCCAAGCGCCGGCGCGCATAGAGCGCCGCCGCCGTGAAGCAAAACGTCGCATGGTATTGGGTGGGCTTGCCGTAGTGGGTGTCATTGTGCTCGTCCTCGGGCTCTCGTGGGTGCTCCATCGCTCGACATTGCGCATTCAGACAGTAGTTGTATCAGGGGCGCAGGTGCTTGATCAGCACGAGGTCGCATCTTTCGCGCAAGAGACACTTGCCGGCAACGATCTCTATCTATTTCCTAAGGATAGCGCATTCATCTATTCTGATGCTGCGTTGATCAAAGCGCTTATGCAGAAGTTCCCACGTATTGCGACCGTGCAGCTCACACTTAAGGGTCTCACCGAGCTCGATGTCACCATCACGGAGCGTGTGCCGGCGGCACTTTGGTGCGGAGAAGCATATCAGTCACAGCCCAACGCCACGCCCTGTTATTTCTTGGATGAAAAAGGCATGGTGTTCGCCACAGCACCGAAATTCTCGGGGAACGCGTATCTCGTGCTCTACGGCGCACTCTCCAGTACCTCATCGCTCCCCGGTGCGCCCTTGCCGTTCGGGCAGACATTTCTTTCTTCCGGTGAGTTTGCATCCGTCATGCAGTTTGCGGTTACTGCAGGCGCACTTCTTACTCCCGCTGCGGCGTACATTGTGGTTCCTGGTGCGCGTTCACTCGTCCTCTCTCAAGGCGCATACATTCTGATGAGCCTGGGGCAGGACCTCGCGTCACTTTCACAGAGTCTTACTGCCGCGGTCAATGCCAAGCGTGCTGAAGGGAAGCATGACCTCGCGACCGACCTCGACTATATCGATCTGCGTATCGCCGACACCGCAAGCAAGGTGTATTTTAAGTTTAAGAATTAAATTAGTACCTACGTAAAACGTATCGACCAAAGATTGCAGTACAATGAGATGCTGATAGATGATTGACAAGATAACCCAATCGGAATAGTATCTCTGGTAATTCCTCTGTGGATACAGAGGTGGTCGCTTTGGCGATAGCGGTGATGTCTCCCGCCTTGTGGAGACCGTTCTTTAGAGGAGAAGCCGGATGGCTACTCAAAATGTCGAACCAGATGTGCAAACTCACACTTTACGCATCATTGAGGGAGGAAATGCTCAGCACTGCTTGTTATCTCTCGGATGCTTGACCATTATTGAATGTAAAGTGCCGACGGTTATATTTTTTGTGGGACGAGAAGGAGGAAATTCTACGGATCTGTCGCTTATCATTAGGGCATACGAAATTATTAGCCCGCCCTACAATGTTTCAATGAAAGGGGTTTTTAAGACCGACCGACACGTGTTTCATCCTGCAGCCAGAGGAGATCGAGAGTTCATTATAACGAACTACAATACGAGTTCGAGGAAAGGATGGATACAAATACCAAAATACTACCTCCCGCAAATTCTCGAGCGTTTAAAATAAGAATGATTTTTTTGTAGCACAAAGCCCCGCACTCGCGGGGCTTTTTTGATATCACACAAAGCGAAGGGGAAACCTTGTGGTTCTGCGTCAGCGTTGCTATAGTGCCACCCATGAAGAAAAGTTTTTGGCACAATTTACCCAAGCCATTCATGGTCTTGGCTCCTATGGCGGATGTCACCGATGTGGCATTTCGTGAGATCATCGCCAAGTACAGTCGCCACGGGAATCCGCCGGCCGGCGGAGGCGGCCCTAATGTCTTCTATACGCAATTCGTATCTTGCGACGGGCTCTGCTCGCCCGGGCGCGAGGTGCTCCTGCATGACCTGAGGTATTCGGAAGCAGAGCATCCGATCGTGGCGCAGATCTTTGGGTCAAACCCTGAGACATTTTTTGAAACCGCGAAGCTTGTCGCGAAGCTGGGCTTTGATGGCATTGATATCAATATGGGATGCCCGGACAAGAGCGTGGAGAAGCAGGGTGCCGGTGCGGCACTCATAAAGAATCCCGACCGCGCACGAGAGCTTATTCGTGCCGCGAAGGCGGGCGTGGAGTCCGCCGGCCGGCGGATTCCTGTGTCGGTGAAGACGCGCCTGGGATACAACAAAGACGAGCTTGACCGATGGCTGCCGCAGATACTTGAGGAGGAGCCTGCAGTGGTGACGATCCATGCCCGCACGCGCAAGGAGATGTCTAAGGTACCCGCGCGCTGGGATGATGTGGCGCGCGCGGTGGGGATCGCTCGTGGCTCTAGCACGCTTATCGTCGGTAACGGTGACGTGGAAACCGTGGCGGATGGGGAGCGGCTTGCAAAAGCGACCGGCGCTGATGGCGTGATGATCGGCCGTGGCATTTTTGGTAACCCGTGGCTCTTTGACCGCCGTGTGAATCGCGACGACTTGCCGCTTGCGGAGCGTTTGCGCGTTATGGTGGAGCACACGAAGCGCTTTGAGGAGCTCTTGGGGAATGTGAAGAACTTTGCGATACTGAAG
>Ga0154965_144_pt4 | contig 25079 bp, 24 predicted proteins | sample RifCSPhighO2_01_FD_105933 | JGI IMG/M metagenome (GOLD analysis project Ga0154965, IMG submission 105933) | Candidatus Yonathbacteria bacterium RIFCSPHIGHO2_01_FULL_51_10
TCAAGCGGTTCAATCGGTCGGGTAAAAGACCGCACAAAACATCATCTCGCGGCTTCACGCTGATAGAGGTCATGATTGTTCTGGTGATCATGCTCATCATTACGGCCACCGCTGTCTCGCAGTACTTGCCCTTCCAATCAAGGGTTGAGTATGAGAATACCGTCCTTGATATCGCGCTCAACATTCGACAGTTCCAAATATTCGGCGTGGGGACGAAACAAAGTCAGACTGGTGGCGCATTTTCCATGGGATACGGGCTCCATTTGCATGTAAACGGTGACGGGGCGAAACCCTACAAGATCGTTTTCTATGAGGATACAGACAATGACGGAAGTTACGATTCCGGAGATTCAGATGATATGGCATGTAAGGCCACCCCAACGGACGACACCTGCATCAAGACGCTAACGTTTCCTAGCAATGAGATCACCAAGGCAAGCCTCACGAACAGCAGTGGCATTGTTACAACATTTTCCGTCACAAATCCCGGGATGATCGACATAACCTTTAAGCGGCCATACCTTGACGCTGCTATTGTAGGAACGCTAGATTCCAGTGGGGTGTCAACGCAATATTACGGCGCGAGTCTGTGTCTCGATCTTCCTGAGGGTGGGCAACAACTCAAGATCACGATATCGCGCACCGGGCAGTTGTCGGCGGTCCCGCAAACAAACACCACGAGTGCGGACTGCATATAATCATGATAGGTATGTACACACCATTAAAGATCCGACGAAGCAAAAATCATCAACGGGGGTTTACCCTGGTCGAGATGATCGTCTCTCTGGGTCTTTTTACGGTGCTCGTGCTGAGTGTTACCGGGGCACTCTTGTCGATGCTCGATGCGAATCGCAAAGCGACCGCGATACGCGCTTCAATGGATGGCGTCAACTTTGCGCTTGATGACATCAGCCGCAATGTTCGCACGGGGTGGAATTATACGTGTATCAGTACCGAGGACACGAATACCAGTACACTAATCGCTCCAACGACGATAACCGCTTGTAACACACTGGCTACGGGCGGGGGGATCAAAGTTGAGACAAGCGCAGGAACCATGGAGTACTATTTCAATCCACCTTCTGGCACGACATTTGGCGTCATCAACAAAGGTTTCAGAGACAACGATGGCACTGCTTCGTATGCTGCCGTTCGACTTACTCCAGAAGATGTCAACATCACAAGCGCAAGCTTTTATGTGATGGGGAATAATCTTGTTGGTGATGGTCTTGCCACTGATCAACCGCGCGTTTTTGTCTCCATAACCGGTACCTCCGGCGGGAAACAGCAACTCCAGTCTACATTCCAGCTCCAGACACTCTCCGCGGCGCGCATCCCTGGGGGGCAGCCGTAACCGAATATTCTCATGACAAATCTTTTTTCCACAAAAAATTTCCATCGACATTCTCACGTTGGTCTCACCAGTGGCTTCACGCTCGTTGAAACGCTCATTGCGATCTCGATACTCACGATCGCGATCTTGGGACCGATGTCAATCGCGCAATCGGGTCTCCAGGCCGCGCGCTATGCAGAGAGTACCGCCACGGCGCAATTCCTCGCAAAGGAAGGTGTTGAGTATGTGAAGTCCAGGATCTATTCAAATATGAGTACTGGCAAGGCCGTTTTGGGAAGTGAATGGCTTAAGTTTGGAGGTGCGTCAACCGCGTGCATGAATGGAAATAATTCGTGTGTTGTTGATGCACGACCAAGCGCCGGGACTGATATAAAGTTAGAGCCACAATGCAAACAGGACGTCACCTCGAGTTTATGCCCAAATCTGTACCAGGATCCAGTCACTGGATTTTATGGGCAGGATAGTTCAGGAACTATTACGCCGTATAAACGGTGGTTCACTGTTGATGACGACATTGACGGCCAAGCGACGATCTATGTCCAGGTTTATTGGGTAACCTCAGACGGGAGATCGCATACCTTTAATATTACCGATTCTGTTTTCTATTGGTATAATAAACCATAGTATGCGCCCAATAGTATTTAGAGATAATAGATATGCACGACGCTCCAGCGGAATGGTGCTTATTTTGGCGATGGTCATCGCGGCGATTGTCCTCACCTTGGGGATCAACATGACCAATATCACCTCAAAGGAGATCTACCTCGCTTCTTTCAGTGGTGGGTCGGAGACCGCGCTGTATGCGGCAGATGCCGCGCTTGAATGTGCAGAGTACTACAATGGCGGCGACCAAAAGGTTTTTGGAAGAACCGGCACACAGGATCTCGGGACAGTCGCCATTAATTGTTCAGGATATTCTATTGCTGGCACGGAACGCGTTAAGCCGGGTACTATGGACGACCCCGCCATAACGACGTTTTGGATTCCCCCTACATCTCCTCCCGGAGACCCAAGCACCGTTTCCACCCCATGCGCGTTTGTTTCGATAACCAATACGACCGACGGCGCTGTTCTACGAGCAACCTATTCTGTTGACGGGTATAACACCTGCGACGCAAATAATCCTCGACGTGTCCAGCGATCACTGCAAGTGAACGCAACCCTTTCCTTGTAAGGGTTTTTGGGGGTATACTGTACCTCATGCAGGAATCTCCATTTGTTATCCCCGCGACCAAACAGGCCGCCTCAAGCCGTATACAGCAGCTCAAAAAGGCGATCGAATACCATCGTCATCGGTATCATGTTGCCGATGCTCCAGAGATAAGTGACGAGGCGTATGACGCGCTCATGGAGGAGCTGCGTCTGATAGAAGAAAAGTTCCCAGTGTTGCGGACATCGGATAGCCCGACGGGCCGGGTGGGAGGTGAGCCGCTTGAAGCATTTAAAAAAGTAACGCACGCGGTCAAGCAATGGTCATTTGATAATGTGTTCAGTCACGAGGAACTGGTGGCATGGAGCGAGCGGGTGAAGCGCTTTGCCGCCGAGGACAAAAAACTTTCACACGAGCCGATCGAATATTGCACTGAGCTTAAGATCGATGGGCTCAAGATCATCCTTACTTACAAAAAAGGGGTGTTCGTGGGCGGAGCAACACGCGGGAATGGCATCGTCGGCGAGGACATCACGCACAACCTCAAAACAATTAAAAGCATTCCGCTTTCTTTGCCACAGAAGATCGACCTCATTGTCGTGGGTGAGGCATGGATGAACAAAGGTGAGCTCGAGCGGATCAACCACGAGCGGGAAAAGAACAGCGAACCCGTTTTCGCGAACACCCGCAACGCAGCAGCAGGATCGCTTCGCCAGCTTGATTCGCGCGTCACGGCATCACGCCGGCTTGATGCATTTGTCTATGATATTGATATGGTCGCAGGGGCACCGGTGCCGGAGACGCAAGAAGAAGAGCTCAAATTCCTCAAAGAGCTTGGGTTCAAGGTCAACTCGCATTACGCAGTGAACAAAGATCTGGCGGGCATCGAGCGTTTTTATCAAACATGGGTAGAGAAGAAAGATAGAGAGCCGTACGGCATCGATGGGGTGGTGCTCAAGGTAAATTCATGCAAGATCCAAGCATCGCTCGGGCATACCGGCAAGGCGCCGCGGTGGGGTGTGGCATATAAATTCCCGGCGGAGCAGGTGACCACGGTTCTTGAAGATATTGTGCTGCAGGTTGGCCGGACGGGAGTGCTCACGCCGGTGGCGCACCTGCGGCCGGTGCGTGTCGCGGGGTCGGTGGTCTCTCGCGCGACGCTTCACAATGAGGACGAGATCGAGCGGCTCGACGTGCGCATCGGTGATACTGTCATTCTGCAAAAAGCCGGGGACGTGATCCCGGATATTGTCGGCGTGGTGAAAGAAATGCGAACCGGCAAAGAAAAGAAATTTGTATTTCCCCAATATGTCGAAGACTGCGGCGGCCCTATCGAGCGCATCCCCGGGCAGGCGGCCTATCGATGCGTTAACAAAAATTCATTCGCACAAAAACGTCGCAAGTTCTATCACTTCGTTTCCAAGCATGCATTTGATATGGAGGGGTGCGGGCCCAAAGTCGTGGATGCGCTGCTCTATGCCGGCCTCATCACGAATTATGATGACATCTTTACCCTCACGCGCGGCGACCTCCTCACACTCCCGCGATTCGCGGAGAAGTCCGTGGATAATCTGCTTGAGTCGGTGAACACCGCGCGCAGGGTGGAGCTTCCGCGGTTCCTCGTAGCACTCTCGATCGAGCACTTGGGGGAGGAGACCGCGTATGACATCGCGACGCATTTCGGCGACATCAAGCGCATTGAGGGCGCTTCACGAGAAGAGCTCACGCAGATTGACGGGGTCGGTGAGATCGTCGCGGACTCGGTATACCGATGGTTCCGTACTCCGGAGCACAAGAGCCTCCTCAAGCGACTCCTCAAACAGGTAACGATCGTTGCCGTAAAAAGGACGAACGCCGTAACGCCATTCTCGGGGAAGACGGTGGTCTTGACCGGGACGCTCGCGACCATCGGGCGCGATGAAGCGAAGGAGATCATCCGACGCATGGGCGGTAGCGTGGCAAGCTCGGTTTCAAAGGACACGGACTATGTGGTGGCTGGAGAAAAACCGGGGTCAAAATATGACAAAGCGCTGACGCTCGGAGTCACTATTCTCACCGAAGACGAGTTTCTCAAAATCACCTCATAATGCTATGATGCCTGAGAACCTGTCTCAAAAATAAACATGAACACATTTCGCTTCTGCGACCCCCAAAATCCTGCTACGAACCTTCAAATCGCGCGTCAGCGTGCCTCCAGCACGCATCCTTTCGATTCTCGGATTCTCGCAACGGATTTTGGGGGTCTCGATACGCGATTATTTTTGAGACAGGTTCTATCATGATCAAGAAGGAAGACATGGAAAAACTGGCGCAATTATCCCGCGTCGCGGTATCAAGTGAGGAGCTTGAAGTCCTGAAGAATGACCTCGAGAGCATCCTTGGATATGTTTCCGAGATACAGTCCGTTTCCGAGGAGGCGCCGGAGCGCACCGCGGGAAGCTTGCGCAATGTGATGCGTGATGATGCGAACGCGCATGAGAGTGGCACCTTCACCAAAAAGATCTTGGGTGCCGCACCCCGCACCGACGGCGACTACATTAAGGTGAAACAGGTACTTTAAATTTTACGATGGCAAACGACCTCACGAAACTCACGATCGCCGAAGCAAGCGAACTCCTCAATGATGGGGAGATTTCCTCGCGTGAACTCACGGAAGCGGTGCTTGCAAGTGCCACACATCAGAATGGTGACCTCAACGCGTACTTGGAAATATTTGACGATGCCCTGGCGTCCGCCGATGAAGCCGACGCTCGGCGTAGAGCGGGAGAGAGAGCGCCACTCTTGGGGATCCCTCTCGCGATCAAAGACAACATTCTCATCGAGGGGAAGCGTGCAACTTCTGCGTCAAAGATCCTTGAGAATTACATCGCGACCTATGACGCAACGGCAATACAGAAGCTCAAGGCCGCCGGTGCGGTATTTATAGGACGAACAAATATGGATGAATTCGCCATGGGGGGGTCGACGGAAAACTCCGCATTTGGGACCACGAAAAACCCGCATGACACGACCCGTGTCCCGGGGGGCTCATCGGGCGGTTCTGCGGCGGCTGTCGCGGCACACATGGCGCTCGGCGCGCTTGGATCCGACACGGGAGGGTCTATCCGCCAGCCGGCATCATTCTGCGGCGTGGTGGGGCTCAAGCCGACCTATGGGGCCATCTCGCGCTCCGGGCTTATGGCCATGGCCTCCTCGCTTGACCAGATCGGGCCGTTTACTCGGACGGTCGCTGATGCAGAGATCTTGTTCAACGTACTGAAGGGGAATGACCCACTCGACAGCACCTCGGCACCTGATTCGGTATGGAGCGACAAGAAGATCGAAAAGAAAAAACTGCGTATCGGGGTCCCTGAGGACTTCGCCTTTGGGAAGGGCGTTGATAAGGATGTTGTGGAGAATTTTAAGAAAAGCATGGAGGCACTTGCCCAAGAGGGACATGAGATCGTGCCGATCAAACTTGCGCACATTACCCATTCGCTTGCGGTGTATTACATCCTTATGCCTGCCGAGGCATCGACAAATCTCGCGCGCTTTGACGGCGTACGTTTCGGCGCACTGAAAGAAGGTGCCACGCTTTTTGATGATTACGCACAGACGCGCGGCGCGGGATTTGGTCGTGAGGTGCGCCGTCGAATTATGTTGGGAGCATACGTGCTTTCCTCCGGATACTACGATGCGTATTACCACAAGGCGACATCCGTGCGAGCACTCATTGAAGAGGATTTCAAACAGGCATTTGACCTATCGGCCGACGGAGTTGACATCATTGCAACGCCAACTTCGCCCACGCCGGCATTTAAGATCGGGGAGAAGTCTGCCGACCCGCTCCAAATGTATTTGGCGGATATCTTTACCGTGCCGGCAAACCTTGCCGGGATCCCCGGGATCTCCGTCCCGTCAGGTACGGCACAGCGGGACGGCAGAGATCTTCCTTTGGGCATCCAGTTCCTTGCGCCGCATTTTCGTGAGGATCTGCTCTTTGTCGCGGGACGGAGTTTGGAGTCTGTGGCAGGACGGAACGCCTAGCGTCTTTCTCATGGCATGCGCGCTTAAGGTATACTGATACCTATCTATGAATCTAAAAGGACTACAATTTATTGAGATCGTGGCGGTCGTTATCGTTCTTGCCGCTATTGGCAGCGGGATATGGCATACGTATGGCAACGAACTGACCTCATTTGCCTCGGCGCCTCTTTCGTTCGGTTCATTTGCAGCAACCCTCGAGGTGATTTCCGCGATGCTCATTGCCGTGTTTATTTTTGTGATGGTCTACAGTTATATGAGGTTTCGCACGATACGGCATCATGAGCACCACCACTTCAAGCCGATTAAGACCGAATCGAAACAGGCGGATGTACGGCGTGTTCAGTGGGAAGTTATTTTGGGGCATGCCAACAGTGAGAATCACGCCGAGTGGCGTCTGGCGATCATGGAAGCCGACAAGATGCTTGAAGACGTGCTTGATGAGCGAGGGTATCTTGGTGAGACGATCGGGGAGAAACTCAAGGCGGCTCAGGGAAGGTTCGGTACACTCTCGCTTGCATGGGAGGCGCACAAGGTCCGCAACCAGATCGCGCACGAACAGCAGTTTGATCTTACCAAGCGTATGACGCACACGGCGCTTGCGCAATACCGCGCAGTCTTCGAAGAGCTGGGGATCATCGGATAATTCTTGCTCTTTTTCTAATGCGTGGTATACTTGTGGCTTCACGCATTCGAAAGAGTCGCGTTGAAACGAAAGCAGATATAGCGGGGTAGAGGAGAGGTACCTCGGGAGGCTCAAAATGGGCTCATTTGGCAGAAATGCCTCATTGATATCTCGTCAAATTCGGTGAAGCCTTTGCGTTTTGCATGGTAACGCCGAGCCAAGCCGAGCACTAAAATTAGTACTCGGAAGGTGTAGAGACTAGACGGCGAGCACCCTACTTTTAAAAGAGGGTGAAGGCATAGTCCAGACCACAAAAGGAATTTCTTGCTGAATGTCTTTAGTAAGAAATGAATGCAGTGAAAACTGTAGCGGTAAGCATAACCTCCAGACGCCGGTTCGATTCCGGCCCCCGCAACAAGCATATAAAAATGCCCCTCTCAGGGGGTATTTTTATATGCTTTGGCTGCGGAGGGCAGAGAGCAAACTGCTTTGCTCTCGTTGGGATCGAACAGCCGGAGCTATGTCGCTTTGCGACGGGCGAGGCCGGGGAGGAAGTCGTTATGAGCGAAGCGAATTACGAACTTGACCCTCGATTCCGGCCCCCGCAACAATCAAGAACGCAAAACCGCCGTATGGCGGTTTTGCGTTGAAATATAGTCACGAATGTGTTACTTTGTTTTGCATTGCCGGGGTAGCTCAGTTGGTTAGAGCACATCACTCATAAAGATGAGGTCGGCAGTTCGATCCTGCCCCCCGGCACCATAAAAGTTATGTCTTTTTGCGGCGAATGGTAAATAATGGTTAGTATAATCACCTGTCACGTGCTAAAATTAAGTGCGTGCCAATCTACAAAAGTGTAAATAAAGATTTCTTTAAGAAGTGGACGTCTGAGATGGCGTATGTTTTGGGGTTCTTTGCGGCAGATGGGTATATCACTGTAAACAAGCGCGGTGGACAGTTTTGGTGCATTCAGATCACTGACAAAAAATTACTGGAGCAGATCAGAGCTATTATTCAAGCGGAACACATCATCAGCGAACGGAAACGAGATGGCACAAGCATCCTCTATCGCTTGCAGATCGGAAGCATTGAAATGTGTAACGATCTGCGACGTCTTGGGTTTACACAAAAGAAGACAAAAAATCTCGCTATCCCGCTTGTCCCTAGGAAATATTTCTTTGATTTCGTTCGGGGGTACTTTGACGGAGATGGAAACGTCTGGTCCGGTCTCATTCATAAAGACAGAAAAGCCCCTAGCCTGACCTTACAGGTAATGTTCACCTCATGCTCGCTTGAGTTTTTGCGGCACCTGCATAAAGTGATTGGTTCCTTTGGAGTAGAGGGCGGTTCTATGTATGTGTCGAAAGGGAATTATTCACGACTTCAGTTCAGTGCCCGGGGAGCTTTGAAATTATACGATTTGATGTATAATCAACGCGGTCCTTCAAAGGGCAGCATGCTTTTTCTCGAAAGAAAGAAAAAGGTGTTTGAAAAATATGGGGCGTTGATGAATTGCGGTCGTAGCTCAACTGGTTAGAGCATCCGCCTGTAGACGTGCAGCTTTCTGTCCGAAAGGAAGATTGAAACTCTCCTGGATAACGGTGAAGGCTAAGTTTACCATTTGGTGAATATGCGAATACCGTGGGAACCCTTTGCGCTCAAAAAAATAGCATTGGGGCGCCGTAGAGACTAGATACAGGGGTACCTAAAGATAGAAATGTCTATGGTAAAGATATAGTCCACGCCATTATGAAAATAGTGGAAGTAGTGCACGCGGAAGGTTGCCGGTTCAAGTCCGGTCGACCGCGCAAGAACAAAAGCCCCGAAAGGGGCTTTTGTTTTGCGGGAGAGAAGCGAATGAACTGATTCATTCGCGCCCGGACTAAAACAGCGGAATCATATTTTTGTAGCAACAAAAATAGATGAGCCGGTGCCCAGACCGAAGGTTTGCGACGGCGAACCGAGAGCGACCGGAATTTCGCGATTGGGATGAGCTAGAAATTGGAAGTCCTTTTAGGGGCCGCGGGGAAGATTCCGGTTTGTCCTGTAGCCAGCTTTGCTGTGGTACTGGGATCGACCCTGCCTGCCGGCAGGCGCACAATTGAGAAAAAATGCCGAGCTTTTGCTCGGTATTTTTGCTTGGAGATTTTTAAGCGCTAACCTGATATACTTTTACATATGAGCTACATAAAATTTATTAGGATCTTTCTTCTCATCTTGATTGTTATCGGCATAGGATTGTTAGCAACTCAAAAAACATGGGTGCCGAAAGTTGTTGATGTTATCTTGAAAACTGAAAATAATCAGCAACAAATATCAATAATTTCAGATAGCAAAATAGAGACTCAAGATCCTACGAAAGATTGGAAAACATATACAAACACAAAATATGGATATGAATTTAAATATCCAGATAATGTAGGAATGGTTTCAGATTATGATTCTAGTTTCTTGGGTCCTCCGAATAACCCAAATGAGGATTTACTGCTGATTTCCGACAAAGAGGAATCATTTCATTTTCAGATCAATAAAGATAAAATTTCTGTAATAAAAAAATCTGGTACTTCTGATCAAATCCTCTCCACTTTTAAATTTACGAAATAGACCATGCGCACCACCATCACTAAATCATTCACCTTTGAGGCCGCGCACTTGTTACCGGATCATCCCGGCAAGTGTGCCAAACTCCACGGGCATTCATATCGGCTTGAGGTATCCGTGGAGGGCCCCGTTCAGACAACTGGTCCTGAAGCGGGAATGGTGATGGACTTCACGCGCTTGTCAGATGCCGTGGAGCGAGAGATCGTAAGCGTGTGGGATCATGTGTACCTCAACGACGTTGTGCCGTTCGTGCCCACGGCCGAACTCATCGCGCAAGAAGCATTTCGCCGTCTAGCGAACGCGGGTATTCCCGTCTCGCGCGTCGAGCTCTGGGAAACACCCAAGGCACGAGCAGTGGTGGAGGAGGATTGATAAGAGAGCCGAAATGTACTATTATCCGTCTCGAGCCCTTTCAGGGCGTTCTTTTGTACACAAGCCGTTGTAGCTTCCGCCAGCCGGCGGATTGGTAGGCTTAGAAGTACACAAGCCGTTGTGGCTGTCTTGGTAGGCTTGGAGATAGCATTAAGGTTTAGGGGGTTGTTAAGGTAAAAAGTAACACAAGCCGTTGTAGCTGTTTTGGTAGGCTGAGATGCAGAGTAAGGTTCATCCAGCGATTAAGACAAAAAGCAGATAAGCCGTTGTAGCTCAGTTGGTAGAGCACGTTCTTGGTAAGAACGAGGTCTCCGGTTCAATCCCGGACAACGGCTCAAGGATAGTTTGAAAGTAGAAAGTGTTTAAAGTTCATAAAGTAGACATCCTTTACGAACCTGAGAACTTTATGAACTTTTGACTTCCGTGTGCCACCTTAGCTGTTTTGGTAGGCCCAGAAATGGACACCAAATCAGAAAAATGGTTTAAAAGAAAAAATAACACGCCACCTTAGCTCAGTTGGTAGAGCATCTCACTCGTAACGAGAAGGTCCGCAGTTCGATTCTGCGAGGTGGCTCAATGTAGCGAAGCGGAATTGAGGCAGCTCAGCAAGGCAACTGCTTGCCTTGCGGCAGGATCGAAAGGCGCAGTCATATCCGGATGGCAATCGGGACAGACGAGCCGGGGTCGAGAGTACTTGGTGCTCGCAGCCCCGTGGACGGGGCGAGAACACCTAGTAACTCGTGACCGATTCTGCGAGGTGGCTCCAAAACGTAGAAAGTCGGTATGGTATACTCCTTTTATCATGGCGGAAATGACTGATCTCAAAGAACGGATCGCGGAGCTTGAGGCGCAGATGGCGCAGCCGACCTTCTGGAGCGACAAGCATAAAGCTCAGGCGACCATCAAAGAACTCCAAGAGCTCAAGGAGCGGCTCGAGGGCGGCAGTAAGTACGACCGTGGCAATGCCATCATCACCATTTTCTCCGGTGCCGGCGGCGACGATGCCGAGGACTTCTCGCACATGCTCTACAACATGTACATGCGCTACATAGAAAAGCGCGGCTGGGGCTTGCGCATTCTTCATCAGAATGAGAATGACCACGGCGGGTACCGCAACATCACCTTCGAGGTAGAAGGAAATCCGCCAGCTGGCGGAGCCTACGGCATACTCAAGAACGAGTCGGGGGTACACCGCCTCGTGCGCATCTCGCCGTTCAACGCCAAGAAGCTTCGCCACACCTCATTCTCCATGGTGGAAGTGATCCCCAAGTTTGAAAAACAGGACGAGCTCGATATCCCCGAGAGCGACATGGAGGTGGACTTTGCGCGCTCCGGAGGGCCGGGTGGGCAGAACGTGAACAAGCGCGAGACGGCAGTGCGCATTGTGCACACTCCCACGGGGCTTTCGGTGCACGTGGACTCAGAGCGCTCCCAGCAGCAGAACCGCGAGAAGGCGGTGGAGATCCTCCGCGGCAAGCTCTATCGCCGCCTGGAGGAGGAGCGCCAGGCGAAGGAGCGGGGCATGTTCATCAGCAAAACGACCGACGTGGAATGGGGCAACCAGATCCGCTCATACGTGCTCCACCCTTATAAAATGGTCAAAGATCACCGTACTGACGCGGAAACAAGCGATACGGAGGCGGTTCTTGAGGATGGCGATATTGACCTCTTTCTTGAAGCTGAAAAAAATGTATAATGCGTAGATACCCATGATCTATTTTGATAAAGTTTCCAAGATCTACAACGGGACCGGCAAGACCGTCGCTCTTGAGGATGTGAGCTTCGCGATCGAGCCCGGCGAATTCGTCTCCATTGTGGGGCAGTCGGGAGCGGGCAAGACCACACTCCTTAAAATGCTCCTCGCAGAAGAAGCGCCGACATCCGGATCTGTTTTTTTTGAGTCCACCAATATCAACGAACTTCGCGATGCGGAAAAGCCGCTCCTGCGCCGCCGCATTGGCACCGTCTTTCAGGACTTCAAACTCCTCCCCAACAAAACTGCGTACGAGAACATCGCCTTTGCCATGGAGGTGGCCGGCCGTGCCGAGGAGGAGATCGCCGCAGACGTGCCGCACGTGCTTGAGCTCGTTGATCTGGGCAACAAGATGTGGAACTTCCCTCACCAGCTCTCCGGCGGGGAGCGGCAGCGCGTGGCCATTGCCCGCGCCATTGTGAACCAGCCGGACTTGATCATTGCCGATGAGCCGACAGGCAACCTCGACCCCGTGAACACCTATGAGATCGTGCAGATCTTTCGCAAGATCAACGACATGGGTACGACGGTCTTCCTCACCACCCACAACAAAGGGATCATTGACTCCATCAAGAAGCGCGTGATCACCCTTGAGCACGGACGGGTCTCTCGTGACGACAAAGCGGGGCAGTACGTGCTATAGGCATGTGATATACTCAATCGTATGTTTTTTCTCACCACAAAACGAATTTGGAAAAGCGGCTTCGTGAACTTCTGGCGTAATGGAGTCGTCTCGCTTTCCGCGGTGCTCGTGATGGTCATCGCGCTTTTTATGATCGGGTCCACCATCCTCCTCTCCGCGGCGCTCCATGACGGCCTCACCCAACTCAAAGAAAAAGTAGACATCAATATTTACTTCACCGCTGACGCACAGGAAAGCGACATCCAGGCGTTCATTAAGAGCACGCAGACATTGCCGGAGGTGGCATCCGTTGAGTACGTGAACCGCGATCAGGCAAAGGAAGAGTTCATGAAGCGCCACCAGGACGACCAGCTACTCTTGCAGGCGCTTGATGAAGTGGGAGACAACCCGCTCCTTGCGTATGTGAACGTCAAAGCTCACGATCCATCGCAGTACAAGCTCATTTGCGATCAGGTCAGCCCCTCAGGAGACCTCTCTCCGGCAAAGGTGAGTATTATTCAGAACACCGGCGGATGCTCCGAGGAGCGCAACCAGCTTGCGATAGAGCGTCTCTCGCTCGTGATCGCCGGATTTCAGAAATTCGGCTTGGCGGTCATTGTGATCCTCATCCTCATTGCGGCGCTCATTACCTTCAACACGATCCGTCTCGCCATCTATGATGCGCGTGAAGAGATCGCGGTCATGCGGCTTGTGGGAGCAGACAATCGCTACATCCGCGGGCCGTTCATTGCCGAGGGGATCCTCTATGGCATCATTGCGGGGATCATTACGATCGTGCTCTTCTATCCGCTCACTCTCTGGGTCAAGTCGAGCACGGCTGCCTTCTGGGGTGGGATCAATCTCTTTAGTTACTACCTCTCGAATTTTCTTGAAATGGTCTTGGTCATTTTGGGCGCCGGCATTGTGCTTGGCGCGGTGGCCAGCTACCTCGCCGTCAGACGGTATTTACGAATGTAATCTTTTCACGCAGCCATCATGCCCGCACGTACCAAGCGAACACGAGCAAAAACAAAAACGCGCAAATACATTTTTGTGGTCGGCGGTGTCATCTCCGGAGTTGGAAAAGGGATCACCACCTCCTCCATTGGCAAAATACTGCAATCGCGGGGCCTTACGGTCACCGCAATCAAAGTTGACCCCTACGTGAACGTGGACGCCGGCACCATGAACCCCACCGAGCACGGCGAAGTGTTCGTGCTCGAAGATGGCGACGAGACCGATCAGGACATGGGCAATTATGAGCGCTTCTTGGGTGTTACGTTGGGACGCGACAACTACATGACGACCGGGCGCATCTATCAGTCCGTGATCGGCAAAGAGCGCAATCTTGAGTACGGCGGACGATGCGTGCAGGTGGTGCCGCATATCCCGCTTGAGGTGATCGCACGGATCAAGCGTGCCGCAGAAAAAGCGGATGCTGACGTGACGGTGATCGAGATCGGCGGCACGGTGGGTGAGTACGAGAACATTCTGTTCCTTGAGGCGGCCCGCATGATGAAGATCGAGTGTCCCGGAGATATCATGGTGGTGATGGTGAGCTATCTGCCGACGCCATCCACCGTGGGCGAGATGAAGACCAAGCCGACCCAGCACGCCGTGCGTGCCGTCAACGCCGCCGGCATCCAGCCCGACATCATCGTGGCGCGCAGCAACCATCCCCTCGACCAAAAGCGAAAGGAGAAGCTCGCCGTCTTCTGTAGCGTGCGCACGGAGGACGTGGTGTCGGCGCCGGACGTGGAGAGCATCTATGACGTACCGATCAACTTTGAGCGCGACAAATTGGGGGATCGCGTATTGGCGAAGCTCTCTCTCAAGGCACCCAAACCCGCGAATGGCATGGGCGGCTGGCGTGATTTTGTGGCGACCACCAAGCGCGTGTCCAAGCCGGTCAACATCGCGGTCATCGGCAAGTACTTTGATACGGGGGATTTTGTCATTTCTGACTCCTACATTTCCGTGATCGAAGCGATCAAGTACTCCGCATATGCCGTGGGGAGGAAACCGCATCTCACATGGCTCTCCGCGGTAGATTTTGAAAAAGATCCCAAGAAGCTTGCTACGCTCAAAAAGTATGACGGCATCATCGTGCCGGGCGGCTTTGGTTCACGCGGGGTAGAGGGGCTCATCTCCGCCATCCGTTACGCGCGCGAGCGCAAGATTCCGTATCTTGGCCTCTGCTACGGCATGCAGCTTATGGTGGTCGAATACGCACGGAATGTGTTGGGGATCAAAGAGGCCACCACGGCGGAGATAAGCCCCAAAGCGCCCCACACCGTGATCGACATTATGCCCGAGCAGAAGGCGCTCCTCGCAAAGAAAGACTATGGCGGCAGCATGCGCCTTGGGGCATACGAGGCGGTCCTCAAGCGCGGCTCTATCGTGCGCGAAGCATACGGCAAGGACAAAGTCTCCGAGCGCCACCGCCACCGCTATGAGGTGAATCCCGAATATATTTCACAGATAGAAAATGCGGGGCTGGTCTTTTCCGGCAAGTCACCCAACGGCATGCTCATGGAATTCGCCGAGCTCCCCAAAAAAGCACATCCGTTCTTTGTTGGCACGCAGGCGCACCCCGAGTTTCAGGCGCACCCGCTTGCCCCGCACCCGCTCTTTACGGCGTTCATGCAAGCAGCCACAAAAAAGAAGGGGAAGTAACCCGCGCTTGAATAAAAGCCGTTTTTGCCGTATTGTACCCAGTACACATTGGGAGATCGTCTAATGGTAGGACAACGGATTCTGGATCCGTTTATCTAGGTTCGAGTCCTAGTCTCCCAGCCAGTCTGGACACCGTACCTGCGACCAGGACGGGTCAAGTAAAAATAAGGGTATTTTAGTGTTCGGAGTTCGAGTCCAAGAAAACACCCGTCCAGGTCAGAGGTGTGGGCTGTATAATTTGTGAGTAGGATGCTTTTTCTCTATGCGATACTTTCTTGAAAATTTTGAGGCTACTCACAACACCAATAATATATTTGGCGCTTTTCCGGAATGGAAATACTACCCTAAGACAGGTACGCATGTGGGCACTGATTTTAGGGTTGTAGTGGGCACACCAATCCTTGCTCCTGCAGATGGTGAAATGTTTAAGGTTGAAGTTAATCAGTACAAAGGAAATGTTGGAGTGTATGTATTTGATCACCAGGGCACTACTTGGGGTCTTGAACTTTGCCACTTGAAAGAACTACCAACCAAGGGAAGTTTTAGGGAGGGAGATGTAATTGCTTACTCTGGAAACACCGGATCGGCTACAACCGGTGCCCACCTCCACGCAGTACTTCATCGTGACGCTAAGGTTACGAAAAACTACCAGGAACTACAAAGCCGAGAAGATTTTCTGAGGCTGGAGAAAGACGGGGCGATCCTCGATTGTTTTCAGTGGTTTTGTGCGAAGGTGAAAGAGGTCACGGAAATAAAACCAGAGCCGAAGATAATTGAGATATCCGTTTCAGAGACTATTGTTTTGCATGACAGTATAGAACTTAAAACTTTCGCAGAGAAAGTTAAGGATTTCATCGCCCACATTATAAGTGGGTGGTTTCCCAGTAAGCGCACTGACCTATCTCCAGATGGAGTTCATAAGGAGCGAGTGATCGATAGGGTCGGAAACCGATATAAAGAGAGGATTGTAGATGCTAAGACGGGGCGTGTAATACGCGACGTGGATGAAAAACTTACTGACCACAAATAGTCATGAAGAAAGAATTTACATTAAACGCAAGACTAGTCGGGGCACTTTATCACATAGGGATGCTGATCAAGAAGCCTTACTATTTTGAGCAGTCCGCACTCTTCTGGTCTACCAATCGGCTTTTTAGTTTTTACTACCGCATCGTTACTGTCTACAACCCAAAAATTGCTTACAGCGGAGATAAGAGTTTCCTGGACGCAGATTTAGAAAGCTATATCATCCGTCACCGTATCATTCTTAATGACATTGCTTATGCTGTCTGGCAGTTACTCGAGCTCTGCGGACTCAATGTAGGTTTATCTCCGAAAGGTGGCGTGCACCCGAAGAACAGGGAACTATCTTTTTTCGATTTGGAAAAGAAGTTGTCCACTAATTCCGACTCGAGACTAGACGGTATGCGTGGAGTGATTCAGCGTGGTGCTACCAAGTTTAGTTTTCTGAAGGACCAGAGAGATAATATTGCGCATTACAAGGCCTCAATTCTCGTATTCGGAGACGGCCCAGACTTTGATTTTGCAATAATGAATGCTGCGGGAACCATGCCAACTGTGAGTGACGGAGACACAACTAAGCTGGTTTTGAAAAATGTCTTTCGCTTTACAAACGAGCAACATTTATTCCTATGGGAGTGGATGAATGGGGAGCTCACTGATTCCATAGTTTCTCTTGCTCAAGCAAATGGAATTCCGGCTGACCCCTCTAGTTTTGCAACTCAACTAAGTGGAGGAGCCGCCATTGCTTTGTTTAAAGAAATCAACGGAATAGACTGAAATTATTCTAGCAATACTTTTTTGTTTATTAACGTGAGCTTGCTTTTGAACGATTGCATCAATTCACGCTTCTCTGCGACAGTTCCTTCTTTGAGAATATATTTTGCGTAGGATCGGAGATCTAGACCGCTCTGATCGGTTACCTGCTCTTCGGTTAAGCCGAGTACATTATTACGGAAGTTACTGAAGCGCCCCATTTCTTTTTCGAGTTTTTCTTTAATTCCGATCTTATCTATTTGTATCTTGTCTAAAATAGCTGAGAGTTGTTCGACGAGACTGTCTTCACGTAGGTAGGTGTTTTTACAGGCTTTGTCATAGAAACGGGTACAGCCATAATAAATGTAGCTGTTCGTAGACCCGTCAATGAGATTTTTGAACTTCTCCTGAGCGGTTATGCCTGAATTACATAGTCCACATTTCATCAGACGAGTAAATGCGAATTCTTTCACCGCCGGTCCATGTGGTTTATGGGAATCAAGTTTTTCTTGTACCTTTTTAAACAACTCCTGACTAACGATTGATTCCTGTCTTCCAATATTCCACTTACCACTTTTCCGTGGATATTCGAGTAGGCCACAATAAAATGGATTTCGGAGAACGGTGTGCACGTTGCTAAGAGTAAAGGGCTTACCACTTTTGGTTCTAAATTTCAGATCGTCTTTCAGCCATCGGTACAATGCTCTCCCGCTCCATTTTTCATAAGCAACCTTTTCAAACATTATTTTGATGACATGCGATCGTGACGGATCAAGAATGACGTGGCACTTTTTTGTCCGGTCCGGATGGTTGAGATATCCGGTTGGTGCAACACTCGGCCATAATCCCATCTCAATGCGTGTGCGAAGTCCTCGCTTCACGTTCACACTTTTATTATCGTTATCGAGTTTTGCCTGACTACACAAAATCATCAAGAGAAACTTTTCGCTTGGAGAGTTGGTGAAGCGTTGCCCATATGTCTTCACTTCTATCAGTTTGTGCTGGTCCATCAGGTCCACAATTGAGCCGAGGTCACCTGCGTTACGCGATAGGCGATCAGGATGCCAAGCGAGGATACCACCGAAGCGACCCTCTTTTATCTGGCGGATCATTTCATTAAAGACGGGTCTCTGTGCGGTCTCCTTTGCAGAGTGAGATTCGCGCTTAATCTCTGTCACCTCGATTCCATCTCGCTGGGCTAGTTGCAACATCTCTTTTATCTGGGAATCGATGGACAAAGCCTGCTTCTCGTCCGATTCGCTCGATTTTCGGGCATACAGGCAGTATTTGGGGGCTACTACCTGTGGCTCCGGGTCAGACGTCAACTCTAGCGGGTTGCTGATGTGCATAACACAACACATACCGGACCTTGGTTTTTAAGTCTATTGGGGGAGTGGATAACCCCAGAGTGGAGAAATAAGACTTTATTATTACAAAAAGTTAGTGTAAACTTGTGGTAAGTCATCATTATGGCCGAAAACGACAAAAAGAAAGACGAAATCGTTACCCTCAAAGAAGCGTGTGAGATTTTACACTGTCATCCGAACACTCTTCGTAAATGGGACAACAAAGGCTTTCTTAAAGCTATCCGCTTCGGTACTCGTGGTGACAGACGGTACAGGAAAAGCGATCTGGTGCGGCTGCTCAAAAGAAAATAATTATGAACCATGCACAAGCGATACAAATGAAACCGATCCATAAAAAACAAAGGAGTGGGCTGAAGCACCCTAAGGATTTTTTAAATAAAATTATTTGCGGCAGTGCTATTGATGTTATGAAGCAGATCCCTGATGGATCGGTTCATTTGGTTGTGACCTCGCCTCCATATAATCTTAAAAACTCCACTGGTAACGGAATGAAAGACGGCCGTGGTGGTAAATGGGCAAACGCGGCTCTACAAAAAGGCTACTCACACCATGATGACTGCATGCCTCACGATGAATATGTGAAATGGCAGCGTGAATGCCTGACGGAAATGATGAGAATTATTCCAGAAGATGGTGCAATTTTTTATAATCATAAATGGCGAGTGCAGGGTGGACTACTGCAGGATCGGCAGGATATCGTCAGTGGTTTTCCTGTCCGCCAAATCATAATCTGGAGACGAAAGGGTGGCTTTAATTTCAACCCGGGTTATTTTGTACCTACCTACGAGGTAATTTATTTGATCGCGAAACCAAAATTTAAACTATCCTCTAAGGCAAATGGATACGGAGACGTATGGGAATTTACGCAAGAAATGAACAACGAGCACCCTGCGGCTTTCCCTGTCGATCTAATTGATCGGATTATATCTTCTACCAATGCACAAATTGTCCTAGATCCATTTATGGGTTCTGGTACTACAGCTTTATCGGCCATAAATTTTAAACGGGACTACATTGGCATCGATCTTTCACCAGAATATTGTGAGATGGCTGAAAAAAGAATTAAAAATCACACAGTCCAGAAAAAACTTTTATGACAAAACCAGTTATATATACAAAACAGTTACTTATCGAAAAGCTCAAGGAGATATCCGCCATGGGCTGGATTCCTAATGCTAGAAAAGGTAACCATGGGGGCATTGGTAATACCCTCGAAGACCTACTTGGTATTAAAGAAAATAATTTACCAATACCAAATGCGGCAGAATGGGAATTAAAAACACAGCGACTCAACTCATCTTCTCTTTGCACACTATTTCACATTGAACCATCACCGCGCGCAATCAAGTTTGTACCACAAATTCTCTTGCCTAAATACGGCTGGGCACACCAAGAGGACGGCAAAAAATATGCGAAAGGAGAAATGAGCTTCCGTCAGACCATCCATGGGCTATCTCGGAGTGATCGCGGGTTTATGGTAAAAGTTGATCACGCTGAAAAGAAAGTGCTTATTTCTTTTGACGCAAAGAGTGTGGATGTTCGCCACACTACCTGGCTTGCTTCTGTAAAAGAGAAAGCCGGAACCAAAGAGCTTGATCCTCAGCCATATTGGGGGTTTGATGACTTGGAACATAAAGCGGGCACAAAACTCCTGAACAGTTTTTATGTACAGGCCGAAGTGAAGACAGTGCGGGGGAAAGAATTCTATAAATATTCAAAGGTTATGATGCTTCAAAAGTTTAATTTTGAAGGCTTCTTGAAAGCAATTGAGGAAGCAAAAGTTTTGGTCGACTTTGATGCCCGCACCGGCCATAATCATGGAACAAAATTCCGGTTCCGACAGGACAACTGGCCGATGCTCTATGAAAAAGTAACGGTGATTTTCGACAATGAGACTAAGTCGTCTTAAATCATTATATGGGATGTCTTTGATCTGAAGTAATAAAATGCTATGAGCACTAATGACTTTAAATTTCTAGCAGAAAAGCCTCTCCAGACAGCGGCAGAATTGTCGCAGTCAAAATTTGGCCATGAAGAAATTGCAGATACGCTGGTAAAGATTGTTAAGGGCTGCCCGACACCATTTACAGTAGGGCTTTTTGCCAAGTGGGGTTCTGGAAAGAGTACTGTTGCAAATTCCCTCAAAGATAAATTACCTAAGGAGAAGATTCCGGTAGTTATCTTTGATGTTTGGAAACATGAAGGTGACTCCCTGCGAAGGACGTTCCTAAAAGAAATGGTTCGTCAGTTGAAAGAGGCTGGTTCTGAATATTTCGACAAGAGTTTTGTTGTTAACGAGAGGGTCGAACAGAGCGTTAGTCGGAGTGCCGAATCTAAGATCAAATTTCAGACTGAGGCGTTCAAACAGCTAGGTCCATATATCATCGCGATCCTGCTCCTTGTTGCGATCGGGGGGTATGCCGCGGATTATTTCAATAAGTTCGATCTCTTCCTTCAGTTTATTGTCTCAATAACTGGCTTCACGAGCGGAGGGGCACTGTTGTTATGGTTGGTTAAAAACTCGGTCAATTTGTTCTCGAAAGAAACCGTCAGCTATGGGGCTGATAAATTTGCAGACCCTCATGAGTTTGAAGAGGAATTCGGGCGCGTCCTCCGTGCTCTTAAGAATCCTAGGATCCTTATTATTTTCGACAACCTGGACCGTGTAATGCATGACAAGGTTGCAGAAGTGCTGTCAACAGTTAAAACATTCCTCGAACCCCAGGATATAGCGGACGAAAAGCGAGAGGTCGTCTTTCTTGTTCCATGCGATGCAAAGGCAATCAAGCAACATCTATCCAGTTTGTACAATCCGGCAGACAAGATAGGGACGAGTCACGCCTTTGATCCAGATGAATTTTTGCGAAAATTCTTTAATACTATTGTCTGGATTCCCGATTTTATTCCTAGTGAACTCGAAGCATTTGCACGTTCTCGTCTGAAAGAAACGAAAGTATCGTTACTTGATAATGACTATGTAGCGTGGATTATTACGAAAGCTTTCCGCAACAATCCGCGCCAGATCATTCAATTCACCAACATTCTTCTGGCGAATTATTTGCTCGTCGAAGAACGAGAAGGAGAGGGTAAAGACTTTCCGGTAGGATTCTTAAGTGAGAACGTGCCGCAGCTTACGAAGTACCTTGTTTTGAACCAGCTGTTTCCAGATGAGATGGATACTCTTCGAGAGAAGAAAGTCCTTGATCTGAACGAGGTCGAAGCGGGAGATTTATCTGCAAAGACGAAGACCCTTTTTCTCGCTTTCGTTGAGGAAACGAAGAATATCCCAATAACCGATTTGCGGACATTCTTTACGCTTCGCCGTTCAGAACAGGAGAAGAAGTTTCCTGGCTTTGAGACATTTATAGCGCACCTTGAAGACCGTAGCACCGAAGACTCTACGAAGTACTTTGAACAAGTCGGAGACCTTTCGAACCTTGATATCGTGGGTGACTTTAGCCAAGCAATAAAAGAGGAACTTGGTAGTAAAGCTAATCCAATATCAACGATAAATCTCATCCACACACTCCTTGAGGTGTTGGATGATAAGAAGGCCACTCTAACCTCAACTTTCTACGAGGAAGTCAATAATATTCTAGGCAATGGATGTAAGAGTGTATTACACACGATTGATCCAGATGTGTTGAATAATGCTTTTCTAACTAAGGATGAGAAGTACAGGAAAAATATTGTTCCTCAGTGGATAGTTGTCATGGAGGATGTTCTTGCAGACAGCAAAAAGTACAAGGCCGACCGAGAATTTGTGAAAGCGGTAGTGTCAATTTTTGCCGAACAACCGTCATATCTACAACCGGCCCAGGTGACCAAAGTTAAAGAGCTTCTAGCTTCTTATCTAGCAAACGATCTTGATATCGCAAGGAAAATAACTCAATCTCCCGAAGCACAAACTACGTTGGGCAATGCCGACTATATGCGTAACTTTGCCACGGCGATCCCTAATAGTGGCGCTATCGAGGATGTTTCGTCGAGATTGGAAGTACTTAATGCTTTCCAAGATAAACTTCTCACAGTAGCTGGTGGAGATACTTTAGTGAAGAAGTTTAACGATCTTGTTAATGGCGAAAATCAAAACATCAAACCTGAGGCGTATCCAGAAAAGTCGAAATTGTTCGATCAATTTCGAGAGTTTATACGTTCTCACCAGTCTGTTTTCTCTGCAGCCACCACTCCAACCAAGGATACTTTTGCTGATTTATTAAATACTGGATTCAATGCTCCACCAGATCACCAGGCTAGAGCAGTCTTCGTTCCAATTTTGTTTGAAATAAAGAATCTGTTGAGTGATGCTAAAAAAACAGAGACCGAACGTTTTATTGCCAGTTGGCTCGGCAATGTGACCCCCGATGTTTTTGTGAGTTCTATCAAGGAACTCACTCCTCTGGATCAAAAAACTTTCTTCGAAGTCCAACCTCTATATGACTCTGGTTCAAATCGTGCTGTCTCTGATCAAATCTTTCGGGATAAGTTTTTCCCGATGGTGTCTGATGCTCGCAAGCAGCAGTTTATTGAGAAAATATTCAATTCAGACTTCGACAAGGGTTTTGAATTTTTCGAGAAGATCTCCGACAAGGATGTAAAGCACGTCTTTGCATCCTTCGATAAGATATGGGCGAAGTTTGACTCAGTCAGCCCTGCCCAAAAGCAAAGACTGTTTAAATTCGTAAACAAACATAAGGGAAATAGCGAAGCTGCAGTACGAGAGGTATTGGCAAGCAAAATCATTATGTGTTTAACGACTGCCGACCTGACTCTTCAGCAAACTGGCCTAGAAGCTTTCACAGAGGCCACTCTCTCAAAAGAGCTTATGCGAAAAGTTGTGAAAGAGATATTTGATTGGGTTAAGAAACCTGAAGTTTCTCCTAAATATCAACCTCACGCCTTACGAGCCATCGTAACTGGATTTGAAGAATTCAATTTAGAAGAGCGGAATGAGTTTATTCAATTCTTGTTTGACGAGATTGTCCGAAAATCAAATAAGCAATCTCATCTTGTTGAAACACTCAACCTACTTAAAGAGCTGAAGCCTAAGTACGAAGAAAGAAAATCAAATTTCGATGATATAAAATTAAGAATCGATGCTGAAGCAAACGCAGATTTAAAGAAAGTTCTTACAGAAGGAATTAATGGTCTCAAACCAGCAAAGACAAATAAGGAAAACGAAGAATACTGGTCATCAATTCAACAAGAGTGGGAAAAAATTACTGCCCCACAGAGTTGATAACCCGATTACGACTCTTCCGGAAGGTAAGCTAAGCTGGAAGTAGGTAGCAAATTTTGCTACAATTTATTCACAACTGAATATCAGTCGACCTAACCCCTTTGGTTTCCCAAAGGATATGGTTGCAAACCCCGCTAGAGATCAAAGGACTCCCAGTCAGAGTCACTCTAGCGGGTCATATCGGGAAACCGGTATGGGTATGGCCGAAAGGTTGTATCGCAATGGCTGGGAGCCTTTTGATTATCTGGCTTCTGCCGTTTAAAAACCCGCTAGAAAATTATGAAATTCGTACGCGTTACCTTGGCTGTACTACTCAGCCTGTGTTCTGTAGGTTATTTCTTGCCCACCACAATTGCAATTATTAAAAGGCGAACAAATACTGGGGCAATTTTTACCCTAAATATTTTCGCATTCGTAATGGGAATACCTTGGGTTATTGCTCTGGTGTGGGCGATTGCAACTGATCAGAAGAATGCTTCTTAAACATCTCTCTTGTTTCCTCAACCTTCTGCCTCATCTCTTCCATCTTAGAGAGATTGATTTTGGGACTACTCAAGCTTAGGTCCAGACTGGGAAGTTCAAAAGTGTTAAAATGGTTAGGATTCTCTAATCGACGTAATATGCCTTTGCAATTATATCTAGCACTAGCAAATTTCGGATGGATGTCGGCAAATCGCCGCCACTGTTTTTTTGTAATCCCAGCTGCTTTCCTGGCCTGCGCAAGATTTTTCTTCTCCAAGGTGGCATCCATAATGCGCCACAATTTACTTACGTCTTTCCACCAGCCCCTGTCTGTCCGCATGATCTCGCAGTCCTTAAAACAGGTGCCCTTTGAATCGCTGATTATGTACCCGACTGTTTTAGGGACTCTTTTCATAAAACTATTATCCCACAACGGTATTTCAAATAAAAGTGCTCAAAGGGCACTTTTTGGAAGGGGCCAAAAAAGCCTGTTTTATGGTGTAAAACTCAATTTGGGGTATTGTGGTTGAGCCATATATTGGGGGTACTTTTACTCTAGTTCGTTTTTTAATAAAAATCGTCAAAGGGCATCTTTCCACCATAAGACTTTTTTGATATTAAGCTAAATCGGCAATAGTATCCTTATTTAAAGCCATATAGTGGATTTTTTGTTTATCTGAAAAAAGGTCGTTTTATGGTGTATATATCCCATAAAGTCTGTTTCAAAAGTGATCCAAAACCCGACCAGGACGGGTCACTGTCTGAGTCTCGAACCGAGTATAATAAGGCTCAACAGCTGGGCTCAAAACACACCCAACCACGTCACACAGCAAAAAAGAACGCAGTGAGTTTTTGCTGGGAGAAGCAAGACACCTGCGTGTCTTGCGACTAGGACGAGAACGCCGGAGCGACATTATTCTCTTGTGAGCGGGGCGAATTAGAGAATAAGAAGTACTCCTGTGGTGCGATGACGAGCCAGCAGGCGAGGCCGCGAGGCGGTGCCCAACCCGAGGAGTGTGACGGCACGACGAGAGGTGCGGGAGAAATTCCTAGTCTCCC
>Ga0154965_136_pt1 | contig 20505 bp, 23 predicted proteins | sample RifCSPhighO2_01_FD_105933 | JGI IMG/M metagenome (GOLD analysis project Ga0154965, IMG submission 105933) | Candidatus Yonathbacteria bacterium RIFCSPHIGHO2_01_FULL_51_10
GAAGGCAAACTTATTTTCTCAGAAAAGGACCTCGGTCAGAAAGAAAAGCGCGAGATGGCAGAGAAATACCACGTGGGTGACGAGCACGACGGCGTGGTCACGGGTATCGTTGACTTCGGTGTCTTCGTGAAGATCGAGGAAGGACTCGAGGGGCTCGTGCATATCTCTGAGATGGACTGGGCGCTCGTGGAGAACCCTCGCACACTCTACAAGGTGGGTGACAAAGTCCGCGTAAAGGTGATCGACAACAAGGACGGCAAAGTGTCCCTCTCGATCAAGGCACTCAAAGACAACCCATGGGTAGAGGCAAGTAAGAAATACAAAAAGGGCGAGACCATCACCGGCGTGGTGATCAAGTTCAACCAGTACGGCGCCTTGGTCTCCATCGAGGAAGGTGTGGCAGGGCTCGTTCATTTCTCGGAGTTCGGCTCCATGGACAAGCTCCGCACGTCACTTGAGCTCGGCAAGACCTATCCGTTCAAGATCACGCTCTTTGAACCCAAAGAGCAAAAGATGACCCTCTCACACAAGGCCACCACCGGTGAGCCGGTAGCGGAGGTGAAGGAGGAGGCGTAAAAACCTTTACCATTCAAACAAAAACCCCCCGCCGCAAGTGAGTGGCGGGGTGTTTTTGTGAGCCTTGCGGAGCGCGACGGCGCGAGCGACTTTATTTTCTCAAGAGCGTAGCGATTTAGAAAATAAGAAGTGCTCTTGTGGCGCAGAGGAATTTTTCAGCAGAAAAATATCCGTGCTTACAGAAACATCACGCCACGAACCCTAATTCACCTCCCCCATCGCGATCTCTCGGCCCTCGGTCACGATGAGCTCGAGCGCCTCAGTGGTTTTCTTGAGTGTCTTTTTAAAAACCTCAAGGTCTTTGGGTTTGAATTTCCCTAGAATAAAATCTATCACTGCTTTTTCTCCCTGCGGCTTTTTGAGTTTGCCGGATGGTGTCGTGGGAGAAACCCCCACGCGTAACCGCACGAACGCGGGAGTCTTGAGCGCTTTGATAATGGACTCGAGCCCCCTGTGCCCACCTGAACTACGATTAAAAGAAACTTTGAGCGACCCAAGTGGCAGATCAAGATCGTCATAGATCACGATCAAGCGCTCTGCCTGCTTTTTATTCGTGACCAGCGGCGCGAGCGCTTTGCCGGAATTATTCATGAAGGTCTCCGGCTCGATCAGCACGACCGATTCTTTGCCCACCTTGCCCTTCGCGGTGCGTGCTTTGACCTTCTTGTCGTCTTTCCAATCATCCAGATCGTGCTTTTTTGCAAAATGCTCAAGCACCATGCGGCCGACATTATGCCGACTGCCTTCGTATTCTTCTCCAGGATTCCCGAGCCCTGCGATGATATATGCCATGGCGATTATTCTACTATAGAAACACCTACCTACGCTACACAATTTTTAGATCATCGCCTGTCATCTCCTCCCTTGTATATTTCCCCCCATCAAGCGTATACTGGTGGAAATTATGGAACCACAAACACCACTCTCGCCTATTCCAGCAGAAAAAGAAACGTTCCCGCGCAAACAATCGTCGTGGATGGAGCTTTTAAAATTCGCGTTCTTCGTGCTTATCATCGTGACCCCGATCAGGATGTTCGTCGCACAACCGTTCGTGGTGAGTGGTGCCTCCATGGAGCCCACCTTCTTCACTGGCCAATACCTCATCATCGATGAGCTCTCGTATCATTTCTCCTCTCCCCAGCGCGACGACGTGATCGTACTTGAAGACCCGCGCACCAAAGATCGCTACCTGATCAAGCGCGTCATCGGACTCCCCGGCGAGACCGTGGAGATCTCCGGCGGCAACGTGTGCGTGCATACGGATGTTAAAGCTCCCTGCGTCCCCGTACCGGAACCCTACATCGAATATCCCAAGACCGACGACACCCTCATGCGCACGCTCGGACCCGACGAATATTTTTTTATGGGCGACAACCGCGCGGCAAGCTTAGACTCGCGCTACCTGGGCCCGGCAACACGCGATGAAATCATCGGCCGCGTGTTCCTCCGCCTTTTACCGCCGCAAAAACTTGCACTCTTCCCGGGCAGTCTGTGATATACTGTCGCCACTTGAAGGAAACCGACATGCAAAAACCACCAGAAAAAAAGCAACGACCGGAATCATTCGCATCTCCCAAGGGAATGCACGACCTCATTGGTGAAGAGTTTTACAAATACCAGGGATTTTTTGACAAAGCGTCCGAGGTTGCCGTCTACTACGGCTTCAAGCCGATCGCAACCCCCATCCTTGAACGCGAGGACGTATTCACCTCAAGCTTAGGCGAGGGCACCGACATCCGCGACAAAGAAATGTACACCTTAAAGACCAAGGGTGGAGATCATCTCGTGATGCGCCCCGAGGGTACCGCCGCGGTCATGCGCTCCTATATCGAGCACGGCATGCAGACACTGCCTCAGCCGGTCATGCTCTATTACTATGGTCCGTTCTTCCGCCACGAGAATCCCCAGCACGGCCGCCTGCGTGAGCTCCGCCAATTCGGTCTCGAGATTCTAGGAACGACCAAAAGCATCACCGATGCGATGATCATCCGTACCTTGACGATCATTTTGGAAGAAGCCGGCATCAAAGATATTTTGGTTGAGATCAACAGCATCGGCGACAAAGAATGCCGCCCTGCGTATCTCCGCGAGCTCACCGCGTACTACCGCAAGCACATTGAGTCACTTTGCCCGCACTGCAAAGAGCGCTTGAAGACCAACCCCCTGCGCCTCCTGGACTGCAAAGACGAGCGCTGCCAACCCTTCAAAGAAAATGCGCCCAACTCAATTGCGTCATTGTGTTCTTCGTGCCGCGCGCACTTCAAAGAAGTCGTTGAGTATCTCGAGGCGATGAACATCTCCTACGAGATCAACCCTCGCCTTGTGCGCGGACTTGACTACTACACCCGCACTGCCTTTGAGATCTCTGAGCGTCCGCTCTCCCCGGAAGATCAGCTCCTGGCGGGCGAGCGCGACGTCACCGCACTCTCGCTTGGAGGCGGTGGGCGCTTTGATTACCTCGGCCGCGCGCTCGGTAGCAAAAAGGACATCCCTGGCGTCGGTGGTGGCATCGGCGTGGACCGTGTACTCATGTCTCCCAACCACAAGCCGCTTGATCCGCGCATCATCAAAAAACCAAAAGTTTGTTTCATCCAGCTTGGATTTGAAGCAAAGCTTAAGAGTCTCAGTATCATTGAGATCCTCCGCAAGGCACGCATCCCGGTGGTGCAATCTCTCCCCAAAGACAACCTCTCGGTTCAGCTTTCCATGGCAGAGAAGCTCGGTGTCCCCTACGCGGTCATCTTTGGCCAGAAGGAGGCAATGGACGGCACGGTCATCGTCCGCGACATGGCAAGCCGCTCGCAGGAGACCGTCAAACTCGACGATTTGCCTGAATACATAAAGAAGATCAAGCAGCATTAGGAAAAGTTTACGAGGGGGTTTATGTTGGTAGACTAAAGAAAACCCGCGCTTCTTGCGAAGCGCGGGAGAGGAGACAAAAGTCGAATCGTCTCAGCAAAAACCTGAGATATGGCGCTGGTCGTCCCCTCTTTACGAACATCGAAATCTTTTCAATAGCCGTAAAGAGGGCGAGACAAACTGGCAACCGTTTTCACTATAAACAAAAACAGCAATGCTATCGTCTCGCCGGAAAAAATGTGGGACAGGTAGGTTCTCGTCAAAAATAACAATTACATATTCGTCCCACAAATCAAAGATCAAGGCGGACAATCAGCATGATCGTTCTATGTTACTGAACATCTCCTTTATCGTCCGCTTTTTCGCACATTAGCACGATTTATAAAAATCGTCAAGACTTGCTGCCTGAATACATAAAGAAGATCAAGCAGCATTAGAGCAGGGCACCGTAATTCCACGACGAGCTGACAAAGTCCTTATCTTGTGGTATCGTCTCGCTTAGATACCTTCCCATAAACCCAGTCAGCAAAGGAGCCCGCCATGCAAAAACTTCCGTGGTTACCGCGTCCACTTATCGTCTTCGCACCGATAGCCGGCGAAATAACACCGTGCGTTCAGTGGCACGGACAAGAGTCTTCGGGAGACGTTACCGATGAGCAGTTCCTCTTCCCCCTCTGTGGCCTTAACGCACAGTACATTGAAGTCGTACGGCCGGACTTCTGGAGGGTAGCATCTATTGGGAACGTCGTTGAGCTCGTGGCAAACGAATTATGTTCACATCCTGATTTTTTGCTTGTTTGCGGTGTTGTAGCACGTTCACAGCAGGGCATCCTACTTTTCCCTCAGGTGTACGAAAATCCTGATGTCCACGATGAACTTCCAAGGGATGATGAGGACAAAGAGTTCCAGAGACTGTTTCGATATTATTACCTGAAGGGTGCAGAGGACATCGACGCGAAAGTTTCCGAAGTGATCTCCTACTGTGAACAGACCCTCATCGCGAAACGTCAGGGAAAAGAGGCTGCGTTGGCACGAGAATCAGCATACTGGGCAGAACCAAAATCTCCCTGTCATTCTTGTAGGTCGAGAAGATACACGGGACCTGCCGCCCGTGTCACCGATGAGACCGTAACATGGTCGTGTTCATGTAGACAAAGGTGGTGGTGTTTTAACACCTACCATAACCTTTGGACAACAGTGGATGACAAGGACACATGGGACAATATTCTGCGGGGATGCCGCGAACCGGTAGCCATCGGGTTTCCGGCAAGAAACGTCTTTCCCGCGCATTAATAACGTTCTGCGTACTAAAAGCCACCCGACAGTCTTGGGTGGCTTCTTTTTTATGCACAGCACTCCAAACCATGCGCCTATGACGCTCTTGCCTCCTTTTGCTTGGTATGCTACTCTGTCCCCCATGGCAACCAACGTAGAAGTAACAAAGACCGGCAATGAAAACGCGCTGACTCTCATCAAGCGTTTTTCTCGGCGCATGATGAGCACGGGCATTATAAAAAAAGTGAAAGGCGACCGCTACTATGAACGCCAGGCTTCCAAGTTCAAAGTAAAAGCACGCGCCCTAAAAACGCTCGAACGGCGCAAAGAATATGACCGGCTCAAAAAACTCGGCAAAGTCATCCCAAAGAGATAGCCGCGAGACCATCTCGATCCGCAACACGACGAGACAAGGCATGCCGCAACGCGTGCCTTTTTTGGCGCTTAAGGATGCCGCCTTGGGAGCATCCTACGACCTCTCGCTCGTCTTCGTCGGCCCGACCCGGTCGCGCGCACTCAACCGCACCCACCGCGGCAACAACAAGCCCGCAAACATTCTCTCCTTCCCGCTCTCAAAAACATCCGGCGAGATCTTCATTGACCTCACGACCGCACGCAAACAGGCACCGGATTTTGATCGTTCCTACACCAATTTCATCGCCTTTCTTTTTATCCACGGGCTCTTCCATTTGAAAGGTTTCGATCATAGCGCTATAATGGAGCGTAACGAACGTGCGATCAGAAAAGCATTCGCGATCTGAGTTCCGTTCCCCATCTTTTTCATGGCATCACGCTCCATCATTACCGGCATCGACATCGGAACCACCACGACCCGCGTGGTCGTGTGTGAGACGTCAAACGGTGATGGAGCCCCTGCGCGTATCATCGGTACGGGATTCGCACCGTCCTTCGGTCTTCGTCATGGATATGTCGTTGATCCTCACGAAGCGGCAAAGGGCGTTAAAGCCGCACTCGCGATCGCATCAAAGGCGGCGGGCGTTCCCCTGCGCCGCGCACGCATCTCGATCGGCGGCATCAGTCTTGAGTCCATGCTCTCGCACGGCACCATCATGATCTCACGTGCCGACGGAGAAGTGGGCCCGCTTGATATCGAGAAAGTGATCGAGGCAAGCGAAGACGCCCTCTCCGGAACCGGCAACAAAGAAACTCTTCGAACAGTGCCCCTTCGGTATCGCCTCGACGGCAAAGAGGTCCACGGACGACCGCAAGGACTCAAAGGTTCCAAGCTTGAAGTAAAGACTTTCTTCATCACCTGCCTCAAACAGCACATGAACGACCTCGTCGAGGTTGTCGAGGAGGCGGGGATCTCCGTGGATGACGTGCTCCCCGCGCCGGTGGCGGCGGCGCGCATCGCCCTCACCAAACACCAGCGCGTTGCCGGCTGTGTCCTGGCCAACATCGGCGCAGAGACCGTCTCGCTTGTGGTCTTTGAAAACAACATGCCGATCTCCCTTCAGGTCTTCCCCGTCGGGTCGGTCAACATTACCAACGACATAGCACTGGGTCTTCGCATCCCCATTGAGGAAGCAGAGCGTCTTAAGCTGGGTGACTACAGCGGAGGATCCTACCCCCGCAAAAAACTCGACGAGATCGTCGAGGCACGTCTTTCAGAAATTTTTGAACTCATCGAAGCGCATCTGAAAAAAATCGGCAAGAACGGACTCTTGCCGGCCGGCATCGTCCTGACCGGTGGGGGCGCCGGTATCGCCACGATCGAAGACCTCGCGCGCGGCGTGCTTAAGCTCCCCTCATCGATCGCCCTCCCCGCACTCCCGGGAAACCAGAAGGCAACCATCCAGGATTCCTCGTGGTTCGTCGCGTACGGCCTCTGCGCTTCCACCGCCTCTGATCAAGAGACCTACGGAGCCCGTGGCGGCGTCCGCGCGGAAATGGCGAGCATTGGTGAGCGCATCAAAGAATGGTTCTCTCAATACCTCCCCTAGACTGCGTTTCTCTGTGAGCTCCGACGCAAGCCCCCAATGGGGCTTTTTTGCTATTCTCGCCTTGTTTGTGTTCACCTAAAAACTTTGGTATGCTTGTTCTTACCTATCAGTTTAACCCATTCTCTAACCGCGCCCCGCGCAGAAAATCATGCCAAAAGTAGAACCAGAGATCGAAGCATTCGCACGCATTAAAGTCATCGGAGTTGGTGGTTCAGGGCTCAATGCCATCAACCACATGATCAGCTCAAAGGTCAAAGGCGTTGAGTTCATCGCCATGAACACGGACGCGCAGCACCTGCATCACTCCCTCGCTCAGAAGAAGATCCACTTGGGCAAAAATCTCACGAAGGGATTGGGCGCCGGCATGAACCCCGAGATCGGCAAACGCGCCGCCGAAGAAACCAAGGCCGAGATCCAGGGAGCGCTCAAGGGCGCCGACATGGTCTTCATCGCCTGCGGCATGGGTGGCGGTACCGGCACGGGAGCCGCCCCAGTCGTGGCACGCACCTCACGCGAGGAAGGCGCGCTCACGGTCGCCGTGGTGACACGACCGTTCTTCTTTGAAGGCGCCCAGCGCGGGCGCCTCGCCGACCAAGGGCTTGATGAGCTCAAGAAAGAGGTGGATGCCATCATCGTCATCCCCAACGATCGTCTTTTGGGTGTGGTGGGCAAAGACACAACCTTCAAGTCTGCCTTTGCCATGTGCGACGAGATCCTCCGCAACGCCGTTGAGGGAATCTCCGACTTGATCACGATCCCGGGAATCATCAACGTTGACTTCGCAGACATCAAAGCCGTAATGTCCTCCACCGGATCAGCATTGATGGGCATCGGCTACGGCTCCGGCGAGAACCGCGCGCGTGATGCGGCGATGGGTGCCATCAACTCTCCCCTTCTTGATATCTCTATCAGCGGCGCTCGCGGCGTGCTCTTTGCCATTGCCGGCGGCGACGACCTCACTATGAACGAAGTCCAGGATGCCGCCAAGACCATCACCGAATCCATCGATACCGATGCCAAGGTCATTTTTGGCGCAGTCAAGGACGACCGCTTGAAAAAAAGTGAGATCAAAGTAACAGTCATCGCCACCGGCTTCCCCGAGACTGGCAAGAAGTCATCTCCGCAGGTTGAACTCATCCGGAGTACGCCAGTCAACACGGCAGCACCGGAGAAAGAACGCCGCGAGATCCACAACATTCTTCCTCAGACGGCAGAAAAAACCCCTATGTTGACCCCAACCAGTACGCCTTCTCCTTCTTCGTCAAAGATCGTCATTGAGGATGACTCTCTCCTTGAGTCAAGCACTGACGACTGGAACGCCGTGCCCGCATTCTTGCGACGCGGGAAGAAGTAACAATTTTTTATCCATGATCTACGATTTAGTCATCATCGGCGGCGGCCCCGCTGCCTCAGCAGCAGCCGTCTACGCTGCTCGCAAAAAACTCAAATCAGTGATCATCGCCGAGGCCTTCGGTGGACAGTCAACCGTATCCCCCGATATCCAAAACTGGATCGGCACGGTTTCTATCTCGGGAGAAAAGCTCGCGAGCGACTTGCGTGCGCATGTGCAAGCCTATGCCGAAGGAACCCTCGACATCGTTGAAGGTTCACGAGCGAAGACGGTTGATAAGACCGGCAATCATTCCGTCATAACCCTTGAGAATGGGGTTCACTACGAATCAAAAACCGTTCTCATCGCAACGGGCAGCGAGCGCCGCAAGCTCACCGTTCCCGGTGCGGCAGAGTTTGAACACAAAGGACTGACTTACTGCGCCTCTTGCGACGGGCCGCTCTTTTCCGACATGGATGTTGCGGTCATCGGCGGCGGCAATGCGGGATTTGAGACGGCAGCCCAGCTCCTTGCGTACTGCAAGAGCGTCACACTCTTTGACAAAGGCGAGCACTTCAAGGCAGATCCCATCACCATGGAGAAAGTCCTTGCCGACCCTAAAATGCACGCATTGCCCAACACCGAGCTCCTTGCCGTTAAAGGCGAGGGCATGGTCACCACCCTTTCCTACCGGGACAAAACAACAAATGAGGAGCATGAGCTCCCTGTTGGCGGCATCTTCGTCGAGATCGGCCAGGTCCCTTCGACTGACATCGTGGCAAACCTTGTTGAGCGGAATCAGTGGAATCACATCAAGATCGACCCCCGCACGCAACAAACAACCGCCAGGGGCATCTGGGCCGCGGGCGACTGCACCGACGTGCTCTATCATCAGAACAACATCGCCGTGGGCGACGCCGTCCGCGCCGTAGAAGACATTTATTTGTCGCTGTTTAAGTAGGAGTGAATACCTACTTGAGTAGCATATTCTTCCCGTTACTCTTTTTATAGGCTTGAGCCACTTGACGTTTGGTTAGATAAAGGCGTGAAAGATCCGGATCGCAGTAGTGTCGTCCAGTTCTGATCTTCCCCTTCTTAATTTCAAGAACAAGCACCAGTGGTGTTCGGTACACCTTTTTTGTATCAGGGTCAGGATAGCTTTCAACCAATTCAACCATCACGAGGTTATCGCCCTCAGCAATATTTTTTATATCGTACTGCCTACCTTTGATTGGGTATACTTCTTTCAGATCTTCTTTTATGCGCTTCGTTGCCGGGAAAAGCTCACTTCTTTTGCCACCATAGACCCATGTCATGGTGTAGTCTGGAGTCAGTTTTTTGAATGCCGCCTCCACATCGCCACGAATTTCGTCCTTCAACACCTCAAGCACCATCTGCACATTTTTACTATATCGTTTTTTCATATATATGTTGTGGGCGGTAGAGGATTCGAACCTCTGACCCTTCGCACGTCAAGCGAATGCTCTACCAACTGAGCTAACCGCCCCCCTATTTGACCACCTTCCTTCGGCGAACCGAAACCACCCAATATCAGAGATACTACCAAATATTACGATTTCCGCAAAGAGAGAAGGGCACGGGACAATCTTATCCAGACGCTCAAGAATCGGCAAAGTAGTAAAAATAGTCAGCGCCCCACTGGGATACGGGGACAGGATTATAACTAGACAAGCACACCGGATCTCCCGCTTGGTATTTATTGGTATCAAATAAAATCTTGTACTTACTTGTGATGCCCCCGTCCTGAGAACACATTAGTGGATTTTTACCTTCAAATTTTGCAGTGATGCTATACATCTTCCCATCAGTGGTTACATCGTATCGATACACATATCCCGTTGTACTAAATTCGGCTATACCGTTCACCGGATCAACGGGGAGCTCGGAAATATATTTCTTTGCAGAATTGAGGTTGTTCTGAAGGCAACCCCACGATTTTCCACTACCGCTGCAAGTCGTGACGAGACTATTTACGGCAACTGAAGGATCGCCCGGGGCGTACGTCCCATTGGCTAATGGTGTCGGATACTTGCCATTATCGTAGTAGTACAGCGCGAGTGCTTTCTTCATCTCAGCCAACGCTTGCACTCTCTGTCCATCCCGCGCCTTCACCCGCGTAGAGCTCAGTGATGAAAGTATCACAGAGCTTAAGAGACTGATGATCGACATCACCACGAGCAGCTCTGCCAATGTGAACCCACCCTGTCGTTTCATTTGTCTAATTATACCATGTCGCGCCTAACGGCAGGCAAGACCAAAAACCCATTCTGAAAATTTGCGGAGAGGGGGAGATTCGAACTCCCGATCCAGTTACCCGGATGCCGGTTTTCGAAACCGGTGCCTTCGACCACTCAGCCACCTCTCCGTGCTTAGAGACAATAGCATTTTTTGCGGATTATTCAAAAAATGCTATAGTCAGACCCACGGCCCCATCGTCTAACGGTTAGGACAGCGCTCTTTCAAGGCGTAAATCCGGGTTCGATTCCCGGTGGGGTCACTCGCAGAAAAAAGAGCGCACTGTTTTGGTGCGCCTTTTTTCTTGAGTGACCCTAAGCGAGCAAACTGCTTTGCTCGTGTCCGGGAATCGAAAAGCTTCTCCTATATTTTTGAGCGCCTTGCGTGAAAAAATAGGAAAGCTATACTGCTCCCGTAGGGAGAGATAGCCCGGTGGGGTCACACGAGCGTAAAGTACGCAAACTGCTTTGCGTACGAGTGAGTGTGAAGCCGCAGCCATAATTGAGCCAACCCATAGGAGGCTCAATGGGCGGGGCGGGGTCGCGAGCACTTATGTATAATTTGAACGTAGTGAAAATTCTACTTAGTGACTTGTGACCACACAATAAAGGTTCCTCGGGGCAAGCCCCGAGGTATTATCGGAACTCGCTCCACTCGTCCCATCGCGCGGCAAGCCACGCGGTATTAACCTATATTAGCTCCTCGGCTCGGAAGCGGAAAAGTACCCTTTCCCGCTTCACTCGCTCTACGTCGCTAATAAAGTCCCTGTTGCTAAAATGTCATGCGAATCCTAAGCATCGAAACCAGCTGCGATGAAACAGCGATCAGCATCGTTGATGCTTCGGGTGGCTTGCTACACCCCAAGTTCATCGCACGCGCGAACATCACGCTCTCGCAGGCAAACCTCCATGCGCAGTATGGCGGGGTCTTCCCCTCGCTTGCCAAGCGCGAGCACGCCAAGAGTCTCGTCCCTATCTTGACCCAAGCGCTCACTGAAACAAAACTCCTCAAAAAAAGAACTCGCCCCGAGATCACCCTCGCCCTTCAAAAGAAACTCGTAGAACTGTTTAAACACGAGCCGGAGCTTGCAGCGCAATTTTTTGAATTCATCCCCCTGATCAAAAAGCCCGCGATCGATGTGATCGCCGTCACCTATGGCCCAGGGCTTGAGCCGGCACTCTGGGTCGGAGTCAACTTCGCTCGCGCACTGGCGATCGTTTGGGACATTCCTCTCGTCCCCGTCAACCACATGGAGGGGCATATTTTCGGCTCCCTTGCCGACCGCACGAAAGCGGGCCATTACGGCATCGCGCCGGTGACATTTCCCGCATTAGCACTCCTCGTCTCCGGCGGGCACACGGAGCTCGTCCTGGTCAAGAAACTCCGCTCGTACCGCCTCTTGGGAAAAACGCGTGACGACGCAGTGGGTGAGGCATTTGATAAGGTAGCGCGCATGCTAGGCCTTCCCTATCCCGGCGGCCCGGCGATATCAAAACTCGCCGCAGAGGCAGCAGCACAGGGTGTCACGAGCTTCCCCTTGCCGCGCCCGATGATCAAGTCAGACGACTTGGACTTCTCCTTCGCGGGGCTCAAGACCGCCGTGCTCTACGCTATAAAGAAACTCGGTCATGAATTGACGCAAACAGAGAAGCTTGCTCTGGCGCGTGGCTTTCAAGATGCCGTGGTTGATGTCATCGCTTCAAAGGTTGCTCACGCCGCACAGGCGAATAAGGTGCGCACCATCGTCGCGGGCGGTGGTGTTGCCGGCAATACACAGATCCGCGAAGCGCTCACGCGCTTCGCGGCAGACCACGCCATCACCCTGCGCACCCCCTTGCCCGAGCTCTCCACGGATAATGCCCTCATGATCGCCCTGGCATCATACTCCCTCGCCGCAAGCAAAAAATTTAAAAACCCAAAGACCCTCAAGGCCGCCGGCAACCTTACCTTGGGGCGTTAAATATTGCTAAGTGATACTTTCTGTGTTACCGTCTTAGATGGAACTGACGGGGCCTGCCCATCAGTCGTTTTAAAATAGGAGACGCCTATGAACGCCGTAGTACAGCCGTTGAAGGTCCGTCCTTCGACAATCGCAATGGTCATGGCATACGAGCACCCTGGACTTGTTGAACGTCTGCAAGAGAAAATGCTACTGTCCGAAGACGAGGCTAAGACCCTCTTCCAAGACACGAAGCGCTTTTTATTTCTATGCAGTATTTCAAAGAAGCCCCTGGCGCCATCGGCCCAAATCGACGAATGCTGGCACAACTTCATCCTCTTCACCAAGGACTACGACCGCTTCTGCAATGAACACTTCAACACGTTCATTCATCATCGGCCGAAAACCCTTGCAGAACGTGCTTCCTCTGATGGCACGATAGTGAAAGAAACGGTTGCCATCGCTCGCGATGTTTTTGGCGACAATGTCCTCACTCAAAACTGGTCATATCGTCGCAATGGAACGGGCGAGTCGCCAATATGTGATGACAATATCGACAACTGCCAAGGGTCAACCAACTGTCAAAGCAGTACCTCTGATCCTCCGGATAAATAAACCTATCACGGATAATTCCCTCCCCGTGCACCACCTTGGTGCACGGGGAGTTTTTTAATTCTTGCAATAGTTGTTTTTTAGGTCGTCTACAATCTTTTGATATCCCATATCAAGAACTATTTTCCACGACAGGCGGTAGGCATTTGTTTCGGGAGACGTATCGTATCGGGCGATATTCCGGCGAAACCGTTCCTCGTCTTTTAGTACATCCAGATATATATACGAGTGCACCGCATGTATAAAAATATGATTGCGAACTAAGACCGGCTGGTCTGGGAACATTGTATTAAAAATTGGCCCGAAATTTACTTTTTGGGCATTATCAGAGAATAAACGATGGATGATCTCATGGGTAAGCGTATCCACAAATGCATCCTCTGTATATTTTGCGGGAATTACCATAGGATCGCTGAAGGCACGTTCATGCGCAGTGACAATAAAAACATCTATGGTGTTTTGATAGAAATTTAAAGTAAGGAATTCTTGAAGACCATCTAGTATGATCGTTTCAAATTTTTTCCATTCGTCAGAATAAGCCGCGATCTTCTTATTCACATCTTCAAACGAAAAGAATGTGGATTCATTCTTTTCGTTCTTCATATACGATATAAAAATTGGGTCAAGAAATTTTCCATACCCAATGCGTATCTCCGGTTTTGTTGGTCCTGAATATTGCATGTAAACTTAGATTAAACTACGAATGAAACGAGATGGCCCACTAGACCGTCGCTAACTACCCCACGAGCGGGAATGAGACCGTCACGTCCGTTCCCTTGCCCTTGATGGATTCCACCCCCATGAAGCCGCCCATCCTCTCCACAAAGGCACGCGCGATCCAGAGACCCAAGCCCGTGCCACGGATGTCCTTCGTCTCCTGGGAGCGCACGCGGTAAAATTTCAAAAACATTTTTTCGTGATCCTCGGCAGAGATGCCGATGCCGGTGTCGCTCACGCGGATGACGCCCTTGTCATTCACACGCGACACCGTGATTGTGACCGATCCTGACGGCGTGTATTTAATGGAGTTGCCCACCATATTGACGAGCACCTGCCGCACGCGCGCCGGGTCAACGACCACCTTCACATTCTCCTCGGTTTTAAATGAAAGCGCCAGGCCTTTGTCCTTCGCGGGAAATTCAAACATATCCGCCACCTCGCGCGTCACCGCACCAAGGTCGGTCTCCGTGCGGGCAAAGTCCATCTTGCCGCTCTCAATGCGCATCACATCGAGCATGTCGTTGACGAGCGACTGGAGCTGCTCCGCCGAGTGGGTGATCAACCCCACGGTCTTCTTGTCCGGCTCGGCCAATTGCCCCGACTCGGTCAAGATACTCGCATACCCGCTGATCACCGTGAGCGGCGTACGGAGCTCGTGCACCGTCATGGACATGAAGTCGTCTTTCATCTTGTCTGCTTCGGCGAGTTTGCCATAGAGGACAGTGTAGTCCGCGATGCGCGCCTGACGAAGCAAGAGGATCACCATAAGGATGGTGAGGAAGAGGGCTACTCCGTACGCGGAGCGAATACCACCCGCGGCCAGCGCATCAAGCTGCCCCATAGAAATATCCGACCACAGGAACGCCACAACGTTGCCCTCTGCATCAGAGATGGACTGCACGCCGCGCGAGAGCCGCTCGCCGGTGGCCGGGTCACGTACATTGGAAATGAAGGTTACGCCGGGGTTGGTCGTGGCAACGCGATACTCAAACCCACCTGAGGTCGGCGATACGCCGATCGCTTCCGTGGTGCCCACTTCCTCGGGGTTGTTTGAGGCAATGATGCGCACGCTGTCCCCTTCCTTAACCCCAACTTTGAGCGTAGCGATCTTGCTGACCTCATTGATCTCATTGCCATGAGCCGCGACACGCGTGACATACGCCTGGAGCGATGTCGGGTCATTGAGCGTATCAGTTACAATGTCCACCGTTGAGTCATGGAGTGTGCTGATACGTGCAGACTCGGCGCGCTGCTCGTTCTTTTGCGCCGCAAGAAAGAATTGCTCACCACTAAAAAAGAATGCCGCCGGTACAAGCACGACAAGGAACGCGGTGTAGAGCACCTGCGGGTTATTCTTGGCGAAGGATACTCCGCGCTCAATCGCTTTGACGGCGTCAATACGCATGATGCTTACGCCTGTGGCGATGTTGGGCCACCTGCGCTCCCTGCAGCGCCCGTTGAAGACGAATTCTGGTCACCTGAGGTATCGGCCATGCCAACGCGAGGATTGCGATTGCCGAAGTAGAGGAAGAGCCCTGCGATGATGATGCCGATAAGAATTGCGAGAATGGTGAGCGTGAAGCCATTGACGAGCGACGGCTCAGCCGCGGGCGTGGTCCCCGTGAGCGTCCCCTCAACAGTCAACGCTGCTGCCTGCTTGGTGAATGACACCGGCTGGCTTTTTGCCACAATGGTACCCTGGGCGTTGGTGACGGCGGCATAGACCTGGTGGCTGCCGTCAGGGAGCTCCTTGGTGAGCGTGTACTGCCAGTTGCCGTCGGCATCAGCCTGCACCACCACAACGATCGGTGTGGAGAAGATGTAGATCGTGACGAATGCGTTGGGGGTGGTAGTCTTTCCCTGGATGGTGAGGGTCGTAACAGCAGGAGTGGTGGTGGCTGCGGGGACGACAACTGTGGCGGCAACACCGCTCACGACGATGGTGTCCGTGCGCTCCGTACCGGTCGTGCGTGGGTCTTCAAATGTTTTGGGCACATCCTGCGGGGCAATCGCTCCCGGTGTCGTGGCAATGATGAGCGTGCTCGGCGCGCCGCCTATCGCCGGTCCTACATTCACCGTCACTTCGGTAGATGCCGCAACGGGTGTGGGTGTTGGTGTTGTGGTGGTTGTGGATGTAGGAGTAGACGTTGTTTTTGTGCTCGTTGATATATTTATTCCCCCCTGAGTAGTCTGTGCTACTGTGCCATTGGTATTGATACCACCGGTCGTCGTGAGTGCAAAAGAAACTGAAAAACTAATGAGAACTGCAAGGATTCCAAAAAATGAGAGGATTTTTTTCATAGGCATTATTAATATTTCTTAAAGTATACCATGGAGCCCTGGGCAGTAATCCACAGGTCAATTTTAGCTTGAAATATAGGGATATTTGACAAAATGCTATTTTTAGCATATACTGTTGCTCATAAGTTTTTGAGTTCCTTGACGTTTCCTTCCAACCAATAACCATTCGGCAAGCGCCGAGAGGAGGAGTAATGAACAAAATGTTTGCAGCCTTGGTGCTCGTCGCAACGACCGTTGTCCCGAGTGTCTCGAACGCCGCAATCGCGGACAGCTACGATGGCGCCGTCACGGGGTACTACATGCCCTGCGATAACGGTCGTCTCTGTGGCTTCTTCGGCGGAGAATTGGGGAATGTGCCGGTTCTGTACATGTCTACTGATCCGACGATTTATACACCCATTCCCCCGGGCACCGCCGTCAACGTTTACACCTACCAGGACATCCAGAACGGCGTACTGGGATTTGACCCCGTCGTCTGGAGCCAGGTCGGCTACACGATCGATTCGTGGGTGAACTCGTCGTTGTTCAACGTTAACGGTATGACACCTCCGACGACCTGTGTAAGTCCGAGTGGCGATCTGTTTTGTGCGTACAGTGCACTTCAGGCAAACGCCATCGTGTGGGACATCACTGGCCCCGGGTCTGTGGATCTCATGGCTGATCCTATCGGTCCCGACCAGGGAGTTGAGCTTCAGAATTTCTTGACTGACGCAACCTCGGGCGCACACAATGCCTTTGATTGGTCGGGTGTGATGCAGGTGGTAAGCGTCCCCGGTGGTGACACATTCGTGTACATCACTGGAGGCGTAAGTATGCCTTCTGTTCCCCTTCCGCCAGCAGCATGGCTTTTTGCCAGCGGTCTCATCGGTCTGGTGGGCGTCTCACGAAGGAAAGCCCCCTCACCGCGATAACAGCATTCGTATAACATTTAGACAAAGGGCAGGAGACAGTCTCCCGCCCTTTTATTTTGCCCATTTTTCTTTATACTATTACCATGCACCGAACACTCCGCAGGCCGAACGGCTTTACGTTAATTGAACTTCTGGTCGTTATCTCCATCATCAGTCTTCTTTCTTCGGTCGTTCTTGCTTCATTGTCACAGGCACGAGCCAAGGCTCGTGATGTGGTGCGTATCCGAGATCTTGGAGAAATCCAGAAAGCACTTGAGCTTTCTTTTGATAAGTATGGTTATTACCCGATTAAAAATGGAACTTCTGTTCAGGCTGCACTAAGTACCACAGGCAACACAAACTGGACTACCCTAGGAAACGGACTGAAGACGGACGGCTTTATGGCAAAACTTTCAGTTGATCCAACAAACAATGGTGGTATCATGACCTCGTCAACGGGATACGCATACCGCTATCAAGTATCTGCTGACGGGAAATCCTATGACCTTATTGCACGATTTGAGACCGAAAATTCACTGCGATGCGAGATACTTCATCAAAATGCATATGTTACGGCGGGACCCAGCGGTACCCCATACACAACCGCGGGGTCAGTCCTCTGTCCAAACAGCAACGATTCAGTTGATCAATACAACCACCTCTACCTCATCGGCAACAAAAATTAACCCACCCCCTCAACCTAAATTAGCAAAGAAAACACCCCGGGTGCGCGACGCGCACCCGGGGTGAGGGTTATTGCTGTTTAAGTTTTAAGCCAAACGTTATTGCGTTATTGCGGTGTGGCTAATCCTTGGATGTCAAAGATGTAGCCGTTTACCGCATCGCCATTTACGACTACGTCAGCCACCGGAATGGGCGTGTCGTTCCCGAAGCCTCCAACCGAAACAGCAAGCGGTATGGTGAAACTTCGCACTAACGTACCTGCCACGATCTGCACATATGCGGTTTCGATGCCCGTGCCATAATAGTAATTGACTCCGAAGTGGTACGTGCCGGTCTCGAGCGCCGCACACGAAACATAGTAGTGCTCAGGTCCTTCGCCTGACGTATCGTCAAGGTCAAGATACCCAGACACCCCTTGCCTGTTAGAATAGAACACATGCGTGCCGTTCGGCTCGAAAGCGTGTAGATCCACGTCGGGCTGTGATCCCCACGTGAGTGTTGCGGTGATGATGCCGTCTTGTACTGTCTGCGGGGGCTGCTCAAGGCCATTCATCGTTGCAACAATGTCCGGCACGACCTTCGTCGCTGAACGGCTACCTTCAGCCATATATTCAACAATAAAGTTATGCCCGCGCCAATCGCTTGTTGTCGCACCTGAAAGAATGTTGGTGAGATTAGAAGCAAGGGGTGGAAGCACTCCAGTTGGAGTGGCGAGGGCTATCGCCGCAATCACCCCGTCTTCCACAAGCGTGGTGTATGGCCCGTCGCCCCCGACAAAACTTGCCGGATTTGCGACCGACACGATACCGAAACTTCGGTTCTGGATCGGATCTGATCCATTGTAGAGGATCTGCTAAGCCGCATTCGCGAAAAAGTTTCCTTGGGAATGACTGACTGCAATGACTTTTTTCCCGCTCAGAATACTCGTGCGGTAGAGCGCGATATGATTTGCAAGGTCTTCATCACCCACCATGGTAGAGAAGTCAAACCGAGTCGCCATCTTAAGCAACTCTTCCCGCACCGCATCAGGTACTTCATCTCCCCCGCCAAGCCAACGCCAGAACGAAACCACTACGTTGTCTTGTCCAAGTCGTTGTTTGAGCGACTCATACAGATCAGCCATCAAATCATAGGACTCGTTATATGCGAGATCGAATTCAAGCTTGCTGAATTCATCGGGGGTGAGAGTTGAGCGAAGATTCCTTTCAATAACCTCCTTCGATGAATCGGCATCATCCTTTGTGTTCATGATGCCGTTCCCGAACACTACCACCGTACCCGTTTCGCTGCGACAGAACGTACCTTCGGCGCTTGCCTGCGGCACAAACCATACAAGAAACATCCACATCACACCGATTATGCGTTTCATTTGCTATCTCCTCTTTCCGTTGGTTGTATTAGTTGGGAAGCGTTGCAGGGCTAATGTCGCAGGTTGTAGCGATCTGCGAATTCGGTGTTCCTTTGAATACCTCCCCACCCAATTGATCATTGTAAGCGAAGTACGCTTTGTTGCGCTCGTCGGTGTTGAGAATGATAGAACGTAAATCTTTCTTCATTTCATACGAAGCATGCGCTGCTGAAACATCATCGCCAAGCGTATACGTGAGACACTCGGACGCACGCCCTGCCTCCTCCGCGTGCTGAATCGACAACTGCTTGTCACCAGAATCAGCAAGTGCTTTCTCCACCACTTTCGCATACTGGAAAAGTGCGGCGCGTTTTTTTGCAGAGTCTTGATACGTCGCTTCGATGTACTGCCTGGCCGGCTGGTAAACATTTTCTCCATTCGGATCGGAGGGCACAATTACCACCGGTGGTGTTGAGCTGCCGCTCGAGGAACCGCCGCCACAACTCGTGAGTGCACACGCACCTCCAAGCACAAGAATACCCGCCCCAAGGGCGAGTCCCAATTTCTTCCAATTTGATTTCATTGTCACGATGTTCTCCTTCTCTGTTGGTTGGTTGATTTCAGTCATGTTTGGCTATAAAAGAGCGAGCCGAATGCACAATAGCACAAAAATTTTGATCTGTATACCCTACCCCCGCGCCTCGCGGACGGCTTTCATGATCGCGTCTTTGTCCAAGCCGTAGTGCTTGATGAGTTCATCGGGAGTACCTGATTGGCCGAAGAGGTTGCGTACGCCGACAAATTTAATTTTGGTCGGGTGCTCCTCGGCGAGTACTTCTGCCACGGCACTCCCCATGCCGCCCATGACCTGATGCTCCTCCACGGTGACAATGCTCTTGGTCTCAGCCGCGAGCTTGATCACGGCCGCGCGGTCGATGGGCTTGATGGTGGCGAGGTTCATCACGCGTGCCTTGATGCCCTCGGCCTCAAGCTCCTGTGCCGCCATGATGGCGTTGTAGACAAGTGCACCTGTGGCGATGATGCCCACATCGGCGTCTCCCTCGGGGCGAAATACGATCTGTGCTTTGCCGATCTCAAACGGCGTTGCCTCGGTGGTGATGATCGGCGTCTTTTCTCGGGCGAGACGGATATAGACGGGAGTGCCGACACGGGCTGCGGCGATGGTGGCTTTCTTCGCCTCGATTGCATCGCACGGCACGATGACCGTCATATTGGGGACCACCCGCGTGAGAGCGATGTCCTCAATGGCCTGATGCGTGCCGCCGTCGGGGCCAACGGAAACGCCCGCATGCGAGCCGGCAATAATGACCGGGCGGTTGTTGTAGCAAATGGTCGTGCGGATCTGCTCCCAGTTGCGCCCGGGGCTAAACATCGCGTATGAGGTGATAAACGGGATCTTGCCCATTGCCGCCATACCGGAAGCGACCGACGCAAGGTTCTGCTCGGCAACGCCCATCTCCACAAATCGCTCGGGGAACTTCTTTGCCAAAAGGTGCATCTGCGTTGACTCAATAAGATCGGCGCACAACCCCACCACGCGCGGGTCCGCCTCTGCGGCGGCAAGGAGCCCTTCGCCGAATCCCTTGCGGATCGGCGCCTGCTCAATATCAGTATCAAAAAGTTTTGGGTTGAGGGGGATGTTCATATTATTATGTATGACCGCCATTTTTTATTCGTGCTCACTCTTTATCTTCCCGCCCAAGGTACGGAGCTCCTTGAGCGCCTGCGCG
>Ga0154965_102_pt2 | contig 17152 bp, 23 predicted proteins | sample RifCSPhighO2_01_FD_105933 | JGI IMG/M metagenome (GOLD analysis project Ga0154965, IMG submission 105933) | Candidatus Yonathbacteria bacterium RIFCSPHIGHO2_01_FULL_51_10
CGAGATCGCTACCGAGATGGGGATCGACGTGGAGCGTGTGTACATGATCGAGAAGATCGACCAGAGCACGGTGTCGCTTGAGAAGCCGATCGGGGACGACGACGAAAACTCAACACTCGGTGAGTTCATCGCCGATGAAAAGATCCTCTCGCCTGATCAGGAGTCCTCGCACCGCATTCTCTCGGACCAGATCCGCGAAATATTGGAAGATCTTTCTCCCAAGGAGCGCGAGATCTTGGAACTTCGCCATGGACTCAAAGACGGCGTGATGCATACTCTTGAAGAAGTAGGGGCGAGCTTCGGCGTGACCCGCGAGCGTATCCGCCAGATCGAGGCCAAGGCACTCGAAAAGATCCGCACGCATGCCAAGGCGGGAAGACTTAGAAACTACTAAGGACTTTCGCATTTGGCGAATTTCTTCGTTGTCTTCGTCGCGCAAACTCTCGCCGTAGCCTATAGTACGTCTCCAGTTTGCGCTCCTTGACGCCTCGAACTTCATCCAAATCCGCAAGTCCTTCATAGGTTGGTTGAAAAAATAAAAAGCCCGACTGATTAGGTCGTGACAAAATAAAATCCCCCGAACGAGTCGGGGGGGGGGGCTACAATTCGCTGACAATTATGTATGTGGTGGCGCCGCATATTCCAAGTGCCACACCTAGTGACATAAGGGGATTTGTTATTACCAATGACAGTATGCCAGCAACGATTCCTGTAATAATCGATAGTGGCGGCATAAGAAATATACTTATGCAAACCGCAAACACTGCTGTTTTTTTCATCGCAATCCTCCAGTGTAAGGAAACTGAATTTCGGTATAATTATACACCCAAAAATAAATCTTGTCAATATTTTGCAAACGTGCTAATCTAAAAGTCTTGACTGAAACATCAAAAAACATTGTAAATAAAGGTTTACCTCGCTCGGGCGCAGGCCTGTCTGCCGTCGGGGCAGGACTCACCGAGGAGCTCGTGCGCCACATTTCGGCGGTCAAGAACGAACCTGCATGGATGCTTGAAAAGCGCCTTGCGGCCTTTGAGCTGTATCAGAAAACGCCGATGCCGCGCTTTGGTCCCTCGCTTGCCGGTCTTGATCTTGAGAACATGATCTATTTCGTCGACCCGGATGCTCCCGAGACAGACAAGTGGGCGGAAGTGCCCAAGGACATTGCCGACACATTCGAGAAGCTCGGCATCCCCAAGGCCGAGCGTGAATACCTGGGCGGCGTTGGTGCGCAGTATGACTCGGGCGTGGTGTATCACCGGCTCAAGCAGTCGCTCGCGGACAAGGGCGTCATTTTTGAGAACATGGACGTCGCGCTAGAGAAGTATCCCGACCTCGTACAGAAATATTTTATGACCGACTGCGTGCCCGCCAAGGAGCACAAGTTCACGATGCTCCACGGTGCGGCGTGGAGTGGTGGCACGTTTATCTATGTCCCCAAGGGAGTGAAAGTTGACCTGCCGCTTCAAGCGTATTTCCGTATGAACCGCGAGCGGTCCGGTCAGTTCGAGCACACGCTTATCATCGCCGACGAGGGATCGGAGATAGAGTACATCGAAGGGTGCTCTGCGCCGAAATATAATTTCTCATCGCTTCATGCCGGATGCGTGGAGCTCTTTGTGCATGAAGGGGCAAAAATGAAGTATGTGAGCATTGAGAACTGGTCGCTTAATACCTACAATTTAAATACCAAGCGTGCGATGGTGGACCGTGACGGCGAGATCAAATGGGTGAACGGCAACATGGGCTCGGGTGTCACGATGCTCTATCCATCATCGGTGCTCCGCGGTGAAGGCGCGCGCGCGGCAAACATCGGCCTCGTGATCGCAGGCAAGGGACAGATCCAGGACACGGGCGGCAAGACGCACCACCTCGCACCCAACACGACCTCGACCATTTATTCAAAATCAATCTCCAAAGACGGTGGCGTGGCGAATTATCGTGGACTCATTAAAGTGGCGCCCGAGGCGGTCAATACGCGCTCCTCGCTCGTCTGCGACTCACTTCTTCTTGATGGTGCTTCACAGGCCAACACATTCCCCGCGGTGGAGAATGCGAACGATCAGGTGGAGATCAGTCACGAAGCGCGCATCGGCCGCATCGGCGAAGACGAAATTTTTTATCTCAAATCTCGTGGCCTCTCCGAAGGCGATGCGATTCGCTTGGCAGTCAATGGCTTTGCAAGCCCGATCGTCAAAGAACTCCCGCTTGAGTATGCGCTGGAGTTGAACAAGCTTATAAACCTTGAAATGGGGGAGTAGGGGGCGACCCGCAGATTGAGCGACCTGCTTTGTCGCCGCCTGCGCTCCTCCCTCATCGTACCATTCGGTACGCCTCGGTTCGGTGCTCGGCGGCTTCGCGCAGCTCATCTTGATTTGCAACCCGCTGGGGGAGAATTTGACAACATGGTCTGGGGGGGGGTACCATATAGGGAGGTTTCTAACTAACCATTAACCACACGGAGAACCTTATGGAAAAACCCCCACATCGAGAAGAGTACGAGAACCTGCTTGTAAAGCAGGAACAAGAGCGTGCGGATCTGCGCGACGAAGCGCACGGCGAGGCACTTGCGATGAATCAGACGATTGGCGGGCACGAGCAGGAGACCAACGAACTCAAGGTGACTCCTGGGCCGCAGATCGAGAAGTCCGCGAGCCAAGAGAAGTTGAAGTACAAAATAATCAATCTTCCCAACGAAATGGTTGGCAAGCGGGTAGGGGAAGTGTATGAGTATCTTAAGAAAACCTACGGCGAAGAAAAACTTGCCAAGATTCCGGAACGTCTCGACATTCTACCCGTCAGTACTAGGTATGGTGGTGAGTTAAATTATTTTTTTGGCTCGTTTGCCGATAAAAATTATGCCATGACTGCTCGCTGGGTCAATGGCAGGTGGGATGATCAAGTAAGTTGGCCCACGACTGTTTTCAAGGAATACAACATCGTTCTCCTTGAGGATTGATCTTTGTATTTTGAAAACCCCGCGCTTGCGAAAGCGCGGGGTTTTTCTTTGGTTGCTAAAATGCTCATATTACGATATACTGAAAAACTAATGTCAATGTTGGATACGAAGGCAATAAAAAAGGATTTTCCTATATTTGAGCACGAGAAAGACCTCGTGTATCTTGATAGTGCCGCGACGTCGCAGACGCCACAGGTGGTGCTTGATGCGATGAATGGGTATTACACGAGCTTCCGCTCCAACATTCACCGCGGGCTCTACAAGATGGGAGAAGAAGCGAGTGAGGCGTATGAAAGTGCGCGAGCATCTGTCGCGCGCTTTATCGGCGCCGCGCCCGAGGAGATCGTTTTGACTAGTGGTGCCACGGCATCATCCAATATGCTCGTGCGGATGCTTGAAGAGTCAGGCTCAATTTTTCCAAGGACTCCCCTTGGATTCCAAGGGGAGTCCTTGGAAGATGAGATCGTCGCCACGGTGATGGAGCATCACGCGAGTCTGATTCCGCTCCAAGAACTTGCGAAGCGCGAAGGTCTTGCTATCAAGCTGGTTCCCGTAGGCCTAGCTTATGGGATTGATTACGATGCCGCAGAAAAACTCATTACACCAAAAACAAAGATCGTCGCGTGTGTCCTTGCAAGTAATGTCTTGGGCACGATAAACGATGTGCGCCGTCTCGCCGACCTCGCGCACAAAGTTGGCGCGCTAATGATCGTGGACGCGACAGAAGCTGTGGGGCATATTCCGGTGGATGTCAAAAAACTCGGCGCTGACTTTCTCTATTTTTCCGGACACAAAATGCTCGGGCCGACGGGTATTGGCGTGCTTTATGGGCGCAAAGACCTTTTGGAGGCCCTGCCTCCAAGTGTCTTTGGTGGGGGTATCGTAGAGAAGGTCACCGGCGAGAGTGCCACATGGACATCATCACCCAAGCGTTTTGAGGCAGGAACGCCAAATATCGCAGGTGCGATCGGTCTCGGCGCGGCGGTGGAGTATCTTGGAAAAGTGGGCGTAGAAAATATCCACGCGCATGTACGAGAGCTTACCTCATACGCATTTGAGAAGCTCGCGCAGATTCCGGGCATACATGTTTTTGCCGCACCCGTTGAACAAAATGTCGGCATCATTTCATTCACTATAGACGGCCTGCCCGCAGCTGCTACAGCGTTGCAGGCGGGCGTGCACCCTCACGATCTCGCGCAAATTGCCGGCGACAGCAATGTTGCTATCCGCGCCGGACACCACTGCGCCGCACCACTTATGCAGACACTCGGCGTCCCTGCTACTGCCCGCGCAAGTTTTTATTTGTATAATGAAAAGGCGGATATTGACGCGCTCATTGAAGCGATCAAAAAAGCACAAATGATGTTTGCAAAATAAAATGGACGAAGAGATTTACAAAGAAAATATTTTGGATCACAATCGCAACCCGCATAATCGGGAGGTGCTGGATGAGTATGATCTGCGTGGTGGGGGAACGAATCCGACGTGCGGGGATGAGCTTGAGCTTTTTGTGAAGCTTGGAGAAGATGGGAAGGTAACGCACGCGACGTTTTTGGGAAGTGGATGCGCGATAAGCCAGGCGGGCGCTTCAATGCTCACCGACAAGTTGAAGGGCCTGCCCGGCCAGGGAATGACTCTTGCAGGGCTGAAACTCTTGGCTCCGGGGGACATCTATAGTATGTTGGGGATTCACATCAGTCCCGGGCGGGTGAATTGCGCGCTCCTTGCGTATCGGGCGCTTAACGATGGATTAAAAAATGCCAAAGCTTGAAATAAAAAACATTTCTATAGAAACAGCCAGCAAGCGCGTCGTGGAAGACGTGTCGTTTGCGCTTGCCTCTGGCGAGGTGCATATCTTGATGGGGCCGAATGGTTCCGGTAAATCGAGCTTAGTTGGGGGGGTCTTCGGACATCCGAAATACAAGATCGTCGAAGGGTCACTTCTTTTGGACGGCGAGGATATCACCGCACTCCCTACGGAGAAAAAAGCGAAGCGGGGACTCTTTCTTTCGTTACAATATTTACCGTCGGTCGCGGGGGTGACGCTTGGTGCGTTTCTCCACCGTGCACACAAGGAATTGACGGGCGAGGTGGTTCCGGTACTTGAGTTTTATAAGCGTGCCGAGGGGATGGCGCAGGCGATCGGTATTGATCCGGCATTTTTAAAGCGTGACCTTAACTCGGGACTTTCCGGTGGCGAGAAGAAGCAATCAGAGATCTTGCAGCTTGCGGTGCTTGCGCCGAAGTTTGCGGTGCTTGATGAGATCGACTCCGGAGTGGATGTGGATTCGTTGGTGAAAGTATTTGCTGCCATCGAGCTTCTTCGCAAGCAAGGGACAGGGTTTCTTCTCATTACTCACTACCCGAATATTTTGGAGCGTATCACACCGGATGCGGTGCACATTATGAATCAGGGGAAAGTTGTCGCCTCGGGCGACGCAGAGCTCGCGCGCGAAGTAAGTGCGTCAGGGTTTAAAAATTACATCAAAGAATAAATTATCGGTATCATATGGTTATGAATGAACAAAAAAACGAGTTTTTAATCAAAGAGTATGAGGAAATACTCACAGGAGTTTTTGATGGTAAGGAGCTAAAGAAAGAGGGGATAAACAATATAGTTCATGATTCAAAAGGGGTAGATACCGAGGTGCTTATAGAATTACCTAGCAAGGGGTATCTGTATGTTGGGGAAGAAGATGTTCCTATCGCAAAGAAGAAAATAAAAAAATATGAAAGGAGGAGGGCAATAAAGAAAGCAATAAAAATTCTTTTTCTAGGTTTTCTGGCGGCTTCAGTGGCAGTCGCGGCTCTACGACTAAGTGTGTTAGGACAACTGTCTGACAGAACTTTTGTGGGTATTTTAAGTAAGTTAAATTTAAATTTTAATGAAGCTTTTGTTTTGTTGGGGATTGGGATGTTTTATCTGCTTATTGAATTTGGGGTGAAACACCTTAGAAAGCATTTTAAATTTCTCTACAGAGTAGACAGCGCAGGAATTAGAATTACTTTTATAACTATTGTCATTGGTACAGGAATATTTTTGGGATTAGTAAATATTGAGGAGGTAAATAATATATTAAAATAAATCATGAAAACGATCACTGAACAACAAGTTATTGAGAAACTTAAAGAGGTCAAAGACCCGGAATTGGGGGTTGACGTGTGGACGCTTGGGCTTATTTACAAGATTGTGATAACTGATGATGCGACAGAGGTCTTGATGACGCTCACGTCACCATTCTGTCCCTTTGCCAATGATCTCATTGCTGATGTTGAGAAAAAAGTTGGTGCGCTTGACCACGGTGATACGCTGGTGGACATCACCTTTGATCCGCCGTGGGAGCCGACGGACGAGCTCCGTGCGAGTTTGGGGGTTTAGGTTTCTCACACAAAAAACAGGGCGGCACGAAGTGCCGCCCTGTTTTTTAATTTTTCCGTATCCTAAGGCCTACTTAAGGGCCTGGTCAATGACCGCCCTGACCGCTTCATAGGGGTCTGCCCCGTTGATGGGGTATTGAGTGCCGTCCCGACCGATAACAACGCTATAGGGAGTCCCTCGGACACCTGCGGCAATACCGCTCTCGTAGTCTGCCTGGATGACCGCGGTGAATTTATTCTGTTCCTGGCACGCAGTGAACGCCGTCTTGTCGAGGCCGATGTCGGTGGCGATGGTCGGGAGAAGAGCGAGGTCGAGTCCGTTGTTGCTCGGTGTTACCTCAAAGAGTCTGTCGAGATATTCCCAGAACTTTTCAGGACCACCAACATCCCCCGCGCACTCAAGCGCGTTGATCTCAGTGCGTGACTTCGGGTGGCTCCGGTCAAGCGGGAAGTGGCGGTATACGAGCGCCACGTTCCCCTGTGTGCCGTAATCCTTCATTATTTGCTGAAGCGTAGTATGGAACTGCTTGCAGTATGGACATTCAGGATCGCTGTATTCGACGATCTTTACGGGCGCATTCGGATTCCCTCGGATATGATCTTTTGCCGTTATGGGAGCAAGGGTGGCCTGGCCATCGCCACTTGGCGGTGCGGTTTTTTTGACGCCGCCATTTGATATGAATATCGCTCCGCCGATAAAGAGTCCGGCAATAACGATAGCGATCGGGATCGCCATGCTGGTGTTTTTCGGCGCTGAGGGCATGCCACCTGTAGATTCCTGGTCCATAATGATAATGAAATTAAATAAACCGGTCAGGGATAGCCTGCCAGAAAGTTATAATGACTCTCATTGTATCATGAGGGTTACGGTGCGCAAATTGTGCTTGTGGTTGCGCACAAGTCCACCACGGGCTATAGTAGCCACTATGTCACCCCCAGTACTCAATATCACCTCCGCCGAGTTTGTTAAGGGTATCATTGGGACTGATCCGATCTTGGGCGACCAACTGCCTCATATCGCCTTTATCGGGCGTTCTAATGTCGGCAAGTCCTCCCTCATCAATTCGCTCACGCGCCGCAAAGGTCTTGCCCAGTCGAGCGCCATGCCCGGCAAGACCCGTCAGATCAATTTCTTTCGTATCAATGACGCGCTCTATTTCACCGACCTGCCCGGGTACGGTTTTGCCCGCATCAAAGAGAAGGGACGCGAGAAACTTCGCAAGCTCATTCTTTGGTATTTTGGATCTGATGAAGCCCGGCCGCGTGCGGTCGTTCTCATTATCGATGCGCTCGTTGGGGTCACGGCATTCGACGAAGAAATGATCACAATGCTTCGCGCGGAGCATTATCATGTGATCCTTGCCGCAAACAAATGTGACCGCATATCACGTGGCAAATGGGAGGAGGTGCGCAAAGCGACGGCACGAGCACTTGGTGTTCCCAGCGTGATCCTCTACTCTGCAAAAACAGGAGAAGGGCGGGACGCGTTACTTGGAGCGATCGCCGAGGCCATTGAGGCAGGGAAGAAATGACGGAGGGGCAGCTCTTGCGTCTCGTGGTATAATGTTCCCATGCGAAATTTGCGAATTCTCCTTGGCATGACCCTCATGGTCTTTGTGGTGGGTGCGGTGCTCCTGCTTAAGAACGGTGCGCCAAGCTTCACGCGGCCCCAGGGTATTTTTGTCGTTGCGACGACCTATCCGGTCGGGTATTTCGCCCAGGTGATCGCAGGGGGTGATGCGACGGTGAGGATTGTCACGCCGCTTGGTGTGGAGCCTCATGACTATGAGCCGCCCGTGGCCGACTTGGCAATGGTAGAGGATTCCGACCTCTTTTTGTATGTCGGCGGAGAATTTGACCCGTGGGCACAACAGGCCGCGCAGGGTTTGGCGGGGCAGAAGCCGCTCGTGCGTAGTATCATAAACGATCGTGGCGAGGGGCTGGTCCCTCAAGACAATCTCATCACGGATACTTACGGGGCACCTGATCCACATGCATGGCTTGATCCACTTCTGTCCAAAGACATGGCGCATGGTATTGCCGATGCACTCGCGGAGATCGATCCCGTACATGCATCTAGTTATCGAGTCAGGGAAATTGCGCTTGTTGCTCAACTCGACGCTCTTCATGCTCGGTACATAGCGGCACTCGCCTCTTGTTCCCTGCACGTTATCGTCGTGTCGCATGATGCATATGAATATCTGGGGAGGCGCTATGAGCTACAAATTCTTCCCATTGCGGGGCTCTCTCCTGACATGGAGCCTTCTCCCGGTGTCATGGCTGACATTGCTCGCACGGCACAGGCACAGGGCGTGCACACGATATTTTTTGAGAGCATGGTGAATCCCAACATTGCAGAGACGCTTGCCCGAGAGATCGGCGCAGAGGCACGACCGCTTGACCCCCTGGAAAATATTTTACTGGCGGAAGTACAAGCCGGAGCAACATACTTCTCAATCGCAGAGCGTAATCTTATCCAACTTACTAACGCACTTTCATGCACGACAACGTCTTAATTTCACTCAATGGTGTCTCGTTCTCGTATGGCGCCGCCTCTATCTTGAAGGACCTCACGTTCTCCGTGAAGCGGGGGGAGTACTTGGGCATCATAGGTCCCAACGGAGGAGGGAAGACCACGCTTCTAAAGATAATGCTCGGGCTTCTTGAGCCAACTGAAGGCACCGTAGAATTGTTTGGCAAAGACATCCATCACTTCGCTGAACAGTATCGCATCGCATATGTTCCTCAGCGAGCGCAAGAAGTAGAGCAAAATTTCCCCGCGACGGTTGAGGAGGTCGTGCGCATCGGACGCATCGCACGTCGCGGGGTGGGGAAGCCGTTTACCAAGAAAGACCACGAGATCATACAAAACGCCATGCGCCTTACGGGCATTGAGCGATACCATGCCACACGAGTCGGGCTTCTCTCCGGAGGAGAACGTCAGCGGGTATCTATTGCCCGTGCCCTTGCAGGAGAGCCCGATGTACTTATTTTAGACGAGCCGACCTCAGGTGTGGATATGGCTTCCGAGCGGTCCTTTTATGACCTGCTTGCGACGCTTAACCGCGAACACAACATCACCATCATTTTTGTCTCCCATGACATTGACGTGGTGTATCACGAGGCGCAGTCGGTGCTCTGTCTCAACCACGACCTGGTGTGTCACGGGCTTTCTTCCGAGGTGCTCAAAGAAGACGTCATCCGCAGACTCTACGGTGACAAAGCGACCATTATTCCCCATAGTCTCTAGATCATGCTTGAAATTTTTCATTATGACTTCATGGTGCGCGCGTTCGAAGCAGGGCTTGCGGTGGCAGTGATCGCGCCGCTCATCGGTATTTTTCTTGTGGTGCGCCGATACTCGCTCATGGCTGACACCCTCGCGCATGTCTCGTTTGCGGGCATTGCTATCGGTATATTCCTCGGGGTCGCAAATCCAGTGTACGCGGCGCTGGTTGCCTCCGTGGTGGCGGCATTGGGGATCGACCGCCTGCGCGGTGGAAAAAAGATCTTCGGCGAGTCGGTCTTGGCGATTTTTTTGTCGGGGAGTTTAGCGATCGCGGTGATCGTCGTGTCCTTGGCGCATGGGTTTAATGTGAACCTTTTAAGCTTCCTGTTTGGGAGCGTTGCGACGGTATCCGGAGGAGACGTCGCCCTTATCCTTGGCATGGGTGTTTTGGTGGTTGCTTCTGTGGCGATGTTTTACAAAGAACTTTTCTTCATAGCGTTTGATGAGGAGCTTGCCGCGGCAAGCGGCCTTAAGGTTCGTGTTTTAAATGCGCTCATGATGGTGCTTGCCGCGGTGACCGTGTCGCTCTCCATTCGTGTCGTGGGGGTGCTCTTGATCGGAGCGCTCATGGTCATTCCGGTCATTTCTGCGATGCAATTCGGGCGCGGATTTCGAGATACGCTTTTGGGTGCGATCATTCTCTCCGTCTCAGCCGTCGTTCTCGGCCTTTTTGGGTCCTACTATTTGGACATTCCCAGCGGGGGAGCGATCGTCGCGACAGCGCTCGTACTTTTCTTGGGAAGTTTAATATCAGGGAAGACATCATAGTGTATGGCTACAACAAAAAAAGAAACTACATCGGCATGGGCTGGGAAGAAAGCGCCAAGCTTTACCCTGAAAGATCAGGACGGCAAAATCCACAAACTCTCGCAGTACCAAGGAGGAATGGTGCTTCTTTATTTTTACCCCAAGGATATGACCTCGGGGTGTACTGTGGAGGCGCAAGGATTTCGTGATGCGTGGAAAGAGCTTAAAAAGCTTGGTGTTACCGTGCTTGGCGTAAGCCCTGACAATATTACCTCTCACAAAAAGTTTTGCGATAAGGAAAAGCTCAATTTCCCTCTCCTTGCTGACGTGCAGAAAAAAGTAGTGGAGAAGTATGGCGTGTGGGTGGAAAAATCAATGTATGGCAAAAAGTACATGGGAGTGCAGCGCGATTCGTTTCTCATTGGCAAAGACGGAAAAATCTTGAAACACTACGAAAAAGTAAAACCTGCGAAGCATCCCGGAGAGGTTATCGCTGATGTGAGAGCACTTGGGCGCTAAGAAGTAAGCGTAACAATTTTCTCGAAATGTTTTTGTGCGACCGGTTGAATAGAAAGCCGGCTACCTCTTTGTGTAACGAGCATATCGGCAAAGGATGGTGATGCCTTGAGCTCAGCGAGCGCGATCATACGTTTAAATTTTTTGACGAAGCGAAAGTCAACGAGAAACCACATTGGTTTTTCTTTTGTCGCGCGTGGGTCGTAATAAGGGCTTGTTTTGTCGAACTGCGTCGGGTCGGGATAGGGGAGACTGGCGACTTTCGCAACACCCACGATGCCTAGCGGCTCCGTACTTGAGTGATAAAAAAGTGCGAGATCGCCAACCTTCATGTCGTCACGCATAAAATTGCGCGCCTGAAAGTTCCGCACACCGCTCCACGGCGTCGTTTTGTCACGCTTGAGATCGTCTATCGAATACGAGCTCGGCTCGCTCTTGATAAGCCAGTATTGCATGGGGAATTGGTGACGCAAATTATACCACACGCCCCATCCTGCAGAGGACTATCCTCGGGGGCCGTACCCACATGGAAACTTTGTAGAGACGACATCCTAAGTTTCAATTTAGTTGAAATTCGAGTACAATAGTAAGAATATTAACATTTAAAAAAGAACATATGAGTCAACGCGTAAAAATGTACGCATGGATATTTGGGTGTTTCGTTGGCTTCGGTCTACCGAATGTGCTTGGTGAAGGAACAATTTCTGACACGCTCTATATTCTGGGTTCGGCCTGCTTCGTTGGAGCTATAGACCAATACAGAAAGATGAAGGCGCAAAAGTAATTTTTAATACACCGTATCAATATGCTCCACGGCATACGCCATGGTGTCACCGACTTTTTTGCCGGGGTTGAAGATGTTTTGGGGGTCGAAGGTGTTCTTGATCTGCGCGAAGATCGCGCACATTTCTTTGCCATACATTTTTTCAAGGAACGGTGTGCGCACGATGCCGTCGTTGTGCTCGCCCGACATTGACCCGCCGAATTCAAATACGAGCGTGAATACTTTTTCAATGAGCTCTTTGTAAATTTCTTTTGACGCCACCGTGGTGAAGTCCATAAGCGGAATGATGTGGAAGTTGCCGTCACCAACGTGGCCTGCGATGGTGTAGATAATCTTGTAGTGGCTCATGATCTCATTTAAGCGTGGCAAGAACTGCGGCAATACATCGGGGCGCACAATAATATCGTCAATGAATGGCGCGGTGCGCTCTTTCTTTATATGCTTGCGAAGGAGATTGAAGCTCTCGTGGCGGACCGCCCAATACTTCTCGGTATCCTTTTGTGATGAGGTAACGCGCGTTTGGACGCCGAGTGCTTCCAGGTCTTTTTTTGCAGCGAGTGCTCGTGCGTCGGTCTCGGCTTGGTCAGTGCCGGTGAATTCAGGCATCAAAATGAGCTTTGGAACACCACCGGTGAGCACCATAAAAAATTCAGGGAGGAAGCGGATCCCAAGCGTGATGAGACCCGAGCGCATGGACTTCACCATATCAGGGAAGTATCGAACGGCAATTCGGAAGGTATGGTCATCGTATGATTCAAATGTTTCGGGCTTGTGTTTGAGTACGGCGTTCACGATCTCGCCAAGCTTGGGGAAATCGCGCTCTCTCAAAAATGCGACGACCATCGAGGTCTTTGGATTGGGCTTCACGAGCTCAAAGGTGATCTCCGTGGTGATGCCAAGTGTTCCCTGTGAGCCGACAAAGAGCTTCACGAGGTCAAAGGTTGTGCCGTCCCATACGTCCCAAATAAAGTAGCCGGTTGAGTTTTTGCTTACGTTTGGTTTCTTCTGCGTGATGAGCGCTTGGTTTTTTTCGGTGAGCGCAAAGATATCACGATAGAGTTTCCCTTCAAAATCTTGCTGTGCCATTTTTTGATCGAGTTCGGGTCGTGTGAGTGGCTTGATCTCATACTCATTGCCGTCGGAGAGCACGACTTTCAAGCGCTTTACGTGGCGCACGGTGCTCCCGTAGATGAGCGCCTTCTCGCCTCCGGCATTGTTGCCGACCATACCGCCAAGTGCGCAGAGATTCTTGGATGCGGGGTAGGAGGGCATGAGCACGCCCTCCTTGAGTGTCTCTATTTCAAAATCACGATAAAATACGCCCGGTTGTGCAGTGCCCTCGCTCTCGGTGATCGTGCCGATATGGTTTACGTGCTTGGTAAGGTCGAGGATAATGGAATCGTTGAGTGGTCCCCCCGACATGTCGGTACCTGCTGCACGCGCGGTGAGGGAGAGGGTGGGGTTCTCGGCTTTGTGCTCCGCGACATAGCGCACGAGCGCTTTGATATCCGAAACATCCTTGGGGAAAACGACAGCTTCAGGCATGACTTCGAAAAGACTTGCGTCGTTGGCGGCGCGCCCTAGAGATGTTTGATCATCAGTAACTTCGCCGTGGATAAGAGCAGCAAGATCGGTGGTTATTTTAGACATGATTCCTATTGAAGATCGTAGTAAACATCGTCACAGTTGTATTCATTGCGGCCAATTCCATCAGATCCATAGGATACTACCGCTGGGATCTCGGAGATCGCACCGCTCGTTCCGTCACAGTTTGTTGAGCCATCCTCATTATCTCCCGGTTTATAATCAGGGTCAAAGTCATACGCATTCTCCCAGGGATCAATGGTCACTTGCATGTAGGGACCACGCCAGTTGGCAATATCCGCGCTTGTCCACTCACAACCATCCCCATTGTCTTGAGCCGTAGGAATGACCTTTACGCCTGCCTGGGCGCTATCAAGGTTTACTTCCGGATTGGAAACTGCATTGACAGGACAGCCATTTGGCCACTTTCCGGTGTCATTTTCCAGCATTGTGATCGCCGTCCGCGCACTGCGGAGTTCAGACTGCGCCCTGCTTATCTTTGCTTTTTCGCGTGCGGTACTGAGAGATGAGAGTACCGTGGAGGCAAGGATGCCGATAATCGCGATGACGACCAAAAGTTCGATGAGGGTAAATCCGCGGGAATTTCGCATGACCACACCATCATATCGTATCTGGGTATGATGCGACAAGGGCAAACTACTCATACCGGAGTGCCTCGATGGGGCTTTTCTTAGAAGCTTTGCGTGCGGGGTAGATGCCAAACACCACTCCCACGAGCGCTGAGACTCCGACGCCTTCTATTGCCGCCATATAAGGGAATGCGAATTCCCATGAGACCGAGAGGGCTTGGGCGACGCCGATACCGGCAAGGTAGGAGAGAGCGGTACCAAGAATAATGCCAATGACTCCTCCGGCACCCGTGAGGAGTACTGCCTCGATCAAAAATTGAAGGAGGATGTCACGGTTGTGTGCGCCGAGTGCTTTGCGCAGGCCGATCTCACGCGTGCGCTCGGTCACTGATACAAGCATGATATTCATAACACCAATACCACCCACGACGAGCGAGATCGCCACAACTGACGAGAGGAAAAGCGTGAGGATGTTTAGGATCACGCTGATCTGATCTACGACGCCCTGCTGGGTCACCACGAAGAAATCATCTTTCGTCGGATCAGTGATGTTGTGACGTTCGCGGAGTGTTGCGGTGATGTCATACACGGATTCATCCACAACGTCGGGGTCTGTTACGCGGACCATGACCTCATTGTAGTAGTCAATCCCCAAAACGTAGGTTTGTGCGGTGGTGTAGGGGACGATCACGACCTCATCGACATTGAAAAAAGCGGACTGACCCTTTGGGGGAAGCACGGCGACAACACGAAACGCATGGTTCTTGATCTTGATCGTTTTACCGATGGGGTCTTCACTCAAGAAGAGTTCTTTTGCCACTTTTGATCCGATCACGGCAACGCTTGCCTTGCCGCGAATATCCGCCTCGTCGAAGTACTCTCCTTCTGCGGGAAGAACATCCATCATGGATCCCATGAATTCAGCATCCCATCCAAAGATAGTCGGCCGGTAGGTCTCTCTGCCATGGGTTGCGCTTCCCGTGATGATGAGTGCGGGTGCGATCGCGATCAAGTCGGGTACATTTTCTTTGCGCTGCAGCGCCTCAACGTCCGCGTTTTTAAGTGAGTCGGCGAAGAGCGTTCCGGCTACGTCAGTGGGGCCCGATGGCTGCTTGCCGGGGCGAATAATGATGGTATTGGCACCTAACCCTTGGATCTCACCTACGATCAGGCGCTGCGCCCCCTCACCGATCGAGACAATGAGGATGATCGCCGTGATACCGATCACGATGCCCAAGATGGTGAGGAGTGAACGGGAGACGTTCGAGCGAATACCTCGCCAAGCTGTTTTTGTGGTGTAGATGAGGCGCATACTTATTTGACGAATGAATCAGCTCGTACTCGATCACGCACCTGTTCGTCCTGCTCGATCATTCCGTCACGAATATGAAGGATGCGCTCAGCGTGGGATGCGGTAAAGGTTTCGTGGGTGATAAGAATGATGGTGTGTCCGTGGTCGCGATTGAGGCCTTCGAGGATCTCCATGACCGCTTTGCCGGACTGGGTGTCGAGGTTGCCTGTCGGCTCGTCGGCAAAAATGATATCCGGATGGTTGACCAGCGAGCGTGCAATGGCGGTGCGCTGTTTTTCCCCTCCGGACAGTCGCGAAGCGTCATACCCGCTTCGGTGCGAGAGTCCGACTGCTTCGATCGCGGCTACGGCGCGCCCGTGCCACTCGATCTCGGGGACGGATGAGTAGAGGAGGGGGAGCATGACGTTTTCAAGTACGGAGACGCGGGGAAGAAGATTGAACGACTGAAAAACAAAGCCGACTTTTTCGTTACGGATGCGCGCGAGATCATCCTCGCTGTAATTGTCTGAGGAGGTATCATCAAAAAGATAGGTGCCGCTCGTTTGACGGTCAAGGAACCCGAGAATGTGCAGGAGGGTGGACTTCCCGGAACCTGATGGTCCCATGATGGCGACAAATTCTCCCTTCCTGATGCCAAACGAAATACCTTTTAAGACTTGCGTCTCCACTTCACCATCATGGTATGTCTTGGTGAGTTGTCGTGCTTCGAGGATGTACATACCTATTGAATGATGGGATCTACTGCGGAAGAGGCGCGACGGTTGAGATCGTATCTCCTTCAGAGAGACCGGAAAGGATCTCAATTTTTCCATTCGAATCTCGAAGTCCTGTTTCTATGGGAGTCGTAGTCGCTGTTCCGTCTTTATACAGGAGGGTTACAAGTCCGGTGCCGTTGTTTTGGTCGAGAATGGTACGCTGGGGGATAGCAAGGACATTTGTGCGTGTTGCCGTGATCATCTTGATGTTTGCGGTCATGCCTGACTTGATCCGCACGTCATCTTTAATGAACTGGAGCTTTACGCGGTAGGTGGGGACTCCTTCGATGATCGTTTCTGCCGGATCAATGAAGTAGAGTCGTGCCGCAAAGTGTGCGTTATCACCATACGCATCGAGTGTTACATCGGCGGTGTTGCCAACAGAGAGTTTTGCGATGTCAGCTTCAACGACATTCGCCTCGATCTCAAAGCTATTGCGTGACATGACGGTTACGAGAGGGGTTCCGGCGGTTTTAAGCTCGCCCGTTTCGGCGTCAACGTTGGTGACAATCCCGGAGAGGGGAGAGCGGATCTCTGTCTGGGCGAGCGCCGCCCTTGCTTCCGCGACACGTGCCTGGGCGCTCGCAACGGTAGCTTTTTGAGCCGCGACGGCTTCCGGGGTAGGAGGGGCTTTTTTGAGCGCAAGTTCGCTTCGGGCTTTCTCAACCGCAAGCTTTTGCGACATGATGGATTGCTCAAGGGTGCTTACATTGCTCGCTACGGTATTGAGGTTGGTTCGAGCGAGAGTGAGGTTGGCGCGATAGGTATCGAGCGAGGCGTTCGCGATCTGACATGACGCGGTGAGGAGGCGATTCGTGGTTTCAAGCAAGTCCCGCGCAGTACCGATATATCCCATGGACTTTTCAATAAGGGCGTCGCGCTGTTCTGAGGTTAAGGTATCCCATTGGTTGAGCCCCATGCGCCACGCGATGAGCGTTTGATCGATCAAAAATCGTTTCCATGTAGCATCGATCGTGTCTTGGGAAGAGCAAGCGGAGAACGTAAGGGAATAAGAAGAACCATTCGTGCTGTAAATACCGGAAAGTTTAACGCGAGTAGCATCGTCTGTTTTTGCGTAAGCATCTTCGAGCGTTGATTGCGCGCCGCTATAGTCATTTGCAAGTGCTTGAGCCGCGACGGCAAGTGCCGCTTCGCTCACCTGCACGTCTTCACTCCGGCTGCCCTTAAGCAGTGCGTCGAGGTTTGCCTGTGCATTGTCGGCATTGGCTTGGGCTGCG
>Ga0154965_143_pt4 | contig 16609 bp, 17 predicted proteins | sample RifCSPhighO2_01_FD_105933 | JGI IMG/M metagenome (GOLD analysis project Ga0154965, IMG submission 105933) | Candidatus Yonathbacteria bacterium RIFCSPHIGHO2_01_FULL_51_10
GTTAAAATTGTAAAAATATTTTCCACTTCTCCCCTATCTTCCCGGAGAACGCGGGTGAGAGAAACGATTGCTGCTGCCCGGACGGCCACCGGAATGTGACGGCCTGCCCCCCGAACGACTCGGGTGCGAGGAAGTCCTTGCTCCACTGCCTGCAGGGCGAGGAGAAGAAAAGCTGTGGCGAGGGGCGCTCGTGGAACTTGGGCCGGATGATCGATACGGGCGGCCACCACTTGAAGTGCGGCGTGGGGCATGTGCCGCATTGCGTGACGTACTGTAGGTGGTCTCGGGGCGGCGTGGCGGAGTGGGGCGTGCGTCAGGAAGCGCGGGGAGCGGTGTGACAGAGAGCTGCTTTTTGATGAGGCGCTCAATATCACGAATGTCATGGCGCTGCTCGGGTAAAACGAAGGAGATTGCGTGGCCTTCTGCTCCCGCACGCGCGGTGCGGCCGATGCGGTGCACATAGTCTGATGACTGTTCTGGCAAATCAAAGTTGACCACGAGCTCGACACCTTTCACATCGATGCCGCGGGCGACGATGTCCGTGGCGACAAGTACGCGATAGCGCCCCGTTTTAAATCCTGCGAGTGCCGCCTTGCGCTGATTGAGTGATCGGTTGCTGTGGATCTCTGTGGCAGTGTGTCCCATCGCCGTCACTTGGCTGGCCACGCGTGATGCGCCGTGCTTGGTGCGGGTAAAGACGAGCGTTGAGCCGCGGTGATCAACAAGAAGCTTCTCCAAGAGCCGCGGCTTATCATCGCGACGCACAATAAAGAGCTCCTGCGTAACGCGCTCTGCTGTTGTGCCCTGGGGCGCCACCTCAATGCGCAATGGGAGCTTCATCGTCTTGGTTGCGATGGTGAGGATCTCGGCTGAGAGTGTGGCGGAGAACAACATGCTCTGACGATTCGCGGGCACCTCGGCAAGCACGCGCTTGATCTGAGGCAAGAAACCCATATCAAGCATGCGATCTGCTTCATCCAAAACAAGCATGCACACCGTGTCGAGGCGCACGGTCTTCTGCTCCATATGGTCAAGAAGTCGTCCCGGGGTAGCCACGACAACGCGCGGATTACGGCGTAGCGCGTCCACCTGCGGGCGCATAGGGTGCCCGCCGATAAGCACCGCGGTGCGAATACCGAGCGGAGCGCCCACTTTTTGGAATGTCTCATCCACCTGGATGGCGAGCTCGCGTGTCGGCACCACGATGAGTGCGCGGCCATCCTGTGCAAGGAGCCGCTGAATAACGGGGATGCCAAAGGCAAGCGTCTTGCCGGTGCCGGTCTGGGCAATGCCCACCACGTCTTTGCCTTCAATGGCAGGGGCGATGGCCTCACGCTGAATGGGCGTAGGTGTTGTATACGAAAGCTTGTCGAGCATCGTAAGAATGCTCGGGGCGATGCCTAGATTACGAAAAGAGGAGCCGCTGTGCTCTCCCTGAGAAGTAGTAGTATCCACGAGATATACACCATAACATATGATGTGTTTTTACGCAAGGTTGGCGGCTATGCTCCACCCTGAAATGCCGCGTCCTTTATTACTCCAGCATCTTAATCTCGTTGTGCTACAATAACCCAATGGAAAGTGACATGCTCATCTCATGGGAAGTCCCGGCGTACGAACATCGCCCCAAGACCTCTGACTGGTACTGGGCGCTTGGCATCATTGCGGTGTCCGGATCAGTGGCGGCATTTTTCTTGGGCAACTTTCTCTTTGGGGTGCTTATCTTGGTGGGGGCATTCACCATGGGGCTGCATGGTGGCAAAGAGCCGCCACAGATGCATGTGGAGATCGGCGAGCGTGGGATCCGTATTGATAAAGTTCTGTACCCGTACATGAGTTTGCGTTCATTTTGGATCACCCCCAATGACCCTCCGAAACTCATCATTCTCTCCAAGAAAATATTCGTCCCGCATATCATCGTCCCCATGGAGGACGCGATCGACCCACTCCTTGTACACGAGAAACTTGTGCCGTTCCTTGATGAAGAAGAGCAGCAGGAGCCGTTGCCGTATCGTCTCATGGATTGGTTGGGTTTTTAGTCGCTCGTCTCATCCACGTTTTATAATTTGGAATTTTGAAATTTTGTGGTACAGTGTGAGCGCCCGAATGAGGCATTCGCCCTCGTCGTTCAATGGATAGGATGCCTCCCTCCGAAGGAGGTGATGCAGGTTCGATTCCTGCTGAGGGCACCGAGCGAAGCGAACGTGCCCGAAAGCACCTGAACTGCTTCAGGTGCGTGCAGGAATCGAAGACCCCTGAGTATATTCGCGCGGAACGAAGTGAGCACGATACGAAGGGTGTACCGTTCCTGTAAGGAAAGATTACCCTGCTCTGGGCACCGAAGTGAGAGGAAGATTACCCTGCTGAAAAAAGGGGTACTAAAAAAAACAATGAGACGAGTCGCCCTCGTCGTTCAATGGATAGGATGCTAGCTTGCGGAGCTTGCGATGTAGGTTCGATTCCTACCGAGGGCACATACAAAAAGAAAAGATCACCTTTGTGTGGTCTTTTCTTTTTGTATGTGCGCGAGAGGAGCGCCCTGCGGCGCTCCGTGTAGGAATCGAAGACCCTGAGTATATCGCGTGAAGTGAAACGAGCACGATACGAAGGGTGTACCGTTCCCGTAGGGAAAGATACTCCTACCGTTTACTTCTCCACCGGCAGTCCCGCTTTCCTCCATCCTGTGAACCCGCCGACAAGATTCGTGGCGTTGGTGAACCCGGCTTGCGTCATCATCTGCGTAGCACGAGACGAACGCCCCCCTGCTGCGCAGTAAATAAGATACGCTTGATCCTTGGCGAGCGCCGCGATGCGCGAGGAAAAATCAGGCGACGCAATATCAATGTGCAGACATCCTTTGATATGCCCCTCGTTGTATTCATCGTCAGTGCGCACATCAACAGGAGTAGCCACCCCCGTCGCAATGATCTTCTCTGCTTCTTGTGCGTTGATCTCTTTCATAACGTATTTAATACTACCACATTCAAAAACCCCTTGCGGGGTCTTTGGCTACGCGCTTTTCTTCGCCATCTTCATGAGGCGAGACTTCTTGCGAGCAGCGGCGTTCTTCTTGATAATGCCGCGCTTGGCTGCTTTGTCGATCGCCTGGTAGGCCGCTGACATGTCCTTCACCGTTTCCTTTGACTTCTCGGAGATGGACTTCTTCACCGTCTTGACGGCGTCTTTCATGGTTCGGCTTCGGCGATCGTTATACAGCTTCTTGCGCATGGAAGAACGCAGTGCTTTTTTTGCTGATTTGATGATTGGCATTGGGGTACTATACAAGATTTAATGAAAAATGCAAGCATAAGAAATTTAGGCGCTTGTGGGGCTGGTCTCGGAAAAACTACCTTTGCACAACTTCCGACGCCACAAAATCATAGCCGCAAATGATGAGTTTGTGAGGAGTAAACTGGCTATGTATAAGACTGTTGTCACACTATAATTTTGTAAGGCAATCAAACTCAATGCATTCGCTATAGCACTCATAACAAAAGTGCTCGCAGTTTCAGTAAACGGCTCCTCGTATCCTTTTCTAAAAGTGGGGAGAAACCCAACAAAGTCTATTGTGGCTACCACAATAATCGCCCAAACAGGATTTGAAATTAAAAAATAAATTATTATTGCACCAAGTGACGCAACGAGACACCCCGCATCAAATTTAGTGATATTCTTTGTCCCAAATTTAAATGACAACAAGAATATCGCAAAACAAAATACTGCCCCAACTGCCAACGCCCATGCACCATATCCAGCACCATCTTTAAGTTGTGCCATCACCCCCACAGTTTGAAGGATTGTCCAAACAAGCCAAGAATATCTGTAGGGCTCTGTTTTCCGCAGGAGAACGTCTTTTATATATGGCGCAAAACAAACAACAGCAAGAATTGTTGAGGCTATCCCAAAAATAAGTTTTATTTCCATCACATAAGTCTAACATGGAGACACTGACTGTGTGGTATTATAACGAAATGATAGGAAAACTCACCGGCGTGGTCGCATTCAAAGGAGATCGTTTCATCATCCTTGAGGCAGGCCCCGTCGGCTACAAAGTGCATGTCACGCTTGAGCGCCTGCGCACCATCCCCCGCGAAGGTGAGGGTAGCGTGTCGCTGTGGATCCACACGGTTGTCCGCGAGGACGCGCTCGACCTCTATGGGTTCGGCGACCGCAGCGAGCTGGATCTCTTTGAGAAGCTGATCGGCATCTCAGGCGTGGGTCCCAAGTCCGCCCTCTCCATCCTCTCTATGGCGCCCGTCGAGACACTGCGCCGCGCCATCTCCTCGGGCGACACCACCTACCTGACCAAAGTCTCCGGCATCGGCCGCAAGATCGCAGAAAAAATCGTGATCGAACTCAAAGAAACACTCGGCTTCCGTGAGGAGAACGGTATCGCAGGGCTGGCGGGTGAGATCGATGCGATAGAAGCACTGGAGGCACTCGGCTACTCACAACGTGAGGCACGCGACGCACTCTCCGGGGTACCAAAAGATATCGTCGACGCAAGCGCGCGCATTAAAGAGGCACTTAAACTTTTAGGAAATACTAAACGTTAACCATACTCAACTGTCATGGAGTTCCTCCTTAATATCGGTCGTCGCATCATCCCAAAACAGCTTTTTTCCGCTGCGCAGCCCATTTACCATTACCTCTTGGCACTCTCCGGGGCGATCGTCTACCGCTTCCCCGCGCGAAAATTATTTATTGTGTTGGTGACCGGGACTAAAGGAAAGACGAGTACGACGGAACTGACAAACGCAGTCCTTGCGAGTGCGGGATTCAAGACCGCACTCGCAGGAACGCTCCGTTTTAAGATTGGTGACACCTCAGAGCCGAACCGCTACAAAATGACCATCCCGGGGCGATGGTTCCTTCAGAGATTTCTTCGGCGGGCGGTGCGTGCCGGATGCACGCACGCAGTAGTTGAGATGACCTCCGAGGGGGCAAAACAATTCCGCCACAAATTCCTCTCCCCCGATGCCGTCATCTTCACCAACATCGCCCCCGAACACATTGAGTCACACGGATCATTTGAAAACTATCTTGCCGCAAAACTTGAGATCGCACGCACGCTTTCTTCATCTAAAAAACCCCGCCGACTCATTGTTGCAAATAGTGACGACGTGCACGGCGCAAAGTTCCTTGCAACACCAAGCGCGGAGCCGCATCCTTTTTCTTTGAAAGATGCGGAGAATTTGGCACTTGAACCAAACGGGAGCACATTTCTTTTTCGTAAAACACCCGTACGCCTCCATCTGCCAGGCGACTTTAATGTGCGCAACGCGCTTGCGGCGCTTATGCTCGGCGAGGCTCTAAAAATTCCGCTTGAAAAAATGGCTCAAGCGCTTAAAAAGATCTTGTTCCTTCGCGGGCGAATGGAAGAAGTGAGCGAAGGGCAACCATTCCGTGTCATTGTGGACTATGCACATACCCCCGACTCACTCCGTGCGGCATATGGCGCACATGAGGGCGTACACAAGATCTGCGTCCTAGGATCAACGGGTGGTGGTCGTGACCACTGGAAGCGCAAAGAGATGGGAAGTATTGCCGATGAATTTTGTGCGGAAATAATTTTGACCGACGAGGATCCTTATGACGAAGATCCTGAAAAGATCATTCGAGAGGTGCAGTCAGGAATAACACATACGCCCTGCGCCGTAATAATGGATAGGCGCGATGCAATACGTGCGGCACTCAAGCGGGCGCAGACAGGTACGGCTGTCTACATTACCGGCAAGGGTACCGACCCCTACATCATGGGAGCAAACGGACTAAAAACCCCGTGGGATGATGCGATGGTCGCACGCGAGGAACTTCACGCGCTTGGATTTAAACAGACCCCTTAGATCCCCAGAATTCGAAACAATGCTACCCCCGTCGCCACAGACACATTGAGTGATTCTTTTTTGCCCGCCATTGGGATCTCGATGATCGTGTCGCATATATCGAGTACCTTCCCGGGGATGCCTTCTGTCTCATTTCCCACCAGCAGTGCCACCTTCCCCTTTAATTTTATTTTTTTGTAATCAACGGCGCGTGGATCCTGCTCGAGCACCAAAATAGTGTAACCCTCCTTTTTGAGGCGCTTGATGAGCGTGCCGATGCGCGGTGCCGCCTCCCATGGCACGCTCTCCTCTGCGCCAAGCGCCGTCTTTTTAATATCTGCCCGAACGCGCCCGAAGCGGTCGGTTGGCGTCGGAGTATATCCCGCACAAAATATCTTTTCTACTCCTGCCGCATCCGCCGTGCGAAAAATAGCGCCAACATTATGCACGCTGCGAATGTCCACAAGCACGAGCACGGCCTCTAGTCGTCTTGTTTTCTTGCTCATGGCGGCATGATAGCGCATCGAGTGCTTTTCTGCTAGAATTATCTTCATGAATTACGGCATTGTTAGCCTCTTCCCCGCTTTGTTTGATTACCAATTCCTCGCGATCGGAATACTCCGTATCGCCGTGGGACTCCTTGCGCTTGCCGCAGGGTATCGCCACCTTAAGGGGTATGTTGAACAAACGCCTGATCAAAACGCCTCTCCACGCGCTGTTCGTATTACGGTCGGGAATATTCTTGTTATTGCAGGGCTTCTTTTAACCGTCGGTCTCTACACACAAGGTGCTGCGATCGTAGCAGCGGTGATGTGGGTGGGCGCCGCGATCATTTCTCTCAAACGTCGCGAATTGTTTTTCCTCCATACGGCAACATATTTGTTCATCGCGCTTGTTTGTCTGTCATTCTTGTTCCTCGGCCCCGGCGCATTCGCCATTGACCTGCCGGTGTAAGAGTTTCAATAGTCTCTGCACCAAAAGAGTGCTGTTCTCATGCATTTTTTCTGCCCGTTGCAACATAATTTATCGGGCAAAGACTTATTACATCACAAGAAAGTCTAGCCCTTTCAAACAACTCTTGAAGCTGCTTTTTTGTGAAACGACGAGAGTAGAAACCCTCCTTGGATGTGACAGCAGCCCCATCGTCCTTAATGCCCGTGAGTCCGATCCGGTGATAATTCTCTAGTTGGGCATCTTTAGCGTTTTCAGAAAACACGCTAATAACGACTTCCCCTGTATCCTTTGTGACTCGTTTCATCTCGTTCAACACTTTTTCTTCAATACCAGGCATATTACCGAAGGTTGCATCGAGGCATAACACATAATCAAAACTTTCATCCTCAAAACTCATCTTTTGGGCATCCATGAACCAAAGTTCTACATTCTTTCTATTTTTGAAAGATTCATGAGCCTTCTCAAGGAGGGGCTCACTAAAATCTATGCCGACTATTTTATCTGCTTTTTCAGCCAAGATGTTTAAAAGTCGCCCGTAGCCACATCCTACTTCCAATATCTTGGAGCCTTGTTTAACGTGGCGAGAAATAAATTTTATTTCCTCATCTAAGAATTTTTGAATTGGTAATGGCGGATTTGTAATAACTTCCTCAAAGTTGAAGTCGCGGTAAAAATCCTGAACCGTTTTTGGTAACATATTATTCATATATTATGTGCCCGGCAGGGTAATCTCGCCTTACAGGCGCAGTACAGCTTTCACCACAAGAGTACTTCTTGTTTTCTAGCTCACTTCGTTCACAAGAAAACAATGTCGCCCATTTTCTCGTCCCGCTCCCCGCGGAACTCAAAAATACGGGAGAAGCTTTTCGATTCCTGACAAAAGTGCGGTAGCGCACTTTCTCCGGGCGGACCGCTTCCTCGCTTCGCTCGCTCGTGTCCGCCCGGCAGGAATCGAACCTGCGACCGTTTGCTTAAAAGGCAACTGCTCTACCGACTGAGCTACGGGCGGGTATCTTATTAAAGATGCCCCAATTTAGCACGAAACTACTTACTCCACAACACATTATTATGGTCATGCAAAGTTATCCACAGGAGGGGCTTGTGTGGAATTCCCGGTGGGATATAATTATGTCAGGAAGAAAAACGTGGTAAGAAGTTTTTCGTAAAGGCCTGCTCACCTCAAACGAGCTTATCATCTTACGAAAACCCTTTTACTTCACAATTGCACATTCCTCCGACGTCTTAGACCCATCCTTGTGATGGGTCTATTTTTTTGTCTCTGCGGTGAGTGTCGTGAGCACGAACCGCTCAAGCTCCGAACCAAGGTCCACGAGCCCGCGATGCGCGTCGTGATACATCGTGACCATGCGCGTAAGCATCGCCGCAAGCTCCTCTTTTGAAAAATTCTTTGCGGAGCGCACGGTCTTGGAAAGCACGAAGGGTGAGAGCCCACTTTCCTCCGGGTGTGCTCCGGCGTGTTTGACCGCGAGCATATTTTTTATACCCCAAAAGAGCGTGCCGTGGATCTCCTCCGGAGCAAGACCATCATCATATGCCCGCACCAGAAGCGTCCACGCGCGCTTCTTGTCTCGATCCCCCACCGCATCCGCAAGCGCGAACGCATTGAACCCTTGTTTCGCTTTGTCGGGAAGCGAAAGATCCCACATTTTTGCCCCGGCGTCTTTGAACACTTTGGCTGTCTCTTTGTCGAGTTTACCCGCCCGCACCACAAAGAGATGTGGGGATACGACAAGCGCCGGCGCGACCACGCAGAGTACTTGTTTTCCTGTGGCAGTATCCAGCACATCACTCACCATGAATACTCGCGGCCCGGAAAAGAGCGCCTCTCCATACGCAGCGTCGTGGTAGGTCTCCTCGTCCTGTACACCGCGCAGCTCGGTGAGTTCTGCGCCTTTCATGACCTGACCATCCACCGCGGTGCGCGACTCGCGTGTGATTCGTGCGCTGTCATCACCGGAATATACGTACAACATGATGTGTGCATTGTAGCGCGCTTACGAGCAGTTGACAAAATATGTTTTTTGGTTTATGATTAATCTTTCTTGTTATTTCCCACGTACGCAAAGAGGGGGTTCCTATGTTGGTAAAAACGGTTGATGGCCTTGTGTCCGCCATAGCTTTAAGACACTTCAGTAAAGGAATCGCGGCGAGAATAACGGTAACCAGAGGGGGCACTCCTTCACTTCGAGCGGTAACGTACCAAAACGGAGTGCTTATCGGCGACACCTCTGCCGACGATCTCGATATCCTCAATAATAAGATCGAAGCGCAAATCCAGAAACACCTCGCGGAAAACGGTTAACACCGCCTTGCCCGACGACCAACCCCACCCTCACCGGTGGTGTTTTTTCTTACTCCCCTTTCAGCTCTCCCCACGACGGCCCCGTGGATACATTTATTGAGAGCGGGATCGGAAAATCCACCGCCTCTTCCATGGCACGCTTTATGATAGGCAGTGCCTCGGCTACATGGTCCTTCTCTATCTCATAGATCAATTCGTCGTGCACCTGAAGCAAGAGATGCACATGCGCAAGGAGGCCTTTCTTGTCCAGCGCTTCACGCGCCTTGCGCATGGCGATCTTGATGATGTCCGCGGCAGTTCCCTGGATCGGTGCGTTCATCGCCATGCGTTCTGCGCCGGCACGGACAAACGGGAGCGACGAGCGAAGCCCCTCAAGTGAGCGCCTCCGGCCAAAATACGTCGTGGTGTATCCTTTCTTGCGCGCGTCAGCGATGACCGCGTCAAAGTACGCCCCGATCGCGGGGAAGTTTTGGAAATAGGCATCATAGAATTGCTGCGCTTCTTCACGTGTGCCGCCCAAATTCGCACGCAGTGCATTCACCCCCATGCCGTAGATGATACCGAAGTTAATGACCTTGGCTTTACGCCGCATGTCTTTGGTCACCTCTGACTCCTTCACGCCAAAGACATGCGCAGCAACAGATGCATGTACATCACTCCCCGCATTAAACACCCGCACCAGCTCGGGATCATCCGCAAGAACCGCAAGCACACGGATCTCGATCTGTGAATAATCAAATGCCGCGAGCACATGTCCCTTTTCGGCGACGAAGGCTTTGCGGATCTCGGTGCCCATACCTTCGCGCGCGGGAATGTTTTGAAGGTTTGGATTATTTGAAGACATACGTCCGGTCGTGGTACCGGTCTGATTGAGCGTGGTATGGAGGCGCGCGTGATCATCAAGAAGTTTTGGGATCGTGTCAATGTAGGTGGAGAGCAGCTTCTGAAGCTCACGATAAATAAGAATTTTTTCAATGACGGGATTGCCTTCTTTGAGCTTGAGGAGCTCTGACTCGCGCGTGGAACGTGCGCCGCCTGCGGTCTTCTTGAGACCTTTTACCGAGATGTGCAGCTTGTCAAAAAGCATCTCGCCCAGCTGCTTGGGAGAATTAATATTGAACTCCTCCCCCGCAATATCCCACACCTCACGCTCGGCGGCAGAGAGTTGTGTGTGGAGCTCCAATGAAAGTTTGTTGAGATGCGTGGCATCAACCTTGATCCCGCGCGTTTCCGCCTCGGCGATGATGGGAATGAGCGGCACTTCAATATCTTTGTATACCTCCATCAAGCCGGCCTTTTTTAATTCACTGAGGAGCTCTTTCTTCGCATCGACGAACACCCCCGTCTTTGCATATGCATAGACGTCATCGAGGGTCGGGCTGGTGAGGTCGGAGTTGAGGAGCCACAGCGCGATCTGCGCCTCGCGCAGATCGGTTGCTTCCGGCAAAGCTTCCGGTGCGGGCTCTGTGGAAGGCGTCACGTCCTTCCCCGCCACAATGTCTCCGAGCCGCGCTTTGAGCGTTCGAAATTCAAGTTCAGTAAACAGCGTGTTGAGTGCGTCGGGCGTGAAGTGCTCGCGCCACGAGGTGTCGGGGAGTGCGAACGTGATGGGTGCGTCGCGGCGGATCGTGGCGAGTGTTTTTGAAAAGAGCGCGTCCTCTTCGTGCTCGCGGAGAAGCTCAATGATGCGCGGCGTGATCCCTGCCTTTGTGAACGCCTCCGTACTTTTCTTGAGTGCTTTGTACATCGCCTCAATCGTACCGAATTCCTTCACGAGGATCGTCGCGGTCTTCTCGCCGATGCCGGGAATGCCGATGATGTTGTCTGAGGGATCGCCACGCAAACCTTTGTAGTCGGGCAAACGTGCAGGAGAAAATCCGAAGCGCTCGTCCACCGCATGCTCGTCATAGAGTATGGTGTCGTTGATGCCCTTCTTAAGTGTGTAGACAACCACATGGTCCTTGTCCACGAGCTGGAGCGTGTCCATGTCGCCTGACGCGATGATGATACGAACGTCCTTATTTTTTTTGAATTGCTCAACCACCGTACCTAAAATATCGTCTGCTTCAAATCCTGGTGCTTCGTAGCAAGGGATGTGAAACGCGGCAAACACTTCCCGCGACCGCTTGAGCTGTGTGACGAGCGCGTCGTCGGTCTTGGCCCGTCCTTGCTTGTACGCATCGTATGCCTCATGTCGAAACGTCGGCTGAGGCAGGTCGTAACACGCGGCGAGGTAGTCCGGCTTGAGCTCCTTGATGATGCGCACGAGCATCGTAGAGAGCCCGAAGAGTGCGCCCGTCGGCTCACCTTTACTGGAGACAAAATCAGGCAGTGCATGATATGCACGATGAATGATCGCGTGCGCATCGAGCAAGATGAGTGTTGAACTTAGTTCTTTTTTGTTTTTGGTTCGGGCCATAGAGGGACAAGAGACTTGGGGATGATTATCTCACGGGTGGTTTCATTCACCGCGCGCAAGCGTACGGTATGCGCGGTATGAGGGATTGCTTGGTCGACACGTTCCGGCCACTCAATGACGATCAAGTTGCCGTGGTGCGCGAGTGCTTCATCCCAGCCGATCGCCTCAAGCTCGTGCACCCCTTCAAGGCGGTACGCATCAATGTGCACGAGGTGTTCGAACGGCATCTTTTTGGGAAGACGATAGATCTTTTCAAGAACGAAGGTTGGGCTCGTCACGTCCTCCGCAACTCCAAGTTCATGCGCGATGGCCTTGGTAAGCGCGGTCTTACCTGCGCCGAGATCCCCCGCAAGGGCAAGCACCGTCGCCCTCCCTGAGAGCCGCGCTGAGGCAAGCGCGCGGACAAGATCGTGCGCGATATTCTTTGTCTCAATGATACTCTTGGAGACGAGTTTCATGTAGGTATTGTAGCACGAGCATTTCAGCTGCCAGATGCGCTTTTTTCTATACAAAAAGCCCCGCCAGAGGCGGGGCTTTTTGGTTAAAATCTAAGAATTATTATGCGTGTATCCGCATCCGTGCCTCATCTGCGCGGCGGCGTGAAGCCGCAATGAACATCAGAAGCGCGATGATGACAATAATGAGGGCGAGGAGGATAAGCCAGCCGAGAGCATTCGTGGGGAAGAATCCGCCAACGCTCGCACCAAGGCCAAGGTTGGAGGTGCCACTGCCCACCGTGTGCACCGCGTACGCGATCGCATCACCCTGTGTGTTGGTCGCGGTATCGGTGTACACCAACACCACGGTTGTCACCAAGACCTTACCTACCAGTGTTTCAGGGAGCACTCGTGCTTGTACGCTCACGTCACCTGAGTCTCCCGGACGAAGAGTGCCGATCTGCACCGTAAGCGTATTATCATTTGCAGAGAAGCTTCCGCCGCTCGAACCAAGGAATTGCATTTCTTTGGGAAGCATCACGCGAAGCATGACGTTGTTCAACTGTGTTGTTCCCTTGTGTGCGTAGTGGATAAGATAGGTAATGGTATCCCCGGCGATCACCGTATCACGAAGTCCCGTGATCGTGATCTCGATCGGAGACGTTACTCCCGCAACCACGACGCGTGGTTGAGTGATCGTGATCACCTGCGGGGGTTGCTGTACCACTATCGGGGGCTGATACACAACCTGCTGCCCACCCGTTGTGAACGAGAGGATCGTTCCGCGACTCACGCCATACGTATTGCTGACCACTGCCCGATAGTAATATGTCGTGCGAGGAGAAAGCGTAGTGATGTACTGAGAGAACGCGATCGAGGGAGCAGAGCCGATCGTCTGTGTTACGGTCTGGCTTCCCAAGCTGTAGGTTGTCCCCCACTCGAACCATCCCTGTGTTGTAACATTACCACTCACAAGCCCCAACGCATTGAGCTTCGTGGATGTCTGGGTGGTTTCTGTAGCGATCGTGGTGATCGCGGTGGGGATGCTTCCCTGCGGCTGATAGTTACCACCGGTCGTGGTGAACGAGAGAATGCTGCCGTACGCCGTCCCGCCCGAGGTCATTGCCGCCGCGCGGAAGTAGTACGTGGTATTCGGCGCAAGCCCTGAAACCGTAGCGTTAAAGTTGGTAGCGATGGTCCCCGCGTAAGTGCGCTGGGTGCTGTTGCCCAAACTTGAATTCGTCCCCCACTCGAACCAATACTGTGTATTGGCCATGCTGTTCGGATTCACATACCCGTTGAGTGTCGCGTAGGTGTCCGAGATGTTCGTTGCGGTCTGCGTGCTTACGAACGGCGTCTGGTTGTTGTTACAGTTGTTGTAATTACAATTGTTACTGTACGTCGTGGTGAATGAGAGAATGCTGCCATAGACCGTACCTGCGGAGTTCTGCGCCACGGCACGGTAATAGTAGGTCGCATTCTGTGAAAGCCCACTGATCGTGTCCGTGAAGTTGCCGGCACTTGATCCTTGCGCGAGCTTGGTGGTGGTGTTACCCAAACCGGTACCCGTCCCCCACTCGAACCAGCGTGTGGCGTCGGTAGTGTTGTTGGGATTTACATATCCCTGCAAAATGGCAAATCCATCCGTCACGTTCTGTGTAGAGTAAGTCGTTACCGAAGGAAGATTCTGGTTACAGTTGTAGGTACAGCCGCCACCGGTTGTCGTGAACGAAAGGATTGTCCCGTACGCCGTACCGGATGCATTTTGTGCAACGGCGCGATAGTAGTAGATCGTGTTTTGCGCGAGGCCGCTTACCTGCTCGCTGAAGTTGCCGGCAGAGCTTCCCTGTGAAATGTGGCCCGTTGAATTACTGAATGATGGACTCGTCCCCCACTCAAACCAGCGTGTGGTGTCAGAGGTGCTGTTGGGATTCACATAGCCATTGAGCGTTGCATAGCTCGTGCTGACATTGGTCGCGGTGTTTGTGGTAACTGATGGAAGGTTTTGGTTGCAGTTATAGGTACAGCCACTGCCGGTCGTGGTAAACGACCGGATCGCACCATACGCGGTACCTACAGAGTTCTGTGCCGCAGCACGGTAGTAATATGTGGTGTTAGAAGAAAGACTGGAGACGGCGACACTATAGTTAACCGCACTCGTTCCTTGAGCAATATGCGGAGTGGAAATACCGAGCGACTGTGTGGTTCCCATTTCAAACCATCGCGTAGTATCAGAGGTGCCGTTCGGGTTTACATAGCCACCGAGGGTTGCGGAGGATGCGGCAACATTCGTTACGGTGTTTGTGGTAACCGACGGAAGCTGCGCCTGCCCACCAGAGGTACTCCCCACCTGAAACGTAAGCGTGACTGCACCTTGATTATAGAAGGTGTTGAGATCCGCTCCGATATCCCCAAGGTTAAGCCCTGTTGATGAGAAGATCGCTGTTTCAGATTGATTTATTGGAGAGGTGGTTTGGGTTGTTGCTGCGTGAGGAAACCACTTGACCGTTCCGGGGAGAAAGGTGAGTGATTGGCTGCTTGAAAGTGTTACCGTGGCCGATCCCACTACCTGTGAAGCATTGTCTGCCCACACATACGCAGTGAATGACTGAGTCGTTCCTGAGCTTGTGCTTTGCGGAGAGAGGCGCACGTGCAAATTTCTTGCAGTCTCGCTTGAGTTATTGTGATAATAAATATGGAACGAAACTCGCTCGCCGGCACTCGCAGACGCAGTGGTAGACCACCCCGTCGTGCTGTTGGGGTTTTGCGTCTCGTTCTTGGTCTCAAGCGTTGGGAAATCCAACGAATGATTGTTGAGAGTTGCGGCAAGCGCAAACTGCGGAACAATGGCAAAAAGTGCCACGGCAACTACTCCGACTGTTTTAATAATGTTTTTCATACTGTTTATAAACTACTTAATAAAGGTTTCCCATTGTTTAAATTTTCAACAACCCGTTAAAAACTTAAAAGTGGGGGCCTCGCTACATCCGTATGTGCGAGACCCGAATCAAAGAACTACTCATTTGCACTTATTACTGTCCATACCCCGGACCTGAGCCCCCATCATTTCCGGGATAGACAAACGGTGGGTCAACGACCACTGGTGGATTTGTACCACCACCATTCCCCGGATAGACAAATGGAGGATCTTCCACAACTACGACCGGTGGTGGATTCGTGCTTCCTCCGTGTCCTGGTCCTGGTGGATTGGTGCTTCCACCGTGCCCCGGACCCGGAGATGGTGGTGTCACCACTGTGCCGCCATTATTATTCGTGATCCGATCACCGGACCGCGAAATTCCATAACCGATGGCCACGGAACCCAAGACCCCCACGGCAACTGCAGTAATCCTGTTTGCATCCGCGCAGGATCCGACGCAGTCGTCGTAAGGCCTCATCACCTCAGGATTAACATTGAAGTTAAAACTGATGGGAGCCGCACTTGCCTGCCTAGTCCTTTCAGGCGGAGGCCTGTACGCGACGGGTGGCGGTGCGGTCGTTCTGGCACGAAAATATACATCATTCAGAACATCGTTCCCGCAACGCTTTACCCAGGGTGACTTCCCTCTCGTTTCAGAAACAACGACCTTCTCGCCGGCACGGAGCCACCCACGGCATACGTGACCGGACCCCGATGAAAGTAGTACGAATAGGTCTTCTGCCAACACGACCACTTTTTCGTCGGGACTGAGTTGCCGATTCGTGTTTACCGGATCGGCGCCAATTTTGCAGTAATATTTTCCAGCACCAACCGCAAGGGTTGATGCGGTCATAAGAACCGCAAACAAAAGCTGTACCAGATATTTCGTGTGCATCACGACCTCCTGTTGATGGGAAAGATCTCTATATGTTTGCACCTTGCAAACATTTTTCATTCTTCAAATATAAAAACTTAAAGAATAAAAAATGTTGCTTTGCAGGATCGATATTTCAACCCTGCAAAGCAAGTGCTTGGACATGACAGCTACTTGCTGCCATGTCCGCCTCGATTCACCGTCCGTAGTACTCATCTTCGTCGTACTGGATCCTTGCACGATACGCAGGACGACGTGGCGGAGGTGCTTGTTGATATTGCTGTTGCTGTCCGCAATTAAACGGGGTGAAGTAGTCCTGGATGTTCCCGCCCTCGTTTTGAACCCGTAGTCGGGCCATGTTATATGCGTTGACTTCCGCCTGCTGACAGGAAATCGTCACCGCATACCCTTTGGCTTGAACAGACGGCTGGTACTCGTCATAGTACCGCTCCGTTTTGACCCCCTGTCCAGCCATATATCCAATGGCTCCGCCAACACCAGCGCCAGCAACGATACCGCCACGGTGTGCGCCACTTGCTGCTGCTATACCAGCACCGGCAAGTGAGCCTAGGACCGTCATCGGCCCCCGTTGATCCATGCCTGAACAGCCACCAAGGATGAACAGGCCTACCAAACCAATGATTTTGAAGAACTTTGTGACCATCTGACACCTCCTGGGTGTACAATTGAGAGAAATTAGTCGGCGCAACCTATTGTGCACAGGTTGCTCTTCTGTAACTATTATACACCTTTGTATATTTTTGTCAAGTCCATATACCTGAATTCTACCCTGAAACGCAACATCCCCGTGGGATACTGTAGCGGTATACCATTACACGTTAAGTAACCACGAGGAT
>Ga0154965_106_pt2 | contig 15793 bp, 22 predicted proteins | sample RifCSPhighO2_01_FD_105933 | JGI IMG/M metagenome (GOLD analysis project Ga0154965, IMG submission 105933) | Candidatus Yonathbacteria bacterium RIFCSPHIGHO2_01_FULL_51_10
TTCCCCCCGACGAATCATTCTCGATTGAAAAACGACCTTTTCGTTTCTTTGTGGGCGTACAATATATACGGTTCGCCGAGAAAATGCCCCCTGCCCTGAATGTTTTGGGACGAAGTATTATATTTTTGCAGCTCTATTTTAAATTCAGGGTCTCTCCCCCTCACGATCCGGTCAATCTTAAATCCATTCTCCTTTAGGACTTCTTTAAGTACTTTTTCATTAGAATCAACCGGTGTGTATGTTTCCAAAATACTAAGCACGCCTCCATCATTTAAAATTCGGTGCGCATCTTGAATAAAAGTTGAAACCTTTTCTTTATCTTTAATTTCAAATACTTGCTCTGGTCGTTCATCTTTCTTAAATTCTAAGTGGTACGGCTCTCCAAAAACATTCCCAAAATGTAGTTCGCTAACAGATTGATCTCCAAATGGCAAAGCTCCCTTCTCTGCCCGCACAAAAAGTACATTCGCTGGTTGATCTAACTTGCTCCCACTAATTTTATCAAGAAATTTCTGCTGGCCGCTTTTTAACGCCTCTTCATCATAATCAACACCTATATAGAGAGTGTCTCCTGAAAATCTTTCCGGGTGAGATTCAGCCACGGGGTTGTGTCCTGACCCAAAATCGACAAATACGCTCTTATATTTCGGGCTACCTTCTTTCTTAGGTGCATCGTCAGCATGAGGTCGATCTTTAAAAGCAGGGTGAGATTCTAGCATAATTTTATTATACCAAACAACAATCACCCCAACAAACACAGTTGATGATTACCGCTCAATAATCTCAATAAGCCGCTTGATTGAGACGAATCCATACCCCCAGATCACAGGGAGCCATATCGGCATAATGCCTAGCAAACTGTTTCGATTGAATGTCTCCACTCCTGTACTGATAAAAAGCCATTCCACAAGGATCATCGTAAAAGATCCAACCGCAAATATCACAAGGTCGTACCTCACTCTTTTTACTAAAAATGCACCGACGATGATTGCGATACAAACGATCGCCAGAAGATAATCATTAGGAATAAGTGGGACAAGCCCGATCATCCCAAGGATCGGCAGCGCGTTATAAAAAATTTCTGTAGCTTTTTTCATGCCGCAAAGTCTTTCGGCTCATAGAACGTGAGAGTGTCGATGCCGGCCGCTTCAATGGCATCCTTCACTGTCGCATGGACAAGAATCACATTGACTGCTTCAGTCGATCGAAACATTAGAGCACCGTGCCCTTTGTTCGCATCAGTAACAGTGCTCTTGCCCACAAGATTAAAGGCGACAAAATCCTTATACATATCGCCACTTACCGGGTCATGCAACTCCACTGCGTATATGTCGAGGTTGTCTACGCCGGCTTTAAGTAGCGCTTCGTGCAGGCGCTTGGACATAACCGTGATCGGTGTGAGCCACAAATCTCCTAGTACCCAGCCCTCTTCGTCAGTACCGCGCAACTCGAGCACAATAGGCTCGGTTGGCTGCTTCTCAAACCGTACACCCGTCATCCAGCTGCGCCGTGGGTCATCGCGTTTATAGTCAAGACGAGCGCGGTAATCCACAGCAGGATCCTCTACTCTCAATACATAATATGACTCTAGCATGATTTAATTCTATCACATCCCGACCAAACATCTACTCCCTCCAACTCTGCTGGACCACGGGTTTTGTTGCAGGGGATGGGGTGTAGTAAACTCAATATATGAATGAAACCTTAAAAGTATCCCTTGTTGCAGCTATATTACTTTTTGCTGGCGCTTTTTTCTTTCAAAACAAAATTCCAGAAAAATCTGCCGACAGTTCAATAACGAGCGGCGATTATTCGCCTATGCCTAGCATAGACATGAGTAATGAGTACGCAAATTATGCACAGAGTTTTAAAACATATGAGAGCGATCTTGGGTTTTCTTTCAAATACCCTCCGTATTTAAAGGCAACTATTGATACGGGACCTACCACAAGTAAAATCATTCTCGCCCCCGTTGACGCAAATACAGACGGTGGTCTGAGCGCAATCATCATCAGTGTAGCAAAAAATAATGTCGGGCTGACTCCGGAAGAATGGCTACTCGGTCCTAATTCAGGATTCGACCATTCAGACGGGTACTTCAAGACAACGATAGACGGGGAAAATGCTGTTTATACCAATGGTGGAATGTGGACGGTTATAAATACCCCAGACGATAAATATCGCCTTAGTGTTACAAATCTTGCGCAAGGAAACGCTGATATACTATTCACTGAAATGGGCATCGTCATCGAATCTCTCGCGTTTAGTAAGCAATGACACCGTGCAACAGGATATTGGTTTTAAGCAGGCACCCTCGGCAGGACTCGAACCTGCAAGTCCTCGGTAGAATCGAGGCCGTTTATCCATTAGCGTACGAGGGTAAAATAAAGACACGTAAATACGCGTAGAAATACCTTTATCTTCTTCCCCTCGTACCAATCATGGTGTGTATGTTAACACACGAGATGCGATTTTCCTAAAGACCCCTGTGTTACCTCATTTGCCACAACATGAGATCTAACTTTTTTATTCGCGTGATCTTTTTGCAATCTTCGGGAATGCAATCTTCGGAAAATCGTTCATTAAACGCTCTGATTGCTCTCTCAACATCAGACCCTTTGAGTAATTCCTCCATCCGATTTTGAAGGCATCCATATATTTTAATTGCCATACCCATATCTCCTTGCGGATGGCGCAGCATCAGATGTCCTTTGACTTTATCGTCATAAACAGGTTTCTCCGGATTAAGCGTTGCAATAATTTTTGAAGCAAAAGAGATGTGTACTTTCCCTGTCAATTTATGTAATTCCTTTAATGATTCATTGATGGAGGGAACAATTTTTTTGTTCTGATATTCTTTCATCAACATTAATATCTGTTGAGTGGTATCTGTTTGTAACCGCACTGCATAAAAATTCTTAAATTCGTTTCTGTATTGATCCGACAATAAGCCGCACCCCTTAATAACCGAAACATATCGCGAAATCGCGTTTTTTTCTTCGATTCTTCTAAAAATCTCCTCCCGCTGATTGTATAACTTTTTTGCAAGAAGCTTTGAGTCAAAAGTTTTTCGAGAATATCCTGTTTTTTCTTTCATGAATTTATTTTACCACAACCCACACGTAAAACTTACGGCTGAAACAATTCCTCCGGCATAAAGCGTACGCTTTGCACACCGGGGAATTGTTTCGCGGTCGCTTCTATTTGAAACCACAATATCCCTACTCGGCACGAACCCCCGCCGGTACGATTTTGCGGGTCATTAAAAGTAAGTGTCAGAACACCATTGTCCAGTGATGCGGCGGTGAGTGAAACACCCGCAAGGGGAAACTCGGTGCTTGCGCCCTGCGCTTTTTCTTCCGATGAGATCTCCCCACGCAAGAGTAACCTCACGGCATCTTGGATCGGGGTTATCGTCCGTGGGATCACGCGAGATACGGGCACGAGCCCGCTCCTACTGCACTGGATATTCCCCTCTGCATCCTTATCAAGATTCTGATTGTAGTAGTAGAGTTTTATGGGGACACTCGCCGCAGGTGACGGACACGGTGCAAACTCGCACGCAGGTCCGGTCCTCCCCACAGCCGACCCATCGGGGCACAACTTTGCTTCCATCGTGCACGCAACCGGCTCGGGATTTGGGCGGGCAAAATTCGTCCACACGAAAGCGCTCGCGACTAAAATCACCGCGATACTGACCCCCACTACAAGATATGGTGAGTACCTTTTCATACCCTAAAGTATACTCCCTACCTCCCCAAATCCAACTCCTCGTCAATCCTGATCTGTTTTACGAATTCGGGGACGTGGGAGACGAGGACCATGGCGCCTTCGTATTGATCGAGTGCTTTCGCAATGACGGGCAAGTGGCGGAAGTTGATGTGGTTGGTCGGTTCGTCGAGAATGAGAAGTCCGGGGCGCTCAAGCACGAGCCGCGCAAAGGCAACGAGCCCCTTTTGTCCTTCGGACAAATTCCCGATCTTGGTGTGCATGACCGAGCCCGTGATGAGGAAGCCCGCCGCCACAGACCGCAGCTGCTGCTCCGCAACCTCGCCGATTTGCACGCCCATCGCTTCAGAAAGCGAGGCGAACACCGTGTCGTCAAAGTTAAGCGTGGAGAAATCTTGGCGATAGTATCCGACCTTCACCCCCGGCGCGATCACGGCTCCTTTGCTCACTCCTTTTGCGATTGACTCAAGGAGCGTTGATTTACCGATGCCATTGGGCCCCACGAGAAGCAGGTGCTTGTTTTTGCGCAAGGCAATGTTGGCCGTGCGATTCTGTGGCTTATGATCCTTCATCGTACTAAACGATTTGATGGTGAGCACATCCCCCGAGAGGTCGCTTTGCACCGGGATCGTAAAGGGGCGAATCGTGCGGTCTTCCTTGCGGATATCCACCTTCTCCTCTTCCATCTCGGCAGCCTTGTCACGCATGCGCTTGGCCACCATACGCATCTGCCCTCCCTTCATCGCGAAGAAGTTGGCCTTGTCTTTGTTCGCTTGGATCTCCTTGGCGAGTTGCGCGTTCTTGCGGTTCTCACGCTCAATACGCGCGGTGATCTCCTTCACCACGTCAAAGTAGTTGCCAGCGTACTGCTCCACCACGCGCGTGCGCACATCAAGGTAGAGCACGCCATCAGTAAAGGCATTGAGAAATTCGGCATCGTGCGAAATGACGATGAATGTTTTTTTGTAATCAACAAGAAAATCCGTAAGGTGCTTGATCCCCGCCTTGTCCAGGTTGTTCGTCGGCTCATCGAGGAGGAGAAGATCCGGGTCTTGGATCAGTGCGGAGGCAAGGAGAAGCCGCGCCTGCTGCCCGCCGGAGAATGAGCGGATCGTACGCTCGTGTACCTTTTTGTGACCCACAAGGTTTACCACCTCAAGCACGTCGTCGATGCGCGGATCAATGTCGTATACCTTCTGAGAGAAACGCTTTTGGAAAAACTCGCGTACCGTGAGGTCGAGCTCATCGCGCGGAATGACCTGTCGCGCCGTGGCGATGGTGACGCCCTTCGTAATATGAATATCGCCTGACTCGGGGCTCAGCGCACCGGTGATGAGCCCAAAGATCGTGGACTTGCCCGCACCGTTCTGCCCCATGATGGTTATCTTCGACCCCCGCCGTACCGAAAAATCCACCTCATGTAAGATGGGGTGGTTGTGTCCGTACTCAAACGACACTTCTTCAAAACGCAAAATTACATCATCACGCGCCATAGATATCTTCTTATACCTTATTTTGCGGACAAAATACAGCGTTACGTTTCCATATTTACGCAGCGCCTTGACATACTCTCAATGTGTGATAAGAAGTGGTTAGTAAGAATTCCTGTTCCAAAAACCGATTGGCTAACTGACGAGGAGAGTTACGATGGAAATATTGAATACTGATCAAGCCTCACTTGTGGACGGCAAGGTTGTAATAAAAGACTCCAACGGGAGGATGAAAATCGAGTTGAAACTGAAACCCACCCCAATGAGCCCCGAAGACATGGTTGCTATGGCGGAAGAGGCAAAACTCGAAGTGTTAGTAGGCACCATTTACTGCCTTTCGGAACGTCGCGCAGAATTGGAGGCTAATCTTAAAAAAGCAAACGATGAAGTGGTCGATTTGTACGAGGCTATCCGTAAGTTCAACGCCGCGCTTGAGGAAGAAAAAGGACAGAATGTTCTCCTCACAGAGAATCACCATCGTGCCCTTGCCCGCGCCCAGGATGCCGAGGCATTACTGCAGGAAGTGCAAATGACTCTTTTTAATCTTTCTGAAGTATTACATCCCTTCGTAAGCACGGTCGGACTGGAGAGGCCTAGTGCAGAAGACACGGAAAACGTGCTTCATCAAATCGACAAGGTGGTGCGCGACCTATACACAAGGATCCCCACGAAAAAGGACCCCGCCACAAGCACTTCTTTCACGGGAGGTCCTACTCATATCGACTGAACTAGCTGCCGAAGACTCCACCACCGACACTCAAGGATGAGTGCCGGTGTTTTTTATTAGCGACATAAAAATCCAAGGGGAGTCCTTGGATGAGTAGGGTGATCATGATAGCTGGAACATTCTAGGACGACCGTCCTAGAATGTTCCATTCAGACAACGAAAAATTCCAAGGGGAGTCCTTGGAATTTTTAACCCTTTGTTTTCAATGCCTCCGGATGCTGAGCGCTCCACGCATAGAGTGCGATCGCCATTGAGGCGGCGGCGTTGAGCGACTCACACTGCGGGTGCATGGGGATGGCAAGGCGGATATCACAAAGCTCGCGCGTCTTCTCACGAATACCGCGCGCCTCATTGCCGAGCACAAAGACCGCGGGTACGGTGAACTCTTCTTTGGTCAGTGGGTTCGCTCCCTCGCCTGCCAGACCATAGATCCAAAACCCGCGCTCTTTGAGGTCGCGGAGCGTATGGTTCGTGTTACCGATGGAGACGAGCGGAATACGAAATGCCATGCCCGCAGAAACTTTCACCACCGCTCCGGTGACCGGCGCTTGGTCATGCTCGGGGATGAGCACGCCGGAGATACCGAACGCCGCCGCCGAGCGGATGACCGCGCCGACGTTGTGCGGGTCTTGCACTTCATTAAGAAGCACGAGTGCGGTATCAGGCGCGACAGTCAGCCCCTCAATGAACGAATCGTACTCCACGACGAGCTCTTTGACCGAGATGAGCCCGATCACTCCCTGGTGGGATGCTCCGCCTGCTTCCTGGGGGACGCTCCCTGCACCGAGCACCGCCTGCGTAACCCCACTCTTGTCCACAAGCTCGCGCAACGCCACATCATCCATCTGGGGCGCAAGAAAAACCTTCTTCACCGCCTGTGGCGTATGAAGGAGGGCCTCCGTGAGGGCGTGCTTGCCGTAGATGTATATTTTATCCTGGACCATATTCAGGTAAGATTTCCCCATCCTACCAGAAGTTCTCCCAATACAAAACAGCCTCGATTTGTCGAGGCTGTTTTGTATTGGGAGATTATTTCTTTTTCTTGCCTGTGCCCTTCGGCTTCTTCTTCTCCTTCCTCATACCTTTTCCTTTTGCCATATATATTTGTAAGTGAAATTTTTTGAACCATCGACCTGTTGTTCTTTCTAGTATACAACGAGTGTTTATCTAAAATGAAAGCGGATGAAAAAAATCGTTGAATGATGCCGGGATTTATTTGACGTTAAAAAGAAACCGCCCTCCATGGCAGTTTCCATGTGGGCGGAGTGATTTAAACGATGACCTCATCAAGCTTTGGCAATTCTCCTGACGGTACGTTCGCATATAACAGATCATACAGACGTACCGCTTCCGCAGGCAATTCCTTATCGTCTGTCAGATCCGAGCGAAACACTTCAGAAACAGCAAACTGATACTGCAGCCTTCCTTGCGCCTCAAAACATTCTCCGTTAGGGATGGCGATACCACCATCCCATTTAAAAACCCTGTTCTCTTTTACCACTTTTCGCAGTTGTCCATATGTTGGCATTGTGAATACCTCCGTGATGTGACTGTTAACGTAAAGGAATCGTGAAAAACCGTTTCTCAGCCGAGAAAACGATACCGCTTACCGTCCGGACAGATAATGTAGACCTCATCTTGGATTCCACCATCATCTTGACCACCAGAGGATTCACTTGGTTGCGTCTCCTCAAGATGCGCAAGCCGAGCGCGGGCAGCCTCTTTAGCTTTTTCTTCAGAATCATACTCACCGGCAAGCGGATAGTATTCTCCTGGGTGGTCTTCAAACGTATCGTAACCCTCGAGTTTCCACTTGCCGGAGACCACTGGGGTTTCGGTACCACGAGCTTTTGTTTTTGCGCTCATATACACATCTCCTAGGTAAGAAAACAAAGTTTATTGTCGGCCTTGTCGGCGCTCTTCATCCATGCGTCGTAAGCCAGTGCGACGAGGAGGTCGGCAACCATTCCTGAGACGAGCTTATCGAGCCAGGGCTGAATGCCTGAACAATATACCACGATACCATGACGTTTTACTCCACCCCAAAATGGTGTGTCCCCAGGGAAGAGCAGGTGCGGAATGATCTCGGTACGGTCGTCGTTCCGATCATGCCAGAGCTGAAGCCCCTTGCATCGTGCGATATCGACGAATGGGTGCGGAAAATTGTCGGGATCGCCAAGTGTGTATTCGTAGAGTACGACAGGTTTAATTTGGTAGTTCGGCCAATCCGGATAATCGGGGCGGTCATCCTTCATCCCCGGTACAAGCACTCCAACATGCAGTTGCTCTCGCTTAGGTTTCAGAATAGAACCAAGCCTATTCCCGTAGATGGCATCTAAGGCCGTCAGGATGGCAGCTTTAGCAATCTCTCCTGTAAGAAACTTCGGCTTACAAATCTTGTCGGACATGGTATTCTCCTTCGGTTGTCAGAGGTCAATGGGAACAGAAAAATCAGCCCTCAAAATACTACGAATGCGTATATGTGTCAAGCCCTGCTCCCCGCGACAAGCTCAAGCTTTTTTTGCCGCGGCCATTTTTTGATCTCCGCTTCGCGCTTAAGCGCAGCACTCCTGTCTTTGCATTCTTCTGTATAAAGTATCTTGAGCGCTTTTCGCGAACTTGTGTAATGTCCGCCCTTGCCATCTTTGTGTTCCTGAAATCTCCGCGCAACGTCGGTTGTAATTCCCGTGTAGATAGTGGTGTCGCTTAGCTTGAGGAGGTAGACATAGTACATACGCGTAGTGTAGCAAAGATTACCTATCTCCAACAAAAAAACAGCCCCGGCATACGCCGGGGCTGTTTTTACTCTTTTGCAGAGAGTTATGCGCGTGCTACGTTCGCTGCCGCAGGACCCTTCTGGCCCTCAACGACATCGAAAGTAACAACATCGCCCTGACGAAGATCGTCAAAGGCAACGCCCTGCAAATCCTTCGAATGGAAGAAGAGGTCCTTCGTCTCGCCTTCGCGAGAGATAAAACCAAATCCGCGGTCCGTAAGGGTTTTGATTGTTCCTTTCATGTGACTGCTGTTATAATTCCTATACAAAACGTGTCCTAAAACCACTTGCGTGTATTCCTTGGTACGTTCAACGAAACTCGACTTGTCTCTGTATATTGCTGTCTATGATAGCATACGTACACCCTTTTGGCAAGTACCCTGTGTATAAATGCCTGCCATTTACCATGCCGGGTGCCATAAAGTGCTTTAAAATCGGCTTTTTATCCCCATATCCCAATGGAGCGCGGCTCTACACAAAAAGCGCGCGCGCATGCTGTGCGGGCGGCCCGTGATTCTCCGTGAATCGGTCTACTTCTTAGGTAATGTGCGAATTTTCTTTTTCATGTCGCGCACTTTTTTTGTGCGCTTCAAATTGCTTTGGTTTCCAAACAACCACCGGTCCATCTCGCCATCATCCCCTTGTTGCCGAAACACATTGAACTTCATCTCGAATTCCGATGCGTTCCGCTCCATCTTTGCAATATAGGAGTACGGCACTTCCACAACATCGTGCGGCTTCTTTTGCTTATCAAGTTTCCCGGAATAGGTCTTATCGCCTGCATCACCGAAGGTCCTCGCAAGATCCAGCATTGCATTTTTATTCGTCGCGGCATCGCGCGACTCAAGGAACCACCTCGTCTTTCTTTCGCTCTCACTCATCACACTACTCCTTCCTGTCCAGAATGATTATCAACCCACACAATACCACATCATGTAGCTAATGGCAAGTACAACTATTCCACCTCATCGATCTTCGCCGCGAGGATGAAGTCATTGAGTGAGAGCCCGCCGACCGCATGCGTCCATAGTGTGATCGTTACCTTGCTGTAGGAAATATGAATGTCCGGATGATGCCCCTCCCCCTCAGCAAGATCGGCGACCGTGTTCACAAAACGCATCGCTTCTTTGAAATCGGCAAACTTAAACATCCGCTCGATCTTGTTTTCTTTTTGTGTCCACCCAGACACTTCTTTGAGGTGCTCATCGATATCCACTTGCGCCATCGGCGGCGCACCCACCTCGCACACCTGGCACTTTTGTTGAGAAAGGTTCATTTAATTTTTGCCGACAAACACGAGGGCTAAAACAATGACAAGTGTGATCGCCGCAAACACGGCAACCGTCTTACCGAAAAACTGAAATGCTTTTACCCGCTCCCCCGCAAGATACAGCTCAAGGGGTTTAGCAAGAAAAAGAAATCCCATCACTGCCGCCGAGAGTACAAAGAGTGAGAGCATCATGATGGGCACGAGCACGCTGTCCACCTCCTCCACCATGCGCTTGGGCACATAGTAAAGAAACGAGGCGATCGCCACGATATATGTGGTGGCGAAAATGGCACTTATGAATGGACTTTTGATCATAGTATTAGTATATCAAATAATTACCTAATAGACGTATATCCTCCGTGCAGGCCGCCTTTAGAGAGTACGATCTGCCAGAGCTGTATGTCACGCGCACGAAACGCCCCGGCACACGACAATAGATAGTAATTCCACATGCGATGGAAGCGCTCGCTGTACGTACCTTTCAACTCTCCCCAATGCGCCTCCACGTTATCGTTCCACGCCATGAGCGTCGTGTCGTAGTACGCGCCAAAGTTGTGCCAGTCCTCCATCACAAAAAGTTCACTCGTTGCCTCCCCAATATGCGCGACACGGGGCAGAATGCCGTTCGGAAAAATGTACTTGTCGATCCAGGGGTCAGCATCAATTCCGGAGCGATTCCCTCCGATGGTGTGCAAGAGAAATAACCCGTCATCCTTCAAGTGCTTGGCGGCCACTTCCATATACGTTCGGTAATTCTTGTGCCCCACGTGTTCAAACATCCCGAGCGAAACAATGTGATCAAACGTACCCTGGACCTCACGATAGTCCTGAAAGAGGACCTCCACCGGGAGGCCCTTCGTCATCTCCCGCGCAAGCGCCGCTTGCTCTTTGGAGATGGTCAGTCCGGTGACATGCACGCCATACCTCTCCGCGGCAAACTTGGCGAAGCTTCCCCACCCACAGCCGATATCGAGTACCCGCTGTCCTTTCTGTAGGTTTAATTTACGGCAGACCAGGTCAAGCTTATGCTCCTGCGCTTCATCGAGTCCGCCGGCTGGCGGATTGCCTCCCCAATATCCGCAGGTATACACCATGCGTTTATCGAGCATCGCTTTGTAGAGGTCGTTGCCGATGTCATAGTGCCGCTCGCCCACCACGAACGAGCGTGCGGGAGACTGCTTGTTAAAAAGTGTGTTTGAGAGAATATGAAATACATCCTGCCCGATCGCTTTATGCTTCACATGCAGCTGCGCCCGCAGGATCCTGTTAAAAAATTCATCAAGCTGGGCACAGTCCCACCAGCCGTCCATGTATGCCTCGCCGAGGCCGATGGAGCCACGCAGAATGACCTGCCGGTACAGGCGCTCATCATGCACCTGTATATCCCACGGCCGCGTGCCGCCTATCTGTATATCGATCTCCGCCAGATCCTTTTGTATTCGTTCTTTAAACATCGCCATTGAAGAAAATCATACAATGCGGGGCAAGGTGATGCAATGGGGAAGATATGTCAGGATCGCTCTCCACGCTCGTGTTATAAAACTTTCGCCGCTTCATTCCTTGCCCGCTCGACCATAAACTTCACCGCATCGTTCATGTTGATGTCTTCTATCTTGATCTCCGGGTGCTTGCGTGCAAACACACGATACACCTCATCGGCAAAGGCCTGCCCCACCATTGGCACGCGGTCATAATCCATAACGATGATCTTGAATTTTTCGAGCCCTGTAAGGACGCGCCGTGCTTGTGAGCGCGAGATGTACACACCGCCTACGATATATAGCCGTACTCTGATCTCTGTTTTGTCAAAACCGTAATCGCTATCCTCCGTTTGATTGATGTATTTTTTGAATACATCATTGAGATGGCTCGTGTTTTTGATACTCACGCGAAACGTCACCTTGGTACCCTGCTTCTGCCCGCGTGTCTTTTTCACAAATATGTCCGGGATGGTGTTGTTCGCAATAAATTTGTATCCATAACTATCGAGAATAAACTCGTCACCTGCTTTTGACGTGAAGAAGATCCCCTCGCCCGAGTGAAGCTTGGGTGCCGTGGTGATCTTGCCTTTAAGCAGGTCTTGTATCGCTTCAAGCTCCGACTTGAGTCCGCGCTTTTTCATGATGTTGCGGTAGACGCCGATACCAAAGTCATCCACCACAAAGGTGAGCGTATCGTTCTCTATTGAGACAGCGATGTGAATGACTTTTGATTCTGAATGTTCAATGGCATTATTGAGCATTTCAGAAAAGGCAAAGGTAAAGATGCTCTTTATGTTTTCCGGTAATTTATTGAATGGCGGGAAACGACGCTCAAGCTCTTCCAAAACTTTATGCTCTTCGAGCCCAACGTTCATGAGTCGTTTGGCATAGCGGTGCGGTGCCAGTTCGGGATGGCGATCGAGAAATTCTTCCAAAACATAAATGGCAGAACGAGTCGAGCCGATCTTGATCAATGCTTTTTGTTCAACGAGCTCCGCAAGGACCCTGCTCATGTATTGCCGCGACACGCCAAATGCCTCCGCTGCTTCGCGGCTTCGAAGAACTCCTTTTTGCCTTGCAAAATCAAGGATTGTTTGTTTCCCTACTATCATAGTAACCCAATTGTAAACAAATGGTTTTAAATTGTCAACTAATTGTAAACCTCCCTGCTCAACTTCCTACGTTACAAATCTCTTTTCCCAGAGGCCTCACTTTGAGCGATGCATACAGCCGGCCCAACAACAGGGCCTACGCATGCCACCTTTGAGCTTCGAGAGTGCCTTCTTGATACGGATACCCCTCGTCTCCGCTTTTTTGCCGGACGTGACCCAGCAGATCCACTCATTGCGTGCAAGGGGCGTGATGTCTTCCCACACCGCTCGCGCCGCAGGCGTCTCTATGAGGGCCTTTCGCAGATCATCCGGCATGGTATGCACCACGCCCCCGGCGATAGTTTTCTTGGTCATAGAAACTAATTATACCACTTGGGCAAAAACCGTAAGGAGTCTGGACTTTTTTGGAAGAAACCCCTCTTCGTCCCGCTCAGTAGAACGGCGTTACCATAATGGTCGAGTTTGTCGTTGCCGACTGACCCGAGTCGTTGGTCACGGTAAAGACTGCTGTGTGTGTGCCGATAGTTTGGTAGGCGTGAGTAAAGGTAACCGATGACGGTGCGTTCGTCGAGGTCTGCATCATCGGTGCATTCATGCCAAAATTTTCATCACCCCACAGAACGGAGTAACGGAGATTTGTCGTAGAGCCAAAAGGGACTGATGCATGTACGGTCCACGTGCCGATCGCCCCAACGGCAAGAGATGCAGGCGCATCAATACCACTGATCGTCGGTGTTTGATCGGAGGTCCCACTCGTTATCGTAAAAGAAACACTGTTGCTTGTCGCGCCCGTAAATGTGTCTTTGACCGAGATCTGATATTGACCCGGCGTCAGAAGGCGCAGCATCATCGCGCACATGTATCCCGGCGCACAATAGGGTCCCACCCCGCTGGGCAAAGTGAATGAAAGCTGTGTGCCACTGCCTGGGATAGAAACACTGGTTATCGCACCACCGCCAATGAGCACAATATCATTTGCGTTGAACCCAGATCCGTACACGGTCACCGCAGTGCCGATGGGGCCGGATGTCGGAGAGACGGAATAAACCGTGGGGCTCATTTGAGAGTTTCCACCCGTGACCAGAAACGTCATCGTATTGCTTGTGTCGTTGCTGTTCTCGACCGAGACATTGTACGCGTCCGGTACGACCTGCCACGACGGCATCATACACCCCGCAGAATAACACGCGGGATTGAGATAGCTCGGCACCGTAAAGGTGAGTGTTTGATTGATCCCCCCGTGGCAATTCGGATCGGTGGTACACGCGATCGCAATGCTGGAAGTGATCGGCACATGGGTGATCACGCCGTTGCCAAAATGGATCGTATTGTCATTCGTAAACCCAAACCCCGTGACCGAAACAGTTGTGCCGATAGGTCCCGAAGACGGATTGATCGAATAAATTGAGAGGTTCGACTGGGGTGGCGGATTCCCACCACAGCTCACGCGTGCGACCGCCCCACGTGTCAGTGGCCCGACAATTCCGATCGCAGAGATCCCCTGTGAAGCTTGGAATTGCTCTACTGCATGCATCGTGATGGGGCCAAAAAACCCCGTTGCGCCGACCTGCATATATCCTTGGGCAAAAAGAAAGTTCTGTAAATTCGTGACCTCTCCGTTGGTCCACATATCGCGTGAACCATAGTAAAGACCGTACACAAGTGTCGTGCATGAAATAGACGCTGGTGCCACTGTCGTCTGCCCACTCGCCATTACTTGCGCCGAAGCCGCCCGCGCTCCCCCGCCCAAACTCATGACAGAGAAGGCAAAAACAAGCATGAGCAACCAATTTGCTATTTTTGTCGTACGAGATGAGTACATCATATTTATGAAGACGTTGCAGGATCATATTGATTACACTCCCGCACCCAACTGCGTGTATTACCTTAGATCATTGTATCAGATCCTCTCACGTGCCGGGGCTTTGCGGAGGTCCGCTGGCACCTCGAGCTCTAATTTCCCCCCGCAAGCAGTTCCGCCTGTTTGAGTACCGTCTCCGTTGCAAGCGCTTGCGCGTCGGGCGGATAACCATATTGATTGAGCAGACGCTTCACCATCACGCGCATGCGGGCGCGGGCAGACTCTCTCACACTCCAATCAATCGTCGCATTCTCGCGCACGCGTCCCACAAGGATCCGCGCAAGCTCTTTCAACTTATCATCCCCGAGCACCTGCCCTGCGCTTTCATTTTCTGCGAGCGCATCATAAAACGCAATCTCGTCTTCGGTAAGCCCGAGTCCTTCCCCGCGTTTGTCCGCTTCTTTTACATCCTGCGCAATCTTAATCAATTCATCGATCACCTGCGCCGCAGTAAGCAAATTATTCTGGTATCGTTTGATCGCCGCATGAAGCATGTCTGAAAACTTTTTTGACTGAACCGCGTTTTTCTTCCCTCTTGCGCGGAGTTCATCATTCAAAATTTTCTTCAATAATTCCAAGGCAACATTTTGCCGTTTCATCGTGCGAATCTCTTCAAGGAACTCATCGGACAAAATAGAAATGTCCGGCTTTTTGATGCCCGCCGCATCAAAAATATCAATTACACCTTGCGACACCACCGCCTTGTCCACGATCTGCCGAATCGTTGTCTCAATATCAATGCTCTTGCCACCGCCATCTGTCGAAAGTTTATTCAAACGCGCTTTCACTGCTTGGAAGAACGCCATCTCGTCGCGAATCTCCACGGCTCGCAAATTTGGCATCGCCAGAGCAAAGAGCTGAGAGAGCGCCGTCACCTCTTTCAAAAATCGCTCTTTCTTTTCATGGTCACCCAACAAAAAATCTTCAGCTTCAAGTATCGCTTCGAGCTTGCCTCGTGCGTCTTCCTCAAAATACTTGCCGTAGTTCACCCCCTCAAGAATATTCTGCACCACCTCAAACTTCGCAAGCATATGTGGCACGATATCCACCGCTTGGTCGGCAATCATCCCTCCCTTGCCTCCACTTTCGCTGTAGACCGAAAGTGCTTCTTTGAGATCCGAAGCAATACCGATATAGTCGACGATGAGTCCGCCCGGTTTGTCCTTATACACACGGTTCACCCGCGCTATCGCCTGCATCAGATTTGCCCCACGCATCGGCTTGTCGATATACATCGTGTGGAGGCACGGCACATCAAAACCCGTGAGCCACATATCGCGTACAATTACGAGCTTGAGCGGGTCTTTCACATCCTTGAAACGCAGTGCAATCTCTTTGCGGTCATCT
>Ga0154965_145_pt1 | contig 15655 bp, 20 predicted proteins | sample RifCSPhighO2_01_FD_105933 | JGI IMG/M metagenome (GOLD analysis project Ga0154965, IMG submission 105933) | Candidatus Yonathbacteria bacterium RIFCSPHIGHO2_01_FULL_51_10
GCAATGATCATATATTTTTTAGGGGGCATAGGGGTAAGGGCTTTAGGTGTATTCTATCATGCGCCTATTCCATGGTGTGGATAACGCTTCGAAAATGGTGGCTGTCACCATATTCCACCATATTCCTTTTCCCCAAATTTGTGTTCTTTGCCACTTTTCCACGTTCAAATCGCACCAAACCATTTTTCCGGTGGTATGAAACCGAGCGGTCCAATTTTTCGCGCTTCTATCTCCGCTTTGACCCTCTCGTGCACGATGATGGCAGACACCTTTTCCGCTAGGCGGAACAACAAGAGTCCATGTGCCTTAGCTGGGTCTAACACCAGTTTCTCGAATTTAGTTGTGATTAGGCGAGCTGAATCGGAAGTGTCTATGATCGACTTCGTCATGTCCGCTGCAGCAACCAAACCGACTATATTCACCGCTTTGTAGTCGGTCCATTCGCTCCCGTCATCCGGGTCAACTACCAAGGCATCATAGACATCGATGTTGTCAACGCCCGCTGCGCGCAGTGCTTCGACCATGCGATCGTGCATGAGGGGACCTCCTGCTTTAAAAAACCAAGGCATCTCACCCGGTGCCTCGGGGTTTAGTTCGTAGCGCAACGGTTGCGGAATGGCGATGGTGGGATCAAATCTCTCTCCTGCCATGAAGTCTATTCCCGGTATCATTGGCCTACGCCCCAAGACGGCGAGATCCCTGAGATCTCCTATCGGCTCTTTCTCCAGCACGTAATACGACGGGGGGTTATTTGCGTCATTCATAGACACATTATATCGCAGAGATGAAGTGGACAGCAACAGGAGGCTGATTACCCCGCCCCCGCTTCGAGCTCATACTAAGTTAGTGCATCGATGCCCTTGCTTTAGAGGCCAGGCCTCCAAATGATAGGAGTGGGCGGGGACGCACGAAGAAACCCACCCACGTGCGTACACGTGGGTGGGTTTCCGTAACACTCCCCTATTTTTTTACTTCACCACGGTGACCGAGATCGTGGAGCTTCCTTTATTCCCCGCCTTGTCATAGGCTTGTATTTCGATCTTATGTGTTCCCGTGCTTATGGTGCTTGTGTGCCATCGTTTTGAGATCACGCTCTTGTTTTTATTTGAACTGAGGAGGACCCCGTCCACGTAGATGCTCATCGAGGAAACCTCATTTGCGTCACTCGCAAACCCGCTAATGTTCACCGCCCCACTTACCGTACTGCCGGATTACGGGGTGCTGATCGTCACAGAAGGAGCCGTGGTGTCAGCCGCAACAGGGTTATTGACGGTGACAGAGACCGAGGGCGACGTTCCTTTGTTTCCCGCAGCGTCATACGCGTAAGCAATAAAAGATTCACTTGCTCCATTCGCCGCAAGAGTGGAGTCCCACGTGAATGCATACGGAGTAGCTGTATCCGTACCCACCAAGCTTCCATTCGCATACAGTTCAACCCGAGAAACTCCCACGGTATCACTTGCGGTTACATTTACCGCCACACTTCCGGATACTGTTGTTCCTGCTGTGGGCGCGGTGACCGTTGCGATAGGCGCGGTCGTATCGGGGACAGGCACTACTGCCGCCCGCGCGGCACTCACCGCGGCACTGGCATTCACTCGGCCGTTTCCATAATATTGATCATATCCTGTCGCCCCAAGATCAACTGCCGTACTCTTAAGAATCGATTCAACCTGTGTGTTCGTGAGAGCTGTGTTTGCTGATTTTATAAGTGCCAACACGGCCGCAACGGCCGGACTGGAGAAGGATGTCCCACTGACTGCGGCATATCCGCCACCATTCGTAGTACTCCACACACTGTCACCGGGGGCGGCAACATCAATGTACGGACCGTAGCTTGACCAGCTCGCTATGACGTCGCTGCTGTTCGTTGCTGAAACTGAAATGACCGAGGTCGTGTCGGGAGTTGAATCAAGAGTTCCATAATTCCCCGCCGCCACCGTAACGAGGCCGCCTTTAGTTTTCATATAATTGGCGGCGCTCTGAATGGTCGCGCTACTCGAGAGTGTCGCAAAACTCGCATTGGCGATCTGCGCGCCGTGATCCGCCGCGTAGGTGATACCGCTTGCGATCGTACTAATGTAGGCGCTGCCGCTTGTTAGAGCGACTCGCACCGGCATGATCTTGGTGTTCCACCCAATAGAGGCGACGCCCGTTGCGTTATTTGTGGTGGCCCCCACAACGCCAGCCACCTTCGTGCCATGTCCATATACATCACTCGTGTCGGAATTGTTGTCAACAAGATTCCAGCCAGTGACGAGTTTTCCTGAAAAATCAGGGTGCGTGCTGTCTATGCCGGAGTCAAGGATCGCTACGGTTACGCCATCGCCCTTCGCACTATCCCACGCGGTAGGAGTACCGATCTTTGATAAGTGCCACTCGCTGGCATAATTCGTATCATTCGGAACCGCGACGGGAAGCGCCAACTGATCAACTTCGGCGCGTGCCACGAGTGAATGTCTGGAGAGACCCGCGATGGCGGCATCACGCGTATCACGCGGGATCTCCAAAACATAGCTTGAGATCTGCGACAGGTCCGCTTTTACACTCGCTCCGTACGTTTTTGCAAGACCATCCACGGCATTTTTTGATGCACCACCGCGAACTTTTACAATGATACGCCCCGGGAGCGCCTCAAGATCGTTGAGGCGTGCCCGAGTGCTTGAATCAACAATACCCGTGACCGTAAGCCCATACGCTTTTTGGAATTCTTTGACCCCTGCCTCGGTTATCGGACCAAAATATCCCGTAACATCAGCAGCATATATCCCTCGTATGTCGAGAAGCATTGACTGCAGCTCACGGACATCATTGCCTGATACGCCGCGCTGAAGCGTTGATGTAAACCTAAAAGGACCGTCCGGGGCTTGCGCCGTGTCGGGGAGTGTGGGCAGCACCGCCGCGGCAAATGAACCGGACTTAATGTTCTCAAGAATCCCCGCGAGGGATGCGAGAATGCTCTGCACTTGACTAATGATTGTTTGCACGTCCCCCGTAGACACTACCGCTTGTGCCGGGCGTGGGATCGATGCGCCGACAGCTACAACCAAAACAAGCGCTGCAATGATCGAGAAGCGCTTAAAAAAATGTTTCATAAATTTCTGCAATTACGCACGTTAAATAAAAACCCTAGGGCTTCTCTAAAAGAGAGCCATCATAAAAGACATCCCCCTTATCATAGTATGGTTACTCCGGTGCCGCAATGTCCCTGTGGATAACTTTCTCTTGCCAATGTCCTTTATGTCCCCAAAAAAATTGGGCGCGTACAGGGAACCATGGAATGTCAAAAGGTGGCCAACCTTTTATTTTTTGTGCGGGATGCGAGAATCGAAGCTTACAGCTTCAGTACACCTTTGCGATTTGTCCTGGGCAGAGCCCATCACAAATAACGCAAAGCTCTTCGATTCTCGCACGGTACTCAAGCAGTTGAGTCCCTATCCCGCACTGGCAGACAACAAAAAACTGCTCTTCGAGCAGCTTTTTGTCGGCCAGTGCGGGATGCGAGAATCGAACTCGCGCCTACTGCTTGGGAAGCAGTCGTCCTACCACTAAACTAATCCCGCGCGTACAGATAACGACGCCGATAACCATAACAAAAAGCCGTCCTCTCCGCAACGGCCTGAGAGATTACGCGGCAGTCTTAGCTGAGAGAATTGAACGCACGCGAACAATGATCTCCTCGAGGGTGAAGTTCGCCTTCACCATAAAATCCTGCGCGCCCAAGGACATGGCACGGTCAATATCTTCTTGTTGCCCCAAATTAGAGAGCACAATAACAGGAATGTCTTTAAGACGGTCATCTTTTTTGATGCGTGAGAGGATCTCAAATCCGTCCACCCCGGGAAGGATCAGGTCGAGGAGGATAATGTCCGGCTTCCAGCGCTCAAGGATCTCGAAGGCCGCTTTTGCCTCAATGGCATTCTCCACCTTAAACCCGTCGGAAAAAAGCTTGCGGACAAAGAGCTCGCGCAGGAATTTATCATCCTCGACAACGAGCACCCCAAGCCCGTCTTTCTGTTTTTCCGCAACACCCTGCTGGGCAGTCTCTCGAATGATCGTCGCCCCGAAGTTTGGCTTCTCATTCCCCACGGTAGGGGCAGGTGTTGGCGTTTCACCCAAGATACTGCGCACCTTTTCAAGCACTTCCGAAGGATCGAAGATCGCTTTAATGAGAAAGTCTTTTGCCCCAAGAGCTTTGGCTCGTTCGATCTCCACCGGCTGTCCGGAATTTGAGATGATGACGATCGGAATATTTTTAAGCACCGGATCAACACTCGTCTCCTCCATCACTTCCATGCCATTCTTTTTTGGCATCAAAATATCAAGAAGGATCAGGTCCGGGGCAAGTCCGGCATGCAACTTCTGCAATGCTATTTCGCCGTCTTCCGCGCTTTCAACCATATAACCGCTCTTGGAGAGCTTTTCCACCAGCACGTCACGAAGCACGTTGTCGTCCTCGACGATGAAGATCTTTTTAGGGTTCATATCAGTATGATCATTATAATATAAGTAGGGGGCAACCGCCACAAAAATGTGGACAACTCGCTTTATTACACATCATCAACGGCGACATCTTCTTTGGGAATGAGGCTTTCGTTGAGAGGAAGGGTAAGGGTAAATGTAGACCCAACACCCTCTTTTGATTCAACGTTGAGCGCTCCCCCATGGCGCATGACGATATTCTTGACGATATAGAGACCGAGCCCCGAACCGCTTGTCTGCATATGCAGCGCATTTTCTGCCCGGAAAAACTTCGTAAAGAGCCGGCTCACCTGCTCTGGAGGCACCCCGATGCCGGTATCTTGGACTTTGACCTCCAAATACTCCCCTTGCTTGCGGACCGCAACGGAAACCTTACCGCCTGTCGGCGTGTACTTTACGGCATTATCGATCAAGTTCTGCAGCGCAAGCGCGATCTTGTTCCCATCAAAGACAAACGACTGCGGTTCGCCATCAGGTGTCGTGACCTCAAGGGTTACCGCCTTCTCCTGAGCAAGCGCCCGAATGGGCGACAAAACACTGGTCATGATCTTCATGATGTCGTTCTGTTTAAAATCATACCCGAAACGCCCATCTTCAATACGCGCAACATTAAGCAGATCGTTGACGAGTTGGATCATTTTTTCATTCGTCTCGTACCCATTTCCGAGAAGCTTCTGCTGTGATGGGTTGAGTGGCCCCAAGTCGCCATTGATGACCAGGTGGAGCGCCCATTTGATGGCGGAGAGCGGCGTGCGCAATTGATGCGCGGCGATCGAGATAAATTCGCTCTTACTGCGTGCGATCGCCTTCTCTCTCGTCACGTCGCGGATCAATTTAATGAACCCTTGCTGAGCCCCCGTCGCATGATCAACAAGGTGCGCCGTTATCACCTGCAGATCCCGCTCGAGCGGATGATGCACGGTGATCTCATTGACGTCAGCCGACACGAGTCCGGTTGCCTCACGCTTGACCTTCTTTGCCGTCGGCGCAAGCGCCGGATACGAGACTTCTACAAGCGTCCTCCAGCGTTCTTTGTCTATGTCTTTCGGAAGAATCTCTTGATTCACCACTTCACTTCGCCCAACCCCCAACAAGTCTTCTGCGGCACGATTGATGCGCAAAAGCTTGAACGCGCTATCGTATTCAAGGAGGCCGCTCGTGAGATTCTCGATGATCGTCTCGGTATGCGTCTTTGCCTGGATGATCTCGTGCGTCTTTTCGGCAACTTCTTTCTCAAGCTGTTTTGAATATTCTTCCGAAAGACGTCGGCGCTCTTCTTCTGTTTTTTTGATCGCCTCGATCTTCTCTTCTTCTTCCCGCTCCCGCTGAGAGTCTACTTCTCGCAAGTCATCGACCATGAGCTTGAGCCCCACAAAGAGTTCCGTGAATTCGTCTTCCGTATCGGGAACAGCCAATGCATTCGAAAAATCTCCCGTTGATGTCCTTTGGAGAAACGGTGTGAGCTCCGAGAGTCTTCGTGCCGTATTCTCCTTGTAACTTTGAAGCTGTTTCTCTGTGGTTATATCCCGAAAAACCAGTACGCCGAATGGTTCGCTGTCTTCTGTGGTGATCAAGCGTGCCGAAAGAAAAACAGGAAATCGGTTCCCTGTTTTTGAGGTAATGTACGCCGTCTTCCCCCGTGGAACCGTGAATGTTTTATGCGTACCGAAAATCGTCGCGGTTACCCGTTGTTCCGGCGCAAGTTGATCATCGTTAAAGGTAAGCCCGAGCACATCATCGATCGACTTCCCGATGATCTCATCACTCGTGTAGTCGAGTAAGAGGCTCGCATGAGGATTGATCTGATTGATGGTTCCGTCTTGACCAAATACGATGATCCCTTCCGCGACGAATGAAAAAACCCCGCCGACAATGGATCTGGCCATGGGAAAAGAAAATTAAAAATTACGCAACGTCTTTGATCGCGGCGCGACACTTCTGTTCAATGTGCGGCGGAATCGTGGGGAGGTTGTGTTCGCTTGCGGCGTGCTCAGCGGCCTGTGTCATGATCTCCTCGTCCGTATCAGCACGAAATTTCACATCACAATCAACGCCAATATCCCTGCAGGTAAGTTCCTTCATAAAATTCTGATTACTTCTGATAAATCTACTCCCCTCCCGGGGCTTGCAGCCACTCCACGGCTTGAGCCTCAGTCGCAAAAAACTTTATGTTCTTTTTTTGCGATGCGCCGATCACAAACATTGCGAGCGTCCGTACAAAAACATTCCCCCCAAAGATTGCCGTCTTCGTGATAGCGGGATGCTGGAGGAAACCAACCCAGCGCTTTCGCGCCGCCGAAGAAAAATCGCTTGACCGCTGGATGTCGATCAGCACGTGGCTCGCTTCTCCCCTGTCTAAAAACTCTCGCCCGGCAAGGTCGAGGCGTTCCGCTTCTTTTTCATCTACCGGCGCAAGTAAACGGTACCGAATGGTGCCATTCTCGCAACGAATCTCGTTGGGTGACGTCGCAGTGATTGTTTCTGTTTCTGGCATAGTGTTACGTCAGATCATTATATCCCGCATTGCGGTTCACTCCAACAACATGCGCGTACTTGCTGTGGATAAAAAGTGTAAACACTTTTTGATGTGCCGTCACTCGGGAAAAGTCTGAGTACTCCATATTCCCACTTTTCCCTCGTTAGGCACAATAAAAACCCCCGCGCCAAATATCTCGCGCCGAAGGCGCGGGGTTCTTTATTTAATATCGGGACGCCGGGATTCGAACCCGGAGTCACCTGTACCCAAAACAGGTATGTTAGCCGTTACACCACGTCCCGTTCCAAGCATCCTAGCACACAACATACCGTAAGCGTAGTGTTACGCAATATGCTCGATCATACGCACCATCGCTTTCTTTTTTGAAACGTCCACCCAAACCGCAACAGCATCACATTGCCATTCAACTTCATCACCCTCCACTAACGCGAGATATGACTGAACGGCACGCAGCATCCTTTCGATCTTCTTCGGATGGATGTTCTCCTCCGGCAAAAAGCCATCATTTTCACGTGTAACGCTCCCCAAGTTTTCACGTGAAAGCGTTTTTACCTCGAAAAAATGGATTATTCCGCCCTTTTGGGCAATAATGTCAATTTCTCCCCATTTCCGCCAAAAATTCCTCTCAACGATGACAAAACCCTTATTTTTAAGGTATTTACAAGCAATATCCTCCCCTAACGCCCCTATTTCCTGCTTTTTAGTAAGCGCCATGCCTATATTGTATGAAAGTTTTCACGAATAACAATGTTACTTAGTAACGAAATACTACTAATTTACACATTTTTCAGAAAATCCTTGTAAAATAAGCACTTTTTGAAAAATATCGCCCGAATTACGCTATTTCGGTCACAAAAATATGTCTTTTATGCACTTTGTCCCCAGAGTTATCCACAGTTTTTTCCGTTTTATCCTTATTTATTTAATATCTTTCTTGACGATTCTTTCCCGTATGTCAAATTCTCCTCAAAAACAAATAAAGGACATCCTGGCTATCAAACACAAAAAGCGCCTTTCGGCACTTTTATTGCAAGCGCTCAAATCCCCCGTCCGCTTGCGGACGGGGGATTTGAGCGCATAGGGTTGTGAGCGAGCGGTGGCTCGCTCCTTGGCATCAAAGAACCCTGGTCCCGCGTCCAAATACCATGAGCCTTGGCGCGGGGTTCTTTATTGTGCGGGTAGGGAGAATCGAACTCCCATCATCTGATTGGCAACCAGATGTTCTACCATTGAACCATACCCGCATTCTCACAAAGCTTTTCACTTGCAAGGCGGATCCATTCAAGGATCCTTACTTTTAGCACCTTGTCGCCGATTATAATATTTCCTACGCCATAAATCAATTTTTTCGTTTTATGGCGTCCTTCTGTTCTTTGGCTTTTATAGAACTGCTTCCGCGGAACCCCCACCTCTTTCTCCCAATACTTTTCGCACTCATCAATGTTATTATCTGGATAAACGAGGGCCCAGAAATGCATCTTTTCACTGCGAACAAAACAATGCTTGTCAATAAACAACTTAAATATCCTGAGTAGCCGTGCTTCTGCATTAGAGATCCTCACTAAGTTGCTTTTCATGGACTTATCTCCTTCTCCTGCGTAAAGCATAATCCCGGCAATGAAGAGCGGGTCTGCTTTGTTTTTTAAAAAGTACTCTTCAGCTTCAGCTCTTGCTTGGCTGTATTTTGTAGAAAGGAGAGTAGTGCGTGCTTGATTGATCTTCATTATTGCACTACGGCGCGCAACCATACGTAATTCTGCGTTCTTCTCTATGACGCTTTTAGGCCATTCATGTCGACCGAACCAATAAGAAAGCGTTGACTTTGGAACGCCTGTAGTATTGGCGATCTCTTGATAACTTTTCCCACTACTTCTCAGAACGATCGCTTGGTCTTTTGTTTTCCTTCTTTCTGTATGCATAAATATAGTACAACCGTCCCAATATGTTACTGACTATTACGATAGTACCATACCCATGCTCAAAATCAAAGCTTTTTGTGCGCCCGGAGGGAATCGAACCCCCAACCCCTTGGTTCGAAGCCAAGTACTCTATCCGTTGAGCTACGGGCGCATTACCCTTCTACATTAGCAAAAAAAGGCAAAATAACCTAAAATATCTACATGAATGAACTGATGGAGTCTCACAAAAAGACCTACAAGATCCCCGCGGAGGTTTCACGGGTAACGGAAACACTGGAAAAGGCTGGTTTTGAAGCCTATCTTGTTGGCGGTTGCGTCCGCGACCTTGAGACCGGCAATAAACCAAAAGACTGGGATGTTACGACGAACGCCCGCCCTGATGATATCAAAAAGCTGTTTGATGAAACATTCTACGAAAACGACTTTGGAACGGTCGGTGTGGTTAGTGAAACAGAGGACCCGACCCTCAAAGTTATCGAGATCACCCCATATCGCCTTGAAGGGAAGTACAGCGACAAACGGCGGCCGGACGGCATTACCTTCGCTGACAACCTTGAGGACGACCTCAAGCGGCGAGATTTCACGATCAACGCTATGGCGTATAGCGTTTCTCAAGGACACGTTCTTGATCTCTATCAAGGACATCAGGATATAAAGGACAAAGTGCTCCGTACGGTGGGAAATCCCCATGAGCGCTTCAGTGAGGACGCCTTGCGTATTCTCCGGGCAGTACGCCTTGCCTCTGAGCTTGGTTTCACGATCAATAAAGAAACAGCCGACGCTATCGTCGAAACAGCCCTGTCCCTTAAGCATATTTCGGCAGAACGTATCCGGGACGAGTTCTCAAAAATGATCGATTCGCCGCGCCCCCTTGAGGGAGTTGTGATCGCCCAGCGTCTCGGCCTCCTTACATATATCCTTCCTGAGATGGAGGAGGGGATAGGCAAGGAGCAGAATGGGGACCATATCTATGATGTTTGGGAGCACAACCTCCGCGCCCTCCAGCACGCCGCTGACCGTGGCTGGCCATTTCACGTGAAACTTGCGGCTTTGTTACACGATGTGGGCAAACCCGCCACTCGTCGCTGGTCAGACGAAAAGAAGGATTGGACTTTTTATGGACACGATGTGGTTGGTGGCCGCATGGCAAAGAAGGCCCTTGAGCGGCTCAAGTTCCCTAAAAAGATCGTTGACGACGTATCTACGCTCGTTCGATACCACCTCTTTTTCTCTGATGTGGACAAGATCACGCTCTCGGCTGTGCGCCGCATTGTGAAAAACGTCGGCCCCGAGCTCGTCTGGGATCTGATGAAAGTCCGCGCCTGCGACCGGATCGGCATGGGGCGACCGAAAGAAACACCCTACCGCCTCCGCAAATATGAATCAATGATAGAAGAGGCGATGCGGGCACCGGTGTCCGTGGGGATGCTTAAAATAGACGGCGCAAGGATCATGGAGGTTATTCGTGAAACACCGGGGCCTAAGGTGGGCTTTGTCCTCCACGCGCTCCTTGAGGAGGTCTTGGACGACCCGACACTCAATACCGCCGAATATCTTGAAGGTAAGGCAACCGAGCTTGCAAAACTCCCGCTTGAAGAGCTGAAAAAGCTTGGCGAGCAGGGGAAAGAAAAGAAAGACGAAAAAGAAGCAGGGGAGATCGACGAGATCCGCAAAAAGCATTGGGTGAAGTAATTTTGGGCAAAACAAAACCCCTCGCAAGCGAGGGGTTTATTCGGTGATGACAGGGGAGCAGGTCAATGTGCCTTTGCTCATGCGTGCGTTTTGTGTCCGTTACTAAAAGTTCGCGGATCGATGCACAACCCTCACCGAATTGGGTGCCGTGCCGGAAGGGGAGATACGAGGACTGCCCTGAGGGGGCGCTAGAGAAGGGGGTTGGGGTCGAAGGTTTTTCCTCCGAAATGCCTTTGCCAACCTTTGTATTCTTGCGCGCACCTGCGGTCTTCTGTCCGATCCCGTATCTCTTATCTCCTCCGGCTAGGCGGCATTCTTTAGGACGAACTTCTATCCTGTTACCATTATAGCAGATTGTAGATTTTTGTCAACCCCCCCCCGTAATGGTTCAATAGCTTGGCACCACCTCAAAGTTTATTTGGAAAGGTTTAACCTTTCCAAAAATCCTGATCACTTAAGCAGCAGCTCCAGTGGGCAGTGGTCCGAGCCATACATATCGGCAAGGATCTTGGTGCCGGAAATTTTGTTCATCAGATCGGCACTTACAAAAAAATAGTCGATGCGCCAGCCGACGTTGCGGTCGCGGGCCGCGGTTTTCATGTCCCAGTACGTGTACGCGCCAACTTTAGTGGGGTAAAAGTGACGGAATGTGTCTACGTATCCATGCGCCACAACCTCATCGAGCCAAGCGCGCTCTTCCGGAAGAAAGCCGGTGTTCTTTTCATTTTCTTTTGGGCGGGCAAGGTCGATCTCCTCGTGCGCGGTATTGATGTCGCCGCAGAAAATTATTTTTTTGCCGCCGGCCTGCAGGGCATCAATGAACTTAAGGAACACATCATAAAACTCCAGTTTGTACTCCAAGCGGTGTGGCCCCCCGCCGCCATTGGGGAAATACACATTCAAAAGGACAAAGTCCTTGAAATATAGGACGAGGGTGCGTCCTTCGTCGTCAAACTTTTTTATGCCCATGCCGTACTCAACCTTTTCCGGTTCCTCTTTCGTATATACCGCGACACCGCTGTAGCCCTTGCGGAGTTTTGATGAGGCGAAATATGCATGATAACCCGTAGGATTGCGCACTTCATCGGGCAACTGCTCCGCTTCGGCCTTTGTTTCCTGCAGGCACAAAATATCCGGATCCTGCTTGAGAATATCCTTCCAAAAGCCGTTGCGCCCGATAGAGCGCAGGCCATTCACGTTCCATGAGATGATTTTCATCCCGTGAGTATATCATATGTCGTATTGCTTTTTTGACACATTTCTGGTATTGTGTTGAAAGTTTGGTCTTCATCAGCCGTTCCATCACCGTGAGGTTTCTGCCATGCCCATGAAAGTCGTGACGTTAAATCTGGGAGACTTGTTAAAGAAGAATCCCAACCCAGCAGATGTGTGGTTTGTCCTCTCACTAAATGGAGTTCTCAGGCCGAACTGCCTTCATAAGTCCGTCTGCAGGATGCCGTATGAGACGCGCAGGGATTTCGCGTGTCCGATCCTGACGCTTGGGGAGCTCCGCGACGCAGCGCGTAGTAAATTTCCATCCACTGAGATGACCCGCATCGGCGTCTCTTCGAAAGAACGGCATAACGGCACAAATCATGGATGGGAACCCGAATTCAAGATCATCGACGGAGTTCAGCCACACGAAGTAGCGGTCATCACCCAACAAGCACTGTAGTTCCCATAGCCCGCCGTTTCCCCTAGGGGAAACGGCGTTTTTTCTTTCGTCTTATTTCCTCCCCCTGCTATGAAACTTCTGATGGATCTCGCGGAGGTGTTTGTCGGTGACGTGGGTGTAGACCTGTGTGGTAGTGATGTTGGCATGGCCCAGGAGCGCCTGCACGGAGCGCAGGTCAGCGCCATTGGAGAGCAGATCGGTGGCAAATGCATGCCGGAGCGTGTGCGGCGTGACCTTGCTCGTGATGCCGGCGCGGGCGGCGTACTCCTTGATGTGCCGCTGCACGTCGCGCGGAGAGATCCGGTGCGGCTTGCCTTCCCACCCATCCACAAAGAGCGCCTCTTCCATGTCGTTGCGCGTGGCAAGGTATTCCTTCACCGCGTCCTTGGCGGCAGGGGAGAGGAAGACCACCCGCACCTTATCGCCCTTGCCGCGTACGGACATTTCATCGCGCGTAAGGTCAATGTCAACATTGAGCCCACAGAGCTCGGCAACGCGCAACCCCGTTGAGAACAAGAGTTCCAAGATCGCGTTATCGCGGAGGTGTCCGCGTTTTTTGTGGATGTCTTCCGTCTTGGCACATGCCTCCCGCGGGGCGGCGAGCAGACGCTCAAGCTCAGAGACCGTAATGAGGTCAAGGGAGCGCTCGGGAACCTTGGCAAGCTCAATGCGCTCGGGAGAAATGCTCTCCACCCCGCGCTTGCGGAGAAATTTCAAAAATGCGCGGATCGCAATGAGGTAATAATTCTGCGTACGGCGCTTCATGGAGCCTGCGGTGCCCGCTTGCCGGTTGAGCCATAGGCGAAACTCTCTGATATTCTCCTCGGTGATGTCGCGCAGCGCCTCCGCCTTGATGTGCTCAAAGAAGCGCGTGAGGTAGCGATCATAGTTCTCCACCGTCTTTACCGCACGGCCGCGCTCGATCTCGATGTATTCCAAGAATTGCCGTTTGAGTGTGCCGAGCTCTGTCATGATGTAATTGTACTGCCGGACAGATGTTCGCACAATATTTTCTTCCGGGTAGACAGCAAGTATGCGTGTGCTAGAATACGCACATGACACAAGACAGCTCCGGTATTTCATTCCCCGACGACGGCAAAAAGGATTTTGATCTTGAGGGGATCATTATTGAGCCGGCGACAAACCAGGCGAATGACGGCAATGGAGCAACTCCATCATCTCCGACACCAGTATCGCCAAAGACAGATGCCCCCGCACACGCATCAGATGAACTTCTCGAAGAAAGCGGCATCGAGATCCTCCGCGGGGGGAAATCCCTCGATCTTGATGATCCCGACCTGGCCTAGTTACACCGTGTTGCCCAATTAAGGACCTTGCCCCGTAGTAGAAGTTGGCATTGCAGGCGCGGACACGCCTGCAATGGTGCTTGATGCCAACTTTCACTACAGGGCTTGCAGAATTTCCCCTTTTGTGATACTATTGTGCAACTCTTAGTTTTAACTTGTTTTAATTCGCACCAGTAATTTATGTTGACCACACGACAGAAACAGACCGTTATGAAGAAAACGGCGCGCCACGACAAAGATACGGGCTCGCCGGAGGTACAGATCTCGATCCTCACCAAGAAGATCACAGAACTTGCCGACCACTTAAAGAAAAACCACAAGGACAACCACTCACGCCGTGGACTCCTTAAGATGGTTGCCGATCGCCACACGCACCTCAAATACCTCAAGAAAAAGCATCTTGAGCGCTACGAGAAGGTGACGAAGGAGCTCGGCCTCAAGTAGTTTTGGTCGTCCCGCTTAGGGGCGATCGTCGTTAGGGCGGGTGTAGACACCAAGCACCACGTCCGAAATCTCTTTTTTAATATTTTGGTGCGGATAATCTATTTTTATGGCAATCATCAAGCACAAGGACCAGCGTGTTGGCGTTTTTATCGACACGCAAAACTTTTATCACAGCGCACGTAACCTTTACAAAGCACGTGTGAACTTCGGTGCCGTCGTCCGCGACGCCGTCGGCGACCGCAAGCTCGTCCGCGCGATCGCATACGTCATCACCACGGAGTCGGGCGATGAATCCGGTTTCTTTGATGCCCTCACCAAGCTCGGCATCGAGACCAAGACCAAAGACCTCCAGATCTTTTTTGGCGGCGCCAAGAAAGCAGACTGGGACGTGGGGCTTGCCATTGACGCTGTCCGATCAGCCCCCAAGCTCGACGCGATCGTCATTGCGTCAGGTGACGGCGACTTCGTGCCACTCGTTGAATATTTAAAAAACGTCGGCGTGCAAGTGGAGGTGGTCGCCTTCGGCAAATCAGCGTCACTTAAGCTCAAGGAAGCGGCTGATCACTTCGTTGATCTTTCTTCAGACCCACACAAATACCTCATCACGCCGCGCGGGGGAGGCAACGGCACGCGCGTAGCGGCAAGTACCGGCCCCGCAAACAACACCCCCGTGCGCCGCACGCAGACAGGGACCCGCAAGGTCGTCCGCAAGATAGAGGAATAGAGCAAAATGAAAACCCCTCACACAAAGTGAGGGGTTTTTTGCTAAAGGTTTGGGTAGTTGTTATTGTGCGTCATCCGTGACAAGAAGCACATACTCTCCGTGGCTTGCCGCCATAGAGCGAGCTTGTTCGATACTTGTAGCTTCAGGAAACATTCCCCGAAGGCGTTCAAGGTCTTCGCGCCCCTCCTGGACACGAAGAATTTTCGCGTCGCCGTGAGAAGGAGTATTAACGGTTTTTAACATACGCACACCTACCTTTTTATTTAGGGTTTTATCCCTGCCTGTGGAAAGAACAACTTCAAAACGAACGAAGGAGCTATTATGCACGAAAATACTCCATGCGTCAAGCTTTTATCCTCTATTGCACCCTTTTACGGCAAGATCCGGAAAATCTTTCGCCAACACCGCGGAAAGATGTTTCTCGTCATGCGAACCCGAAAAACCAGTACTCAACCAGTGATCAAGAATATCCTCGCCGTATCCGGACCACCCTTCGGCGGCAACATAGAGCGGAATATTCCCCTCTGTCTCTCGCGACATACCAACCCCCTTTGTTCGTTGTGGAACGAAAAAAAACAACGCTAAAAACGAAGCGCTCATTTTCCGCAATTTCGTTTCATTTGTCAAACCGCGCGTGATATACTCGCGGTATTACTTCTTTGCAACACCTTCATGCAAAAACGATCATTCTCGGTATCTGTCGGCGGCAAGGAGTTCATCGCTGAATTCTCCGATCTTGTCGAAAAAGCCGACGGCTCCGTCATGCTTCGCTATGGCGATACGGTGGTGCTCGCGACAGCCGTTATGTCCCCCAAAGAGCGCGCCGGCATGGGATATTTCCCGTTGACGGTTGACTACGAGGAACGCTTCTATGCCGCAGGTAAGATCCTGGGAAGCCAATACGTCCGCCGAGAA
>Ga0154965_111_pt1 | contig 12625 bp, 13 predicted proteins | sample RifCSPhighO2_01_FD_105933 | JGI IMG/M metagenome (GOLD analysis project Ga0154965, IMG submission 105933) | Candidatus Yonathbacteria bacterium RIFCSPHIGHO2_01_FULL_51_10
ACTTGATGGAACCGCGCAGTAAACGGCGGTCTTCTCTACTCCACTCCATACGCACTTTTCAGGCAATGTGGTAAATGGGGCTCGGCTTGTGGCGCCAGTCGCGAGGGTGTAATAGTTTGTCTGCATACTCCCCGGGGTGCTCTCGGAGTAGACAATAGTTTTGCCGTCAGGGGAAAGGATCCCCGTGAGGCCTGTTTTTCCACTCAAAACAATTTTCGGGGAGAATGTCGCGGTGCTCATGGTGGAGATCGATCCCGAGATACGAGCAGAAGGTTTGGTCGTGAAAGTCAGTGTCGTTGGATTCACCCAAGCGACGAGCCATTCTCGTAGCGGAGAAGTAAAAACACTTTTCTGGGTTTTCCCGTCGAGGGTTGTTGTGTAACCTGTGGCTCCTTGAGGTGTTTTTACAAGAAAGAATGCTTTTGTTTTATCGGGTGATACTGTAAAGGCGGAAATATTATCAGGGAGAGCGGTATGGACCCCGGAAGAAAGATGCTCAGTCGCGGTTTTTATGGTACTGCTGTCTCCTGTCCATTGCATTACCACATCACTTCCCCCTCTTCCCCAAAATGACTGGTAGATGGTTGGCTCAGTAGAGCTTGAGATTGTTGTTGGTGTGGTATTGGGAAGGAACAATTGAGAGACATGACCAAGAGCGCGTTCCTGATAATACACCATCGTGTTGCCGGCACTGTCGGTATCAACAGCAAATCCGGAAACAGGCGTCGTGGTCAGTTGTTTTAAAACAGGGGCACCATCCGTTGACAGGACAGTATTCGTCGAAGGGTCAATTGCAGGGTCCCCTTGCGATGTGCTTGGAGATGGTTTACCAAATCCAAAAAATGATTGGAGACCACTCGGTGTGCCGGTGTCTGCTTGGCGAGTAAAGAAAAGATATGCCCCTCCCCCGATGGCAATGAGAGCAACAATGATCCCGGCGATAATAAATGTTTTTTTCATAAATAATTAGTAGACAACATGCCAATGCGCCCCGTTGTTGTTTGTGTTTGCGCCGAGCGTTTCGTAGGTATATGATCCACCACCCTTTGAAACACGCGTTCCATTGGCAGGAGAGGCAGAATTTCCCGTAAGGTATGTGTTGAGTTGTGAGGAATCACGGATGTCGACGATAGCCTTGCCTGGCCCATGGGAAGAATGGAGCCAATATTCTGTCCCTCCGGTAATCACAGGGCTGCAATTGCATCCTGAGGCGAGGTTTCTCACGCCACTTATTGCGGAATCCCCAAGCTGGTAGACGCTTGTGCATCCTTTTTGCCCGATCGTTTTGCAGTTGCCACTATTGATGCTTACTCCGGAGATGCCGGTAAGTTGGTTACGCCATTGGCTGTCATCAAACCACGCTTGTCCCGCTTGTGCTGTCGGAGCAGCCCCCGCAGTACCAGCCACAGTGCCCTCCTCCGGAGCGCTCGTGACCGCCGGCGCCGGGGTAAAGGTAAGGCTGATCGTGGTAAGACTTGGGTTGATGATGGTGAGTACGATCCATGAAAGTGCGATGATAATGAGTCCGGTAAGCGCCCCCCAAATATCATGCTTCCCTTCTTTGTTCAAAGATTCATTCGCCGGAGACGCAATAAGCTTGACCCCGCCGATGACGATCATGACGACGGCAAGGATGATGGCAACGCCAATAAGAAGCTTGTAGATCGCCGGGCCGTATTGCGCGAATGTTATCGGCCCTGAAGGGATCCCCGGCAAGGAGACCATCGGGGTGTACCCAACATCGGCAGCATACGAGAAAAACGGAGCAAGCGTCATTCCTCCAAGGATCATTGCGCGCATGGTTATACCTTCAAGCAGTGGGAAGAATTTCATATGATCAAAAAGTTTGAGACGAGCTCTTCCCTCCCAGTCCGACCCCAAGCATCATGTTCCCAAGTTGCTCCATGTTTGCAGAGTTTTGGGCACCAAATGAAAGGGAGATCGTTTTTGCTGCGGTGTCATTATTGATAAGGGTCAGGCGATTCGGGCCGTATTCTCCCGAAAGACCGGAATTAGGAGAAAGGGTTGCGGTGAGAAGCGGAGCACCATTGGCGGTCCATCGATAGAGGATCTTTCCCGCGATCCAGTCTGCAAGTGGAGCAAAATAGGGCTCAATGTGGACCGTGAGTTCATTTCCTGCCGTTAAAACATTGGCACCCAATGCGGATTGATAGGTGACTCCTTCAAGGGGGAGCTCTTGATAGAGAAGCGGCTGTGGGTTCGTGGAAGCGATCGTGACACTTTTCTTTGCCGAGAATGAGCCATCAAGCGAGGTCGCGGTCACCTCGATGATGGTGTTTCCTCCATGATCAAATGCTTGCGGCACGGTAACCGTAGAAGCTCCATACCCCGATATCTCAGGAACGACAAGACCATTTTTCCTCCACTGGTACACGAAGCTCTTTGGGGATAGAGATGTCCCTTGGATCGTAGACACAACACGGAGCCCTGCGCGAGGCGAAGGGAGTGCCTTCCCGCGGTAGAATGGCGGTGTATACGTATCCGCCTCCCAATCAAGCACGATCACCAGAGGACGGAAGACGAATGTTTTACCGATAAAGATGCCGTCAAGTGTTGTCACCGATGCCGTTACGGTTGAGACAGTCCCCAATCCCCCCGTGGAGAACGTGAGTGTTTTCTGGCCACGCCCGCTACCGACACTTTTCCCGTTGAGTGTCCAGCTTATGGACGCCGTGCTTAAGTCGGCAAGACTGCTCGTCAAGGTGATGCTCGCCTGTTCGTTAGGGCCCGGTATTTCCGGGGTTATCTGTGCGCCGATGCTCCCCTTCACGCTCGCCGTACGGATCTCGTCCGGGGTCGGGATGCCGGATGCTATTGAATCAAGAAGGGCTGCCGCGGGGTCGGCGGTTTGAGCACCAACAAAAAGAGGAATCGCTAAACTTGCCGCGATAAGTGTGGAGATGGCAAAAAAATACTTTGAACGACGGGTAGTGATCATGAGTGCTGTTTACCTAAAGTATACCAGAAACAACGCCATGAAACACCATAATGACCTGTGAATTACGCGCCGGAGACAGCATTAGTTCCCCGTGCTTGCCATGGAGAGCTCTTGCTTTGCTTTTTTTATCGCGAGGATCTGCGAAGGGTCTGAGGTGATGATCTGCTCTTCAGTGTAGGAGGCGATGACCTTAATGGCGACGTGCTTGAGTCCCGCAAAGAAGATCCCTTCCCCTACTCCCGCTTCAAGGAGGAGGTACTTCTCTTCGTCCGTCAAATTAAAGACTTTTTGGAGGGTATCGATGGCGGTTGGAGATTGTTTGAGAAGGACCTGGATCGATGAGTTCGTGATGATCGGGATACCATACGGAGATCTGAGGAAGTCGCCCACATCTTGGGTGATGGTGGCAAGACCAAGGTAGTACTTACGGCCGCGTTTTGCCAAACTAAAGAGGAATGACGCCGTGTCATCTGATTTCATCATGATCCACGCCTCATCCACCACCAAAAGACGCTTCTTGAGGTTGCGGCGTACGGCGTTCCAGATGTAATGCATGACAAGATACATCGCCACAGGCTTCAGGTCATCCTCCATGTCGCGGATGGAGAAAACCACGAACTTCTTGTTGATGTCGACGTTACTCGGTTGATTGAGGAACCCGGACCAGCTTCCCTTAGTGAACTTTGTGAGCTTCTGGAGGATGCTTCCCGCTCCTTCCATCCCCGCCAAAACAAGCTCGAAGTCAGAAAGAAGCGGCGGCTCAATGGATGAGAAGTCGGTTTCCGTGCCGATGTCTTTGAGGGCGTACGTTTCCGTGATCGCGCGGTCAATGATCGCGTCTTCTTCGGGGGTGAGGCCGCCTAACATGATGCGGAAGAGGCCCACGAGGTTGATCGTATTGGAGCGGAGCACGTCGGCGGGGGTTTCATCCGGGCCGACGGGAGGCAGGTCAAACGGGTTGATGTGGTGCTCGGAGTTAAGGGACACATTGAAATATCGCCCCCCGGTCGCTTCTGCGAGATATTCATATTCACGTTCAGGGTCAATGACGATAACGTCGGTGTCGAACATAAGCGAGCGAAGGATCTCAAGCTTTGTGGCGAATGATTTACCCGAGCCTGACTTTGCAAAGATGATGGAGTTGTAGTTCTCAAGAGAGAATCGGTCAAAGAGTACGAGGGATGCGTTGTGACGGTTGATGCCGTAGAGGATGCCGTTGTCTGAGGTGAGGTCGAATGATACAAAAGGGAAAATACTTGAGAGGGGTTCTGAGTTGAGCTTGGTATTAACCCCGAGCTCGTCTTTGTTGACCGGCAAGATGCTGCGGAACCCTTCTGACTGCTGGAAGAGTGCCGGGCGGACGTACACCATATGGGACTCGAGGATCGAGCGCATCTCCCCTTCCGCTTTCCTCAGGTCTTCTTCGTCATCACCATACAATGCAATGTAAATACCGACATCAAAGATCTTTTCCTGGGCCTGCTGAAGGCGGTCGCGGAGATCCTCTAAGTCTTGATATGCGGTATCAAGCTTGGGGTCGCGCACAAATCCACGTTCGGCACGGTCATTGATGGTGCTTTGAACACCGGCGACCTTCTTCTGGAATTGCTTCAATATCTCGGCCGTGTCTACGGGGTGTACAAAGATCGCGATGTCAAAGACGCGGCCGAGGTTGATGATGGGAGAGAACCAGCTATCCGAGAGGGTGCGTGGGTATGAGGTGATAAAGAATGAACGAACCAGCTTCTCCCCCAACGCGATCTCTTTGGACCCGATCTTGAGCGCCGAAGGAGCGATGATGTCCTCAAGCCCCAAGCTGCTATCAGCAAGCAGTTCGCTCGGGATCACGGAAGCGATAGGATCCGCCATAGCGTCTTTCTTTTTGAAAATATCCAGAATACTCATGCTTTGACGGGCTTTTCCACTTCGCCCGGATTAAAGATCTTGTAGTAAAGCTCGGTAACGGCCTCGGTCCCCAAGGGCTCCACGCGCACCCCGGTACGCCCGAGGCCTTGGCGCACGATATTTGCGCGCTGTTCGAGCTGAGAACGCGACTCCTCAAACGCTTCGTCACTGAGTTCTTGCGCTGTTTGCTTCTGTTCTCCTCCACGGAGCCCGCGCATGATGCCCTGTATCGGCGCGGCGAGTCCTCCATACGGAACAATAACAAAGAATGTTTTTGTCATGATACCCTGGTTCTCGGTCAATTTTCGCACGTAGTCTATGTATTCTTTGATCTGAATACGCATCATTTCATTTGTTTCTTGGCCGAGGCGGTCTGATAGGGTGGAAAGATAGGGGCGAATGTCCAAGCGGCGTGACTGAATGAAGATCTGCACTGAAAAATCGAGACTGTTAAGGAAATTTTGGAACTGCATGATGATCGCCATTTGCTCATCAGATGACTTGAGCGCGAAGTTGACGGAAGAAGCCAACAGGATCAGGCGCAATTCGCCGTTCTTTAAGATCACGATACCATCGCGGATCTCTTTGATGGGGATGAATTCCTGTGCTGATTTTGAAGAAATTGCCATACGTTAATTTTCTGATTTTTTCCCCACATCAAGGCTCCACGACGCGTTGCTTAATTTTCCATGAGAAACCCCGGGGACGGAAAGGAGGGGTGCTCGTTTGCGGATCGTATCAAATGGTTGTGCCTGCGCGGGGGTCTGTGGAGATTTCTTCCATGTATACAGTTTGCCCCGGAAATAGTATTTTACGGCCGACTCAAGCACTTCGGCAAATGGCCGGCCGAATTTCTCCTTTGGGTAGAATGCGAGCGCCAAGCCGAGACCGGCAAATGCTAATCCAATAAGCATGTTGAACGGGAAAAAGTGGACAATCACGTATGCTGCGTACCCCGTTCCTCCCCCACCAAGAAGAAAGAGGAATTGTTTCCAAGTAAAAGGACCGATGACTTTATCCTCAAAGTCGATGAATTGAGGAACGTGAAACTCCATAGAGAAAGTATATCACATCATCCGCGCACCACGACGCACTATGCTGTGGGTTCGCGGTAGGGATCCGCGCCTGCGGATGAGCCGGGTGATGGTGGCATGGAGGGTGCGTTGCCGGTGGACGATGGCATGGTGAACACACGCTTGAGCTTCTCCTCAAAGATACTCGCGGGCATGTCTGCCGGTGCAGGAGTAGGCGGAGGCGTGGGAGGGGTCGGTACGACGTAGGTGGTTGGGGTGGCAGACACGGAGCTTTCTGCGGCAAGTTCTTTTTCGCAGAGCTCTTTTAGTGACGCACGCGTCACAGGATGCACAAGCGCAAGCGTGTCAGCAGAGATCTTTTGGGCGAGTTCCTCCGTCAGCCCAAGTCGCTCTCGTACTTCCGTGACGTAATCTTCTTCATGAGAAAGCCCGACAAGGACAAGGATAAACTCAAGGAGTAGCCCGCCTGACTGCTCTTCGTTCAATTCGTTTTGGGAAGCAATATTTTTTACCGGGTCTGCCCATGATGCACCTGTCACGTAGTCATGCGCGGCCTGGGGAAGAAGGGCGATGCGGTCTTTTATGAGAGTAAGTGTTTCAGGGTTCATGGTGTTAATGGACAGCTTTATTAAGGGGTAGGAGGATTCGGACTGGCGGGTGCGGGTTGTCGCTCGTTAAATTTCTTGAGTTCATCAAGGATGTCTTGCATTGTTGTATTGGTATCTTTTGTTGGGTCACCGGTGCTCTTTCGCTTAGGCGCCGTACCCGTACGGATCCTGTTGGCAGCGTCTCGTGCGGTGCGACCACTATGGGTTGGGTTTAAGATAAGGTTTATGGCGTACCCCGCGCCAGATCCTCTTCCTTCTGCGACGTTTGCGTAGTTACTGCGTCGCTCTTTGTTTTTGTCCGCAACGGCCTTCGCCGCCGCGTCTTTCGCGGCTTTTGTGCGCGCAACTTCTTGTTGTGCCGCGGCGCTTGTATCTCCAGCAGCGACTGCATCCTGTGCCATTTTATGTTCTGCATCCGCGCGGTTCTTTTCTCGCATAAGATCTTCAGACGGACTTACTTCAAGTGATTTTGCGTACGCGAGCTCTCTTTCAGTCTGCGTATCGCGTGCCGCTTTGAAACCACCCTTCTTTCCTTCCCCGAGGTTTAAGCCGGCACTTTTATCAGCAAGTTTACCGGCGGCAGTCGTGCGGAAGTCCATACTCCCCTCAGCAGTTCCTTTTGTGAGAGTAAGTTCACGGCGTGCAATAAACCCACCAAGGCCTTTCTTTGAAGCACGCTCTTGGATCGTCCCCTTGTCGAGACGGTTTTGCGCCAAGCGCCCAATGGTGGAACGTCCTGCAAGTGCTGTGGCCCCAAGCGCACCCCCTGCGACCATACCAAATCCTTTCTGTGCCCAACTGGCGACGTGGCCGCCGATCTCGTCACTCAACTTTTTCGTTGTCTTGAGGGCAAAGAGGATAAACCCAACAAGAATTCCCGTTTTGATGGAGACTTCAACAATGATATCAAGGATGCCGTTGGCTGGGGTTGTTGGGGGGCTCACCTGCTGCACAGCTTGACCAGTGGGGGTTGCTTGGACCAGTGCTTGTCCAGACGGAGTAGGGGCTGAAGGGCATGACGATATGATCGTGACACCACCAGCAGCGGTACGAGCATTTTGTGCAGAGACACAGGATGCTCGATCAGCAAAAGAAGGACACAAAGTCTGGCTACCCCCCATGTTGTAACAGTACTGATAGCTATCCCCTGTTGCTCCAAAAGAAACTACAGGGAACAAGATTGTTACAAAGAGGATCGAAATAATTGAGAGAATTTTTTTCATGGTGTTATAGCGAGAAGAGGCCACTCCCAAGGATAAAGGTAGCAAGGTAGAGGAAGAAAAGGAATACGGGAGCGACCAAAAGCGCGTTGGTGAGCATCCCCCACCACGATGCCCCGCCGATCGCTTTATTTGCCGCCGGCAGGACCATACCAATGAAGGCAAGCGGTGAGAAGATCATCAGCACCCAAATGCTGACCAAGCGACCAAGCATAAGGAACGCCGCAGAAAAGAGCACATAGGCAAGAACGAGGTTGATCACCATTGCGGCCAAGAAGACGATAATGAGCGTGAAGATATTGCCATTATGCTTAGGACCTATCCATTCTTGGTAGCTGTGTACCCCCACGATCCTTTCAGGGTTTACGCTGCTCGTGATCCTGGTGGAGATGCTGTGCGCTTCAAAGCCGCTTGTTGCCGGCATCCCGCGGACCTCCATCGCACTGCCGCCGATCAAGTTATAAAATTGATAGGCGGCGAGGTTGGACACATCAACGAGCACCTGCGCGAAGAAAAGACTGAAGTTCATAAAGAGTGCCGCAACCGCAATAAGTGCCACGCGCTTCTTCCACCCGTCTTCCCTCCCCAAGATGGTATTGATGGCGATATAGAGCAGGAGGAAAATGAAAACAATATTAAAAATATCACGCACCGCACCCCATCCGCTGTGCACAAAGGGTGCATTGATGACCGTGCTGTTCAGTGCATATGCCGTGAATGCGTCAAATATGGTGCCTCCTATCACAAGGATCCATGTGGAGGGGACGTAAAAAAGAGCATATACAACCACCCCTAAACACTGGCTGACAGACGAGTCGCCCCATACCCCGCAATCCAATTTAAAATCATCGGACTCTGGTGCTGCCGCGGCTTGCGCCGGAGCCGCAGGAGACGATCCTGAGTTTGTGGAGGGCGCGCTGCCGGTGCTCGTTGTCGGCACTACAGAAAATGGCGCGGGGGCGGGAGCCGCTTGGATGGGATTAATGATTGAGCTCAGTGGGTCGTTTTGTGGCTGGAATGGAACAGCTTGGGCAAAGGAAAACGACGGGATGATCGTTGCGGCGAGAAGGAATGTGAGAAGGAGCTTTTTCATGTCGTTATGGGAGGACTATGGTGGTGGATGTAGAGTACTGGGTATTTTGGGTTGCCTGTTTGATGGCGTTCACCCCTTGGGTGATGTTTGATGCTTGGGTGTTGGCATTTCCGATCGTGCCCTGGATCGCGTTATTGATACCTGAGCTTAATGGCTGGAGGATGTTTTGGGTGAAGAGGCCTTCCGCTTGGGTGAAGATACGGTCGAGCGCCGTGTTCATAACCGCTACAACGAGCTCATTGATCTTGTCGATGCTCTCCAAGCGGCGCAGGCCACTCGTGAGGGCGGTGTCAACCTGGTTCTTGATGACCGACCCCGGAGTAGTGGTGATACAGTTGCCGCTTGAGCAGTCCTTCTGCCCTTGGTAGCCGTTGTTCCAGTTGGCTTCATCGCGGGCGGCCTGTGCCGCGTTGTATCGGGCGATAGCGGCACGCTCCCCATAGATCATCTTACCCGAGAAGGCGTTGGCACTTGGGTCCGTTGTGCCGGCAAGGTAGCCGCTCCAGCCATCCTGCTCAATGGAACGAAACCCTTGACCTCCGGTGAAGGGGCAGGTGGCGCTACCTCCCCCGTAACCGGTCGTACCATAGCGGGCCTGGTTCTCTATGGTTGCGGCGACAATGTCGTTACTACCGCCGGTATTAGTGTTTTGGTACACCACTGATCCATCAGGATTTACCCACGGAGCTGCCGTTGCGCCGTTGTTGCCCGTGGTGTAGCAGGTGTTTGACTGGCGGATCTGGTTGCTGACACCAAGGGATTGTTCAATGTTGATATTATGGAGAAACCCTTGAAGGTCGGTGATGTAGAGAGGGCTGCCATTGAGGGCCGTGCTCACGGAGGTAATAATGGTTGAGGTGAGCTGGTCAATGACGGACTGCGCGGCAAGGTGCGCAAGGCCGTCAAGTCCAAAAACCTTGCCAAGATCAAGGTTTTTTTGGGCGTTGATCATGAAGTCGTTCGTCGGGACGAAGAGAGCATCGGCTCGTGTGGGAGCAAATGAAAATGCAAGGCAAAGAATGATGCCGGCGAGAGGAATGCGCGAGTGTGTGAATGAAGTGGTGGGGTGTGCTTTCTGCATGATCTGCGTTGTTACTGGCTCGCCTTCCTAAATACGGCTCCGGGTTCGTCTTGAGAAAATAAAACTTTATGTTGAATGAAAAGATCTGCCATAGAGAGAACCGTTACAAAGGTGTCGTTGAATGCCTGGGTGTAGGTGGTGATGCCGACTGTTCCCCGGAGGCCATCAGTGAATACACTTTGAATATCGATAAGCGCGGCACCCATCTGTGAATAGTCGTTGATGAGCTTGAGATGGATGTCGGCAAATGCACGGGGGACCGCGATCTTTGTCATGTCTTCCGCAAGGTGCCGGTACGCGCTGGCGTTGGGGGCGAGCGCTGCGAGCTCGGCAGCGCTTTTGTCGGCGAAAGCTTGTTTCATGATGGCGATCTCGTCCGTGGTGTAATTTTTTGTATATGTTGCAAAGAGCGCCCCCAACGCATTCCCAAAGGCGCGGTCTTCTGTGGCGCCGTCTTCTACAACCACGAGATCCGCGAGTGTGTAGACAGTGGCCGGGGTTGTTGAGGCGGTCAGCTTAGTTGCCGCGTCGGCGGCAACTTGCGCGCGCTCCTCGGCGGTCAGCTCCTGACCGGTCTCTTGGCGTGCGGTGAGGTAGGTAGTAAGCAGATCGTCGGCGGCCTTGGTGGTAATGTTGTCAGGAGAAGAAAGGGCGGTACCCTTTGGGAGCGTATTTGACCAGGAACCACTTGCAGTTCCTGTGTCGTTTGGCCGCGCGAAGGTGGGCTCTGTCTTACGAGACACCAAAAATATGCCCCAGAGGCCAAGCGCCGCGAGGATCAAGATGCCGAGTATCAACGCGCTCTTTCGTGGCAGATATTTCAAGGTTTTCTAAGTTAAATTATACCAAACTCTTTGCTCTTTCAGTATATCATGCGGCGTGCGCTCTGTGGATAAGTACAGCGAGGTTATGCCGTGCGTGATACACTGTCAAAATAATGAGGAACGGATTTTTTAGGACAATTGTTGCTTTGATCACAGTGGCGGTTTGCGCGACATCCACTCCAGCAAGCGCCGAGACATTCTCACGCAATCTCAGGCAAGGAGACCAAGGAGCTGATGTAAAAGCCCTGCAGGTGTTCTTAAACACTTATCCTGAAACAAAAATTGCCGATACTGGGCCGGGGTCACCCGGGAGTGAAACGGATTATTTTGGCTCGCTCACCAAAAACGCCGTCATTAAGTTTCAAGAGAAATACGCGGCGGATATCCTTGCTCCCAATGGTCTTTTGGCCGGCACGGGCTTTGTGGGGGTGTCCACACGCGCTAAAATGAACGCCCTTGCCTCTGTTGAAATAACAGACCAAAGTACAACCACAGGGACGGTGCCACTAGCGCTTCCCACAGAGGGACAAACCGCGAATGATCTTGTTTTTGTGATGTACCCTTCACAATATTCAGGAGCTGCCGGCACAAGCCTCTCTGTTTTGGGTGGAGGATTTACGGCGACGAACAACACCGTCCACTTCGGAGACAGATATGCGGTTGAAGGAGTGCCCTCGGGAAATACTTCAACACTCAACTTTACTGTTCCTAAAGCAATTCCTTTCGGCAACTATTCACTCTCTGTGACAAATAGTAACGGAACAAGTAGTAAAGACGCCTTTTTTATCGTAATTGATCCGGATGTTCCTGAACCGACCATTTCCTCGGTCTCCCCCACCTCGGGGCGCAATAACACGAGCGTGACGATCACGGGTACCGGATTTACCCCCACGGGGAATGTTCTGAGAACGAGCCAAAAGATCTACGAAGATGTTGTTTCTCCCGATGGCAAGACGATCACTTTCACGATCACCTTCCCGCTCGATACTCCTCCCGGGATAACGCGGGCACCGATAGAGCTCCCCTATTGGTTCTATGTGATCAACACGCATGGAGTGAGCGGCCCCGGACACTTCACGCTGGAGCTTTAATGCATTAGAATAGAGCGTATGAATCTTCTTGCTTCACGAGATAAAAAATTAACGCGGAAGACAAAAATTATTGCGATCATCCTTATCACGATCTCTATTGTGGGAGGGGCATTCTTCTTCGCAAAGAAAGTAATGGGTTTGGGGGTCTTTGTTTTCGGCGGGCCTATCGTGTGGGTAGATTATTGTACGTGCAGCGGAAACATGCGACTTACGATCGGGCCACCTGTTCCCGGGAGGTATGTTTTTCAACCGGGAGCAAGTATGCTCTACCTGTTCTATCAAGTGTACCGACCGGGACCATGGACGCTTGGCGGGGGAACAGCCGGAGGGTCTTGTTCAATTTATGTTGGGACCGGGTGTGCGACGCTACCGACAAGCGGTACTATTCGCATGATCGGCACGTCGCTCTGATTTTTTAAGATAACGTTTTTACAAGACACAGCCACTTCGGAAGCTCCACATCTTCCGCGCGAGCGTTGGGGTCGATACTGCATTGCGCGAGCGATGAGGCAAGACGTTCTCCAAAGAGTGATTTTAAATTTCCGCCAAGCTTCTTTCGTTTGTGCGCGAAGGCGGCATGAACGATATCAAAAAATCTTTTTTCTTGAGCGTTCGTGGAGAAATTTTTTCGTGAGATATTTTCAATGAGGAGAATTGCCGAGTCGACTTTTGGTGCCGGAGAAAAAGATGCGGCAGAAACTTTTTTGATATATCGTGGAGTGCCGTATGCTTTGACCGCGAGCGAGAGAATACTTTCTTTTTTTGAACGAGCGATACGATCTGCCACCTCGTGCTGCACAAGGAGCACCG
>Ga0154965_143_pt3 | contig 11994 bp, 15 predicted proteins | sample RifCSPhighO2_01_FD_105933 | JGI IMG/M metagenome (GOLD analysis project Ga0154965, IMG submission 105933) | Candidatus Yonathbacteria bacterium RIFCSPHIGHO2_01_FULL_51_10
CTTTGCAAAGGCGCTCGCGGGGGCATAGACCGCATTTTCGTTACCTTTATAATCCCGCGACTCACCGATGACAACCTCCTCTACGCCACGCAGGGTGCACAGCTTCGCCACCGTCGCCAAGAGCTTCCGAGTATTCGGCACCACCGACTCGGGAAATGCCATCCGCCCATCCTCATCCGAGAGAGCAAGCCCCACCCGCTTCGTACCATAATCAATACCGAGATATCGCATGAATGTACCCTATCACACAACGCAAAATCCTGCATTTTGTAACCATAAAAGTCAGTGCTATACTCAAGACCAGAATTGCCATTTTCTTTCAACCACACATCAACTACACATGGAGGATTCCCATGAACATGCCCGAAGAATACCCGAATTTCTTTCGATTAGCGCATGCAACGTTAGGCCACTTGCATGTCACGATACCAAAAACCGTAGCGCAGCTTCGTGAACTGCTCGGGGCAGACAAACCTCTTCCGGTGCTTTTGGATTTTCTTCGCCAAAAAAATCTCGTTCTCCGGACGACGAACGGATACACCATCACTCCCTCCGGAGCAAAAGAACGGGAAACCCCCGTGGTGCTTGCTACCTTCGCGGACGCAACCTAAGACCGTTCCTTCTCCACAAACATGGCCCGGCACATTTATGTGCCGGGCCATGAAACTTTTTACACCCCTTTGACACTTCCCTCCCATACAGGTATCCTCTGCCTAGGTAACCTAACTGCCCTTTGGGGCGAAGGAGGGACAATGTCTCGCCAGGAAAAGATACTGCGTGCGCGGTTCCTTAGGATCCTTGGAATCTTTTTGAACAAACCGTGGAGCTGGTACACAGAAGCTGCAATTTGCAGTCAAGCAAACATGCTCCACCGTACCGTGTACCCCATACTCACGCAAATGGAAGATGTTGGGTGGCTCGAGCTCAAGTGGATCCTCACACCACACGGCAAGCACTCAAGGGGGCGCGCATTCCAAGCAACTCCCAAGGCAATAGAGCGCGGCAAGCAAGTTTTTGACGAGCAATCCCAGAAGCACCAATTCTCTGGAGCCCCCATCCCCACCTGCTGATCTTCATGATCCCTGGTGTTCGCGTCTCGCGAACACCAGGTTTGTTTTTTTATTAAATAGTTTTTATATACTCCCCGATCTTGTCTGCGATCGTTTGCATGGTGGTGCGAAACTTCACTTCGTCGCCTTCAAGGAGCGTGACGCGGAAACCATGCAGGTTGGAATTGAATCCTGAGAGCGGCACAACGCAGATGCCGGTGGATGCCATTAAGTAGTACGCGAAGCGCTTGTCGGGTGAAACACCAGAAACTTTCTGTTCAATAAATCGTTTTACTTCTTCGCTTACGATCGGGAGTGTCTGGTGGCCATTCAAGATTCCATCGTCAAACACGCCTGCCATATAAAATGCACCGGCAGGCTTGGGCGCAGTGATGCCACGCACACCGCGGAAAATATTGTATGCAATGTCCGCACGGTGCGCGTATGCCGCCGCGCGTGATTTCAAGTACGCCGGATACCGCGCATCGGAGAAAATTTGCGGGAGCACTTTTTGCGGGAGTGTCGTCGAACATACCTCGAGCATCTTCGCATCCACGAGCGACTTGGCATAACGCGCGAAGAGCGGATCTTTTTGCTTGTTATAAAACTCGATCCACCCTGACCGCGCGCCCGGCCATGGAATTTCTTTTGAGAGTCCTTTCATTGCAATACCCGGCACGTCGCCGAGCACCTGCGAGAGCGTCAGCATTTTCTCTTCGCCATACACAATGTTCGCATAGATCTCGTCAGAGATAATGAAGAGGTCAAACTCGCGGGCAATCGCTACGATCTCACGAAGCACTTTCTCGGGATAGACCATGCCCGTCGGATTGTCGGGGTTGATGATGAGGATGCCCGCAATGTTCGGATTATATTTTACTTTGTTGCGCAGGTCTTCAAGATCAGGGAGCCAATTGCGATGCGGGTTGAGCGCGTAGGTGATGTGGTGCGATCCTGCATGTGCGCCCTCGGAAGAAGAGTGTGTAGGGTACGCAGGATTAGGGCCGATGACGCGCGCGGTCTTGTGGAGATACGTATACACCTTCGAGATCGCGTCCCCCAGCCCATTGAAAAAGAGGATGTCCTCGGGTGTGATCTGCGCGCCGCCCTCGGCATTGCGCATCTTTGCGATAAATTCTCGCGTCGCAAGGAGGCCTTTCGTCGGCGAATAGGCAAAGCTCGACTCGTCCTCAACGACGGTCTTAGTGATGATGTCTTTGATCCACTGCGGGATCTTCTCCCCCTTGGCCACCGGGTCGCCGATATTCTCCCACAGGATAGGTACGCCCATGCGCTCAAGCTCGCGCCCAACCTCCACGATCTCGCGGATCTCGTAGGTCAGTTCGTCGGCCCCTGGGTGAACGATGTTTAGTCTCATTTTGTCAGCATACAACGTTGCCCTTAAAATACAAAATTGCATTTAAAGCGTATTCTGGTAGGATGTCTGACATACGGAGGGGTGGCGGAGTGGTCTAACGCACCTGTCTTGAAAACAGGAGTCTGGGCAACCGGACCGTGAGTTCGAATCTCACCCCCTCCGCCAGAAGTCCGAGTTAGAACCGAGGTAAAATAAGGGTTCTTTTTGGACCAACTACCATTGTGGAACTGTCGGTGTAGAATTAATGTAGTTGGTGAGGGTGTAGGTCAAATCTTTAAATCACTTTATTTCGTCATGAAATGGATTAAATATATTGCGAGCGTCATTATTCTTTTCGTAGCGGTAGCGGTGTCGCTGTCTGGGGTCGTTACGATTTTTGAGAATATAGTCGAACCAAAATTGACAGGTATTATCGCAGGGATACTTACTATAGTGATTGGATTATATGTCGGAAAAGTCGGTTTAAAAATATTTAGACAAGAAAAATTCAAATTTTCCAAAATGGAGCCCTTGCAGAAAAGCGTCGGAGAATAGCTGGATAAATACTAATAATTATGGACACTGACGAGATAGCTAAAAAAGCAATAAAAATAATTCTAGTAACGGCGGGAATTTCTTTGGTGTTCTTGATAATATCTCCCTTTTTCATTTCACCAGAAGAAGGGAGCACTCTTGAAACCCTTATGCTCATACCGATTATTCCAATAATAATGGCGGCTGTAATTTTAGTTGTACTCGCCCGTTCCGATATGTTTTCGCGCGGTGATCCCTTCCTGCCACCCTATCTTCGAGTAATCGGGCTCATACTTTTCGGGCTATGGATACTTTCCTTCTTTGTGGATAACCCTTTCCGATCCTAATGCTCAAAGACGACTTGACGGGGCAATCTGTAACGAATAAAAAAGACCACTTCGTTCCGCAATTTCTACTTAGAAATTTTGCAGTAGAAAAAACTGGAAAGGAATCGGGGCTAGTTTATATATACAAGAAATTCAACACCCCTAGAAAAGGGAGCATAGCCAAACACGCCGGAAATGAAGTTGATTTTTACTTGGGGAAACACGCTGAGACAAAAGAACCGGCCAAAGTATCCGATGAGGTTTATAAAGAAATAGAAAAAGGGAAACATGCCCCTGCTGTCGTTAAAAAAGTCTTAGAGCAAGATAGCATACTAAGTCTTAAATATGAGGAGGAAAGCATTTTAGCAACCCTTGTTGCTCACCAACTGACGAGGACAAGAAAATTCAGGAAATTAATTAATAAGTGTATTTCGTATCTTTTACTGAACAGTTTAATAAGCATAGATGATCTAGGTAATAGAGAAAAAATCCAAGAAATAATTGTAAAGAACAAGTATAAGCTTACTTCAAGGCAGATAGAGAACGACACGATTGTTAGTAAATCTAGACTGGAGGGGACAAGGGGGCAGGAGCTTTTTATAGCAATTCAAGTTGCCGAGTCTATAGTTGAGGAGATTTACCGAAAAAATCTACATACAATAATTGCACCTAAAAATCATTATTTCATTTTATCGGATTCTCCTGTATGTATTATTGGTAGAAACGATGACTTGCTAGAAATCACTAGTTTATGGGATTTTAGCAGAGATGATGGCTACTCATTCATTCTTCCAATTTCACCTAAAAAAGCAATTGTCTTCGGCAAAACTTACGAGCGATTTCATCAAATTAGCGAAAAGAAACTATCTGAAAGTCTCACGGTTATGGTTAATAGCCTTTCCGTAAACAATTTGGATATAGAGTTTTACAGCAACACTGATCAGTTTTGGGATGACTACAAACACGATTTGATTACTCCAACTCGTCTAGCGGCTTATAGAAAACTCTCTCAAGAAATGGAGAGTAATCTCTTGAAGAAAATTTTCTACTCTACACAGTATTTGTTTTGGAAGCTAAGGAAGTTTTTCAGAGAGTTATTGGATTGAGTAATCAACTACATTTTTACCCTTGTCTGACTTCGTCTTTGGTACCTCAAACCATTCGGGATGAACCTTATAAATCCGTCGTAATTCCTGTATACTTTTATCGATAACCCCGAATGTAAGCCATCTTTTCGGTTCTAATTTCGGGACATCGTCCCCGCCAAAAATCGGAATTCAAAAAAGGGGAAGCCCCGCTGCCTGTGGCGCAGGGAGGGTGATTTATATTTATGAAATTTCACCCCTACATTCCCATGTGGGGAATCTCCATGACCTCTATTGAAGATGTGGGGATCTCCAGATGCGGATTATCCGCAAAGAGTTCTGCGGCCGCCGCGTGGCTCTCTGCCTGCACGATCGAATAGTAGTTGAGGTCATTGCGCGTATCGGTGATTCCTTCCTTTGTAACGCTCTTGGTCTTGCCGAGCGGAGCGCCCTTTTCCACGAAACTGCTTTCATGCTTTTTCATCCACTCCATCATATCGTTCCCCAGCTTATTCCCCTGCGCCTCCATATCCTCAGGAGGAGTATTCTTTGCCCACTCGTCCATGGTTGCAACTGGCACACGATACATCACAAAAAAGTTTTTCATATAGATAAACGTTACGCATAGCTGTTAATAAAAGTTCCTTGAGTTGCACTATTTTTCAAATGCTTTTTGCAGTGTTTTTATATCGAACTTCTTCATTTTGAGGAATGCCTGCGTGACTCGTGCGATCTGTTCTTTGTCGCCGCTCGTCATCATCTCGCCCATAATGGTCGGCACAATTTGCCATGACACACCATACATATCTTTAAGCCAGCCACACTGCTCTGATTCAGGCACCGCAGAAAGCTTTTCCCAGTAGTAGTCAATTTCTTCTTGGGTATCACAATTAACAATGAGCGATACCGCTTCATTGAAGCTAAAGTCATGCGGCCCTGAACTGTCCATTGCCATAAAACTCTGCCCGCTTAATGTGAACCGGGAGTGCTTTATAAATCCTTCCGTATCACCCTCCCCTTTTTCGTATGGTACGAGCATCTCAATCTTTGAGTTCGGAAAAATGCTTGTGTAATCCGCAATCGCATCTTTTGCTTTCCCGGCCAGCTCTTTCGTGAACATAAGAAAGGGTGTGATCTTTTGATCCATGGTGTGATGCTCGCTCCATGAGAGCTGCCACGAGAGTCCATATTTGTCTTGCAACCATCCGTACTTATGCGCCCATGGGTAGGTATCGTACGGCATAAGTGCCTTGCCGCCGTCAATCAATGTGTCCCACACTGCTTGAATTTCCTTTTCGTTATCAAACACAACAAACAACGAAATTGATGGATTGAGTTTGAAGTATGGCCCTGCACTAATGGCCATAAATTCTTGCCCGGAAAGCTTGAAGGTGACCATGTCGCAATCTCCGGAAGGGGTGTCGGTGATCGTGGTGATATTTTCAATTTTTGAATCCGCAAAGAGCGAGACATAGAGTGCTGTTGCCTCTTTTGCTTCCTTATCGAACCATAGATGAGGGACTATTTTTTTCATATTAATGAGATCCTTTATTCGAATAATTAAACATCCACGATACGCCGTATTTGTCAGTACACGAGCCAAAATAATCTCCCCAGAACATATCCTGAAGTGGCATCCCAACTTTGCCTCCTTTTGAAAGTGCGTCAAAAAGGCAGTCCGTCTCCTCCTTAGTATCAGGCTCAAGGTTAATATACATATTGTTGCCGAGCGCCACCGTAAACCCCATAGACTCCGGAGCATCTGTTCCCATGAGTACATGCCCACCAAGGATCGGCAGTGCAACATGCACAACCAAGTTCTTATCCGCCTCCGCAAGCGGCGGCTGACCATCCTGTAGTGGAATATCTTTAAAACGGTTGATCCCCCCGATAAATTCCCCTCCGAAAATTGATCGATAAAAATTGAATGCTTCTTCCGTATTTCGTGGAAAATTTAAGTATATACTTACTCGTGCCATAATGTTTTTTGATTAAATATAATAGATATATTCTAACAATTTTGAACCACCTTACTAATGAGCCGCCGAGTGAGCAGAATTCTTACGCTATTTTAAGGCAACACTGGGACGAACCCAGCCTATCAATTTTCACCCACCCGCGCAGACTTAAATGCTATAATAACCATAACAACATGCAGCAAACCCAAAAGACTGACGAGAAGGGACATTATCCACTTAAGTGGTTTAAGGAACGTGCACTTAATTCGTTTGTGCAGATTGATGAAAACGCGTGGGACTATTCCGACTCGCTTCTTCTCTATATCCCAGGCACAGAGAAAGAATACGAATCAATGCAAGAGACCGATACCACCTACCATAAAATTGTCACCCAGCCTGAACGTGCCTATCTCGAAGAAATCGCAATGGAACTCGTCGCCGAATTACCAAAATACTTTAACTACGTAGACCTCGGTCCTGGAACTGAACACAAAGAGCAATTTATTTTTGATGCAGCAAAGACGCAGGAGAAATCTTTTATCTATACGCCCGTTGATATCAGTGAACGCTTTTTGAAATTATCGAGCGAGCACGCAACACAACAAGGGATTGAGGTCCGCCCCGAGCAAGTACCGTTTGAGAAGTTGACCTCGGCACTGCCTCCTATTGATACTCCGCGCTTTGTCTCACTTGGCCTTACGTATTCTAATTACAATCCCGCGTACATTCTTGGTTTACTTAAAAATATTTCTGGCAAAGGCGGCTCTTTCTTTATTACTGTGCAGATTCGAGATCGCATCGCCATGGAGGAAGTTCGCAAAGCATACAGCGAAGATGCGCAATCCATAACAAACTCCAAGCTCGAACTCCTGGGCCTCAATGTGAAAAAAGATGTAGGCGATATCCTGGTGGATGATGGCGTACGTGTTTGGTGTACGCTTAGACACTCGACACCTGAACTCGAGGCCAAAGGAATACTCTCCGGAGCCCGGCTGCTTATCTTTCAATCCCTGCGCTACACCAAAGAAGCTCTGGAGGAGGACCTCGAGTCAAATAGTTTGGATTATAAATTATTCGACACCGATCAGACCTTTATCGGTGCGCTCGTGAAAACATAGCCGCAAAAACTCTACTCCGGAAGTCAGGCCTGAAGAATGCACGGAAACGTGCCTTGTTTTTGACACCTATACTCAAAACAAAAAGCTGCCGGAATTCTCACGGCAGCTTTGGGGCAATCCATCCCATCCCATACCATCATCATTTCTTTTTCTTTGTCGGTTTCGTTTTACTGACCGGCTTTCCTTCCGTTTTTATATGCTTTTCTTCTTCCTCGAGCATTCCCTGCATCTTGTGAAAATGCTCGGGCATTTGGTCTTCCCTGAGGTGCACAATCGCTCCTGTCAGGGGATCCCGCGTAAGAACGGTCCCGTCATCCAAATAAAGACCCATGAGTTACCTCCGATGGTAGGTGTAGAAATTTGGCTCAAGTGTATGCCCAAGCCGCCAAAAACAACTTACAACAGGGCGTGTGAAATGTAAAGAATTGAGATTTACGAACCCCCCAGCGCCTAGGCGTCGCGGGGGGGTGAAATTGTAAAATGATTGCTGCTCTCTTCCTAACTCTGGAAATCGATCTCAAAGGGGTACATCCCCATGCCGCAGATTCCGTCGAGTGTGGCGACTGGCTGGATGCCAATATCAATATCGGTTGACCCAGTCTGCGGAAGTACTTTTGAAATATTCATGCTTGGGATCCGCACTGAGGATGAGCAGTCGAATGTTCCGTTCGTATCAAACCGTATGATCGTTGGTACACCGGCTTTTGCCACGCTTTTTCGCGGCAGGTAACCACCCTTGGCTTTGATCTCAATGATCTGCGTGCCATCCACGATGCTCACGTTGTTTACATTTGGCGCTTGTTGTGTGCCGTCACCACTTCGGGTGAACACCAAAGCCCCTCCAATGAGAATGGCGGCGGCAATGATCGATAGAAGTGTCCCTTTCATAATGCGATTATACTAGAAGTTAAAAATAGGTGGTATCACCCCGATCACGACCAAACTGTTGGCAAGATTGAACAAGGCAAACATGATCACCACGAGTCCTGCCGTCTTAAAGAAAATCCCGGACTTCGAGCTGTTCGTTATGCTGAATGAACTGAAGCTCAACAGCGCCAGCACCGGCAATGTCCCGAGCGCGAAGGACAGCATTGTAAGCCCCCCATCAAGAAAGCTCCCCGTCGTGAGCGTGTAGAGCTGCATTGATTGAGTAAACCCACACGGCAAAAAGAATGTTGCCACGCCGACGAGGAGCGGCGTAAGGGTATGGTTGAACTTCGATACCCCGTGGGCATACTTTGCGATGAATTTCGGCATTGATGGCTGGAGTTTTTTTGCCCAATGAAATACATCAAGCAAATTGATACCGAGAATGAGCATTACAATGCCGATGATCACACTGAGGGTGAATGCCGCGGAGGTACTGAGCGTGAACGCGGAACCGACCGCGCCGATAACTCCACCAAGAACAAAGAACGAAACGAGCCGCCCGCCATGAAACATCAACTGCGGTTTTACCTTGTCCCCCTCCTTTGCGAATGTGGCAGACATGGAGAGCAGTAATCCGCCGACGACCGCCATACATGTGGAAAGCGACGCAATGATGCCTATCACAAAGGCGGTACCGTAGGTGACCGTACCCGCATTGACCAAATTGACCAATCCTGTTTTTTGAAGTACTACGAACAACACCGCAAAGGCGACGGCGATCGGTACAGCGATCTTGAAGTCTTCCCAATTTGCCACATGTTGCTGTTTTTCAACCGACACCGTGTATCCGTGGGGTTTTAAGGGGACCGTCAATTCCTCTGCGATCTCTTCCGGAGTTTTATCGCCAAAATTTCCCACGACTTCAACCGAGTGCGTTTTCAAGTTTGATCTTACGTACGTGACGTTCGGCAGATCTCCCAACTCGCTTTCGGTCATCAAGATGCACGCGTTGCAGTGCATGCCGTGTACATGAAACTCATATTTTGTTTGATCAGTCATGATAATTATATTTTCTTAGCTTTAATGCGCAGTGAATTAGACACCACGGAGACACTCGATAGCGCCATTGCGAGACCGGCAAATACAGGATTCAAAAGCCAACCGAAAAGCGGATAGAACACCCCTGCCGCTAAGGGAATCCCCACAATATTGTAAATGAACGCCCAAAAAAGATTTTGCTTAATACCCCGCATCGTTAACCTCGATAATTTAACCGCTTTTACCAGTTTTGAGATATCTCCCCCCAGGAGGGTGATGCCGGCTGATTCGATCGCCACGTCCGTACCGGTCCCCATCGCGATACCAACATCGGCTTGTGCGAGTGCCGGGGCATCATTCACCCCGTCGCCTGCCATTGCTACGATCTCTCCCTGTGATTGCAGTTCTTTTATTTTCGCCAATTTATCTTGTGGCAAAACATGAGCGACGACTCCATCAATGCCGACAAGCGATGCCATGTATTTTGCAGCCTGTTCATCGTCGCCGGTCAACATCACCACTTTTATGCCCAGCTTATGGAGGTCACTTACTGCTTGTTTTGATTCATCTTTGATCTCATCCGCCACCATAACAAACCCGAGAACTTTTTCTTTAGTGGCGAGAATGACCGGCGTCTTACCTTGCAAAGTAAACACGTTAAGTTTTGCCGCATCAAAGGAAATTTTAAGATCACTTATGAGCTTCACATTGCCCGCAAAATATTCCGTGCCGTTAATTTTCCCCTTAAGTCCTTTGCCCTGTATTCCTTCAAAATCCGAAGCTTCGGAGATACGGATGTTCTTTTCCTGTGCATAGTTCACGATCGCATGAGCGATCGGATGTTCTGATTTCTTCTCAAGTGACGCGATAATGGATACCAACTCATCGTCTTTTTGATTTGATAGATTTTGTATATCCACAAGTGTTGGCTTGCCTTTGGTTATCGTTCCTGTTTTATCAACTACAACCGTGTTTACTTTGTGAAGCTTTTCAAGTGTCGCCGCATCTTTGATCAAGATGCCTTCTTTCGCCCCTTTACCAACCCCCACGATGATCGCGGTCGGTGTCGCAAGGCCAAGGGCACAAGGACAGGCAATAACGAGAACACCGACAAACGACACGAGTCCAAATGAAAGCGCTTGTGAAAATCCAAAGAAGCCCGTACCAACCAAAAGCCACACCCCCAGGGTAAGGAAGGCGATGGCAAGCGTGGCGGGCACAAAAACACTTGAGATCTTGTCGGCAAGTGCTTGGATAGGGGCCTTGCTGCCCTGTGCCTCCTCAACCATCTTTATGATCTGCGCGAGAAGTGTTTCTGAACCAACCTTTGTTGCCTTGAAAGTAAACGCGCCGTTTGTATTTATGGTCCCGGAAACAACGCTGTCGCCGATCTTTTTTTGCACAGGCATAGGCTCGCCCGTGACCATTGACTCATCGACGAAGGAGGCTCCTTCGGTAATGACCCCATCAACGGGAATCTTTGCTCCTGGTTTGATCACGATGATGTCCCCGTGTCTCACTTCGTTCACTGATAGTTCTATCTCCTTTCCGTCACGCATAACGTGTGCGGTTTTCGCCTGGAGGTCGAGGAGCTTTTCGATGGCATCGCCTGTTTTTATCTTTGACCGCGCTTCAAGATATTTCCCGAGGGCAATAAACGTGATGACGACGATCGTAACATCGTAATACGTATGATCTACGTTTATAAACGGCCGTAGGGATTCCTCAAAAGCCGTAACGCTGAAACTGTACAAAAACGCCGCGGTCGTCCCTATGCCGATCAGCGTATCCATGTTTGCTTTTCCATAACGCAAGAAACGATAGAAGCCGAGCAGATACGGCTTCCCGACCACAAACAACGTATAGGTCGCAAGAATGGGGAGAAGATGATGAAAAAACTCCTCAACGGTGTAGCTCATCGCAGAGACTGCATTGTATTGAGCGAGAATATCCCAACCCATAACAAAGATGCTTAGGATCGCAAGCGGTATCGCTGAAATGACTTTTGCTCGCATATCTGCCACTTCCGCGAGCTTCTCTTTTTTGGATTGGGTGAGGCCGAGGTGCGCGGCATGTTCATCCGACGACATTCCCATTTCTTCGGCATCAGGGACGACGAGAGAATACCCCAGTTTTTCTATTTTTTCAGATAGATGATGCGGGTTCGTTTTTGATTCATCAAACACCACCTTGGCCGTTTCAGTGCCATAGTTCACTTCAACAGATCCGACCCCGTCAGTTTTCTTAAAGGTCTTCTCGATGATCCCTGCGCATGATGCACAGTGCATACCTCTTACTTTGTAAGCTTGTGTGTGCATACTATTTCCTTTTAAGTTTATACACCTTGAGGATCTCCTCTTTTGCTTTGCTCGTCTGACCGGATCGTACCTGGTTGAGAATACATCCGCTGAGATGATTTTCAAGCAGTAGATCTTCAACGCGAGAAAGTCCCTGCTTAACTGCCGATGTTTGTGTAATAACATCAATGCAGTAGGTGTCGTTCTCGACCATGTTCTGTAATCCGCGCACCTGCCCCTCCAAAAGCTTGAGCCGGCGAATGATCTGCCCCTTGTTTTTATCCTCCATGTATTTCATAGGCACCAGTATACCCCATGGGGGTATCTTTGCAAGTAGGGCGTTCCCTGTTGATTGACAACAC
>Ga0154965_107_pt1 | contig 11795 bp, 11 predicted proteins | sample RifCSPhighO2_01_FD_105933 | JGI IMG/M metagenome (GOLD analysis project Ga0154965, IMG submission 105933) | Candidatus Yonathbacteria bacterium RIFCSPHIGHO2_01_FULL_51_10
CTTCGGCGCGTGCGGGGGTTTTTATTGTGCCTAACGAGGGAAAAGTGGGAATATGGAGTACTCAGACTTTTCCCGAGTGACGGCACATCAAAAAGTGTTTACCTTGTTATCCACAGGCAGGGCGACACCATTGTCCGTCGCGGGGTATACTGATAGGAAGGAGCTTATCTTAAAAGCAAACTATTTTTTCATGCCACCAGATTCATCAGGTACTTCAAATAACGCAAGCAGAAAGATCATCACGGCAAGTGTCCTCGTGCTCGTTGTTGTCGCGGCGGTCGCTTTGGCGCTGCTCTCCCCGAGGAGCGAGCCTAACGCACCGAAATCAGATTCAAACATAGTATTGACCCAGGAGCCGACAAGAACTGATTTTGGCGCCAGCCCACCACCTGATTTTCCCACAAATATCCCCCTTGAAGAGGGCGCGGGGGTTACGCAAAGCTACAGTCTATCCTATACCGCCCAAAAGCAGCTCACGCTCGTGATCCTCTCCGGTAAGACGATCAAGCAGAACTATGCGCTCTATGCTGATTTTCTTGCGAACGATGGTTGGAGCATCTCCAACACCTATGAAAGTGCGACCGTGGCGTCTTTGTACGGGAGAAAGGAAAACAATGAGATAAACATCACCATTAGCGCCGACAGCGGGGGGAATGCGGCAAGATCGCAGGTGAGCATCAGTGTACTGAAGAAGTAATTTGGCACTATTCATGAAGCTCCAAAAAATACGCAAAGAGTTTTTTAAAAAAGGAGTGCTCGCGTTTGCTTTTGTCGCGTTGGCCATGCCATTTTTGGCGGGAGCGGTGGCGCCGTCTTTCACGCTCGGAGTTTTGAATAATATGTCGGGCTCGTCACCCGGGGTTAATTTCAGTGACCTCAACGGCGATGGATTCATGGATGTCGCAGTGCCAAATGCTACGATGGACACTCTTTCCATCTTCCTCAACAATGGTGATGGCACCTTTGCTGCCAAGGTTGACTATACACCAGGAGCTTGGTTCTCACCGCGGTCTGTTGCCGTGGGGGATATTAACGGAGACGGAGCCGTGGATATGGCGGTAACCGGTGGGATATCGAGCACCGAGGCTGGCGTTTCCATATTTCTCAACAACGGCAACGGCACTTTTGCATACAGCACGGGGTACGCGATGACAAACCCACATGACGTAGTTCTTGGCAACTTTGACGCTAACGGGAGTCTGGACATGGCAGTGACAAACTGGAGCTCACCGGACACCCTCACCGTCTTTCTCAACAATGGCAATGGCACCTTCGCTCCTCCGGTTGATTATCCGACCGGTGGTGTCGGGTTGGCCACCACCCCTACTGCGGGTGACCTCAATGGCGATGGCAGTACGGACATCGTTGTGGCCAACACCGGCACCGCAACCTTTTCTGTCTTTCTCAACAATGGCAACGGCACCTTTGCTCCCAAGGATGATTACACAACGACCGGTGGCGGGACGTCCTATCTCTATCTTGCCGTGGGGGACATGAATAGTGATGGGAAAAAGGACGTGGCGGTTGTCAATGCTGAAACGGACACCCTCTCCATCTTTCTTAGCGACGCAACTGGTACCCTTACCAATACGCTAATCCCTCGACTGGTGCGGCAGGGGCGCGTCCGGCAGGGGTTACCATGGGAGATCTTGATGCCGATGGCAAAATGGACGTGGTGGTGTCAAACCGCGAGGCAAGAACCCTCTCTCTCTTTCTCAGCAACGGCGATGGCACCTTTGCCCCCAAGGTTGATTACACAACGACCGAGAGGCCGGTAGTTGTGGCTGTTGGGAATCTCAATGCCGATGGAAAGATCGACATGGCAGCGTCGAGCTACTTCTCAGAGGCCATCTCTACCTTTAAAAATAGCACGGGTACGATCAGCGTTACCTCAAATATTGCGGCTTCATGGACCATAAATGGTCCTACGACCATTGTCGGCTCGGGGACTTCACAGACCATATCTCTCCAGCCCACCGGGACGTACACGATCGTATGGGACCCAGTATCCGGATACACTGCTCCCGCACAAAGTACTCAAACCCTGACGGACAGCGGCGCCATCACGTTTAGCGGTACGTATGTCGCTCCTGATCTTCAGGTCTGGACCCCGGCGAATCCTTCAGGGCTCGTTATTCCCACCACCGCAACCGAAGGGACGGCGGTTATGCTCTCGGCTCCCGTAACCAACCGAGGAACCGCGTCAACGGCCAGTGGCTTCACGAGTCTTTTTCAAAAAGCGACCGATTCCTCCGGAACCGGCGCGGTGGACATCGGTACCTATGCGACAACATCATTGATTGCCGCCGGAGCGAGAAAGGATGTTAAGCTTTCTTACGCATTCCCCACAGCCGGGACCGTGTACGTTCGCGTTTGTGCCGACAAAGCATCATCCGGAGACACCGGAACGATCCCTGAGGCGAACTCATCGGGGACAGGAGAAGCAAATAACTGCGGCGCGTGGACGGCTATCACCGTGGGTGTGCCCACCGGCACCGTGAAAGCCTCTGCCAGTATCTCTGCCGGCAGCTGGACCATCAGTGGCTGCACCTCCCAGACCGGTTCGGGGACAACGGAGGTGACGTACTCTTCCGTTCCCGTCGGCGACTGCACCATTACATATGATCCTGTCTCCGGGTACACCACGCCGGGACAAAATACTCAAACGTTAACCTCCGGCAACCCTATTACGTTCGTGGGTAACTATGCGTCCTTCTCCGGCACGATCAGCGTTACCTCAAATATTTCGGCTTCATGGACGATAAATGGCCCTGCAACCATTACCGGCTCGGGCACTTCACAAACACTAACTTTCCAGCCCACCGGGACGTACACGATCGTATGGGACCCAGTATCCGGATACACCGAGCCTTCTTCTCAAAATCTTTCTCTAACGGATGGTGGCACTATCACGTTTGATGGTACCTATGTGCCCGGGCCGAATATTTGCGGTAATGACATTTGTGAGCAAGGCGAGTCGGGGGTTTGCCCCAATGACTGCCCCTACAGTATTCAGGAGCGGTAAAGGTACCCCAACAAAAAACCGCCGCGTAAGCGGCGGTTTTTTGTTGGCAAGTAATGGGTACATTCTAGGACGGTCGTCCTAGAATGTACCTCCCTATAGGGTCTTTATCCGGGGAATTTATCTGCGTAGAGTTTTTTGCCGCGGGTGATAGCGGCCATGGCCTCATCCTTTCCTGAGAACCCTGTTACCGAGACCTCCTTATTCTCAATTGTTTTGTAGGTTGAGAAAAAATGCTCGATTTCCTTGACCGTATGTTTATTTATATCAGAGAGATCCTGCACGTCATCCCAGCGGGGATCGTGTATTGGCACTCCGATTATTTTGTCATCGCGCTCTCCGCCGTCGATCATGTGCATGATCGCAACCGGTCGCACGCGCACCAAAATCCCCGGTGCGAGCGGGTAGGTGGTAAGCAAGAGTACATCAAGAGCATCGTTGTCATCCCAGAGTGTTTGCGGCACGAAGCCGTAGTCAAAAGGATAATCTTGCGCGCTTTTCATTGCCCGGTCCAAAGCAATGAGCCCGGTCTCTTTGTCGATTTCGTACTTATTCTTTGATCCTTTGTTGATCTCAATGATCACATTGATCATTTCGGGGGCATTTTTACCTGCGTCAATATCGTGCCAGAGATTCATATTGGGAATGATTAATTATGTCTAGTGTGTGCTGCGGTGTCGTACTATCATTATGCTCTCGAGTGGAGCAAATGGGAAGGCGGAGGGACTACTTGGACTCGTCAGATTCGGCTTCTTCCGCATCACGCGTTTCCTCGGCCTCAACTTCAAGCTCGTTAACAGACGCCTCGACTTCTTCCGGGGTTGTCGTTGCGGTATCTTTCTCCCCATGGATATCACCTTCTATCTCGGCAACTTCTTCCGCGATCACTTTGGACTCGTGAGCGCCGTTCTCAACGGTCTCAACCTCCTTCTCTCCCTCCATTTCGGCGACCTCATCCTCAAGAGATTCGTCTTTTGGAACGGTTACTTCGTCGGTTGGCTTTTCTGAAACCGCCGCTCCTCCGGCACTCTGGATGTCGATCTTCCAGCCGGTGAGCTTGGCGGCGAGGCGGACGTTCTGGCCTCCTTTGCCGATAGCGAGAGAAAATTCATCGTCAGAAACTTTTACGATCGCACGCTTTTCCTCGGGAAGGAGCTCAACTTTCTCTACTCGTGCGGGAGAAAGTGCATCCTCAATGAATTGTGCCGGCTCGAGAGACCATTCAATGAGGTCGATCTTCTCGCCGGAGAGTTCGCTCATGACTGTTGAAACGCGAACGCCGCGCTGCCCCACGCAGGATCCTACCGGGTCAATGTGGTCATCGTTTGAGAAAACCGCCACTTTTGAACGTGAACCTGCTTCGCGGGCGATCGCCTTGATCTCCACAACGCCTGAGGCGATCTCGGGAGCCTCGATCTCAAAGAGTTTCTTCAAGAATTGGGGGTGTGACCGTGAGAGGCGGAGGTTGATACCACGAGGCGTTTCTTCCACGGAGTAGAGGTACGCCTTGATGCGCTCACCCTGGCGGTAGCGTTCGCTGCGCACCTGCTCTTCGTAGGGAAGGATGCCGGTCGCCTTGCCGAGGTCAACGAAGATATTGCCGCGCTCGATCCTTTGGACCGATCCGCTTACGATTTCGCCTTCACGCTTGCCGTATTCATCAAGCACGGATACCTTTTCTGCCTCGCGGATGCGTTGGATGATGACCTGCTTGGCGGTTTGTGCCGCGATGCGACCGTAGTCGTCGTGCATTTCAAGAGGGAAGATAAGCTCATCGCCCACCGCAACGTCTTTCTTGATCCTGCGGGCATCCTCGATCAGGATGTGTTGCTCGGAGTTGAAACGGGGAAGGATTGTCTCGCCTTCTTCGCCTTCGGCGCTTTTTACGACGCTTTCGGTAGGGACCCCGTTCCTTTTCTCTGGTGTCGGGGTTTCTTCTTCATCCTCACCTTCTTCCATGCGCACCATGCTCTCATCCACGGCGATCTTTACCTGCGAGAACGTGGCCGTGCCGGTGGCAAGGTCAAACTGCGTGCGCACGATCTGACCTTTCTTGCCGTAATCTTTTTTGTATGCGGCAGCGAGTGCCTGCTCGATCGCGTCAACGATCTTTTCTTTGGGAATGCCGCGCTCTTCTTCCAGTTGGTGAAGTGCGGAGTTAAGTACTTTGAGATCCATCATAATGATAGGTTTGTTATTTGATAATGGATTCCTGAGTGTTGCAAAGCAACCCAGAGTAATCCATATAAGCTCCTCAGCTCGGAAATGTAAACGAGTACGTTTCCATTTCGCTCGCCTTACGTCGCTTATAAAAAAGGCCGCTTCCTTGGGGGAACGGACATCGCAACTTCCTGTATACGACTAAACTAACACAATAAGTGTAGCAAATCCACAGGAGTTGTCAACTTTTTGGAGGCCTATCGTGGTATACTATGAAGGAAATCATTTCATGAATGTTCGCGATGAACAACTCAAAGAATTCCTTCTCGATGCCGGCTTGGTGACTCGCTCGGACATAGAAGCTGCGATCAAAAAAACGCAGGCAAAGAATGTTTCGCTCGGGGACGTGCTCGTGAGTGAGTCAAAGCTTACCGATGACGACCTACGCAGGACACAGGCGTACCTTCTCGGCATCCCCTTTGTGAGTTTGAAAGGGCAGAAGATCGAATTTGAGGTGCTCTCCATGATCCCAGAGCCGATCGCCCGCAAGCACAACATCATCGCGTTCAAAAAGACCCCGAGTGAGCTTGAGGTGGCGATGCTTGACACCAACGACCTCACCGCGATCGAATTTGTCAAAAAAAAGGTTGGACTCAAGATACTGCCGCGGCTCACGGACCAAGAATCCATGAAGGCGGCACTCGTTCAGTACCAAAAGAGCCTAAAGGCTGAGTTCGGGGACATCATCCAGAAGGAGGCCGTGTCGGTGAAGGCGCTCGCTGACCAAAGCGAGGACGGGGAACATTCGGAAAAAGACCTCAAAGAGCTTGCCGAGGATCTGCCGATCGTCAAGATCGTGGACACACTCTTAAACCACGCTATCATTCAGGGTGCGTCGGACATTCACATTGAGCCGATGGAGACGCAGATGGTGGTGCGCTACCGCATTGACGGTATTCTCCACGATGCGATGGTGTTGCCCAAGGACGTTGCACCCGGTATCGTTGCGCGCATCAAAGTGCTCTCAAACCTTAAACTTGACGAGAAGCGCCTTCCCCAGGACGGACGATTCAAGATAGAGAGTGCCGGGGAGCGGGTGTCGTTCCGTGTTTCAACACTGCCGACCTACTTTGGAGAAAAAACGGTGATGCGTCTTTTGCGCGACGCGGCGTCGGGGTTCACCCTTGAGGGGCTTGGGTTCCATGGTTCGGGTCTTGAGCGGATCCATAGTGCCATGAAGCAAAAAGTGGGGCTCCTCCTCACCACGGGGCCGACCGGATCGGGTAAAACGACGACGCTCTACACGATGCTTGATATTTTGAACACCCCCGAGGTGAATATCTCAACCGTTGAGGACCCGATCGAATACCAGATGCCGCGCGTCAACCAGACGCAGGTCAAGTCCGAGATCGGACTTACCTTCTCAAGCGGGTTACGCACTCTGATGCGCCAAGACCCCGACATCATCATGGTGGGAGAGATCCGCGACGAGGAGACAGCATCCCTTGCCATCAATGCGTCACTTACCGGCCACCTCGTGCTCTCGACGCTCCATACCAACTCTGCTGCGGGTGCTATTCCGCGCATGATCGACATGGGAGTCGAGCCGTTCCTTATTGTCTCCACAGTCAATGTCGTCATCGCACAGCGTCTCGTGCGCCGACTGTGTGACGGCAGTAAAGAGCGCTACACGCTTTCCAAAGATGAGCTTTCTCGTCTGGAAAAGATCGTTAACCTCGACCGCGTTCTGGCAACCCTCAAAGAAGAGAAGGTCATCAAGCCGGGCGATGATTGGGACACGATCGATTTTTATCACCCAAAGAAGTCCGATGAATGTGAGGATGGATATAAGGGACGACTCGGTATTCACGAAGTGCTCAAAATGTCTTCCACGATCAAAGAGCTTGTGATAAAGGGCGCAACGGCGGCCGAGATCGAGACACAGGCCAAGAAAGAAGAGATGCTCACCATGATCGAAGACGGTGTGTACAAGGCGGCGCAGGGACTTACCTCAATCGAGGAGATCTTCCGCGTGGTCTCAGAATGAGATCTTCTGCATGACCTCAGAATAATTTTATGCCACTTTTCCACTATAAAGCAAAAGATGCAAGCGGTGATCTCTCCGAGGGGACCGTCGCTGCTGGTAATAAGTTTGAGCTTGCGAGAAACCTTAAGGCAGAGGGGAAGGAGGTATTGTTTGCGGAAGAAACACAGGCAAGCGGGAAAAATTTTAGCGATGCCGTCGCCGCGTTTCTTACGCGTATCAAGATGGAGGACCTCATCATGTTCTCCAAGAACTTAAGCGCCATGATCAACGCAGGCCTCGCCCTCTCTCGCGCCCTCTCGGTGCTTGAGCGGCAGACGCCTAACCAAAAATTCAAAGGGGTGCTCCACGAGCTTGGTGAGGATATCAGCAAAGGAACAAGCTTGAGTGACGCAATGGGGAAACACTCGGCTGTGTTTTCCACACTGTTTGTTTCCATGGTGCGTGCCGGTGAGGAGTCGGGGAATCTCGCGCAGTCGCTTGAAGTGATCGGCAGTCAGCTTGAAAAGAGTTATGTCCTCCGCAAGAAGATCAAGGGCGCTATGATGTACCCGGCAGTGGTGATCACGGCAATGATCATTATTGCGACCCTCATGTTCATCTACGTCGTCCCGTCACTTTTGGAGACCTTTAAATCCATGAACGTTGAGCTGCCAACCTCGACAAAGGTCATTATTTTTATCAGCGATTCTTTGCAGAATTATGGGCTCTGGGTTTTTCTTGGGGCTGTGGTGCTGGCCATTGGGGTTGTGATGGGGCTTCGCACGTCGCGCGGGAAGCGTGCCTTTGAATGGGTCGTGCTCCATTTGCCGGTCATAAGCGGGATCGCCAAGGAGTCAAATTCGGCGATGACATCCCGAACGCTCTCGTCGCTCTTGTCCTCTGGGGTGGATATCATTGAGGCACTCCATATTACGCGTGATGTCGTGCAGAACTCATACTACAAAGACGTGATCGACGCGGCGATAAAAAACATTGAAAAAGGCAGCGCGTTGTCCGTTGCGTTTGTGGAGGCGGAGAAGATTTATCCCATTTTGGTCGGAGAGATGATCGAGGTGGGGGAAGAGACCGGCAAACTCTCTGAGATGCTTCTGCGCGTCGCGGTCTTCTATGAGGCTGAGGTTGAGGCCGCCACCAAGGATATGGCGACGATTATTGAACCGATCCTTATGCTTGTGATCGGAGGCGGCGTGGGCTTCTTCGCGGTGTCCATGATCACGCCGCTCTACTCGGTAATGAATAACATATGATCGGCCGCACGCATTCAGCGAATTTCTTCGTTGCCTTCGTCGCTCGAACACTCACCGTATCTAGCGTACGGCTTGAGTCCTCGCTCCTCGACGCCTCGAACTTCATCCGAATGCGAGCGTCCGGTACACAAAGAGGACGCCGTGGTGGCTTCACTTTAATCGAGATCGTCATCGTTGTTGCGATCCTTGCAATTCTTTCCACCATTATATTCACGTCATTCTCAGCGTTCCGTAACGCGAAGGTTCTTGATACCGCGACGGAAGACGTGCTTACTCTCATATCAACCGCACGCGGTGAGACGCTCTCCGCGAAAGCGAACACCCAATACGGTGTACATATTACTTCGGGGAGCATGACACTTTATGCCGGCGCGACATACAGCGCCGGGGACTCCGCCAACCAAGTCGTTGACCTCGACAGCGCACTTGAGATCGTGAGCATTGCCCTTAGTGGTGGCGGTTCTGACATTCTCTTTGACCGGCTTACCGGAAAAACCTCAAACAGTGGCACGTTTGTGATACGAGTGAAGAGCGATACCGCCAAAACGCATACGGTGACCATAGCGGGGACAGGAATCGCGAGTTTCAACTAGAATCAAGCAGGCGTAACGGTGTATACTTATATCCATGCAACGAGGATTCGGACTCATTGAAATATTGATCGGCGCGGCGATCCTTGCCACGACGGTTTGGAGTATTGCCGGCTATTACCAACAGGCTCTTAAGGTCAGCCAGTCAACCGGACAAGTGATGCAGGCAAGTTTTTTGCTCGAGGAAGGGATCGAAGTGGCGCAGTTCTTTCGCGACGGCAGTTGGAGCAACATATCCGGGATGGCTGCGGGGACTCCTTATTATCTCGTGTGGAGTGGGACGGCATGGGCGACATCCACCACTCCTTCAATGATCGACGGGACATTTACGCGCTCGATCGTGGCAAGTGATGTGTATCGTAACGGCAGTGATGACATCACAACGTCCGGGGGGACTCTTGATGCGGGCACGAGAGAGATAACTGCAACCGTAATATGGCAGGATCACGGTACGACAGTCTCGCGCTCGCTCTCGGCGTATCTCGCTAATATTTTTTAATATGAATTCCTCCATATTCTCTCGTCGCGGATTCAGTCTCATTGAAATGGTGGTATATATCGCGCTTCTCGCGATCTTGACAGTGCTTGCGGTCAACATGACCCTTTCCATGACACGCGCGTTTGCGGACCTGCGCGTCTCACGTGACCTCAATAGCTCCGCGACCGCCCTTTTTGAGCGCATCACTCGCGATATTCGTGGAGCGTATGACGTAGACGCAGCGGGAAGCGTGCTGGGGACGAACCCAGGGGAGCTGCTCCTCAACACCAAAGATGCAGGCGGCACAAACATGACGGTCGAGTATTTTGTAAGCAGTGGCGCGGTGCACATCAAAGAGAACGGGCTTGATCTTGGGCCGATCACGTCAGCGAGTACGCAGACCGGCAGTTTTGTGGTGCGCGAGATCATTGGCGCAAACAGCAAAGCGGTCAAAGTTGAGGTCACGCTGTCTGCAACGAGGGGAGATATTACCAAGCAGCGCAATTTCTATACCACGGTCGTTCTGCGGGGCACCTATTGATCCTCCATGTTCATGAATATCAATCAGCACAAACAGAAGAACAAAGGGGCGGCGATGACGCTCGCGGTGATGTTTTTTCTCCTCATTTCTCTGGCAATTGTTTTGGGTTCAGTAGGGCCAGTCGTGCGTGATTACAAGAACGCGCGCGACCTTATCAGCGCCAAAGAGTCGTATTTTACCGCCGAGAGCGGTATTGAGGATGCAATGTATCGCATTAAAAAAGGAAAACAGATCGGGGGTACGGTAGTGCTCGCTCTTAATGGAGGAACCACCAACGTCGCTATTTCCAATGTGAGCAGTACGGAAAAGCAAATTATCGCCTCGGGCAATGTGCTTTCCAATAATCGAAATGTTCAACTTAATCTCACCACGGGCGTGGGTGCCGACTTTGCCTATGGAGCTCAGGTTGGGGAAGGAGGGCTCGTGATGGCGAATGGGTCTTCGGTTCAGGGAACGGGTGGTGCGGTGGGCAATGTCTATAGTAATGGCCCAATCATAGGATCTAACAGCGCGGCGATCACTGGGAGTGCCACAGTAGCCACCGGGCTTGATCTTGATACCCAGGGATCAGAGGTCTGCAACACCGATCAATTCGTAGGAAAGACAAGTCCTCAGATCGACTTCGCTCAAAAGTTCTCGCCATCTTCAAGTCTCCCGCTCTCTCGGGTGAGTCTGTACATTAAAAAAGTTGGGGCGCCTTCTTCGCCGACCATTCGTATTGTTGCCGATAATGCGGGTTCACCCGCGACATCCGCACTGGCGAGTGCCACACTGTATGCCGCGGATGCAGGCACGAGTTATTCCTGGGTGGACGTCTCATTTTCTTCTCCCGCAAATCTTGTCGCGGGGCAGTATTATTGGATCGTATTTGACACGGGAACAAACTCAAGCAACTATTTTTCCTGGTGCAGCGATAGCAATAACGGCTATGGGAATGGTGTTGGTAAATATAAGAGCAGTTGGTCAACCAGTGGTTCGTGGACGCAGATCACTGGCGACCTTGGTTTTCGAAACTATCTTGGAGCAGGCAATGGATCCATAGATAGCGTAACCATTGGCGGTAATGCGTATGCGCACTCCATTACCGACAGCACCATTACGGGCACCGCATATTGTCAGAGCGGGTCGGGTAACAACAAAGCGTGCGACACCTCTCAAGCTGATCCACCGGTGATGAATATGCCGATCTCTGACGCCACGATAGCAGGATGGAAAGCAGATGCCGCCGCGGGGACGATCTACAACGGCAACTGTGGAGACTCCGGCGTCGCGGGTTGTTCCGGGAGTGGGACCATATCGATCGGGCCGGCAAAAATCACCGGGAACCTCACCATAACAAACGGCAGGGTGCTTAATTTGACCGGCGTCGTGCACGTCGCAGGTGATATCAACATCTCAAATAATGGGACGGTGCGGTGCGATGTATCGTTCGGTTCAGACAGTTGCGTGCTCATTGCCGATGGATATATTGACGCAAGCAACAATGCGATCTTTAGCGGGTCGGGACAGTCAGGGAGCTACATTCTCGCGGTTTCAACAAAAGAAGGGTGTAATGGGGTATCGGCCTCAGGGTGCGCCAGCGGGTATTCGGGGATCAATCTCGGGAACAATCTCACCGGAGCAGTGTTCTATACCTCGGCATCCATGATTAATATCAGCAATAACGCCGCGATCAAAGCGGTGGTAGGGTACAAACTCAACCTAAGTAAT
>Ga0154965_108_pt1 | contig 11487 bp, 10 predicted proteins | sample RifCSPhighO2_01_FD_105933 | JGI IMG/M metagenome (GOLD analysis project Ga0154965, IMG submission 105933) | Candidatus Yonathbacteria bacterium RIFCSPHIGHO2_01_FULL_51_10
GTGAGATCATGAAGCTCGTACGTCATCATCGCAAGGAAACCGGAGGGGTTTATCCGTATGTGCATACTGATGCATGTCAGGCCACGCAATTCCTCGACATCAACGTTGGCCGTCTGGGGGTTGACCTCATGACGCTCAATGCTGCCAAGATCTATGGACCAAAGGGAATCGGTGCTCTTTTTGTGCGGCGTGGTGTTGCGCTTGGGGCGCTTATTCCCGGCGAGCAGGAGCGGGGGCTTCGTGGCGGTACGGAGAATGGCGTGGGCATTGTCGGATTTGCTGAGGCGCTTGTCCGCGCACGCACCGGCGCAGACAAAGAATCCATACGCTTAACCAAGCTTACCGATCGGCTTGAGAACATGCTCCGCGCAAAGATATTGGGAGTTGTTATTAATCGTCACCCCACACTTCGCCTCCCGCATATCCTGCATTTCTCCGTTCCCGGATTCACGCATGATTTTCTTGCTCTGGCACTTGATGCGAAGGGGTTCGCTGTGTCCACGGGAAGTGCCTGCACAAGTGCTGACTCGTATGATTCGCGTGGTATACTTGCTCTGGGAAAAGAGGGGATTACGGGGGGAGTACGCGTATCGCTGGGGAAGGGCACGACCGCGCGCGATATGGATGCATTTGTGAAAGCACTTCTTTCCATCATTGAGCGTAACGCACAATTTCAATTCAAATCGGATCTGTAGAGATTAGTAGTAGTTAATTTTAAATTATATGTACGAAGCAAAAAATTATGATCATTTGATCGGGACGAAGGGTTTTAGTGACGCGCTGCTTAAGAACCATTTCACGCTCTATCAAGGATACGTGACGAATACCAACAAAGTCACCGATCTCTTAAAGACCGTGTCGTCGGGAACACCCGAATACGCCGAGCTCAAGCGTCGCTTTGGCTGGGAATACAACGGCATGCGGCTGCACGAACTCTACTTTGGGAATATGACGAAGGAGCAGAATCAGCCACCGGAGAAACCCTTGCTGTTTGATGAAATAGAGAAGCAGTTTGGTTCACATGAAGCATGGGAGGCGGATTTCAAAGCAACGGGCGCAATGCGCGGCATTGGATGGGCGATGCTTGTAATGGATACCGAGAATGGCCGTCTCCATAATGTGTGGGTGAATGAGCACGATGCCGGACACCTCGCCGGAGCAAAACCGCTTCTCGTAATGGATGTGTTTGAGCACGCATTTATGCTCGACTACGGCCTCAAGCGTGCGGATTACATCGCTGCTTTCTGGGATGCAATAGATTGGGATGTTGTCGATGGGCGCTTTGCTCTACGGCAAAAATAACGCTTGCCCGGTGTTGACCGGAGAGGTACAATAGAGCAAATGGAGCACCTCACCAAATCACAAGTTATTTTTCTCTCGGTTTTTCTGAGTTTTGTGACGGCGCTTGCCGGAAGTGTGGTGACTACGGCGCTTCTTGCCAAGCAATCCTCTCAGGTATCGCCGATCATTCAGACGGTCAATCGTGTCATTGAACGCGTGATCCCGGCCCCAACCCCTGAACCAAGCGTCATAAAGGAAGACACCACAACGCCGCAGGAGCAACCGAACGCCGAGGATATGATCGTGAGTGCGATCGAGCGTAACCTCAAAAGTTTTGCGGATGTGAATGTGAAAGACAGCGACGGCAATGTGAGCATACTTCGTGGAGTGGCGCTCACCCCAACGACGCTCGCCGTTCCCGCAGCAGTAGAAGATTCGCCAAGCGTCACGGTTACCTACGGTGGGTTCTCTTACTCAGCAAAAGTTTCTACGGCGACTTCTACGAAAGATACGCCTTTTGCCATCGTCATGGTAGGTGATCCGCTTAGATCCGCGACCAGCACTGCTTCAACGACCCCGCCCGTTCCGCCAATCCACCTTACTCCTGTGATCTTCACAAAGAGCGGATCACTTAAGGTGGGACAGGCGTTGATCGTCTTGGGCGGGGAGAACGGAGGCACTGCGGACTACGGGATCATTTCAGCGTTGATTGAAAAAAAGGTTGGGGAAATTACGTTTCAGCGCATTAAGGCAAGCATTCCATTTACAGTGAACGACGCAGGGAAACTGGTCATATCTCCCGTAGGAGACGTCATGGGGATCGTTGCAAATGAGGAAGGGGGGATCCTGGCGGTCCCCGCAGATGAGATCCAGGCCATGATGAAGTAAAGAAAAATGGGATTGACTTCTAAAAATTATATTGTAGGATAAGGGCAGCACCGAGGATTTTGGCCTCGAAGTAACATACACTTTTTATGCCACCACTAAGCAATTTCACTTCCAAGGCGCGTGAAGCGATCCGCAAAGCGCACGAGCTTGCCATAGAACGGGGACAGAACCACGTGAACCCTGTGCACCTTCTTGCTGCCCTTCTCTTGCAGGATGAAAGTGTGGTTGTTTCTATTCTCGACAAACTTGAAGTTGATACCATCGCTCTCACTGACGCGGTCGCTGAAGCGATCGAATCTCCCGCGGAGCAGAACGTGCTCTCGCCTTCTTATCAAATTTATCTTACCCAAGAACTGGGGCAGGTTCTTGAGGGGAGCGCACGAGTGGCCGCGCAACTCAAAGATGAATTTATTTCAACCGAGCATCTTTTCTTGGCGGCCATGGATACGCCGAGCCAGGCGCACGAGGTGCTTGCTCGTTTTCGTATCGATCGCGCCAGTGTCATGCGAGTACTCCAAGAGCTCCGCAGCGGCAATGTGACCGATGTCAATACTCCTAAGAAGCCGCGTGCCATCGCGAAGTACACGCGCAGTCTAACCAAGCTTGCCATGCAGGACAAGCTCGATCCGGTCATCGGCCGCGACAATGAGATCGCACGCATCATGCAGATCCTCTCACGACGCACCAAGAACAACCCGATCTTGATCGGTGAAGCGGGTGTAGGGAAGACCGCAGTCGTCGAAGGACTCGCGGTGCGCATGGCAAAGGGCGATGTGCCAGAGTCTCTGAAAGACAAGGAGCTCGTTTCACTTGATCTTGGCGCGCTCATTGCCGGGACCAAGTATCGCGGTGAATTTGAGGACCGGCTCAAGAAGATCATGAAAGAGATCGAGCAGTCCGACGGCCGCATCATTCTTTTTATCGACGAGATCCACACGATCGTCGGTGCAGGCAGCGCTGAGGGGTCAATGGATGCGTCCAACATGCTTAAGCCCGCGCTGTCGCGCGGGGAGCTTCGCGCGATCGGTGCGACGACGCTCAAAGAATATCAGCGCCACATCGAAAAGGACCCCGCGCTTACGCGCCGATTCCAGCCGGTGCATGTTGCGGAGCCGTCGGTTGAAGATGCCGTTGCCATTTTGCGCGGTCTTAAAGAGCGCTACGAGCTCTATCACGGCATTCGGATCACGGATGATGCGATCATCGCTGCAGTCAATTTTTCCAGTCGCTACATCACTGACCGTTTTCTTCCCGATAAAGCGGTTGACCTGATCGATGAAAGCTCTTCCGCGTTGCGTATTTCACTTGAGAACAAGCCGCCGGTGCTTGAAGAAGCGCATCGCAAGATCATGCGGCTTCAGATCGAGAAAGAAGCTCTCAAGAAAGAGGCCGAGGAGGAGGGTGACGCCGGTAAGCACGCGCGAGCACGCACCAAGAAGATTGACCGTGAGATCGCCGACTTCAAAGAGCGCACAAAAGAGATCGAGCTGAAATGGAAGAACGAGAAAGAGATTCTCGTGGACATTCGCGACATCAAAAAGAAACTGGAAGGGTTGCGCCTTGAGGCTGAGGCGGCCGAGGCGCGCGCCGACCTTTCTTTGGCTGCCGAGATCCGTTACGGCAAGATCCCAGCACTCAAAAAAGATTTTGAACAAAAAACTGCTCGACTCAAGAAGCTCCAAAAATCCCGCCGCATCCTCAAAGAGGAGATCACCGAGCAAGACATCGCCGACGTGGTGTCGCGTTGGACGGGAGTGCCCGTGAACAAGATGCTTGAAGAGGAAGCGGAGAAGCTTTCGCGCATTGAGACTGAGCTTTCCGCGCGTGTGGTGGGGCAGAAGGATGCGATCCAGAAAGTCGCTGATGCGGTCAAACGCTCCCGCGCGGGCATCGCCGACCCCAACCGCCCGATCGGCTCGTTCATTTTCCTCGGGCCGACCGGTGTGGGGAAAACGGAGCTCTCCAAAGCACTCGCGTCTTTCATGTTCAACGACGACAAGGCGCTCATTCGCGTCGACATGTCGGAATACATGGAGAAGCATTCCGTATCAAAGATCATCGGCTCGCCACCGGGGTATGTGGGGCATGAAGAGAGCGGCAACCTCACCGAGACGATCCGCCATCGGCCGTACTCCGTCGTGCTCTTCGACGAGATCGAGAAAGCGCACCCGGAAGTATTCAATATCCTGCTTCAGGTGCTTGATAATGGAGAGCTTACCGATTCAAAGGGACGTAAGGTCAACTTCAAAAACACGATCATCATTATGACGTCGAACCTTGGTGCACAATATATCGACAAAATGCAGTCGATCGGCTTCAGTCTTGGCGATGTTGTGGCGGATTATAACGAAGCAAAGGGCAAGGTCATGGAGGCACTCAAAGAATCCTTCCGCCCTGAGTTCCTCAACCGCATCGATGAGATCGTCATGTTTGACGTACTCTCCCCTGAAGCGATCCACGACATCGTAAAGATCCAGATCAAGGCGGTGCAAGACCGGCTCTTTGAGAAAGAGATCACTCTTCATGTCACTGATGACGTGGTCACCTACATGGCAAAGGAAGGCTACGATCCGCACTACGGCGCACGCCCGCTCAAGCGATTGATCCAGACCAAGATCTTGACTCAGGTGGCTTCCCTCATGATCTCTCGCGGCGTGCTCTCCGGTGGGGTGGTCATGGTGGAGATGAAGAATGGTGATGTGGCGATTTCTGTGGAAAAAATATCAAGAGGGAAGGTGGCAGGGAAGAAAGGGGAGCGGAAGGCTGCACTGACGCGGTAATTTGTCGCACACATTTTTTGTGCTATAGTTTCCCCACGGTCGCAGAGGGCGACTTTTGCGTCGGTGGCGGAGTGGTCAATCGCACTTGACTGTAAATCAAGCGGCTTTATGCCTACGAAGGTTCGAATCCTTCCCGGCGCACAGATGAAAAACAAAAGGCCCCCCTCATGGAGGCCTTTTGCATGCTATACTCTCGCCAACATGAGTAGCTCAAAAAGCAAACTCCAAACCCTCGGCCTCCGCACGTGGATCGAGATCGATCGTAAGGCGATTGCACATAATTTCAAAACATTTCGGAAGCTTGTCCCGAAAGAAACAAAACTGCTTGCCGTGGTGAAATCAAATGCGTACGGGCATAACCTTACCGAATTCGCTGAAGAAGCCGCACGTCTTGGCGCCGACATGCTCGGGGTTGATTCCCTTGTGGAGGCGCTGGCACTGCGGAAGGCGCATATCACGACGCCCATTCTTGTGCTCGGGTACACACTTCCGGAACTCTACCCAGAAGCCCATGCACGTAATGTTGCCATCACGGTATCATCGTGGGAGGCGCTTAGGGGGGCTGCTCGCGCAGGTGCGCGTCAGCCGCTCACCATCCACCTGAAGGTAGACACCGGTATGCACCGGCAGGGGTTTCTTCTCGGTGATCTGCCGAAGATCGTCGCGTTCTTGGAGCGCAACCGCGCAAAGGTGCACCTGGGCGGTCTCTACACACACTTCGCGGGCGCAAAGGACCCGGATGACCGAGCGTATACCATAGAGCAGCTCCAAGAATTTTTTATGTGGCGGGACGCTCTGGTGAAGGCAGGATTTTCACCCATCGTCCACGCAGGCGCTACGGCGGGAATGCTCCTGTATCCTGAAGCACATTTTGATATGGTGCGGGTGGGGATCGGCATGTATGGCGTCTGGCCATCGGACGCGGCGAAGAAAAAACTTCACAAGGCACTTATCTTCACCCCGGTGCTTTCATGGAAGGCCATGGTGAGCGAAGTAAAAAAAATTCCGAAGGGAAGCTCTGTGGGGTATGACCGCACTCATCGCGTGAAGCGGGACACCATACTAGCGGTGTGTCCCGTGGGGTATTGGCACGGGTATCCGCGGGCGCTTTCGAGTAAGGGCAGCGTGTTGCTTCGCGGCAAACGCGCGCCAGTGCTCGGTCGTGTGTCCATGGACATGATCGTCGTTGACGTGACGGGCATCGTGGGCGTGCGGGTGGGGGATGAGGTGACGCTCATCGGCACAAATGGTCGGGAGTACATTTCGGCAGACGGGGTCGCCAAGGCAGCCGGCACGAGTGCGTATGAGCTTTTGACCCGGCTCAACCCCCTTATTCGACGAATCTATCAATAGGACGCCGGGGTTGCCCCGTAGTGAAAAGCGGCATTACGCCACTTTTTACTACAGGGTTGCACATATCGTTCCTTTATAGTATTCTACGGGAACTTACTTTAAGAAATATACATGTCACAAGATCGCCTTATAAAACTCGCCTGCACCAAGTGTAAGCGTATCAACTACTGGAGCAGCAAGAACAAGAAACTTGTTACCCGTAAGATTGATCTCAAAAAGTACTGCAAGTGGTGCAAGAAGCAGACTCCGCACAAGGAGGCAAAGAAGTAAAAGGGATCCGGCTCAAGGCCGGTTTTCTTTTGGCCTGTATTTGTAGTATATTTGGACAGTGCTTGGGCCTGTATAAAATATATAGGCCCGGCACTCGAAGGAAAAGTAAGTAAACTTTCTTTTCGCCTCTCGTTTGGGCCTATAGTTTCAACGGTAAAACATCGGTCTCCAAAACCGAGGTTCCAGGTTCGAGTCCTGGTGGGCCCGCCAGCATAATTCTCATGCGACTCGTATGGCAACAAAATTCATTATTCACGGCGGATTTGCTGGTCATGTCAATGACCAAAATGATGCGTTCTTTAAAGAGATACTGCAAGATACTTCGGACAACCCTAAAGTGCTCTTGGTGTATTTCGCAAAAGAACTCGACAGAATTCCCGTGAACAAAGAAGAAGATCTTGTGCAGTTTGGAAGAAACAAAGGAAGCAAGAGCATTTCCTTGCAAGTTGCAGATGAGGGATCGTTTGTTGAACAAGTAAAGAACGCCGACGTCATTTATTTACATGGTGGGAATACTTTAAAACTGATCGAAACTCTAAAAAAGTTTCCGCGCTTAAGGGAATTGGTTGATGGCAAAGTTGTCGCAGGGGAATCAGCGGGAGCATATGCTCTGTCGACTCTTTTTTACAGCAAGCGCGCCAGTGGTGACCAAGCATCTGAAGGTCTTGGTTTTGTCCCTGTACAAACAATTTGTCATTATAGCGGAGAGAACGCAGAAAAACTTCCTGAGAACCCTAAACTTGAAACGTTGCTACTTCCGGATTATCAATACCGAGTATTTTGATAAATATTATGAAAATTACAAAAATTGGACATTCGTGTTTGTTGGTTGAAGAGGGGAACGCAAAGATTCTCATTGATCCGGGCACGTTTGCATTTATTGAGGGCAAGACGAAGCCCGAGGATTTTAAAGATATCTCTGTGGTACTTGTAACACATGCGCATGCTGACCACGTTGATATCACGGCGCTCAAGACCATTCTTAAAAATAACGATGCGGCAGTAATCTCTAACCAGGGAGTTCAAGAGTTTTTAAAAGCAGGGGAAATTCCAGTAAAAATTTTAGAAGAAGGAGCGCTCGACGTGGAGGGCTTCCACATCGAAGCGCTTTCTGTGGCTCACGAGAGAGTTCTTGGGCCCCTTCCTGAAAATACTGCTTACGTCATCAATAAAAAACTGCTCCATCTGGGCGACTCATTAAATTCCGAACTTTTCAGGTTTAAGGGGACTCCGGTTTTGGCGCTGCCGACAATTGCGCCTTGGAACAAGCGGTTTGAAGTGGCAGAATTTGCAGAAGGAATGAAACCGCAGATGATAATCCCGATTCATGACGGCTTTGTAAAAGATTTTTTCCTGAAAGGACAAGATGAAATATATGGCAAGTATTTTGAAGAGCGTGGGATGTCGTTTAATCCACTGAATGGTAGTGGGGAATTCGTTGAGGTGTAGTTTATACATAGTTACATGGGCCTAGCCTATGTAACTATTGCTATTTCAAAAACTTCTTCACTAATCCTTCTGCTTTCGTTACGCTAGCCTCTTTTTTGTCTGCCGGTAGCCACTGAACATCTTTATTTCTTTTAAACCAGGTGCGCTGGCGCTTGGCGTAGTGCCAGATGGCAAAGTTGAGTTGCTCGACGAGCTCGGCTCTACTAATTTTTCCGCACAGGTATTGGGACAGATAGCGATACTCAAGCCCGAATTCTTCCATGCGCTTCCAGGAGACGCCTTGGGCATAGAGACGCTTCGCCTCTGCAACCATACCCTGTCTAAGGCGCGCCAGGAGGCGCGCCTTAATGCGTGCGCGGAGCATCTCATCATCCATATCAAGCCCGATAAAAAGCATATCGTAATCACTTGGACGTCCGGTTTCCAAGTGGGGGACGTGGCCGAGGGCTGTGGCTATTTCGATCGCGCGGATAAGCCGGCGGGGATTTTTTGCGTCGATATTTTCTGCGCGGATAGGCTCCAATTTTTTCAGCATCGCAAAAAGCTTTTCAGAAGAAAGTTTTTCAAGTCTTGCTCGTAGTTTTTTATCGGGGGGAACTTCGGGGAACGAGATGTTGTATACCAGTGCGTCAATGTATTGTCCGGTACCGCCACAAATAATAGGAAGTTTGCCTTGGGCGATGATATCTTGCGCCACACGCTCCGCCGCGTTCTTCCACTGTGCCGGGGTGTATTGTTTCTTGGGACTCACGACATCAAGGAGGTGGTGGGGGACGCCCTGCATCTCGCGGCGGGTTACTTTACCCGTGCCGATATCAAGCCCTGTGTACACTTGCCGAGAATCAGCAGAAATGATCTCACCATTAAATTTCTTGGCAATGGTCACCGCGAGGTCGCTTTTGCCCGTTGCGGTGGGGCCTAACACGACGATGATTTTCGGGGCCTTTTTCATGGCTGCATAGTAGCAGAAGGGGTACGTAAATGGTAGTTTTTGGATGTGCTATACTAGCAAAATCATTAACGACGTAGAGCGAGTAAAATATAAAAATGAAACTTTTGTATTTCCGAGCCGAGGAGTTACTATAGGTGGAACCTTTATTAGCAGCAAATAACTCTAATATTATGACAAAAGAAGAAGAAATTACATGTGGCGGTGGTGAGTGTGGATCGTGTGAGGGCGGCTGTGGATCTTGCGGTGGTTGCGGTACGTGCGGAGAAGAGATGATGCATGTGGAGATCGGGCACGAGATTCCCGACATGGAAGTTAAGGCGTACCACGAGGACGAAGAGAAAAAGATAAGCCTCTCTGATTATCGAGGTAAGTGGATGGTGCTCTTCTTTTATCCGGGGGACTTCACTTTTGTTTGCCCTACGGAGCTTGAGGAGATGGCGGAGAATTATGAGGAATTTCAAAAGCTCAATACGGAAGTCCTGTCGGTCTCCGTGGATAGTGTTGAAGTGCACAAAGCATGGCACGATACTTCGCCGGCAATTAAGAAAGTGAAATTCCCGATGCTTGCTGACCTAACGCACATGCTCGCAGATGCCTTCGGTGTTCTCATCGAGGAAGAGGGCGTTGCTCGCCGCGGAACATTCATCGTTGACCCGGACGGAATCCTCAAGGGTGTTGAGGTCAACGACAATAGTGTAGGTCGCAGCGCAAAAGAGCTTCTCCGTAAGATAAAAGCAATGCAATTCGTGCGTGAGCACGGTGGGCAAGTATGTCCTGCAAGCTGGGAGCCGGGAGATGATGCGCTCACGAAGGGGCTGGACTTGGTGGGGAAGATCTAGGCTCAACGAGCACAGACCAAAAAGAGCGGCGCTTGGTCACGATTCTTCGTGCGAGGAAGGGGACCAGGTCAGGAGTATTTTCCCTGACGGAAAAATCTCACGACCCTGCTCCCTAAAGGGACTTCCAATCTCTAATCGCTTCGCTCAAGAGATTTAGGTCGCTCATGCCGCTTCGCTTGCTCATGTGCCGGAGGAGGGACTTGAACCCTCATGAGTTGCCTCACACGATTTTGAGTCGTGCGTGTCTACCATTCCACCACTCCGGCATGTTTTGAGAACCTTCGGGCATTCTAGCGGTAATTGGGGACAAAATCAATTTTCACCAAAACGAAAGCGATGTATACTATAGGGATATGACAAGCATGCGAGTCGGTGTGATGCGCGGCGGCATCAGTGATGAATATGACATTTCTCTCAAGACGGGAGGCGCGGTACTCAAGGTGCTTGCTGAGAATGGAGGCAAGCCGCGTGACATCCTCATCACCAAAGACGGCACCTGGCACCTTGATGGTGTGCCGGTCGTTCCCGAGAATATCGCACGTCAGGTGGACGTTATGTGGAATGGTCTGCATGGCGAGTACGGTGAGGATGGCAAGGTCCAGCAGCTTCTTGAGACCCTCAAAGTTCCCTACACGGGCTCACGTCCGTTTGCTTCCGCTCTGGGCATGAACAAGCAGCTTTCCAAGCGGCGTTTTTTGGACGCGGGACTTTTGACGCCGCAAGGGTTTGTGGTGAATCGCGGCGAGCGGGGAGAGGATACCGCACGCAGCATCTTTCAAAAGATGGCACCACCATACATTGTCAAGCCTCTCACGGGTGGGTCCTCGATCGGTGTGGTCATGGCGCGTACCCCTGGTCAACTCGCGGCGCTTATTGCGGGACTCTTGGCTTCAAGTGAGTCGATCATTGTTGAAGAGTACATTCGTGGTAGAGAGGTTGTTGCCGGTGCGGTTGAGGTGGGTGATGGCATGATACATTCGCTGCGTCCGCTCTCGGTTACACTGCCCGACGGGGAGCATGTGTTTACTCAAAATCTTAAGCACAGTCCCGGTGATCTCTATGCACCGGTTGAGAGTCGTGCTCAACATGACGACATTGCATATGCAATGCGTACACTTGCGCGAGAGCTCTCGATTCGGCACTATTTCACGGCTGACTTTATTTCGTCGCCTCACGGACTTTATATTCTTGAGGTCAATACGCTCCCCGGGCTTTCTTCGACCTCAGCATTTTCGCGCATGCTTCATGAACAAGACAGCAATTTGGGTGAGTTTGTTGAGCACATGCTTCTCCTTGCGCTTGAGGGGAAATAATGTAGAATAGCAAGGTTAGTTTAAGGTTTTTAAGGTCCATAAAGTTTTTAAAGTAAATTTAGTTACTTTTCGACTTTATGAACTTTCCACTTTTAACTCAATTTGGGCCCTTAGCTTAGTTGGCAAAAGAACATAGCCGCCTCATGTGCAAATCTTGCAAATGAGAAGCAAAAGAGGTTACAAGTGGGATAGACATAGGAATTACACGGGCCCTTAGCTTAGTTGGTAGAGCGCCTCATTTGCAATGAGGAGGTCAGCGGTTCGAATCCGCTAGGGTCCACAAACTAAAAATCTGCCGCAGGGCAGATTTTCTTAACGTTTGTGGTGTTATTTTAGCATTTGCGCGAACCTTTTTTGAACGG
>Ga0154965_107_pt5 | contig 11437 bp, 17 predicted proteins | sample RifCSPhighO2_01_FD_105933 | JGI IMG/M metagenome (GOLD analysis project Ga0154965, IMG submission 105933) | Candidatus Yonathbacteria bacterium RIFCSPHIGHO2_01_FULL_51_10
TTCCAACGGTATCTACACCACCGACAGCTGACACGACAGCGCCCACGGTTCCGAAGGGACTCACTGCTTCAAATATTACCGCAACAGGAGCCACTCTTTCCTGGACCGCTTCCACCGACACCGTAGGAGTGAAAGGATATACCGTAAGATTTTATGTTTCAGGATTACTCGGTCCTTCATGGAATGTTGCCAGTGGAACAACATTTAATGCCACCCTTACCTCAAATACCTCTTATACCGTTACCGTCTCCGCTTACGACTTGGCAGGAAATGAGTCGGCTCAGTCGACGGGGGTGACGGTAGTGACGCTAAAACAAACTGACACCACAGCTCCCACAGTCCCGACAGGACTCACTGCCTCAGCTACTGCAACAAGCGTCACCGTCTCATGGACCGCTTCCACTGACAATGTGGGCGTGACAGGATACAAACTCTATCGCGGTGGTGCGTTGGTGACGACGGGGAACATGTTGACTTACACTGACTACGATCTTACGGTGAATACCACCTACACGGTCTCCGCCTACGACGCGGCCGGCAATGTGTCAGCTCAATCAACAGGCGTGACGGTAACCACACCGGCGACAGCTGACACCACAGCGCCCACGGTCTCTCTCTCGGGCATTACCTCGGGCGCTTCATACACCTCGGCACAAACGGTAACGATCAACGCCACCGCTTCCGACAACAGCGGCGTATCCAAGGTGGAGTTCTACGACAACAACGTGCTCAAAGGAACCGATACCGCGAGCCCCTACAGCTACTCGTGGAGCATCGCCTCATCGGCGGACAACGGCACACACGCATGGACCGTGAAAGCCTACGACGCAACGGGGAACACCGCGACGAGCGGATCCGTGAGCGTGACGGTCAACATACCAATCGCTGTGGCTGACACCACGGCGCCAAGCATTTTCGCTTGGAGCACTATTCCCACCGCTTCGTTCAGCATTAACCCCTACACCCTCACCGCCGCGCAGACAGTGAATATTTCCATAACCGTCTCTGACAATATCGGCGTATCAAAAGTTGAGTTCTACGATGGCACCACACTCAAAGCAACCAACACCACAAGTCCATACAGTTTTACATGGGGCGTTACATCCGCAGACAACGGCACGCACTCGCTGATGATGAAAGCCTACGACGCGGCAGGGAACGTTGCATCGAGCGTTGCGACAAGTGTGATCGTGAACATTGTCACCGCAGACACCACGGCGCCCACCGTCTCCCTCTCAGCCTCCGCCACGAGCATCACCACGGCACAAACGGTGACGTTTACCGCCACCGCCTCCGACAACGTGGGAGTGTCGTCAGTTACATTCACCTACGGCGCTTATTCGTCAGTATCCACCGATAACACCAGCCCCTACAGTCTCTCGTTGAACCTTTCTTCTTCACATAACGGTATCTACACAGTTACCGCCAAGGCTTACGATACAACAGGAAACTCTGCAACAAGCAATACGGTGAGTGTAAGTGTAAACATACCAATCGACACCACCGCGCCCACAAAACCCACCAACCTCAAGGCAACCAACATAACGTCGACCGACACCACTCTCTCGTGGACTGCATCCACCGACAATGTGGGAGTAACCGGATATGTTGTAAAAGTCTATCTTTCGGGGTTACTTGGACCTGCGTATAACGTCACCAGCGGGACAACCTTCACCGTTTCGGGGCTTACTCCAAGCACTTCTTACACTTACACCGTCTATGCAAAAGATGCATCATACAATGCATCCGCGGAGTCGACGGCAGTGACGGTGAAGACGTTGGCAGCCGTTGCGAGTGCCGCAACAGGATGGAGTCAAAGCGCCAGTGTGCTTGGGGCGATGGGGAATTCAACGAATAACGGTATGGATGTCACCCGCGCGTCTTCACAAGTAAAGACAAAGACAACATTGACCTACAACTGGACGCGTAACCTTCAGGTCGGGTCGTCGTACCAAGACGACATTACTGCGCTTCAAACGGCACTCGTCGATCAGGGAATGTTTACCGAAGAGGTGTCCGGCGGATTCTATAGCAAGACTTTCATCGCGGTGAAGGCGTTTCAGAAAAAATATGGCATCAATCCGACGGGTTTTGTTGGGCCGCTAACACGAGCTAAGTTAAACGAGCTGTATCGGTAAGAGTTTCATCTGGATATTCCAAAAAGCAGGCGTGGGGATAAACCCCCACGCCTGCTTTCCTTTTTGCCCGTTCGTTTGCTACAATACCTGTATGTTAAACAATACCGCGTGCAATAATCTTGACGAGCAGGGGTACACGTTTCTTTCGGTTGAGGAGAAGAGTAAATTAAATATCGCGTTTCGCATCACGCCGACGCTCTGCATCCTCGTGGTGATCGCAGGGATGATCTCGCAGAGCTGGCAGGTGTTTGCTGTCCTTATGACCTTCGGGATTTTAGGATCGGCAACAAATAGGTTTCAGCCATTTGATGTCCTTTATAACGTGGCATTGCGCCATGTCCTTAAGAGTCCCAAGCTTCCGCCCTCCCCAATTCAAAAACGTTTTGCGTGCGGGGTGGGCGCGCTCTTTCTTTTTGGTGCCACCACCTTTTTTTATCTTGGATCAACTACGTGGGGCTATGTATTCGGAGCAATGTATATTGTCGCCGCAGGCCTTATGGCGACCACACATTGGTGTGTCGCATCGTGGTTATACAACAAAATGTTCAAAAGGGTTGCGTAATTTTGCAGGATGTTGTACTCTTTTGCGCAGATTTGTAAAGATTCCCCACTCAGTCCTAAACGTAAGGAGATGCCCGAATGAAGACGACAAAGAGTGCCGCTGCGTCACTTAGAGAACCATGTGGGGCAGAAGGTGCATTTGCGCTTGCCCTTCGCGAAGCTTTCAGTGCTCCGTCAGAGGAAAGACGGAAAGAACTCTTTGCGCTTGCCGAGAAACTGAAAGGGCCCCCAAATTTCCGTGAGATGTTTGGTGCGCTTTCCTGCCGCGAAGAACGGGCGTGGGCACTGCTCTTCGCTCGGTTTGCTGAAGACGAGGGTAATATCAGGACTCATCTGACGCGGTGTCCAAATCTCGCTGAAAAGCAGCCGTTTATTGGCATAATCGGCTTCAATCTGCTACGGGAAGCATCACCTTTTCATGGCTCGCGAGTAACCATAATTGGTCCTCGACATCCGTTATCTCCAGGTGATCCGCGGGAAGTTTTCAAGGACCTCATTGCACAAAAGTTGCTGGAATGTGACACAAACAACACATATGTGCTCGTTTATGGACAGTTTGACATTCAGAGTGCAGAGATCTTCTGTTTCCACCCTGCAGAGCTCGTTCTTGATATCTGACCCGCCATGGGTTGTACCCCCCGGTTCCTAAAAGGAACCGGGGGGTTAAATTTTTGGGCTGCGCCTCTTGACTTAATCTCTGTGTTTGCTACTATAGCCCGCATACGGATGTGAATTCCGCCTTTTTTCTTTATGGCGGACGCGCCGCAGTGCTTTCGACAGTAATTATTAACTATTTTGTGCACGGAAAGCAGGGAATGGTGAGAGAGTGTTCTCGCGCACTCACCATTCTGGGTTTTTTACGCACCCCAATCATATGGCAGAAGAATTTAAGCGTTCCAAGCCGCACGTGAACGTGGGAACCATCGGTCACGTTGACCACGGCAAGACCACCCTCACGGCAGCGATCCTCCATGTTTTGAGCATGGCAGGCAAGACGGTCAAGATGAAGTCAGTTGACCAGATCGACTCCGCACCTGAAGAAAAGGCGCGCGGGATCACGATCGCGCTCTCGCACAACGAGTACGAGACGGATGCGCGCCACTACGCGCACATCGACGCTCCCGGTCACGCAGACTACATCAAGAACATGATCACCGGTGCCGCTCAGATGGACGGCGCAGTCCTCGTGGTCGCCGCAACTGATGGCGCCATGCCTCAGACCCGTGAGCACATTTTGCTCGCCTACCAGGTTGGTGTTCCTCGCATCATTGTCTTCCTTAACAAGTGTGACATGGTTGACGATCCGGACATGATCGACCTCGTTGAAGAGGAAGTTCGTGAGCTTCTCACCAAGTATCACTACGATGGCAAGGCAGCTCCGGTCATCCGCGGTTCAGCCCTCAAGGCACTTGAGTCTAAGGATGTTAACGACGAGTGGGCAAAGAAGGTGCTTGAACTCACCAATGCACTCGACGAGTTCATTCCGGTCCCTGAGCGTGATACGACCAAGCCGTTCCTTATGCCTGTTGAAGACGTGTTCTCGATCGAAGGTCGCGGCACCGTCGTGACCGGCAAGATCGAGCGCGGTATCGTCAAAGTTGGCGAGGAAATCGAGATCTTGGGCTTCAAAGATGCGGTCAAGACGACCGTTACCGGTATTGAGATGTTCAACAAAACACTCACTGAAGGTATGGCAGGCGACAACGCCGGCATCCTCCTTCGCGGCGTGAAGAAAGAAGACATCACCCGTGGACAGGTCATCGCAAAGCCGGGTTCCGTTAAGCCCCACACTGATTTTGAGGCTGAGGTATACATCCTCACCAAAGAAGAAGGTGGCCGCCACAGCCCATTCATGAATGGTTACAAGCCTCAGTTCTACATCCGCACCGCGGACGTGACCGGTGACGTGACCCTTCCTGAAGGAACACAGATGGTCATGCCGGGCGACACCGTGAAGTTCAAGGTTAAATTGATCGCTCCGGTCGCGCTCGAAGAGAAGCAGCGCTTCGCTATCCGTGAGGGTGGCAAGACCATCGGCGCCGGCGTCGTCTCAAAGATCAACGCATAACCCATCCATCCGATCCCATTATCTATGTCTGTCGCAGAAAAAAAACCAAAGACCGTAAAAGCGGCGGCAAAATCGGCAAAGGCAGCCGACGTGGTCCACAAGCTCCGCATCCGCGTCCGCGCGTATGACAGCAAGATCCTGGACAACTCGGTGCGCCAGATCATGGACACAGCACTCCGCTACGATGCCAAGATCTTGGGACCCATCCCCTTGCCGACGGAGATTAAGAAGTACACCGTCAACCGTTCGACCTTTATCTACAAAAATGCGCGAGAACAATTTGAGATACGGATCCACAAGCGGCTGATAGACATCTTGAACCCGAACGCAAAGGTCATTGAATCACTCACAAATCTCTCTCTTCCGTCAGGCGTAAGCATTGATGTGAAGATGATGTAGTTTTGATAGCTTTCGGTCCCCTCACGTGCTCTTCACGGAGTATGGTGGGAGGGCCTATAAGCTACCAAACGGTGCTTGCTTGTATGAAATTCATTCTAGGAACAAAAGAGAATATGGTGCAGTTTTTCGACCAGAACGGCCGCGCGTTTCCCGCGACGCTTCTTTCCGCAACACCTGCAACCGTCACTGACATTCGCACCAAAGAGCGCGATGGATACACTGCCGTGCAGATCGGTTCTGGCGCGCGCTCCGCAAAGAATGTGTCCAAGGCGCAAAAAGGCGCATGGAAAGACCTCGGCATCTTCAAAGATGTTCGTGAGTTTCGCGTGGATGAGGCAGAGGCGGGGAAGTACGAAAAAGGCGCTGTCGTTGACGCATCCATCTTTGCCCCCGGGGACATCGTTACTATTAGCGGTATCACAAAAGGAAAGGGATTTCAGGGTGTGGTCAAGCGTCACGGATTCAAAGGAGGTCCTCGCTCACACGGACAGAAGCACTCTGAGCGTGAGGCAGGTTCCATTGGAGCCACTGGCCCACAGCGCGTGTTTAAGGGAACTCGCATGGCCGGCCGCATGGGAAGTGACCGTGTTACGGTGGCAAATCTAACCATTCTTGCTGTTGACTCTGAAGGAGGGAAGCTCCTTGTGTCAGGAGCGGTCCCGGGCCGTCGCGGCACACTTCTTGAGCTTCGCGGCTAGTATTCTCTGAATAGAAATCATCATGACTGAAACCGTAAAAAAAGTAAAAAGCACAAAATCGGCAAGCGATGCAACATCGAAGGCTGCTCTTGTTGATATGGCGGCAACCGTTTACGACCAGAAAGGCAAAGAGACAGGCAAGATCACGCTCCCCGAGGCGGTCTTTGGCGTGAAGTGGAACGCTGACCTCGTTCACCAGACTGTCGAGGCGATTCGCGCCAATCTTCGTACGCCTGTTGCCCACACCAAGTCTCGTGGCGAGGTGAGCGGCGGTGGCAAGAAACCCTGGCGACAGAAGGGAACCGGCCGCGCGCGCCACGGTTCATCACGCTCGCCGATCTGGCGCGGCGGTGGTGTGGCTCACGGACCGCGCAATGACAAAGTGTACGCAAAAAAAGTGAACAAGAAAATGCGCGCCAAGGCCCTCTACACGATCCTTTCCAAGAAATTCCGCACGGGAGAAGTGCTCTTTGTGGACGCGCTCTCCTTTGCAGAGCCCAAGACCAAGGATGCCAAGGCGGTCATCAGCGCATTCGCCGGCATCAAGGGATACGGCACGATCGCTACGAAGCGCACGAATACTACACTCGTCGCCCTCTCTGGCCGCAACATCGGCGCCGAGAAGAGTTTTAAGAACTTCGGCAACATGGAGGTGATGCAGGTCAAAGATCTCAACCCCTACGCAGTGCTGTCGTACAAATACCTGGTCATCGAGAGTCCGGAGACGAGCGTGAAGACGCTTGCATCCCGCATGGCAAAGAAAACCGCATAACCATCCTTTATGGCACTCAAAGATATCCTCAAATCAAAAAAAGCCGGCACAACGAAGGCCGCCCTCCCCAAAGAAAAACACGCGGCACCGGTCGTGGGGTCTTCCCGCGTTTCTCATACGGTCATCAAGCATCCTCGCATCACCGAGAAAGCCGCGCTTCTTTCTGAGAAAAATGTGTATGCGTTTGAGGTTGACGCGCACACGAACAAGATCGAGGTCAAAAATGCCATTAAAGAGATCTATGGCGTCACCCCCATTTCGATCAATATGGTAAATATTCCCGCAAAGAAAACCATTGTCCGCGGAAAGCGGGGGATGAAGTCAGCCATCCGCAAGGCCTACGTTACCCTAAAGAAGGGCGATACCATTGAGTTTGCGGCATAATCATTTTTGAGAGATCACCATGAAATCCTATCGACCAACAACACCATCTCGCCGCCACACGACCACGGTCACCTATCGCAACGTGCTCACGGCATCAAGCCCGGAGAAATCGCTCACGAAAGGACGCAAGCGCTCAGTGGGACGCAACAATGCGGGCCGTATTACTGTGCGCCACAAGGGAGGCGGACACAAGCGCCTTTTTCGCACAGTGGATTTTACCTACAACAAGAAAGACATTCCCGCAAAAGTAGAAACGATCGAGTATGACCCGAACCGCTCAAGCTTCATCGCCCTCGTGTGCTACGCAGACGGCGAGCGTCGCTATGTGATCACCCCCAAGTCGATCAAGCCCGGTGATACGTTCATCGTTTCGGACAAGGCGCCCATCACTCCCGGCAACCGAACGCTCTTGAGGAACATTCCCGTAGGAACATTTGTTTTTAACGCAGAGATACAGCCGAACGGCGGGGCGCGCATTGCCCGCTCGGCGGGGAATTATGCGGAAGTCGTCGCGCACGACGCAGGGTATGCGCACGTGAAGCTTCCCTCAACGGAAGTTCGCAAGATCCCCGACACCGCATGGGCATCTGTTGGAGAAGTTTCCAACGACGAGCACCGTTTGCGCAATGTTGGTAAGGCGGGGCGTTCGCGCTGGCTGGGGATCCGTCCCACCGTTCGCGGGAGCGCCATGAACCCTGTGGACCACCCTTACGGTGGTGGAGAAGGACGTCAGCCGCGTGGTACTCGTTACCCAAAGACCGCATGGGGCAAGAAAACGGGTGGCGTGAAGACCCGCAAGCCAAAGAAGTACTCCAACATTCTCGTTGTTTCCCGCCGCAAGAAGCGTGGGAAGCGTTCAAAGGTGAACGGGTAGGAGGTTTTTTGTCAGCGCTCTTTAAAAAAGCCTTGCGCGCATTGTTGGGTTTGACCATGTAGTGAAAAATGGCATTGCGCCGGTAGGCGCTGTGCTTCGCACGATACCATTTTCTACTACGTGGTTTGACAGTACCCCCGAGAATCTGCTAAGATGCGTGGCAAGCTCGCTTCGGGCTCCTTTTCTTTTTGTGCGTTTGAATAGTACTCCGATTCTATGTTGGTAGCACTAGGTATTCCCTATGACACGATCACTCAAAAAAGGTCCTTATGTGGACGAAAAATTACTGAAGAAAATTTCAGGCAAGAAACCCAGTACAACCGGGCTTATTAAGACATGGGCGCGTGCAAGCCAGATCGCTCCTGAGATGGTAGGGTTTACCTTCGGTGTCTACAACGGCAAAGAGCACCTTGAAGTGCTTGTCGAGGAAGATATGGTCGGACACCGCTTGGGGGAGTTTTCTCCGACCAAGAAGTTCGTACGCCATGGAGGTAAGATGCAGAAGGATCTTGAGCAGAAGAAGAAGGAAGCCGAGATCACCGCCGCAAAGGCCGCCAAGGCTCCTGCCGCGGACGCTAAGAAGAAATAATCCATGAAAGCGATCCTCTCCAACTATCGTCAGTCGCCGCGCAAGGTACGCCTTGTGGCCGGACTCGTGAAAGGCAAGCAGGTTGCGCTCGCTATCCGCGAGCTTGATGTGCTCACTAAGCGCGCCTCGCTCCCGCTCAAGAAGCTTATTGAGTCTGCGGTTGCGAATGCGCGACACAATGGAGACATTGCCGCGGAAGATTTGGTGGTCAAGAGCATGCGCGTGGACAAAGGAGTGACCATGAAGCGCTCCATGCCACGAGCCCGCGGCAGCGCCTCGCGTATCAACAAACGTGCAAGCAATATCGTGCTTGAGCTGGGACTTGTGGGGAAGGGCGCTCTGCCCGCGGGGAAGGAAATGAAGCCTTCAAAGGAAGCTCCAGCAAAGAAAGCTGCCGTAGCCAAAAAGGCGACCAAGAAAGCCGCAAAATAATTTCAAACCATGACTCATATCGTACATCCCTACGCTCACCGCCTCGGCATCATCAAGGACTGGAAGTCCCGTTGGTTTGGCGTGCCGGGTAATTACAACGGAGCGCTTCGTGGCGATGTCCTCTTGCGTGAGTACCTCACGAAGCGCTTGCGCGGCATGTACATTGGCGGTATTGAGATCGAGCGTAATCAAAAAACCTTTCGTCTGATCATTCGCACGTCACGTCCTGGCATGCTCATTGGCCGCAGCGGTGAAGGATCCGCAAAGCTTCGCGCCGATATTATGAAGATGGCACAGCGGGCGAAGATCGAATTTCCCAAAGATTTTCATCTCGACATCGAGGAGATCAAGTCGCCTGAGTCCAACGCTGCCATCGTGGCGCAGATGATCGCCGAGGGACTTGAGAAGCGCCTTCCGTTCCGTATGGTGCTCAAGCAGACCATGGAAAAGGTCATGGCAAACAAAGATGTGCGCGGCGCCAAGCTCGCCCTCTCCGGGCGCCTTGGAGGTGCTGACATGAGCCGCAGTGAGGCACTGAAGCGTGGTGGAATCCCCCTGCAGACCTTCCGTTCAGACATTGATTTTGTCCGCGAGAAGGCGTACATGCCTTACGGTGTGATCGGCATCAAAGTGTGGATCTACAAAGGCGATGTATTTGAGAAAAAGGGTGAGAACACCCAGACCGAGGCCCGATAATGTATTTTCATGTTATTCCCTAAGAAAGTAAAATTCAGAAAATGGCATACCATGCGGCGCAATCCCAAGCGCGGTTGGGCTGATACGCGCGGTACGACGCTCGCGTTCGGTGCGTTCGGCCTCAAGGCCGAGACCGAAGCCCGCATCCGATCAAACCAGATCGAGGCTGCACGCAAGGTTATCAGCCGCACGCTCGGCAAGACGGGCAAGTTCTGGATCCGCATTTTCCCTGACCGTCCCTATACCGCCAAGCCCGCTGAAGTGGGTATGGGTAAAGGAAAGGGTGATCCGCAGGGATATGAATTTCAGATCAAGCCCGGACGTATTATTTTTGAGGTTGACGGGGTCACCCATGAGGTGGCGGCAGAGGCGCTCCGCAAGGCGGGGTCAAAGCTTCCGCTCAAAGCACGCCTCATAGAACGCTCCCACGGTTAAGAGGTTGACGGAACGGCAAAAGCAGGTAGTATGAACGCTCATCACCATGAACACCAAAGACACCAACAATCTTCACACAGAACTCGCCGAATCACGAAAGGCGCTCTTTTCCTTTCGCACGGCTGTTACCGGTGCTAAGGTTAAGAATGTGAAAGAGGGGCGGACGATCCGCAAGAACATTGCTCGGATCTTGACCGAGCTTTCCCTACGCCGTGCAAATACACAAGTTTCTGAATAATGGTATGACAAAAACAATCAACAAAAAAACCATGCAGGGAACGATCGTCTCCGACAAGATGGATAAAACCGTCGTTGTGCAGGTGAGTCGCTACGTCAAGATCCCGAAGTACAAAAAGTACGTCACTTTGCGCAAGAAGTACAAAGCGCACGACGAGAACAATGAGTACCATGTGGGGGACTCGGTAACCATCGAGGAGACACGCCCGCTTTCAAAAGACAAGAACTTCCGCGTCGTCGGGAAAGCATAATCAATCACCATGATACAGCCTCGATCAATAGTAAAGATAACTGATAACTGCGGCGGCAAGGTGGGCCGTATTTTCAAGGTGCTTGGTTCAAGTAAGAAGCGCTATGCCGAGATCGGGGATCTCGTGGTGCTCTCGGTGCAGGTTGCCGAGCCGCGCAAGGGCGTGAAGAAAAAGGATGTGCTTCAGGCCGTGGTCGTTCGCCAGAGGAAGCCTTTTCATCGCAAGGACGGCACGTTGGTGCGCTTTGATGATAACGCGGTCGTGGTTCTCGAGAAAGACAAGAAAGACCCCAAGGGCGGTCGCGTGTTCGGGCCGATCCCGCGCGAGCTCTCTGAGCTGGGGTATCAGAAGATCGTTTCATTGGCGCCTGAAGTCGTATAACTATTTATGAATATCAAAAAAGGAGACACGGTGATCATCGTCACCGGCAAAGACAAAGGAAAGAAAGGGAAAGTGCTTGAGGCATTCCCGCTTCGTTCGCGCGTGGTGGTGGAGGGCGCCAATATCCGCAAGCGCCATGTCCGCGCACGCCGCACCGGCACCAAGGGTCAGACCGTTGAATTCGCGGCGCCGATCCATGTTTCCAATGTTATGATCGCCGATCCAAAGTCGGGCAAGCCTTCACGCGTGGGCACCAAGGAAGTGGGCGGCAAGCGCGTGCGCATCGCCAAGAAAAGTGGCGTAGAAATCTAATATTTTCCCATGAAATCGCTACGAGAAAAACAATCTGACGCCTATAAGGCACTCAAAGAAGAGTTCCATATTGCCAATGTCATGGCAGCTCCGCGCATCACCAAGGTGGTGGTGAGCACGGGCACCGGCTCCGCAAAGGACCGCAAGGCCCGCATGGAGCTCGTTATGGATCGCCTTACCAAGATCATCGGTCAGCGCCCTGCGCCCCGC
>Ga0154965_144_pt3 | contig 11051 bp, 12 predicted proteins | sample RifCSPhighO2_01_FD_105933 | JGI IMG/M metagenome (GOLD analysis project Ga0154965, IMG submission 105933) | Candidatus Yonathbacteria bacterium RIFCSPHIGHO2_01_FULL_51_10
ATTGCCACAGTTCGTAGAAACCGCCAGCGACCAACAGTATGATGCCATAAGCAACGACTTCACCCCACTGCACTTCATTGGTGAACTGCATAGCCGCCGTAAGAGTGATCATTAATATAAGCACTATGACAACAGCCCACACGATTAACCTTTTTGTAATGTTTTGCATAATAATAAATATTATGTTCTCTCTAGTAACTCTCGCGAGTATCTCATACCCTACCTAAAGTTCAAACTTGGCAATCTGGCGGAGAGGGCGGGAATTTCTCTCCTTACAGGAGCAGTATAGGTTGCGCGTCTCACTTTGCCCTAGACGGGCTCGTTGCGACAGGCTTAACCTTTTCGAATCCCGCACAGAAGCAAAGCAGTTTGCTTCCTCCTCTCCGCCCAACAAAAAATGCCCTTTCGGGCTTTTTTGTACGTGCGGAGAGGGCGGGATTCGAACCCGCGAGGGGCTTTAAGACCCCTACCTCGTTAGCAGTGAGGCGCTTTCGGCCACTCAGCCACCTCTCCGTGTAGGGGTAATCTACCACATAGTTTCTGTTCTCGCACGCATATTAATGCGCCACAGCACATAGCAGTACTTCTCGTGCGCCGGCTTGTTTGAGCGCTTTTGCTGCCTCACGGAGTGTGGCGCCGGTGGTGGTCACATCGTCAACGAGGATAATGTCACGTCCGGAAACGCGGGAGGTTTTGTTGCGTGGGACCAAGAATGCTCCTGAAATATTTTTGATCCGATCACGCTTGTCCTTAATACGCGCCTGTGGCGGTGTGTCCTTGATACGCTCAAGGACACTAGCTGCTGTGGCCATTGGCGGGAGAGAAGCCGTTGCAATTCCTCTCGCGATCAGCGCTGCTTGGTTGAATCCACGTTCCCTCAAACGTTTTGGGGCGAGGGGGACCGCAACAATGAGCGGATCAGTGAATCTACGGAACATTTGATGCTCCGCGATCTCCTCGGTTAAGCGTTCGGCAAGGGAGCGGCCGCATATTTCCGCAAGGGAGGAAATGCCGCGGTACTTGAGGGCATGAATGACGTTGCGCACGCGAGCATCGCGGAAGCTCCAAAGGACAATGCAACCGTCAGGTGCTTCCTCCGGCGGGGAAAGGCGCACAATGCATCGCGCGCAGAGCATGGTGCGTGGAGTGGAGCAAACAATACAGCGCGTGGGGAGAATGAGCTCAAGTATCCAGGTAACGAAAGATGAGCGGCGCATGACGCAAAGAAAGGAATTATTTTTACACGACTCTCACTTGTGGATAACTTATGATGTGTACCCATCGCTTCCGCGGAAAGTGTGATAAAATAATACCATATCCATTATGAATTTTTCGTTTTCCAAAGTCCTTTCTCAGTTTGGCAAATCTTTTGCCAAAAAACGCGTCGTGGGGATCGACATCGGTGCGTCGGCGATCAAGATCGTTGAGCTTGAGAAAGACAATGGCCGTGCTCTCCTCAAAAATTACGGAGAACTTGCCCTGGGGCCGTATGCCGACGGCGTGATCGGCCAGGCAACAAGCCTCTCGCTCGAAAAGATCTCCCAGGCACTCCAGGACCTTTTTCAAGAGACGGGGATCACCACTCGGGATGCCGCGCTCGCGTTCCCGCTGGGGCCGAGCTTTCTCTCGGTCATAGAAATGCCTGATGTTGATCGGCGCGATCTTGACACTATGGTCCCTCTTGAGGCGCGCAAATATATCCCCGTTCCCGCAAATGAAGTCCAGCTTGGGTGGCAGGTGGTCCCCGAGAAACAGAGCGCCGCCATCCCAGCCGGGACAAAAGAAAAAGAGCAGGTGCAGCAAAAAAAGGTCGAAGTGCTCATCGCGGCCGTGCATAAAGACATTGTTGCCAAATACAACGAGATCAAAAAACGCGTCAATCTTGATGCGGGCACACCTGAGATCGAAGTGTTTAGCTCCATCCGTTCGGTGATCGGGCGCGACACCTCGCCGCTCATGATCCTCGATATGGGGGCGGGGACGACGAAGCTCGCCATGGTGGAGTGGGGGATCCTTCGTTCGTCGCACATCATCAATATGGGTTCTCAGGATATCACCCTGACGCTTTCCAAGGCACTGGGGATAACTCTGCAAGAGGCAGAGCAAGCAAAGCGTGATTTTGGGCTTCGCGGGATTCCCAATACCCAGCATTCTCAAGAGGTTGTGGCATTACCGCTCGCACAGATCTTTTCTGAAGCAAACAGAGTGTTGTCAAATTACGAAAAGAGGTATAATAGAAAAACGAGCAAAGTTATTTTGACCGGAGGAGGCGTTCTCATGAAAGGACTCCTCGAGTTTGCTCGAGAAAATTTTGAAACTGAAGTAGTGATGGGTGATCCGTTTACGCGAGTTGTTACGCCGGCGTTCATGGCCGACACTCTCCGCGATGCGGGACCCGAGTTTGCTGTGGCCATCGGTTCGGGATTACGGGGCCTCCAAGATGCATAAGGTGATCAGACACTATTTTTATGGACTCAAACACTAACGTTGCATTCATCCCAAAGACGCCGCTCAACATGACCGAGCAGCGGTCTCGTCCGGTGAGTTTCTTTTTTGTTGCCGCATTCCTTATTCTTTTTACTTCTGTTGGTGTTGCGTTTGGGCTCTGGGTTTACAAACAGACGCTCACCAAGACCTTAGCAAGCAGTGACGCTGAGGTTGCGGCGCTTCTCAAAGACTACAAAGAGAGCGTACAGAATCAAGACGTGGTCAAGAAAGCCGAACAGCTCGGGACTGAGCTCGGCGCGGTCAAGGGGCTCATTGATAACCATATTTCGCTGAGTCCATTGTTCCGGTTCATTGAAGAGCACACGATAAAAAACGTGCAGTTCACGTCATTTGAGTTTGCTAAAGACGTGGGAGGCGCACCCGTGGTGGAGATGGACGCAGTCGCGCAGTCCTATATGGCGGCAGCGCTCCAGCGTGAAGAATTCGAGCGGTGTTCGCAGTTACTTCAGGATCCACGCATGCCACGTTCTTGCGGCGCTGACGGGGATTTGTTCATTGTGAATTCTTTTACGGTATCAACGCCGAAGTTAAACAGTGATGGCAGCGTGGGGGTGACATTTACCCTCACGCTTAATAAGGATGCACTTTTGTATCGTCATCTCACTGCGGCTCCAGAGGAAACTTCTCTGTTTGATTCCACCACAGCCGTTACAACACCAACACCGGCCCCTTAATTTTTGATTATGCGCAATCATCTCATTTCATTCATACTCATTATCCTCGCGGTAGCAACCTACTTTGCTTTTACCGCACCTCTGTGGAGTCAGGCGGAGATCCTTAAGGAGAGTATTGCCAATGACCAGGATGCGATAAAAGAAGGTCGTGACCTTCAGGCGCTGGTGCAGGATGTTTCGGGGATCGTCAGTGAGATCTCTCCGGAGCAACAATCGGCGCTTGAAGCGATACTTCCCGAAAAGGTTGATGAGATACTGCTTTTGAATGATATTTACACACTGGCGGCAAGTCATGAGATGCAAGTGCAGGATCTCGGTCTTGTCGATGACGTTTCCGCAAACACTAATGCAAATTCGGCAGGTGCTAGTGGCGACGCGCTAAGTGTTTCCACGGCCAGCAGTGGCCCCAAGACGCGCATGGTCACCTTTAGTGTGAGCGCGGGGTACGCACCGTTCGTTGCGTTCATAAAAGAATTGGAAAAAAGCCTCGTGCTCTACGAGATCACTTCTATAAAGTTTTCCGCGAGCACTGATGGATCAACCAAGGCCGGGTCTTCCGCAAGTGGGAGCAAGAGCAGTCAGTCGGCCGGCACTTCCTACACGGTTACCATTACTACGTATTCTGTAAAATGATCACCATGAATATTTCTCCTCCTATTCGAAATGTTGCCGGCGTCATTCTTTTCTGCGCGCTTTTGTTTTTTGCATACAAATTCACCATGGGCAAGGCGGCACCGCAGGCGCCGGCACTTATTGAACAGGGGCCGGTGAACGAGAATGGTATCGTTATTGTCCCCGAGAGCACAATGAGCAATATCGCGGCCATTAAGAGCGCGCACGATCGGCTGACAACACTCCAGCACAGCGGTCTTGATATGAGCATTTTTTCCGATCCGGTGATGCAGTCCCTCCAAGATTTTCGTGTTCCTCTTACTCCGACTGATCCAAGTCAGGTCTCCCGTGGACGCGTTAATCCATTTGCCGCGCTTCCAAAGACAAGCAACTAACCAATATGGGCGCTCATGACATTTCTCGAGTACATTACAAAGAAAGGAATTATCAAAAGTGAAGACATCCCGGAAATTGAGCGGATAATTGCCGAGAGGGGCGGCACACTTGAGGCGGTTCTTGCGGAAAAGGGGGTAAGCCCCGAAAAGCTTCGTGACGAGAAAGGGCTCTATTATGGGCTGCCGGTGCGGGATCTTGGTGGCAAAGCGATCGCGCAAGACATCTTGCGGTATGTTCCCGAGGAGTCATCGGCACACTACCATCTTGTGCCGATCGCCATTGAGGACAATGTGCTCGCGATCGGGATCGTTGACCCGGAGAACATTGAGGCGAAAGACGCGCTTCAGTTCATTTCCATTCGTGCGGAGATGCCCTTCAAGCTCTATATTGTCTCGGAAAAGGATTTTGCTGCTGCAACAGAAGGATACAAAGGGCTTGGGGTTGAAGTGAACAAAGCACTCTCCGAGCTTGGCGGCGGGGAGAAAGAGGGAGGAGTGACCGTTGAGATCACCAAGGAAGAAGGGGGAGCCGGTACCAAAAAAGCCGGCGGGCAGATTGATACCAAGATCGTCGAAGACGCCCCGGTGACCAAGATCGTGGCGGTTATTTTGCGCCACGCAACAGAGGGTAATGCATCCGACGTGCACATTGAGCACATGGGAGACAAGGTCCGGGTGCGCTTCCGCGTGGACGGCGTGCTCTATACGAGTATCATCCTGCCGCCCACGGTGCACAATGCGGTTGTTGCCCGTATCAAGATATTGACAAGTCTTCGCCTCGATGAGCGACGCAAGCCGCAAGACGGGCGATTCTCCGCGCGTATCGATGGGCGCAAGATCGATTTTCGTGTCTCTACCTTCCCCGCATATTTTGGTGAAAAGGTGGTGATGCGTATTCTCGATCCCGAGAAAGGGGTCAAGCCCGTTGACGGCATGGGGCTTACACAGCGAAACGTAGATACGATCCGTCGAGCCCTCGGCAAATCCTACGGGATGATCCTCATCACCGGTCCTACCGGGTCAGGTAAGACGACGACCCTCTACTCAATGCTAAACGAGATCGACCGAGAGACGGAAAACGTCGTGTCGCTTGAGGATCCGGTGGAGTACAACATTGGGGGGATGAGTCAGTCGCAGGTGCGCCCTGAGATCGGATACACGTTTGCCACCGGGTTGCGCTCGATCCTCCGTCAGGACCCCGATGTCATCATGGTGGGAGAAATTCGTGACAAAGAAACCGCCCAGCTCGCCATCCAAGCGGCGCTTACGGGGCACTTGGTGCTTGCGACACTTCACACCAACAGCGCCGTCGGAGCTATCCCGCGTTTGGTGGATATGGGAGTTGATCCCTATCTTATTGCGCCAACCCTTATTTTGGTCATCGCACAGCGCCTCGTACGCACGCTTTGTCCTGATCCGGCCTCGCGCAAAGCGGTACCCATGGAAGAATCGGTGCGCATGATGCTCAACAAACAGTTTGCGGACCTCCCCGAACAGTTCCGCAAAGAGCTCGTTACCGGGGATACGTTCTATCAAGCCGTGGCGAGCGCCGAATGCCCCAGCGGCACCCGTGGGCGTATTGCGGTGTTTGAGATGCTTGAGATCGACAAGGATGTTGAGAATATGGTCCTAAAGAACCCCGTTGAGCCTGAGATCTGGAAGATTGCGCGTGCGAAGGGGATGAGCACCATGAAAGAAGACGCCATCCACAAAGCCCTCGCCGGCACGATCCCTTTTGAAGAAATCTATAAGGTGTAAGCGCCGTGATGGCGCTTGAAATTCCGTCACTCACCCCAAAGGAAAACAAGTTTTCGCTTGCGGGCTCGCTAGGAATTATAATATACTAAACATATGACCGAACAAGGAAAACCAAAGATTCTCATTGTCGACGACGACCAGTACCTTCTCGATATGTATGTGCTCAAGTTCAAGCAGGCGGGATTTGACGTTGAGGCCGCCACGGGAAGCAGTGATGCGCTCACCAAGATCAAAGGTGGCATGGTGCCGGACATTATTCTCTCGGACGTGATCATGATGCCCGGAATGGATGGGTTTGAGTTCATTGATACGGTAAAGAAAAGCAACCTTGCCCCCAACGCTTGTTATGTCATTCTTTCCAACATGGGGCAGCAGTCAGATATTGACCGAGGGCAGAAGATCGGAATTGATGGGTACATCGTCAAAGCAAGCGCCACGCCATCTGAGGTGGTGGCGAAAGTCACCGAGCTTATCCACTCACGCCCTAATGCGGCACAATAGTTCATGAAAGACTACCATGCGGAATTGGCAGAATTGATCGAGATGGTCGTGCGCGAGGGGGCGTCGGACCTTCACTTGGCATCTGAGCGGCATCCCACGATGCGCGTCTCGGGAAACTTGATTCCTCTCGTCAAAAAACCTGAGCTTGCCAAGGAAGATACGCTGGGGTTGCTTGGCGCTATGGTCTCCTCTGAGATGAAACAGCGCCTTCTCGAGAAGCAGGAGCTTGATTTTTCCTTTGAATACAAAAAAACAACACGGTTTCGCGGAAATGCGTTCTTTCAGAAGGGCGCCGTGGGGGTTGCCCTCCGCGTTATTCCTCACGAGATAAAATCCATCGCAGAGTTGCGGCTTCCCAAGATCATCGAGAGTTTCGCGCGCCGCAAGCAGGGGTTCTTCTTGGTGGTGGGACCTGTTGGGCAGGGCAAGTCCACGACGCTTGCCTCAATGATCGACCTCATCAACAAAGAGCGCGCCGAGCATATCGTTACCATTGAAGATCCGGTGGAGTATCTCTTCCAAGAAGAGCGCTCTATGATCGAACAGCGCGAAGTGGGTATTGATACCAAAGATTTTCACACCGCACTTCTCTCGGCGTTCCGACAGGATGTGGATGTCATCATGATCGGAGAAATGCGCGGACCGGAGACGATGTCTGCCGCGGTCACTGCCGCCGAGACGGGGCATCTCGTGCTCTCAACGCTTCACACAAACAATGCCGCACAGACCGTTGACCGTATCATTGACTCGTTCCCCGCAGAGCAGCAGGCGCAGATCCGCGTGCAACTCTCCGGAAGTCTCATTGCCATCTTCTCGCAACGCTTGGTTCCCAAGGTTGGCGGCGGTCTTGTCCCCGCGTACGAGCTTCTTATCAACAACAATGCCGTCGGTTCGCTTATCCGCGAAGGACGCACCCATGAACTCAACTTGGTCATTGAGACGGGGCTTGAGCATGGCATGATCGATATGAACCGCTCCCTTACCGAGCTCGTTCGCCGTGGTGAGATCACGGTGGAGAACGCGTTCCTGCACTCCTTCAACCCTAAAGGACTTGAGAAGTTGCTCTAAATTTTTTGTATGTTATTTTATTATAAAGCACTTACACGGGCGGGACAGCAACGCGAGGGAAGCGTGGACGCCCCTTCGCAAGATGCAGCGGTTGCTGCGATCCAGCACAAGGACCTGATCGTCGTATCGGTCAAGTCCTCCGAAGGGCAATCCTTCTTTGAAAAGGACCTCTCGCTCCTCAACCGAGTCAGTCTCAAGGACGTGGTGGTGCTCTCTCGACAGATCGCGACACTCTTTGAAGCGCAGGTCTCGGCGCTTCGGGTGTTCAGGCTTCTTGCCTCAGAAGCGGAAAATCCCACATTACGCAAGAAATTATCCCAGATCGGGGATGATATTCAGAGCGGTATGTCTATATCGCAGGCGCTCAACAAGCATCCGAGCGTCTTCTCGGACTTCTATGTCTCCATGGTGCGTTCCGGCGAGGAGTCGGGCAAGCTCTCAGAGACATTCGTCTACCTTGCCGATTATCTTGACCGATACTACGAACTCGCGTCAAAGACAAAACACGCACTCATTTATCCCGTATTCGTGATCGTGGTGTTCTTTGGCGTGATGATCGGCATGATGACCTTCGTGGTGCCGAAGCTCGCCGAGATCATTAAGTCGGGTGGGCAGGAGATCCCGGTGTACACCAAGATCGTCCTGGCAATTTCTGATTTCCTGGTCAATTACGGACTCTTTGCATTGCTTGCCGCCATGATCGGAGGTGGCGCCGTGTGGTATTACACCAAGAAAGGCGTCATATCGTTTTCGAAGTTCGTCTTGGCAATTCCCGTGATGGGGACGCTTTATCGCAAACTGTACCTTTCTCGTATATCGGACAATTTCTACACCATGCTTTCCAGTGGTATTCCGATTCTGCGGTCGGTTGAGGTTACGGCAAGTGTTGTGGGGAACGACGTCTACGAGAAGATACTTCTTGATGTGCATGAGGCGGTTAAGGGCGGGTCCTCGCTTTCTGATGCGCTGTCAAAAAGCGGTGAAATACCGCACATCATGATCCAGATGGTCAAAGTGGGTGAAGAGACAGGAAATATCCCGGAACTCCTCCACCGATTGGCCATTTTCTATAAACGGGAAGTGGATGGCGCTGTGGACTCCATGGTGGCGTTGATCGAGCCGATCATGATCGTGGTTTTGGGTCTTGGGGTGGGTGTGGTGCTCGCCGCTGTCCTTATGCCGATCTACAACATTGCGGGGAGTATCTAGGTGTGGGGGGTTATCCACACCCCCCTTTCAGAAAAGGGTGCATATTTGGTACAATAAGAACAGGACGAAGATGCTTTCCGTTGCCGTGTCGCAGCCGCATGGCTGCAAAGATCAAGGTCTGCAGATTATCAGAAATTATTTGTTTTATGGTGAATAAAAAACGAGGTTTTACACTCATCGAACTTCTCGTCGTCATTGCCATCATTGGTATCTTGGCGTCAGTTGTTCTCGCGTCGCTTTCAACAGCACGCAACAAGGGTAAGGACGCAAGCGCACAGGCAAGTTTGAATAGCGTGCGTTCATCCGCAGAGATTTACTATAGTGGGGCAGGAGCAAATAGCTACGGAACCGCTGCAACAACTGTGTCAGTAGCGGCCAACGGGACCGTTACGAACAGTGGAGCGGGAACGAACACTTTGAGCACTTGTAACGATACAGACGTACAGAAGTTGCTCAAAGCAGCTGCCGCTCAGACTGGCAATGCGGCTACCTGTAACAGCACCGCAAACGGTACTGCGTATGCTGCTGGCACACAGCTAGCTTCTCCGACGACCGCAACATATTACTGTGTTGATTCAACAGGAGTAGCAAAGACAACCACTACGGCTTTCACAACAGGAACGGTTTGCCCATAGTTCTGGCAATCTCGATCACGAAGGACTCTCCTTCGGAAAACTGCAGGCAACACAAAACCCGCTTCGGCGGGTTTTGTGTTGCCTGCCAAGTAAACCTCCTGAACCACCGAGGTTGAACCTCGGTGAAACTTATCAAAATAAATGGTACCATGAACGCATGGCACGCTCTATCGAATTTGGGATCAACGAATTCTATCATCTCTATAATCGCGGAACGGACAGACGTACTGTTTTTCTTGACACAAAAGATCATGAACGATTCATGGCGCTGCTTTATTTGGCGAACAGCTCCGCTCCTTTCCATATGAACGATTACCGAGGTTCAACCTCGGCGGAATTGTTTTCAGTTGAGAAGGAAGACACGCTTGTCGATATTGGCGCCTACTGCCTCATGCCAAACCATTTCCACATTCTCGCGCATGAGAAAAAAGAAAATGGTATCAGTATGTTTATGCAGAAACTTACCACAGGGTATACAATGTATTTCAATAAAAAATACGAACGGACCGGAGCACTATTTGGGGGAAGATATAAAGCAACTCATGCCGGCCATGATGAGTACTTGCGGTACTTATTTTCTTATATTCACCTCAATCCAATAAAACTCATTGATCCCCACTGGAAAGAGAATGGTATACGAAATACAAGGGAAGCCAAACAATATCTTGCCGGTTACCAGCATTCAAGTTACCTGGACTATACGGAGGGGGAACGATACGAGAGAGCCATTTTGAACCCAGAGGCATTTCCGAAATATTTTCAAACACCAAATGAGTTCAAAGATATGGTAGCGTGGTGGCTCGAGTTTACCGAGGTTGAACCTCGGTGATGTAGTGTTGGTCTGGTATACTAATGAACATGTATTTGAGTGTCGCTGTTGTATTTTTATATGGCCTGTTCATCGGCAGTTTTCTTAACGTCGTTCTTGTGCGCTACAACACCGGACGGACGATGGTCACGGGGCGGTCAATGTGCTTCTCGTGCGGTAAGACACTTGCGTGGTATGAGCTGATCCCGGTGGCAAGTTTTCTCCTCCAAGATGGGAAGTGCCGTGCCTGCAAGAGCAACGTTTCATGGCAGTACCCGCTGGTCGAGCTTGCCAGCGGGGCGCTCTTTGCGATGGTGGTGCTGTTCCTTCCCGTCGCTCGGGAGAATGTTCTTGAGCTCCTTTATTACCTTTCGGTGGTGAGCACCCTGCTCGTCATTGCGGTGTATGACCTCAGGCACAAGATCATTCCGGACCTCTTCGCGTACCTTTTTGCGGGTCTTGGGTTGGTGCACCTTGTTGCTTCCGCCGGCGTGCTGGAGGTCTTTCACGGCGAAGCCCTCATGGCGCTTATTGCCGGGCCGCTCTTTGCACTGCCGATCGCGGCACTGTGGTTTTTCTCAGATGGGCGATGGATAGGGTTGGGTGATGCCAAGCTTGCGCTGGGGATTGGGTGGTTCCTGGGGCTTGCTCTGGGGGGCTCCGCTATGGTGTTGTCCTTTTGGATTGGGGCGGTGGTAGGGCTTTTGCTCATCGGGCTTGCGCGGTTGCGGGTGCGGTTCATGCACGGCGCGCGTGTCTCGCTTAAGAGTGAGATTCCGTTTGGCCCGTTTCTGATCCTGGCTACGCTCATTGTGCTGTTCACCCACCTCAACGTATTCGCGCTCGAAATGCAGTGGTTTCTTTAGGGACTGTTCTCCACAGG
>Ga0154965_109_pt1 | contig 11043 bp, 8 predicted proteins | sample RifCSPhighO2_01_FD_105933 | JGI IMG/M metagenome (GOLD analysis project Ga0154965, IMG submission 105933) | Candidatus Yonathbacteria bacterium RIFCSPHIGHO2_01_FULL_51_10
GCCCTCACCAAAGAGGCCTTGATCAAGTACCAGAAGAGCGTAGGCATTGACCCGATCGGTATTTTTGGGCCGGCGACACGGGCTGCGGTGGGGGCTCAGGAATAGACAATGGTATGGTATGCTAGTATATACAACGAAGGCAATTAATTTTACTATTTGAGCTGCTATGGAATTTAAGAGTAATAAATGGCGGGAAAAAATTTCTATTACCACAGTGTCTGTGGTCGTGGGGCTGTTCATTGCGTTTGGTGCCAGCTATGCGGCCACGACGATCAGCACCAATATTCAAACTGACGGCACGCTCTCGGTCACTGGCACGAGTACCTTCACCGGCGCAAGCACGTTCTCCGCTACCACCACCATAAGCGGCCTTGTCTTCGGGAACGGGTGGAGCCTTGCATCAACAACAGCCACTACTTCTGAGATAACCGTGTATGATTCAGGTGCAAATCCGGTCCTTATTTTTGATGAAACCTAAAACCAGGTTTACTGCGTAGGATCATGGCGTTTTTCGAAGAGATTGAAGTCCTCAAACACGCACTTCTCTCGTGGGTAATTGCATTTCTCGTCGTTTCCATGGTTGTTTTTTCTGTGGGTTTTGGCACCGCCACGGTTTCAAAATATACATTACGCATACCTGTTTTTTCCTCGGAATCCTTTGCCACCCTCTTTTTTCAAAAAGTAAAAAAGGACGTTGTCCCGGAGGGCGTTACATTGATAGCCACGAGTCCGATCTCCGCATTTGTTTCAGAGATGAAGATCGCTCTTCTGGCAGCATTTATTCTCACGCTGCCATTTTTGATGTACGAACTGCTTTCGTATTTGTCTCCGGCTTTGTATAAAAAAGAGCGGAGAGCGATACTAACGTTATTTCTGCCCTCAATCGCACTCTTTCTGCTCGGTGCCCTTTTTTCCTATGCCGTGCTCATCCCGCCACTTTTTCGGGTGCTCTATTCATTCAACGCCGCACTCGGGGTAGCTCCATTTTTTGCCGTCGATGATTTCATTAGCTGGACGGTGGGGTTGATGTTTACGGTGGGAATAATGTTCCTCTTGCCGATCCTCATGTATTTTTTGAGTTTGTTGAGGATCATCCCAGCTGCTTTTTGGGGTAAACATTGGCGCGAAGCTTGTATGATCTCTCTTGTCGCGTTTGCCGTTATCGTTCCGGACGTAAGCGGTATCGCGATGGTCCTTCTGACTCTGCCTATGCTCGCCCTCTATCTCGTTGGAATCGGATTAAGCCTCACGACAGCCCCAAAAGCGGAATACGCCGGCGGTTGACCATTTTTATACTTTCTGCTACCATGCTGCAATGTTAAAGATTCGGCTACAACGCATCGGACGCAAGAATGACCCGTCATTTCGCATGATCGTGACGGATTCGCGCCGTGCCGCAAAGAAAAGCAATTTCGTTGAGGTCGTGGGCTCCTACGACGCTCGCAAGGGAACGCCGGCCATCAATGCCGAGCGCGTGAAGCATTGGATGTCCGTAGGCGCTCAAGCGTCGGGCACAGTGCATAATATCCTCGTTTCCTCCAAGGTGGTGGGAGAGAAGAAGCGCAATGTTCTTCCTAAAAAGACGGTTCCCGCTAAGGCGGCGGAAGCGGTAGCCGAAGTTGCTCCAGAGCCCACTCCGATAGTCCCAGCAGAAGAAGCGCCCGCTCCAGAGGCCGCAGTAGAAGCTGCATAAAGTAGAGCTTCCCTAAGTATTGGGCGAAGTTCGTTGACAGGGCTTTCCCCTCTTGTATAATTTGAAATATCGGAGCATGTCGGCCTCCAGGTTGCGTTAGCAGATAATTTTTTAATGTATGGCAGAACACGACGAAGCATTTCTGGAATATGTAGTGAAAGAATTGGTGGATAATCCCAATGACGTAAAGATCAGCCGAAGCGTGGACGAAATGGGAGTCTTTCTTAAGCTTGATGTGAACCCTAACGATATGGGCAAGATCATTGGTCGTGGCGGTGCCACCGCTAATGCCATCCGCACGCTCCTTAGGGTTGTGGGGCTCAAGAACAACGCTCGGGTCAATTTCAAGATCAACGAGCCTGCCGGCAGTACGCGGCCGTCTCAGAGCAACCGAACGGTGGACGAGGTCATTGACGACCTCAAGGTGTAGAGTGCGCGAATTTGGCAAATTTTTTCGTTGCCTTCGTCGCTCAACTTCTCACCGTAGCTGTAGTACGCCCCGAGCTCTTGCTTCTTGGCGCCGGCAACTTCATCCAAATTCGCGCACTTTTGCGGCGTGCTTGAACCCATGCTTCGCTTCCACTTCATCACCATTTTCCCCGATATGATCGCCGCGTATGCGGGCGAGGCGCTCATTGCGCGCGCGGCAAAGAACAAGCTCATCGAGGTGTCGGCATATAATCCTCGGGACTTTCTGAAAGGCAAAGCGAAGCATGCATACCGCGCTGTGGATGACCGGCCCTATGGTGGGGGTCCCGGGATGGTTTTTATGGCTGATCCCGTGGTGCGTGCTACGGAGCAGGCGCTCAAAGGTGCCGTGAAAAGTAAGCGGCGCACGAAGGTCATCATGCTCTCCCCGCAGGGCAAGCAGTTTGATAATGCGTATGCCACGAAGATCAGTAAACGCTATGACGACGTGGTGTTCATTGCCGGGCGCTATGAAGGAGTCGACGCGCGCGTGAAGAAAATTTTTAAAGCGGAAGAAGTGTCTGGCGGGCCCTACGTGGTCACCGGCGGGGAATTGCCCGCGCTTATGATGATGGATGCCATCACGCGGCAGATCCCCGGCGTGTTGGGCAAGATCGAGTCGCTGGAAGAATCCCGCGCCGCATCCCCCGAGGTGTACACGCGCCCGGAGGTGTATGAGTACAAAGGCAAAAAATATCGTGTGCCCAAGGTGCTTCTGGGCGGTGACCATAAAAAGATCGAGGCGTGGCGGGTGTCTAAAATAAAAAAGGGTGGGGAGGGAACGTAAAACTTGACATACTATATTTGTTTGTAGTATAATAAACAAAGATTCATATTTGGTTTAATGACCATTACGCGAGGAGAGATGCATGGATATTCGTAAAGTTTTGACCGCGAACTTTTATCGAAGTGGAGCAATGGGTTCATTGGGGGACGCAAGCTATATGCTTTTGCGTCAATTTCAGTTCCCTGACACGTACAGTTCTATGGATTCACTGACGAGCAGGGATTCTGACAGGCTTTTTCAGCAGGAATACCAGCATGCAACCCGCTGCTTTAAGGAACATACTGGGCGTGGTGAACTAGCGTTTGAAACGTGGCTTCATCGAGCATTTGATGGAGATGTCATTAAATTTTTAACGGATATTCTCAAAGCAGATCCTTTGGTTCGATGGACCGGGTATCGGGTCACGGGAAGTGTACATCGTGGGAATGGGCACGCGATCTTTCATTTCGAGCTTTTTGCAAAACATCCCACGAGTCACACAGAAGTGTATACGGGGAGCAATGCTCCAAATGTAGTTGAGCGGCAACAAGAAGAAGGGATTCGGACCCCCTCTCGATGGTAATAACAGCGTTAAAGATTTGCAAAAAGGCGACCCTCGGGCCGCCTTTGTTTTTTCACCGAGGTTGAACCTCGGTTTTCTGCAACGGTGACTTGACAGACCCCTTGACAAGAAAACTCAGCTTAAATTCCAAGGGGAGTCCTTGGATAATTTGAGCCTTGCTAGACAAGGGTATTTTAACGCTGTCTAAGTGTTCCTCATAATGACTCCTCATACGCTTGACAAGGCGACCCTAAGGTATATACTCCTTTTCAACTACCGCTCCGATTGAGTTACGCCAGAACGACCGAGAACTTAGGGTGATTTTTAGGAAAAAATTGCCTTACCATATCTAACAATATATAGCTGATCAAAAATCAGGGGCACTCTGGTGTTTCCTTGGCTATTTTTTGTTTTCGGTACCCGTAGGTGGCTCATCGTTTCTCTATCACCAATAAGCGCTTGGAGTGAATGCATGTGCGATGTGTTCAGCCCAGGCGCATATGGTGAATTATTCATCCATGCGGACAGGGTCTCCCGGTTCTCCGGAGCGCGTCCGACTAAACGCACTATGCCATGATGCGAGAGAAGAAATATTTTGGACGATACAAGAAGCCGTTGGTCGATCTCCCCAATTTTGTCGAGCCGCAGATCGCTTCGTATAAGTGGCTCATAGAGAAAGGACTCAAAGAAGTATTTAAAGAATTTTCTCCGATCAAGGATTACTCGGGAAAAAAGTTTGAGCTCCAATTCGTGAGCTTCGAGATCGGCAATGCGAAGTACGACGAGTTTTACGCGAAGGAAAATAAGCTCACCTACGAAGCGCCTCTTAAGGCGCGGGTTAATCTCGTGAATCGCACGATGGGCGGCGAGAAAGAGCAGGAGATCTTCATGGCAGATTTCCCGCTCATGACCGCGCATGGTACGTTCATCGTCAATGGTGTCGAGCGTGTCGTTGTGCCTCAGCTCGCGCGATCATCAGGTATTTTCTTCACGCTTCAGGAGCTCAAAGGCAAGCGTTGTTTCGGCGCGAAGGTCATCCCGGCCCGCGGTGCATGGGTGGAGATCGACTCAGAGCCGGACGGCGTCATTTATGTGCGCATCGACAAGAAGCGCAAATTCCCCGTAACTTCACTGTTGAGGGTTTTCGGTTTTGCCACTGACGAGGCGATCAAGAAACTGTTCGCGAAGAATGAAGAGGCGGCCAAGGCGATCGCACTCTCGCTTGAGAAAGATCCTGCAAAAACACCCGAGGAGGCATACGTCGAGATCTACAAGCGTTTGCGCGACGGCGACATGGCAACTCCGGACAATGCCCGGGAATTCGTAAACTCAATTTTCAACAAGGATAAGTATGACCTCTCGGAGGTTGGCCGCTTCAAGTTCAATAAGCGCTTTGGCGGCTCTGTCGCCAAAGACGGCCTTGAGGAGCATGTGTTGACCGGCGAGGACCTTGTGCATGTGGTGAGTCACATTGCCGAGCTCAACACGACACCGGGCGCAGCACCGGATGATATTGACCACTTGGGGTCACGCCGCGTGAAGCTCGTGGGAGAAATGCTCCAGCAGAAGATCCGCGTCGGTATGACACAGATGCGGCGCAACATTCAGGACCGCATGTCCACGATCGACACCGAGGCGTCGCTCCCGATCCAGTTCCTCTCACCGCGCCCACTCCAGGCACGCATCAAGGAATTCTTCAACACGAACCAGCTCTCGCAGTTCATGACGCAGTACAATGTGCTCGCGGAGATTGAGCACCTGCGTACCTTCTCGGCACTCGGTCCCGGAGGACTCACGCGTGAGCGTGCCGGCATTGAGGTGCGCGACGTGCACCCATCGCACTACGGCCGTCTCTGCCCGATCCAGACACCGGAAGGTCCGAACATCGGTCTCATCTTGCGCCTTGCTTCATACGCACGGCTCAATGACTTTGGCATCATCGAAACACCCTACATCCGCGTGAAGGGTGGCAAGATCACGAAGGAGATCGTTTTTATGGATGCCCTCGAAGAAGAGAAGTATGTTATCGCCCACGCCGTAACTCACTATGACGCGGACGGCGTTATCTCCGAGGACAATGTAGAAGTGCGCATTACCGGCAAGCCGGGCATGGCGCGCAAGGAAGACGTGCACTTCATGGACGTGGCACCGAACCAGGCGTTCTCCATCGGTACCTCAATGATCCCGTTCCTTGACCACGACGACGCGAACCGCGCGCTTATGGGTTCCAACATGCAGAAGCAAGCAACACCATCCATCGTTCCCGAGGCGCCGATCGTTGCCACCGGTATCGAGGAGAAAGCCGCACGCGATACAGGACGACTCGTTATCGCCACTGACGACGGTACGATCAAGAAAGTTGACGGCCGACAGATCGTCCTCGAAGACAGCAAGGGCAAAGAGCACCACTATCCGTTGGTGAACTTCTCCCGCACGAACAGCTTTACCGCATTCCACCAGCGACCGATCATCTCGCTCGGGCAGAAGGTCAAAAAGGGCGACGTACTCGCCGACACCTCATCGTCCGATGGCGGACAGGTCGCCTTGGGTCAAAACATGCTCGTGGGCTTCATGTCATGGAACGGTGCCAACTACGAAGACGCCATTATCCTCTCTGAGCGCGTGGTCAAAGACAGCCGATTCACCTCCATCCACATGGATGAGTTCGTGGTCAATGTTCGCGACACGAAGCTTGGGCCGGAGATCACCACGCACGACATTCCGAATGTCGGTGAAGGAAAACTCAAAGATCTCGACGAGGACGGTATCGTCCGCGTCGGTGCCGAGATCCGCGCAGGGGATATTTTGGTAGGAAAGATCACCCCGAAAGGAGAGGCAGAGCTCACTCCTGAAGAGCGCCTTCTCCGCTCCATCTTCGGAGAGAAGGCCCGTGACGTGAAAGATACGTCACTGCGCATGGATCACGGTAAGCGCGGCCGTGTTGTGGGCGTCAAAGTATTTTCGCGCGAGCGCGGAGACAACCTTGAATCCGGCATCATCAAGCGTATTCATATTGAAGTGGCGCAGCTCCGCAGCGTCTCCGTGGGAGACAAGCTTGCCGGACGTCACGGCAACAAGGGTGTGGTTTCGACCGTTCTTCCTGAAGAAGATATGCCGTACACCGAGGACGGTCGTCCGATCGATGTGATCTTGACTCCGCTCGGCGTGCCATCGCGTATGAACCTGGGACAGATCCTTGAGCTTCACTTGGGGCTTGCGGCCAACACGCTTGACTATCAGGCGGTCGTGCCGCCATTCATGGGGGCAACAGCCGATGAGATCAAGGCAGAGCTCAAGAAGTCCGGCTTTGCCGAAGACGGCAAAATGAAACTCTTTGACGGCCGCACGGGCGAGGCCTTCGAGCAGAACATCGCCGTCGGGTATATGTATATTATGAAGCTCCATCACATGGTGGAAGATAAACTCCACATGCGCTCCATCGGACCCTACTCGCTCATCACTCAGCAGCCGCTGGGAGGTAAGGCGCAGGGCGGGGGACAGCGCTTCGGAGAAATGGAAGTCTGGGCACTTGAAGGATACGGCGCAGCGCACGTGCTCCGCGAGATGCTCACGATCAAGTCAGACGATATCTCGGGACGTTCCGCAGCCTTTGACTCTATCGTGAAGGGTGAGAGCATCAAGGCACCGTCCATTCCTGAGTCGTTCAACGTATTGCTTTCCAACTTGCGCGGTCTCGGGCTTGATGCGGAGCTCGCCAAGGAAGATCCAAAAAGGTCCGCCGAAGACGATGAACTTATGAGCGCCTAACTCCTGATTATCATGCAACCATCCAACCGAGAACAAAAACTGGACTTTAGCTCGATCCACCTCAAACTTGCCTCCCCGGAGCGCATCAAGGAGTGGTCCTACGGCGAGGTCATGAAGCCTGAGACGATCAACTATCGTACCCAGCGCAGCGAGCGCGGCGGCCTCTTTGATGAGCGCATCTTCGGCCCCGAGAAGGACTATGAATGTTACTGCGGTAAATATAAGCGCATTCGCTACAAGAACATTGTCTGTGAGAAATGCGGTGTCGAGGTCACTCGTTCCATCGTGCGCCGTGAGCGCATGGGGCATATCGAGCTCGCAACCCCGGTGGCACACATTTGGTTCCTCCGGAGCGTTCCCTCACGTATCGGGACACTTCTCAACATCCCTATCTCGAGCCTTGAGAAGGTCATTTACTTTGCCGGCTACATCGTGACCAAGGTCAACCAGCCCGAGAAGGAGCTTATCTTGAGGAAGATCGACGCTGAATACAAAACCAAAGTAAAAGGTTTGGAGAACGAAGAATCACGCGAGAAAATGCGTGAGCTCTTGGACAACGCCAAGAACGAAGTCGCGGGCATCTACGAAGGCGCGGTCATTGATGAAGTGCTCTACCACAAGTATTCACTCAAGTACGGCACGATGTTTGAGGCCGGGATCGGTGCGGAGGCGCTCCACACGATCTTCAAGAGTCTTAACCTCGACCTTTTGATCGAAGAACTTGAGCATAACTTGGAGAAGGCCGGTGCGGCTGAGCGCACGAAGATCAACAAGCGGCTTGCCATCGCGCGTTCTATGCGTGGTGCCGGCGTGCGCCCCGAGTGGATGTTTGTCACCGTGCTTCCCGTGATCCCGCCCGCAATTCGCCCGATGGTGGCCCTTGAAGGAGGCCGCCACGCGACATCTGACGTCAACGACCTCTACCGCCGCGTTATCAACCGCAATAACCGTTTGAAGAAACTGAAGGAGATCGGCGCGCCTGATGTCATCTTGCGCAATGAAAAGCGTATTTTGCAGGAGGCTGTGGACTCATTGATCGACAACTCTATCCGTCGCACGCAGTCGGTCGCGCTCAATCAGTCACAGAAGCGCTCCCTCAAGTCACTCTCTGATAACCTCAAAGGCAAGCAGGGACTTTTCCGCCAAAACCTCTTGGGTAAGCGTGTGGACTACTCGGGCCGTTCTGTGATCGTCATCGGTGCTACCTTGGGTCTCAATCAGTGCGGTCTTCCCAAGCACATGGCACTTGAGCTTTTCCGTCCGTTCGTCATTTCAAAGATCCTCGAGCGCGAACTCGCGTACAACATCCGCGGCGCAGGGCGCTTGATCGATGAAGGCGCACCTGAAGTTTGGGCGATCCTCGAACAAGTGATCAAAGGAAAGCGCGTACTTCTCAACCGCGCACCAACGCTTCACCGCTTGGGCATTCAAGCATTCAACCCCGTACTCATCGAAGGGAACGCTATCCAGGTACACCCGCTCGTCTGTAAGGCATTCAATGCTGACTTCGACGGAGACCAGATGGCTGTTCATGTGCCGCTTTCCGTAGAAGCGCAAACGGAGGCTAATGAGCTCATGGCGTCGAACCGCAATCTCTTGGGTCCCGGATCCGGTGATCCGATCGTTGAGCCGCGTCTCGACATCGTGCTTGGTTGTTACTGGATGACCAAAGTACTCGATGATGAAAAAGGTGAAGGAAAGATATTTTCTGCGCCGAATGCGGCAATCCTCGCGTACGACTTTGGCGAGGTGGGATTCCGTGCCAAGGTGAAGGTTTTAGGCACTGACGGGGCAAAGTATGGTGAGTTCAACGGGCAGGTCTTTGAGACATCCGTCGGGCGACTCCTTTTCAACAGCGTTCTCCCTAAGGACTATCCGTACGTCAACCGTGAAATGACGGTCAAGGAGTTGGCTGCCATTGTTGACGATCTCATCAACCGCTATGGTATCGATGCAACGCCAAAGATCCTCGACAAGATCAAGAACTTCGGCTTCAAGTACGCAACACGCTCGGGTATTACCTGGGGTATTGATGAAGTGAAGGTTCCGGTAGAGAAGAAAGAGATCGTCGCACGCGCACGCGCTGCCACCGAGATGGTCATGGAGCAATACCACGAAGGTCTACTCTCCGAAGAAGAGCGGTATCGCAAGAACATCGAGATCTGGCAGGGAGCCCGCGGTGAGATCGAAAAGGTCATGCCCGGAACCCTTGATCCTCGTGGATCAGTATATGACATGGTCAAGTCAGGAGCCCGCGGGTCGATCTCTCAGATCGTCAACATGGCGGGAATGAAAGGACTCATCATCAACACCTCCGGACGCAGTATCGACTTCCCGATCATTCCTTCCAACAAAGAAGGGTTCTCGCCGATCGAATACTTCGTGACCACGCACGGTTCTCGTAAGGGTCTTGCTGACACGGCACTCAATACTGCAAAGGCAGGGTACCTCACACGCCGCCTCGTGGACGTTGCGCAGGATGCTATCGTTAACGCAGATGATTGTGGTGACAAAGAGGGCAAGATCGTGCGCAAAGAGAACTTGATCGGGTTTGAGATCCCCATTTCTCGCGGTGTCCGCGGGCGCGTGCTGGTCAAAGATGTGGTAACAGCCGACGGCGCCGTGCTCTACAAGAAGGGACACTTGGTGACGAAACTCGACGCTCGTGAGATTGAGAAGGCGGGGATCGAAGAGGCGGTGGTGCGCTCGCCCCTCACCTGTAAGGCGCTGCGTGGTATCTGCCAGAAGTGTTACGGCGGAGACTTGGCACGCAACAAACTCGTCGACATCGGAGAATCTGTGGGTATTGTTGCCGCACAGGCCATCGGAGAGCCGGGGACACAGCTCACCATGCGTACCTTCCACGCGGGAGGTATCGCGGCAGTGGGTGGTGACATTACCGCAGGTCTTCCGCGCGTTGAAGAAATTTTCGAACGCCGCATTCCGAAGAATCCTGCCGTGGTTTGTCATGGCGATGGTGAAGTAATGGAAGTTGAGTTGCATGACCGTGAGCGCAAGATCGTCGTGCTCCCTGATGTTCCCGCTAAGGGCAAGAAGGCGGCGGCGGTGGAGTATGAACTTCCCGCATATCGCGTGCCGTTCGTGCGCGTCGGAGACCGCGTGAAGAAAGGTGAGGTCCTCACCGACGGATCGGTGGATATCGCCGAGCTCTTTGCGCAGGGCGGCAAGGATGCGGCGGAAAACTATATCATCAACGAAGTGAGCAAGATCTACGAGCTCCAGGGAGCTATGATCGCGCGCAAGCACATCGAGATCATCGTGCGGCAAATGTTCATGCGCCGCAAGATCAAGGATGCGGGCGACACGCACTTGCCGGTAGGACGCATTGTTGAATACGGCGAATACGCCCTCGAGAATGAGCGCGTGGAGGCCGCAGGAGGCGAGAAGGCGAAGGGGGATCAGGTGGTTCTCGGGATCTCCGAGGTTGCACTTACCACCCGCAGTTGGTTGTCAGCCGCGTCCTTCGAAAACACCACGCGTGTGTTGATCGATGCATCGCTCCGCGGTGCGAAGGATACCCTTCGTGGCCTCAAGGAGAATGTTATTATTGGTCGCCTTATTCCTGCCGGTACCGGAATGCGTCACGACATTGTTTCTGCTGAGGATTCTGCGGCAGCAAAAGAAGATACTGAAATTTCAGAGCGTGTGTAACGGTTCCTTAGTACGGGCGGGCGTTTTTCCTCACTTGCCATGTCTCACGTAACGGAACAGATCAAAGCGCGTCTTTCTATCGCCGATGTGGTCGGCGGGTATGTTCGACTTGAG
>Ga0154965_112_pt2 | contig 10802 bp, 15 predicted proteins | sample RifCSPhighO2_01_FD_105933 | JGI IMG/M metagenome (GOLD analysis project Ga0154965, IMG submission 105933) | Candidatus Yonathbacteria bacterium RIFCSPHIGHO2_01_FULL_51_10
TGGTGCCATAAGAGATTGTGTAACGCTGATAAAAACCTGTTTTTTGTATTTGTGAATTTCATTGTACACCCCGGTTACCGGCGCAACAATGTGCAGAAGTGCCAAGGAAATATTTTGCGGGGATTGTAAATACCTCCACCGCGGAAACGTTGCCGCTTATGGCGTTTAGAGCCCTTCGATAACCACCTGTTCCCCGAGTTGAAAATTTCCATCTCGACTCGTCCCTGCCGCAACCTCAAGAACGTACCGTGCGGGTCCGCGTGAGGTAAATGCCGCCGGGTATGATGAGGGATCCGCGTCGTGCGTTATGTCAATGAGTGTATTATCCTCAGCGACCCAAATGATGTCGATCGGGAAATTCATATCCTTCATCCAGAAAAAATATTGGTTTGGTTTGTCGAACACAAAGAGCAGCCCCTCTTGCGGTGCGAGAGATACGCGCCCCGAGAGACCCTGTTCTCGCAGCGCGAGAGTGTCTGCAATGTCTGCGATGACCACTGCCCCGCCGATCGTGATCGTTGCGGATCTGCTGCTTTCCGCCACATGGGGCGACGCAACAGACGGCACGACCACTACGGGAGTATTCGGAGAAAAATACCTAAAAATAAGGACAAAAGCGGCAATGCTGATGAAAATAATGACTATTTTTCGGAAGTGTGACATATGGTGATGGCAGAAAGAGGGGCGGCGCGAGCGCCGCCGAGACGACCGAAGGCACTGCGAAAAAACCGCGAGCGTTATCGTTATATTTTAACCACCGAGACCGATGCTTTCAAGGAACGCCTTGTTATTCGGCTCCCTGCCCAAAAACCCGCGGACGAGGTCGATCTCCTCCATACTTGATCCCTTCTCAAGGATCCACTGTCGATAGGCCTTCCCCACCTCCGGGTCAAGGACCTTGCCGTCACGAAATCGCGTATACATATCCGCCGCATACACACGCAACCAGAGATATCCGTAGTAGCCCGCGTCATACCCGCCACCCATATGGCCAAATCCTGCGGGCTGCAAGCTCACGGGCGAAGGAGCGACGCCCATAAGATCTATCAGGGTGTTCCGTAAAACTTCTTTGAGCGGCGTACCAAATGGCTCCGTGTGAATTTTGAAGTCAAAGATCGCGAACGAAAGCTGCCGCATGGTGTCATGGCCGATCATGTGCAAGCGTGCCTTCCGCAACTTTTCTACCATATCTGCAGGAATTACCTCGCCGGTCTCATGGTGTTTCGTGAGAAGCTTGAGTGATTCATGTTCCCATGCCCAATTCTCAAGCATTTGAGACGGCGCCTCCACGAAATCCCACGCCGTCGCAAATCCCGATTGACTCGGGTACGCAGCTTGCGTAAGCACGTGATGCATAACATGCCCGAATTCATGAAGAAACACTTCGACATTGTAGTGACTCATGAGGGATGGATTGCCCTCGATGGGTTTAGGGAAATTCGCGACCATGCAGGCAACCGGCGGAACATACGCTCCTTCGCCGCCCTCCGTTTTATGGAGATGACCATTCACGAGATTAAATGCCGCCGCATGAGAATACTTCCCCTCACGTGGGTAGAGATCCAGCATGAAATACGAGACGAGCGCCCCGTCCGTATTGCGCACTTCATAGAGCTCCACATCCTCATGCCATAATTTGTATCCTTCAAGGCGCGTGAATGTGACACCTAGGAGTGTTTGATAGATCTCGAACATCCCATTTTTTACAGCAGCAAGGGGGAAATACTCTTTTATTTTCTGCTCATCCATGTCGTAGCGCTTCTCCTTAAGCATCCTTGAATAGTACGCGACATCGTAATAGTGGATCTCTGCCTCCTTGTCGCCGGTATCTTCACGCTTGAGCGCAGTTATGTCGAGAAGCTCTTTGGCAACCAGTGGCCGAGCTCCATCGCGAAGCCCGCTCAGGAATTCCCCCACCGCCTGCCCCCTCTTTGCCATGCGGTCCTCGGTTTTGTAGTCCGCATGGTCCTTGTAGCCTAGGAGTTTTGCGTTTTCTGCCCGGAGTTTGACGAGTTCCGCAAGGATCGTGAGGTTCTCTTCGCCGCCCTTGCGTGAATTCTTGTCCGCAAGTTCCTGCCGCTTGGATGCGTTTTGCGCACTTTCCATGAACGGCACGAAGTCTGGGTACTCAAGCGTTACCAAGTACTTTCCTTTATCGTCACGGCAAAGTCCCGCGATGTACGAATCAGGGAGGCCGGCGAGTTCATCGCGGGTGACGGCAATGTGATCCTTCCAGTCGTTGATGTTCTTTCCGAATTCCGTCCCGAGTTCTGCTCTTTTCTTTGCATTTTCTTTTACCTCCGTGCGTACCTCTGAGAGCAGGTCAAATCCCATGCGCCGATACGCACGCATGGTAGTTTCCAGCAATTTCTTCTCCGGTCCTTGCAGCACCTCGCCTAATGCCGCGTACTCCTTCACCGCCCTATACACCCCTTCGTCATAGGAAAGCTCAATGAGCTCGCGATTGAGCACATCAACGGCCTCTTTTGTTGCTTCGCGCACTTCCGGAAGAGGAGATACGTTCATAAGGAAATCTATTTTGAGAAATGCGGTCTGCGCTTCGTTTTGTATGAGGTCAAGAGCTGCGACCGTGTTCTGAAATGTCCTTTGTGCAGCGGGGATCTGCTTGAGCGCGCTGAGCTGTGTTTTCTCTGTGGCGATGATCTTTGTGGCCATAGCGGCAATGTCAGCCACGGACCACTGCGTCCAGGCAAAGTCAGCGGGAGTATAGGGGGATCGTTTTAGAGACATTACAGAGTACAATACCACACCCGGCAGACAAGAAAAAACGCCCTGCGTGCGTAGGGCGTTTTCATCCATCTTGTATCTCTATTCCTCTTTCAGCTCGTGGAAAGCAAAGAAGCGGTATTTCAATTCCTCCACCAAGCGTATCTTCTGACGAGGCTCGTACCCCACCGGATAAATACCCGCGAGAACCCCGCCTTTTGTGAGTGCACCGTTGAGTCGGCTTAAGATGTTTTTCACATCCCGCCGACCGTGCCGGATCCGAGGAGACGCATCAATGATACGCCTGACCTCACGATACGGAACGGGTTCATTCCCCCACCCGACAAGGATCCCTTGTCGGACCACAAACAGCGGACATGCCGGGTCCCCCATATCACAGTCCCGGATCTTCTGTGCTTCTTCCGGTTCCAGCCCTCGCGCAAGCAGCCCGTACCACCGTTGATTGTTTTTCGTCTTTGCTCCTTCGGCATAGCGCCAAACCTTTCCCAAAAGAAGCACCGGTTCACCTTCAAGCATCTTTACTGCTGCCGCATTGCTGCTGTTTTTGTTCATCGTTGTCTCTCTCCTTTGTTGAAACCACCGAAACGAACCACGAAAACTGAAGCGCAGCGTACCACTTCTTTCACCACTACGTCAAGAGCAACTACCCCATCCATGCACGCAACTTGGGGAACTTGGAGCAAATAGGGAGATCTGAGCACCAATTCTCAAGCCCGCACACGCGCCCGGCGCGGAAGCCCGCCAGCACGAGGAGTCCGGCGGCGTAGATGATATGTTGATCGACAATGAACGAATGCGCGTCAGGATACGGGAAGTCAAGAGTGGGAAAGTAATAAAGCGCCATCATGAGCACCCCAAGGAACGACGAGAGGCGAACGCCAATACCGAGAATCAACGCAACCCCGATGAGCGTAAGCCCCCATTCGTTCAAAAAGTTCGTGAAGGGCAACAGAGCGGGGCTTGCGACCCATTGATAAAAACCGGTCATGGTCTTTGCGGCGCTGAGGTATCCGGCCGCCGACCATGCGGGATCCAGAACTTTTGTTATCCCTGCATAAAAAAACATCCACCCGAGCGTAATGCGAAGAGACACCAGTGAGAATTTTTGTAATGTTGTCATAGAGAATTAAATAATAGTACGGTAATCACTCGTTCGACCAACGAGTGTAGTGTTCATATATTTTAGCAGGTTTTTGGTCAAAAGACTTCACAGTAGGGTGAATCCCCCCCCTATTTACAACAGAATTTATTGCAAGCGCAGAGAATACCCCGTCCGTTTACGGCGGGGAATTCTGGGCGCATACTGATCAGGAGCGAGCGACCTAAATTTCGTGACTGAAAGGAACTAGAAATTGGAAGTGCCCGTGTGGTGCGGTGGCTCGCTCTTTGGCATCAAAGAACCCTGGTCCCGTGCCAAATACCCCGCGCCTTGGCGCGGGGTTCTTTACCTCTTCTCAAACTTCCGCAGGATCTTGATACCATCCTCGTATTTACCAAAGAGGAGCACGAGGAAATTAACGCGCTTTTTCATGAATTTCACGTCGCGGGCGCCTTCCCCTTTTTCCGTGCACGCATCGATCACATTCAAAAATTCATCCATTGAGATCTCGTGGTCGCCGTTACGATAGGCAGAGACCACAAAGCCCGAAAAGCGCTCCGTATCGTCAGGATGCCCCAACGCACCCCAGCGCACGTGCGCGGCAAAATCCTCAAGCGCCTTTTTTGTTTTTTGAGATAGTGAGGACATAATTTTATCAGTCTATCGTCTTACGAAGGGCAGTCTTTTGTGCTCATGGTTATTTCTTTAATGCACGCTTAAATTCACTCTTCAACTCTCCTTTTATTTGAGCCAAATTTGTAGATACTAACTGAAAGCCCTCACTCCAATTATCAAATTGTTGCTCACTATCTCGCAACTGTTGACTAATATTTGACACACTTAGTTTGGATGTAATTGAAATATAGGTTTGTAAAAATTTATTTATTTTCTCTATGGAGTCATCTTCCAAAATAATTTCAACCTCCCAGAACTTGTGTTGAAAACTTTGAAAGTCTCTTTTGATATTATTTAATTCCTCTATTTTCTTTTGTATCGAATCCTCTCCTGTTTCTGCACCAATAAAATGAACATATTTTTTGAGTGCAAATTCCAATCTGACAACTTCCTTGTACAGATCGACTATCAAATCAGATTTTCGCTCGTAACTTCTCTGGAAAATATGCGTGTGTTTTGTAACAAAATGTCCCAGTACCACACCAAGCAAAGCGAGAGAACCATTTACTAATAAATTTATTGTAGTTTCCATAATTTTATTCTCCACCAAGCTCTTTCAATTTTGCACGATATTTTTGTTCTGCAATTTCTGCCAGAGAAACACCATCTATGGTTTCGTCCGTCTGTCCACCTTCACTAAATATTGAGTCGTTATTTAAAAGATTATTGATGTAGTAACTGCTAAATCCTTTGTTGCGAAAATCGGTAATCGTAAATGCACTTACACAGGTGTTAAGTTTCGTGCTGAAAAATATTTTTGGGGCAGTTACTATCTTGCCTTCGTTTATTGGTAAGTTAGCGATTTCATTTATTTCCTTATTTTGTTGGTCAATGTATTGAGCACATTTTAGATTATTTTCAAAAGCCAAGTTCTTTTCACTGTTCCTTTGAAAAAAGAAATAGCCAGAAATCGCCAACAAGATGATTAAAATTGCGATAATGATATTTTTTTTGTCCATATTTTGTAAAATTATTTTAATAATTCCTCCATCGGAACGCTTAACGACTTGGCGATTTTTTGTATTGTCTGAACGCTTGGTTTGATAATGCTACTGAGGTCCGACCTCCGTAGCCCATGTTAGCAAATTTTTAACCAAAATACTCAGACTCCATAGATTCGACCTATGGGGAAGGAGATGCTTCGCTCGGACAGCCGCAGGGCTGTCCGTTGCGAATCATTGCGGTGACGATGTCCCGCAATGAGAACCAAAGCGATTTGATTTCAGGAGTGTTGATAAAATTGTACGGGATTTAAGGCAAATTTACAAAGAAAATCCCGCCTTATTCGATGTCCCTACTTTTGCCCAAAAACAGTATTAACTACTTGCTCTACTTCCTTATCAGAGAGCTTTGAGCCCGCAAGGCGAGTAGATGCGCCAGTAGAGGCTATAATAGTGGCACGACGCAACTCCGCCAGGCGCTCTGGGGAAATAGTAGAGTGTTTTTTGATACGTTTAGTTTTTGTCATGATAATAGTTAACTACTTCAAAAAAGATTTATAGGTATCCCAATTCGATTCCTCATTTGCATACATCTGAACATCTTCATTCGGGAATTTATCTTTGAGTGTTTTATGCAAGGAAGCAAAATCTGTATCTTTTTTCGCATATGAAAGAAGCTCTATGAATCTGGGATCGCTCATGCCTGTTATGACAGCTACAATTACTCCTTTTCCTTCTTGTTTCCAGATTTCATCTAGTGCATCTTCTCCAGCATTTTTGATCGAATTTATATCATCCTGTGCTTTTACGGGAATAGCTACGCCAACTTTAATAGGATAATCCGTGTGTCCTGTGGCATCTTTTAATCCAGTATTAACTCGAATGATTAGATCTTTGTTTTTCTCCTCAAGAATACTCCAGCTTCCTGGATATTCTGCAAGAGGTTTATAAGTTTTTTTGAATAGATTAAACATATAGTCCGAATCCCTTTAAGGTTCTTACATTTTATCACTTTCTGGTTTTGAAATGTAGCGCAAAATAAGGGAATTTTACCGCTATTTTTCAAAACTACTGGCGGAGGGTGGGAGATTCGAACTCCCGGTGGTTTGACCCACACACGCTTTCCAAGCGTGCGCACTAGACCGCTATGCGAACCCTCCGTGTTCATTGCCTTTTGCTGCTTCTCTACTGCCCAATAACCCGCCTACTCTACCAAAAATAGAAGGTTTTTGCACTTTTTTCAAACGACCGACAAAGTTAAAGGCGGCCGTGTATCACGGCCGCCTCTTTTGTGGAACAAAATTGTTCCGTTGTAGTTATGAAGAGAGTCTTATCGACTCTCCTTCGAGGAAATAGCAGTGTGTATTGATCATTGATCTCGCCCACTCAATAAACTTTTGCGAGCGATAGTTTACAACAATCCCCTTGCGCTCTGCTTCTTCGAGTAACCACCTCAATAGAAGCAACTTCTCTTCTGTTTCAAGCGCACTGAGGGGCTCGCTCCGTTCGTCCGGTACATCTATGTCCGTAGAACACTCGTCCTCACCAGTCAAAGAAACGGCTCGCCGGTACAATACCCCATCATTGTATCCAGAAAAACCTACCCATGGCCCACTGCTTTCTGAATCAACCCTTGTCTTACTCATCTATCTATTCCCCCAAAATAAGGCCCCTATTTCTGTGGCGTCAAACAACAACGCCTGCCGATATTACTCTACACCCACAACGCTACGCGTCAAGTGCGCCGGCTATTCCATCCCTCGCAACGCCGCGATGCGATCTTCAATAGGCGGGTGCGTCATGAACAATTTTGAGATACCCTTCATTGCCTTTGTGCCGAAGGGGTTGGAGATATAGAGGTGCGCGGTAGCGTTATTGGCATGAACCATTTGCCCTGAATATGAACCGATCTTCTCAAGTGCCGAAGCAAGCCCCTCCGGGTAGCGGGTCAGGAGTGCGCCGGACGCATCGGCAAGCGACTCACGCTTGCGCGAGATCGCCAACTGCATAAGCGTAGCAAAAATAGGGGCAAGGATCGCCAACACAATGCCCACGATCATCAAGATCGCCCCCGCTTTGCTATCGCGGTCACGGCTGCCGCCGCCAAACCAGAGTGATCGCATAAAGAAGTCAGAGAGAAGCGTCACGAATCCCACGAGCACCACCGCCACCGTGGACACGAGCATGTCGCGATTGCCCACATGCGAGAGCTCGTGTGCGATGACGCCCTCAAGCTCAGGTTTCGTCATCATCGAGAGGAGCCCCGTGGTCACCGCAACAACCGCGTGCTCTTTGTTGCGCCCGGTGGCAAAGGCGTTGGGCGCGGGGTCACTTATGATATAGACCTTGGGCATCGGAAGCCCCGCGGTGATGGAGAGATTCTCTACGGTATTCCAGAGGTCAAAGTACGCCTCTCGCGACGCCGGTGTCGCCCCGGCCATCTTAAGGACGATCTTGTCCGAGAACCAGTAACTCGTGATGTTCATCGCAATGCTAAAGAGCACAAAGACATAGAGGATCCCCGGATTGTGGTAGTAGAGCGACACCCCCCAGCCAAGCAGGATAACAACCGCAAAAAAGGCCGTCATGATGACCCATGTCTTCGCAATATTTGAGTCTTGGTGTGTATAAAGTGTTGCCATAGTTACAGTTTAGCAAACCCGTTAAATTTTACTTCATCGATAGGAATGAGCTCTTTCACTTTGTATGTTCCTTTCGTATAAATCACTCCATTGTCAGAAAAATGGGCTGTTTCGAGTATTTGGATACTTGCAAGCGGCAAGGAGAGACTTTCGCCACCTTTTGTTTCAAGAAGTGGAATCTCACCCTCAAGCCAGTAGTTACGCTGACCAAGCTTAAGGAATGAGTATACTCCTCCCGCCTTCATGTCGCGTGGGATACACTCTTCTTTTTTCCTTTTCCCAGCCTCGTACTCTGAATAATTTCTGAGCGCAAGGTCAGGATTAAATTCAATCTTGATTCCCATTTGGAGATCGTTAGAACTTCACCGCCACCGGCTCCTTGGCTGCGGCACCTTCTTCAAGCTCGAAGAACTCTTGTTTACTGAAGTTGAATGACTTTGCGATCAGGTTGCCCGGGAATGAGTCAATCGCAATGTTGAGGTCGCGCGCATTGCCGTTGTAAAAGCGGCGTGCGGCCTGGATCTTGTTCTCGGTATCTGAGAGTTCACCCTGGAGTGCGAGGAAGTTCTGATTCGCCTTAAGGTCCGGATAAGCTTCAGAAACTGCAAAGAGTGACTTGAGTGCTCCGGTGAGCATATTCTCTGCTTGTGCATGCTCTGCAACGGTCCCCGCGCCCATTGCCGCGGCACGTGCTTTGGTCACGTTCTCAAACGCGGTTTTCTCGTGCGTGGCGTATCCCTTTACCGCCTCAACAAGATTGGGAATAAGGTCATAGCGGCGCTTGAGCTGCACATCAATATCCGCCCATGCTTCCTTGGTACGCGTCACGAGGCGCACAAAACCATTGTAGGCAAAAATTGCCCAAAGCACGACGACTGCAAGAACGATCAAAATGATGGTGGTTGTGGACATACAATTTTAGAAAATAAATGATAAAGGTTCTCAGGGCAAGCCCGAGGTATTAACCTATGTTAACTCCTCGGTTCGAAAATACAAAAGATTACTTTTGTATTTTGCTCGCTCTACGTCGCTAATAAATACTAAGTCCATTAATTATACCATATGGGTAAAATATAGAAAGGGGCACAACCGTACGGTTGCGCCCGTCTTTTCTCTGTATTGAATATGCCTGCTATTTGGAGGTTGGACCTCCAAATAGAGGTTCCTCGGAGCAAATCCTGAGGTATTAACCTATATTGGCTCCTCCTTGATCATTTCTTCAACACACCGGTCCACCCAATCCTCGAGGGCGATGGTTTTGTGTGAAGATACAGGTCCGTCATCTTCCGTTTCAAGTGTGGTACCTCCACTGACAGAACCCCCCGACCACATCTCTCCGCCTAAACTATTCTCGGTCTTGAAAGTGACAAAATTATTCACCCATACGAAATAGAGCTGTAGTTGATCCCCACTTGGTTCTGCTCCCTGCTCCTTCACAAACGCCGCTTGATAGATGCGCCCGTCATCATCATACACCAATCGCAAAAATCCCTCCATAAACGGCGCGTATATTGTTCCCCCTTTTGGGCCTTCTTTAAATTGTGTTAAAAAATCTTTCATAATTATTAATCGACAATCGCCTACTTGATCCTCGTGTATACTCCGGAGAGCGGAATCCCGTCTGTTTCGATACGGAGCGTTGTTGAGGAAAGCGAAAGAATTTTGAACGTTCCGGACAAATTAGACGAATTGACTTCGGGGTTACAGCTCCAGTCGATAACATCTCTTTGCACATGCCACACACAACCGGAAAGCTCCGGTCGATGATGCAAAAACGAACTAAATACATTCAACCCAGCATCGGAGCTAAAATCCAATTCTTGACTATCGTTTGGAATGCACAACACGTTCTCATCTTTAACCTCTTTACACTGTGGGTCACTCGGATCCTCAACAAGAGACAGCTCCCACACCCCCACAAGAGCGTCCTCTTTTATTCCACCCGATTCAGTCGAGGGTGTGGTGGTTGCCACCTCGCGTTGTTGCGAAATTTTTCCTTGGATCGATTTATTGTACTGGTATACCGAAGCCCCAACACCAAGAAATGCGAGCAATGCGAGCGTAATGATTATTTTTTTATGGGGCATAGAGGTAAAGGCTTTAGGTGTATTCTATCATGCGCCTATTGCAAGCGGCAACAAAAAACACCCGCCCCAAAAGATCCCAATGGGGGTTTCGGGTTAGTACTCCACACACCACCCATATCAGGCGCACCACCACCCTTTTCCTCTTTTGGCTCGTCGTGAGGCTATTTCAACATACGTGCCAACTCTGCTTGGGCATCGCCCTGCGGGGTGCCGGACTCCAGTGGATAGCGTTCGATTATTTTCCGAATAGTTGTTCCGTTATTTGTGATTGCATTAACGTTTGCTCCACGTTTGGCTAATTGCAGTGCCATCTCGTAGTCTCTGGCGATAGCAAAGACCATGATGATCGTTTTACCTGTCTCGTCTGGATGATTAATATCAGCGCCGGCTTGAAGTAGTTGCTCAAATCTATCCAGTTTATGCGCATATTTAGCAGTAAATAGTGGCGGTTCTGTGTCTGGCAACCCGTTGAGATTCGCCTTATATTTAAGAAGGAGTTCAAGCCATTGGGGGCTCTCTGTACCTGTCGCCAGGGACAATAAACTCATCCTTGCTTCACCAACCATAAAGAAATCATCAGGAGGGGCGCCCGCATCAAGGAGTCTTTTAA
>Ga0154965_104_pt3 | contig 10685 bp, 9 predicted proteins | sample RifCSPhighO2_01_FD_105933 | JGI IMG/M metagenome (GOLD analysis project Ga0154965, IMG submission 105933) | Candidatus Yonathbacteria bacterium RIFCSPHIGHO2_01_FULL_51_10
GGATCCTTCCGTGAAGTCCTTTTGGGTTGATGAGTTCGCCAAGTACACCGATCGCTACACACAAGACGCAACGCCGGCTATCCAAAACAAAGTCGGACAATTTACGTCCAACCCGCTCATTCGCAATATCGTCGGCCAGCCGAAGTCGTCGTTTGATATCCGAAAAATGATGGATGAGCGAAAGATCCTCATCATCAACCTCTCAAAAGGGCTCGTGGGAGAAGGGAACGCGAATCTCTTGGGGAGCATGCTCATCACCAAGATCTATCTTGCGGCGATGTCGCGCGCCGATGTGCCCGAAGCGATTATGCGCACGCTCCCCAATTTCTACCTCTACGTGGACGAGTTTCAGTCATTCGCCAATGAATCATTTGCTGACATTCTCTCTGAGGCGCGTAAATACAAACTGAATCTCACCATGGCGCACCAGTACATCGAGCAGATGTCGGATGAGGTGCGCGCGGCGGTGTTCGGCAACGTCGGGACCATGGTGATGTTTCGTGTCGGCGCGTACGATGCCGAAGTGCTCGAGAAGGAGTTTGCCCCGGTGTTTACGGCTGAGGATATGGTGAACCTTGGCTTCACGCAGATCTATCTTAAGCTCATGATTGATGGTGTATCCTCGCACCCATTCTCCGCCACGACGTTGGGGCCGATCAAGCCACCCGAGCATTCGCGACGGATGGAGGTCATTGCATCATCACAAAAGAATTACGCGAAACCGCGCGCGGCGGTTGAACAGGCGATCAATACTTGGTACGAGACCGGAGGGGAGGCGGCAAGTGAGAGTTTGAATACTGCCACCCCTGAGCCCATGCCAACTCCTCCGAGGTCTACCGTCGCGCCCCGAGAAGAGAGGGTGGAGAGAGTTGAGATGCGAGCGCCGGCTCGGGAGACGGCTCGACCACCACGAGCCGCAGATACGAGTCACGGTGCTTCTCCTGTGACCGACAGGCGCGATGTGGGGAGCGACCGGCGGCATTTGCCGCGTCGCGATGACACTCATACGCCCACGCCGCACGCAGAGCGTCCCCAGTCGATGCACCTCACTGCACTCAACGATCGGCGTGCCGTGAGCAGGGGAAGGCCGGAACCGCCGCCGCTTACCTCCAATCACAAAGACGCGCTCAAGGATGCTCTTTCCGCGGTACTCAAGAGAGAAGCTCCGCAAGCTGCTACAAAAACACAGGACAAGCCGACGCTGCCCCCAGCGCCAGCAGCTTCATCGCAGCAGAAAAAACAATTTACCCACGGTACGCCGCCACCTACTGAAGTGCCCGAAGACGTTCTTCGTAGCATTCTTGATATCAATGAAACGTAATCTTCCCATGTTCGCAGGTACGGTGCTTGCCGGTGTGTTTGTTGCACACGCTGCGCAGGCCGCGGTGGTCATCAGTGAGATCATGTACGATCTTAAGGATGGCGGTGACACTGGGCGGGAATGGGTTGAAGTATCAAATATTGGCAGCGCGGGTGTTGATATCTCCGCGTGGAGGTTTGCGGAAGCCGATACGAACCACAAACTTACTATTGTGCAGGGAGACTCAGTACTCCCCGGCGGCGGCTTGGCCATCATTGCCGATGATCCGACAAATTTTCTTGTAGACAACCCCGGTTTCTCCGGAGCACTTTTTGATAGTTCGTTCTCGCTCCTTAATACGGGCGAGACCCTCACGCTCCGTGATGAGAATTTGACTGACATTGACGCGGTGACCTATACTTCCACGCAAGGTGGCTCAGGTGACGGGAATTCGCTCCAGCTGGGCAATGGCGTATGGCAGGGGGCCCTTCCTACCCCGGGAGGAGTAAATGCCGCCAGCGGGCAAAATCAAGCCAGTGGGGACACTTCTGGCACTACTGCGCAGACGACGGCAGACCAAGGTACCACAGCTACGATCGCAAGTACCGGCAGCTCGTTTCCTGTGGAGCCCCAGATCTTTGCCGACGCGGGGTCAAAGGTTCGTACTGCGGTCGTGGGAGCGGATATGATATTTGAGGGACGGGCGTGGGGCCTCAAACAAGAACCGATCACGAACGCACGCATGGTGTGGAACTTTGGTGACGGGGGATCCAAAGATGGACAGAGCGTCGCGCATCGATACATGCATCCGGGTACGTACATTGTGATACTGGACGCGTCTTCGGGGTACTATACCGCTTCGGCTCGCGTGACGGTGATCGTGGTGCCCGCGGAACTTTCCATGACTGCAGTACACCCAAGCCCGGGCGGGTTCGTTACGCTGGTCAACAATGGTAGCGCGGAGCTTGATCTCTCGGCGTGGATCTTGCGCGCTGGTGCCGCACAAATTTTTATACCCAAGCATACGCTGATCAGTGCGAAAGGCACACTGATCTTTTCTGAAGAATCAACGGGGCTTACAGTGCCCGATTCCAAAGACGTTGCGCTGTTGTATCCGAACGGAGAAGTTGCCGTTTCGTATGAGGAACCGCCACTCGGCAGGGCATCAAGCGGGGCTCTTGCAGTGCAGTCGCAACCAACTCCAGCACCTCGTGTTGCCGGCAAGACAACGACAAGTGAATCGGTGCAGCCGATCGCGCAAGCTGCATCGGCGGTGGTGAGTGGGGTTGGATATGGCGGTAACGTCCCACTGTGGCTCTGGCTTTTGGGGGTGGCGGCGCTTGCCGTCATAGGAATCGCCGGCGCGGTTGTACTACGAAACCGTACCGAGGGCAGCGTTTCCGAAGGTACCCCCGCTGCTGAGGATTTTGAGATCATTGAGCAAATAGACAACGGGGGAAAGAAGATGCCATTTTAAAATTCGGGAGAATCACGCTTTGTTTACGGGTTTACCGGTATGGTATAGTAATAAGACATGTCACCATTGAACATACAAGCACACATTATCTGTTAAACGCACGCTCGTCGTTTTCGTCGTTGTGGTGATCATCGGCGGGGACACACTATTCATTAGGGGACCTTTTTCGAAAAATAACGAGGATATGAATTCTAAAACTATACTACAGGCAGACTCTTCCAAGGACGACCCTCGGGACATCGCCTTTTTTGCTTCTGGGGATATCACGATCTACGCATCTCTTCCCATTGAAGATGTCATCGCTGTAGTTGCTGCCGCTCTACAAATTCCACCGTTTACCTTGGACACATCAGGCCGGTGGGAAGAGGTGGAGGTCTACACTTCGCGTTGTCTCGGGCTCGAGTTTATGCTATGTACCATCAAGCCAGCAAAATATGCCGAGAGTGAGTTTGAGTATGGAGTCTCTATCTTTACGAGAACTAACTTTAAATATGACGGAACTGAGCGAGAGATCGATGTGGCACCCTATTGTGCATATTTGCTCGGGGTTGACCAAAGATTACGGGTAACAGCAGGTCCAGCATGATCCTTTGCAGACCAAGGGAATAATTAGGGACAGGACACGATTTCCCCGCGATCTGCCACAATGTGAACGTCGACCCTTTTTAAATTCATAGAGCAGAATAAGTCGCAAAATAAGCTTTTTTGTTGTATAGTTTGCCCCATGGATTCCCATAAAGATAGTAAGCAGAAGACCATTTTGGTCACCGGCGGAGCCGGATTTATCGGCTCGCATCTTTGTGAGCGGCTTGTACAAAACCCCTCCAATCGAGTGATCTCACTCGACAATTATTTCACTGGCTCCAAAGATAATCACGTCCCTGGTGTGGAGTACCGTGAAGGTCACACAAAAGATATTGAAAGGCATGTTCCTGAAACGCCCGACATCGTGTACCACCTTGGAGAGTATTCTCGCGTGGAACAAAGTGTGCTTGAGCCGGATGTGGTGCATGACCTCAATACGTTTGGTACGCGAGCGGTAGTAGGGTTTTGGAAAAACAAACAGTGTAAGTTGGTGTATGCCGGCAGCTCCACTAAATTTGGAGACGGCGGTGCCACGCGGGACACCTCGCCCTATGCCCGCACGAAAGCAGAAAATTCAGAGTTGGTACGAGACACGGGCGAGAGCACCAGACTCCCGTACGCCATCACGTATTTCTATAACGTGTATGGGCCGCGTGAGCGCTCAGGTGTGTACGGTACGGTGATCGAGCACTTCAAGCGGATGTATCTCTCGGGTACGCCGTGCGCAGTGGTTGCTCCTGGCACACAGGTGCGCAATTTCACCCATGTCGGGGATATTATTGACGCGCTTATCTTGGTGGGGGATAGAGGGCAAGGAGATGAGTATGGGCTGGGGAATGAGCGGACGTACTCTATTCTTGATGTGGCAGGAATGTTTGGTTTTAAAAAAGAAGAAATCGTGATGTTCCCTGAGCGACTTGGTAATCGGATGGTCTCGCGTATTGATACTACAAAAACACGTGCACTTGGCTGGGATGCAAAGAGAGCGCTCTCAGACTACATAGAACGTTTTACAAGTACGAATTCTCGTGGGGAGAAGCGCGAGAAGCGCGTGCTGGTCTTTTCAACCACAATGCATCCCATCGCCGGGCTTGCCGAGGATTCCTTTGCAGATCTTGCGCAGGCATTGCCAACGGTACAGTTTGATGTAGTCACGACGCGTTTTACCAAAAGCACTCGCCGCACAGAATCACTGACACCAAACATTACTCTTTATCGTGTGGGCATTGGTGCTTCAATTGATAAATTCCTACTCCCCACGCTGGGGTTCTTTGCCGCCCGACGCGTTGCTTCACGTCATACGCATCTTTTTGCGTGGTCGCTTATGGCAAGTTATGCAACCCTCGCAGCGGCCCTTTTCAAGCGTACAAAACGAGTGCCTCTCCTGGTAACACTTGCGGATCATAACCTCGACGACCTCTTTTTTGTGCACCGTCTCCTCCTTAAAGGGATGATATCAAGCGCCGATCAAGTATACGGTACACACGGGACACAAGAGGCGGCCGTAGCGCGTACGATAGGGAAGAGTCTTCCCCGGAATAGTTTGGGGGAGGGGGATGCGTTTGCCAATGCTCTACGGTACGCGTACGCGGATATTATTAGGCGGAGGCAAGAAAAAGCATAAATAATATGAAAAGAATTCTTATTTTCTCCCTCGGGTACTATCCAAATCTGATCGGCGGAGCAGAAGTAGCAGTAAAAGAGATCACGGACCGCATTGATCCATCGGAGTTTTCATTCGATCTCGTTTGTTTGCGATTTGATAAAAATTTGCCACGCACCGAAAAGATCGGAAATGTTACGGTGCACCGAATTGGTTTTACCGCAGACAAGCCCACGATGGCGGACATCAAGAAGATGCCACTTCATCTCAACAAGTTCCTGTTTCAGTTTCTCGCCGCATGGAAAGCACACCGACTCCATAAAGTGAATGAATATGACGCGACATGGGCAATGATGGCGCACTCATGTGGCGTACCTGCGGCGATATTTAAAATGCTCCATCCTGAGGTGCCCTACCTCCTGACGCTTCAGGAAGGGGACCCGCCGGAATACATCCAGAAAAAAATGCGCCCGCTCTATCCGCTTTTTGTTCGTGCGTTCACCAAAGCGGATTTCGTGCAGACCATCTCAACTTTCCTTGCCAATTGGGCACGTGCTATGGGGTATACGGGGCTGCTTGAGGTGGTGCCAAACGCGGTGAACACGAAACATTTTTCACAGGAGTACCCTCCAGCAGAGCTTGAGGCGCTTAAGCAGAAGCTTGGGAAGAAAGAAGGAGATGTTTTCATTATCACGACATCACGGCTTGTGAAAAAGAATGCAGTTGATGATGTCATTAAGTCACTGGCACTTCTCCCTGCTCATTTTAAGTTTCTTGTCTTGGGTATCGGTCCGGATGAGGTTGCCTTGCGGGCCCTCGCGGCAGAGAAAGGCGTCACGGAGCGCGTAATGTTTTTAGGGCAGATCGACCATAAGGAGATGCCGAAGTATTTAAAGATCTCGGATATCTTTACCCGGCCGTCGCTCTCTGAAGGGATGGGCAATTCATTCGTGGAGGCAATGGCCGCAGAGCTTCCTGTGGTGGCAACACAAGAGGGCGGCATTGCCGATTTTCTTTTTGACCCCGAGCGTAACCCTGACAAGGCGCCGACGGGACTTGCTGTCAAACCGCGCGATCCCGAGGGCCTCGCGCGGCAATTCAAGAGGTTTTCTGATGACAAAACATTGCGCGACGAGATCGTGAAAAACGCCCGTGAGCTCGCATTCGCAAAATACGACTGGGATTTGATTGCCCGGGACATGAAGGAGAAGGTGTTTGATAAATTACTCGCTTCGCGCTAGTCTGGTGTATGCGCATTCTCATCGCAACGGGTATTTATCCCCCTGATATTGGGGGGCCGGCAACCTATTCAAAAATCCTCTATGAAGAGCTGCCCAAGAAGGGATTTGACGTGCAGGTGCTTTCTTTTGGGGCTGTACGACACCTTCCCAAGGTCATTCGGCATATTGTGTACTCCTGGAAGGTGTACAAACAGGGCGGGGATGCAGATGTCATTTTTGCGCAGGACCCGGTGAGTGTTGGATTACCCGCAATGCTCGCAGCTCGTCTTTTGGGCAAAAGATTCATGGTAAAAATTGTAGGTGACTATGCGTGGGAGCAGGGAACTCAGCGTTTTGGGGTGAAAGATTCACTCGATGATTTTTCGCGTGGATATAACGCGTACCCGTTTTTTGTACGCGTACTCAAGCGGATAGAATATCTCGTTGCGCGCCGTACCGAGCGCGTGATCGTACCGAGTGAGTATCTTGCGGGCATTGTTTCAAACTGGGGGATCGATCGAAAGAAGATCACTGTTGTGTACAATGCGTACGAACACCAGGAAATGAAAGAATCGTGCGAGGAGCTCCGCAAAGAATTGCGGCTTGAAGGGAAGGTAATTCTTACTGCTTCGCGCCTTGTTCCATGGAAGGGATTTGGTACGCTCATTGAATTATTTCCGAGTGTTCTCAAAGAAGTTCCCGATGCAACACTCTACATCGTAGGAAGCGGTCCAGAGGAAGATTCTTTGAAAAAACTCATCCGTGAACACAATCTCGAAGCGAAAGTAATTCTTCTTGGTCAATTACCGCGCGCTATCCTTCTGCGCTACCTAAAAGCAGCCGATCTGTTTGTGCTCAATACGTTCTATGAGGGGTTCTCGCATCACATTCTGGAGGCGATGAACGTGGGGACGCCGGTTCTCACCACGCGTGTGGGGGGCAATCCCGAACTTGTCACAGATGAGAAAGAAGGGTTTCTTGTTGCATATAATGACAGGGGGGCGCTTACGGAAAGCATCGTGGGTGTGCTCTCTGGAAAGCTCGCTACAGAGTCGCTCATTGCTCGGGCGCACGAAAAAGCATCCCAATTTACGACTGAAAGAATGATCAAAGAGACCATAAAAATATTTTCATGAATGTATTGATGATCTCAACAGACCGTAACATTTTTGTTCGCGATTCCGCGGTTGCTTCTCGGATGGCACAGTACGGAACGCTTACTCAAAAACTGCATATTATCGTGTTCGCAAAGCGCTCACTCGGACTTTCAAAAATACAGATAGCGTCGAATGTGTGGGTGTATCCTACGAATTCTTTTTCGCGACTACTGTATATTCGCGACGCGGTACGGATAGGGAAGAAAATTATTTTCCAAACGCTTTTTACTAAAGGAGCAAGACCTATTCCCAAGATGCTGGTTAGCGCACAGGACCCGTTTGAAACAGGACTTGCGGGGCTTCGCATTTCGCGTGCACAGAAGATTCCTCTCCAGATACAGATTCATACAGATTTTCTAAATCCTCGGTTTCTTCGGCAGTCGCTACTCAATCGCATCCGTGCCCATATCGCCCCGCGTGTGCTGAAGGCTGCCAACGGTATCCGCGTGGTTTCTCCGAGGATCAAGGAGACTCTCCTTGAGGCGTTCCCCAAACTCTCGGGACGTGTCGATGTGCTCCCGATCTTTGTGGACGTTACGCGCATCAGAGAGCACGTTCCGGCAATTGATCTTCACAAAGAATACCCGCAGTTTGACCAGATCGTTTTGGTTGTCTCTCGGCTGGAGAGTGAAAAGAATGTTTCTCTGGCGCTCCGCATCTTTCAGAAGGTTTTTCAGAAATATCCCAAGGCGGGGCTTATCGTCGTGGGGTCGGGGAGGGAAGAGAAGCACCTCAAGATACTTGCGCAAAAATTTGGTATTGGAGAAAGTGTAATATTTGCAGGAGAGCAGCGTGATGTGTATTCATATTACAAAACTGCGGATGTTGTGCTGCTTACTTCAAACTATGAAGGATACGCCATGGTGCTCATTGAGGCGGCAGCGGCGGATTGCCCCGTTGTAACAACCGATGTGGGCATTGCGAACGACCTCATGCAAAACAGCGAGCGGCAGTTCGTCTGCCCGGTGGGGGATGCAGAGTGCCTTGCACGCGGGATCGTGAGTCTTCGCGAGAGCGCCGAGCTGCGCAAGGTTGCCGTGCTTAAGACTCAGGCGGTACTGGAGCGCATCACTCTTCGCGACCAAGAGGCGTATTTGCGGGCATACGGGAAGCTCTGGGAAGCATGTCTTGAATAGAGGGTGTCTTTCAGATACTATGATCATTCATGCAAACAAACACTAAACAGAAAAAGATCCTCGTGACGGGCACTGCGGGGTTTATTGGATACCATCTTGCGGAGGCGCTTCTTAAAGGTGGGTATTTTGTCGTTGGGGTGGACAATTTTACCCCGTACTATGATGTGCGCATGAAGGAGGCACGCCATAAACTGCTTCAAAAAAACAAAAAGTTCCACTTTTACAAAATTTCCATCGCTGATTACGCGGCTCTTGAAAAGGTGGTAAAAAAAGAAAAGCCGGATGTGATCGTGAATCTTGCGGCACAGGCGGGAGTGCGCTTCTCCCTCAAAGACCCGTGGTCGTATGCGGATGCGAATTATTTGGGGACACTCAATATTTTCGAAGTGGCACAAAAATATAGAGTAAAAAGAGTGCTGTTTGCTTCATCGAGTTCGGTATATGGGGATAATACAAAAACTCCTTTTTCTGAAAGTGACGCAACTGATCACCCTATGTCAGTATATGCCGCTTCAAAAAAGGGTAACGAGACGCTCGCCTATGCGTATCACTCACTCTACGGCATTGAGACAGCAGGAATGCGGTTTTTTACGGTGTATGGTCGTTACGGAAGACCCGACCTGGCAATTTTTAAATTTACAAAAAACATCATTCTGGGGAAACCGATCAATGTGTATAACCAGGGGGCGATGAAACGAAGTTTTACTCATGTTGATGATGTGGTACGCGGGGTCCAATCGCTCATTGAAAAAAAAGATCTCAAGTATGAAATCTACAATCTTGGTGGGGACGAGGTGACGCCACTCGTTACCTTCATTAAGATGCTTGAAAAGCGGATCGGGAAGAAGGCAGTAATGAACCTCATGTCTATTCAAGCAGGAGACGTTCCTTCAACGATTGCCGATACCACGAAGGCGCGCCGCGACCTTGGCTATCGTCCGCGTGTTTCCATGGAAGAGATCGTTGTCGACTTCGTCGATTGGTTTTTAGAAAACAAAGCATGGCTTCTTAAGCTCAAAGAACCGAAGCAGTAATTTTTACATGCGCCTTCTTATTCTTACACAAAAAGTTGATATACACGATCCAGTTCTTGGATTCTTCCACCGGTGGATCGAGGAGTTTGCCAAGCATGCTCGACAGGTGACGGTCATCGCGCTTGGGGTGGGGGAGTACCATCTGCCCCAGAATGTACGCGTGTTTTCGCTGGGTAAACCAGCCCAAGGCTGGTCCGCCTCGGACGGAGAGCGGTTTTTTTCACGCTTTAAATACAGTGTTCGTTTCTACCATCTCATTTGGAGAGAACGAAAGAATTATGATGCGGTGTTCGTACACATGAACCCGGAGTATGTTATCCTCGGAGGTTTTTTGTGGCGCTTGTGGGGCAAGAAGATCGCTTTGTGGTATACACACAAGAGCGTTGATCTCAAGTTGCGTCTCGCAGAAAAATTTGCTGACGATATTTTTACTGCGTCGAAAGAAAGTTTTCGTCTACCGAGCAAAAAAGTTATGGTCATGGGGCATGGGATTGACACCAATCTGTTCAGTGGGGCAAGAAAAAGAGAGAAAAAAGAAGGAGCACAAATCTCAATATTGCACGTGGGGAGGATTACCTCAATAAAAAATCTTGAGGCCGTAGTCGAAGCATTAAATATTCTCAAGAATGATCAAAAGGTCGATGCGCGCGCAGTCTTTGTTGGTGCACCGGTAACCGAAAGTGATAAAGAATATCTCAAAAAATTGCAAAAATCTGTGAATGACCGTAACCTAAGTACCGTCGTCTCCTTCGTCGGCGCTGTTAGCCATGATCGTGTACCGTCTTATTATGCAAGTGCGGATATTGTGGTTAATTTAAGCGATACAGGGAGTATTGATAAGGCGGTTCTCGAGGGGATGGCTTCCGGGGTGCATGTGCTTACCTCGAATGAGGCATTCAAAAATATCCTCCCACAGCATTGTATGGTTAGTAAAAACCCAAAAGAGATCGCAAAGAGGATAGTATTATTGGCGCACCGTACCCCTGAGCTTGCACTGCGTGACTATGTGGCGGGGCGGCATTCTCTCCCGCGGCTTGTTGACCTGATCGTAAAAATATATGAATAATAAAGAGTACGAACGATTTTATTACCAAAAGGCAGAAGGGAACTTGTTTGTTTCCGGTGAGCGCGGGGCGATAGCCGATTTTATTAGAGAACATACGCCCTCAGGGG
>Ga0154965_113_pt1 | contig 10576 bp, 9 predicted proteins | sample RifCSPhighO2_01_FD_105933 | JGI IMG/M metagenome (GOLD analysis project Ga0154965, IMG submission 105933) | Candidatus Yonathbacteria bacterium RIFCSPHIGHO2_01_FULL_51_10
GGTTTCTCCAGAGGAGAACTGCCCGTCGAGCAGAGCGCAAAATCCCGCTGGGATTTTGACGCGTGCCTTCGGGCAGGCAGGATCCGAGCGCCTCTTTTGACTTTTCCCGCCCCATCTGCTAATATTCCTGAACGTATGAAAACACCTGAAATTAAAGAGCAAAGTGACCGCGATCCGAATATCTATGAGATCGGCTACCTTCTCGTGCCCACGATCGCCGAGGACCGCGTTTTGGACGATGTAAACGCAATTAAGAACACCGTGGAGTCACTTCAAGGGCTCCTCATCTCTGATGGCGGTCTACCCGAGCTCATCACGCTTGCATACCCAATGACCAAGACGGTTGCAAACAAGAACACGCACTACGAAAGTGGATATTTTGGATGGGTGAAGTTTCATGCTCGCCCCGACATTCTCCCTGCACTCACGAAGTCGCTTGAAGAAAACGCACAGGTTATTCGCTTCCTCCTCATCACTACCGTCAAAGAGAACACCGTTCTCCCCAAGCGCTTTGGCACCACGCCGCGCAAGCGCGAGGACCATGCTCCGGCAGCAGGGGAGCCGGTGGCGATCCTTACTCCTGCGGAGATCGACAAGACCGTTGATGAGCTCATTAGCACCGCAACCGTTTAAATTATATGTACCTCAACAAAGCATTGATCTACGGCAACCTCACGCGCGACCCCGAGCTCCGCTCGCTTCCTTCGGGAGCAAAGGTCACCAGTTTCTCGCTTGCGACCAATCGCGTTTGGAAGGACAAGAATGGTGCTAAGCAGGAGAGTACGGATTACCACAACATCGTGGTCTTTGGCCGTCAGGCGGAGACATCCGCGCAGTATCTCAAAAAAGGCGCCACGGTCTTCATCGAAGGACGCATGCAGACACGCTCGTGGGACGCTCAGGACGGCACGAAGAAATCCCGCATGGAGGTTGTTGCTGATCGCGTGCAGTTCGGGCCTCGCGGAGGCAATGCTCCCGTGGGGGGAAGTGACAAGGGGGCCAAGGACGCACCTCCGGCAGAGGAGATGGACACCATTGAGTATCCGGACGAAGAGGTTAACCCGGACGAGATCCCCTTCTAAATTAGCAGTTTCTCACTATTACTATGAACCAGTGCTTTTTCTCACAAAATAACGTCAAACACATCGACTACAAGAATACGGACATCATCCGTAAGTTTTTGACGCCCTCAGCGAGTATCATGCCTCGCCGTCGTAGTGGTGTGTGCTCCAAGCACCAGCGCATGCTCTCGCTCGCGGTCAAACGCGCGCGCTTCCTCGGCCTCTTGCCGTACATCGCGCGATAGTATTAATTTAAAAAAGTTTTTACAGCAAAAAGACCACGAGTAACCCGTGGTCTTTTTGCTTGTTGAACTATCTGGTAACAAGTATACCTCATTCATGTACCGTTCTGCAAAGCAGAGAGGTGTGGAAAAATGTTTTTGCTTACGGTTAACTCTTGCCTACACGCTCCGTGTACTCCCCGGTTTCCGTGTTGATGCGAAGTACATCACCTTGGTTGATGAACATGGGGACGTTGATGGTTGCACCGGTCTCAAGAACGACTTGCTTGGTGCCTCCTTGAACAGTATTGCCCTTCACGGCAGGTGCTGCTTCTTTAACAACAAGGTCTACTTTGATGGGAGTGCGGATGCCGATGATGGTTTCTTCGTTAAATATGACGGCAGTGACGATAGAGTTGACCTTGAGGAAGCGATCTTTCCCTTCAAGGACCGCGTCACTGAGAGCGAATCGTTTTGAGGGGTCGCTTGCTTCACAGAACCACGCCTCGCCGCGATTTTTGTAGAGATATTTGATCTCTTTGGTTTCAATATCCGCCTCCTCTGCCTTGTCGGCGGCATGAAATGACGCGGGGATGACCTTGCCCGTCAAAAGACTGCGGAGCTTGGTCTGGTTTTGCGGCTTGCGCATCTGCGTGCGAGCCACATGCGACTCCACCACTTCATGGGGCTCTCCCTGATAGATGATGATCTTTTTTGGTACGATTTCGTTGTATTCAAGCATGATGGTTTCTGGTCAAGTACTAAAAAACGCGCCTATGCGCGATTGAGGTACTATACCAAACTAGGGCGGGGAAGTCCACGGGACATTGACAAAACAACAAATAAATGCTAGTATGCACACCAGAAGGTTACCATCGCCCACCCACAATTCATAAAGGAGTAAGCCATGTCCAGCTCTGACAACAAGCTCAGTCCGGTATTCATGCTTGTCCCCATTCTTCTTTTTACTCTTTGGTTCCTGGTTGTTTCAGGGAAACCATCATCTTCTCGTCCACGATCGGCACAAGAGGTCGCTCAAATCGAGCAGAACAAGAAAATGTTGCGCGGGCTCAAAAAAGATGACCTATTGGTTCTTTGTCAGACTGGAGACCCATCTTACTACAATTTTTACCATGCCGTGAGGGATACTGAGAAAAATGGGGCACTCTTTTTAGCGGCACCAGGTTCCAGAATGATTGAGGATTTTATGGTGGATCAATTCTCGAAAGGTCATGATGGACCACAAGATACTTTTAGTATGGTCAGGATTGAAAGAAGTAACCCTTACTATACGGAGATTCTTGAAGGATACGTATTCCAAAAAGATCAATTATTAAGTGTGTGCACCAAATAAAGCCACACCAAAGAAGCTTCCCCGGCCGTCCCAAAAAAGGACGGCCATTTTTTATCCTAAGCTTCTGGTGAAATTACGCCCCCTCCTTCTCTGCCTCAACAAATTTTTTGCGGATCTCGTTTAATGATCTACGTAAATGTTATTACTATGGGAAGTGCCATTACACCAGATAATATCTGGTTGACCATCGGAATGATAATATGCAGGTGTAGTCTCGCAGCGCGCCGCATCGTTGGGGTCTTCCAGTTGGGTTACGAGGTTATAGTCGTTCAGTCCCGCATTATAATAGCTGTAGACGTTGTTTCCGTCTCCCAATCCCGCATTCACTCCGACATTGCGCGGATCAACAGGGACTGATGGCATGAATTTATAAAAATTAGGGTCTGCGGTCAGCCATTGCCCGCCACAGGTCCCAACACTGTCGGCCCAATTAAAAAGATCGCTGGGTGTTCCACAGTAAGTATTGTGCTCTTTAGGAGCCGGATAGGCGCCATACTCATCGTGATACAACGTCAGCGCCAGTCGTATCTGGTGAAGATCGCTTTTTCGTACCGCATCACGGGATTTTCATTCGAGCACTGTTTAGGGAGGCAAGCATAACAGAAGAAAGCAGGCTGATGAGTGATGTCACCACGAGAAGCTCAATTAAAGTGAAGCCACGAGGTTTTCTTGGGCTGTTGATTTTATGTAGATAGGGGAACATGCAGTAACCACCGATCCATTAAGGAAAAGAATGAATATCTATGCTCCTTCCTTCTCCGCCTCAATAAATTTTTTTCGGATCTCTTTCAATAGTTCAGCTTTCACCTTTGGATTTTCCTTGAGGAACTGTCGAGCGGAGTCGTAGCCGCGGCCGATCTTTACCTCTCCGAAGCCGTATGATGAGCCGGTCTTTGAGATGACCTCAAACTTTTCTCCGAGCGAGAGTATCTCACCTTCCTGCGAGATGCCCTCGTTGTGGATGAGGTCAAATTCCGCCTGTTTGAATGGCGCGGCAACTTTATTCTTGACCACCTTGGCGCGCGTCCGGCTGCCGATGACCTCTTCGCCCTTCTTGATCTGCGCGATGCGGCGGATATCAATACGGATAGAGGTATAGAACTTGAGCGCCTTGCCTCCCGGCGTGGTCTCGGGGTTGCCGAACATAACGCCGATCTGCATGCGGATCTGGTTGATGAAAATAACGATCGTGTTGGACTTGTCCACAATAGCCGTGAGTTTGCGGAGCGCCTGTGACATAAGACGTGCCTGCTTGCCCACATGGTGTGCGCCCATCTCGCCCTCGATCTCATCCTTGGGGGTGAGGGCTGCCACTGAGTCAACGACCACCACGTCGATCTTGCCTGAGCGCACGAGTGACTCGGTGATCTCAAGCGCCTGCTCGCCGTTGTCCGGCTGTGAAATGAGGAGCTCGTCGATCTTCACGCCGAGCTTCTTCGCATAGATGGGGTCCATAGCATGCTCGGCATCGATAAATGCGCAGATGCCGCCTTTCTTTTGCGCTTCGGCGATGACTTGGAGTGTGAGCGTCGTCTTGCCGGATGATTCCGGCCCAAATATCTCCACAATGCGTCCGCGGGGAAGGCCTCCCACACCAAGCGCCCAATCAAGGCCGATAGAACCGGTAGAAATAGAATCTATCTCTACGTGCGGCTTCTCACCGAGCTTCATGATGGCTCCTTCACCGAACTTCGCCTGGATGGCGCGGATGGTCTCATCCACACTCGCGCCGGTTCCGCGGTCTTCTTTTTTTACTTTTGCTCCGAATTTTGCCATGAAGGTATTGGTTAAGGTAATGGTAAAGGTTGCAACACGACTTCAATACGCTCCTCGGTGGTGCGCTTGAAGTGGTCGAGTGCGCGTACCACCAGTATATTGTATCCGGGATAGAGTATCAACGACTCACTGAAACGCCCCGCTTCATCGGTGAATATTTGTCGGTCATCAAGGTAGAGGTAGTTGACCCCTTTGGCGATGCCTTGTACGCGGATGTCAGGAGAGGTGACTGTCGCCCCATTTTGGGGGCTGGTGACGGTGATGACCGGCCCGCGCAGGTACGGATAGAGTGCGAATGCCGCATATCCCACGACCAAGAGCGTCACAAAGACGAACGAGGCGATCTTGAGCATTTTTCGTGCGTGCATCATACGCCTTCTTCTCGTGGCGGCAGTTTCTCAAGCACTTCACGGGGCTTGGATCCTTCGCCGGGTCCCACCACGCCGCGCTCCTCAAGCATATCCACAATGCGCGCGGCGCGGGCATAGCCGACCTTAAGTCGTCGTTGAAGGTAGGAGGTAGATGCTTTGCCGGCGCTGATGACCACCTCACGGGCCTGTTCATAGAGTTCATCGTCCACGTCGCCGTCTTCATCAACGGTCGCCTCAAAGATAGCATCCCGCCCCGTGACGTCCGTGAGGGTTATTTCTGACGCAGGCATGCCGTCAGAGTTTTTCACAATATGCTGTACGACTTTCTTGACCTCCGTTTCGGAAATGAATGGGGACTGAATACGCGCCGGTTTGGACATTTCTCCCGAGAGATAGAGCATGTCGCCCGCGCCCAGGAGCTTCTCCGCTCCGCCGGTGTCTAAGATCGTGCGTGAATCGATCTGGGAGGACACTTGGAGTGCGATACGGGCGGGGATGTTGGCCTTGATCAAGCCCGTGATGACGTTGACGGACGGCCGCTGGGTGGAGAGGATGAGGTGAATACCCACGGCGCGGCTCATTTGAGCGAGGCGCACGATCGCGGACTCAAGCTCACGGGGATACGTGGTCATAATGTCGGCGAGCTCATCGATGATGATGACGATATAGGGCATCTGCTCGGGGAGGGTGTCCGCATCTCCTTCCGCACGCTTGCCGCCCGCTTTTTTGAGCGCGGGATCAACGACGTTCTTGTGATACGACTCAATGTCGCGCACAGACTCGGTCTCGAGGATGTCGTAGCGGCGGTCCATTTCTTTTGCCGCCCACTTGAGCGCAAGGATGGCCTTCTTGGCATCGGTGATGACCGGCGTGAGGAGATGGGGGATCTTATTATAGAGCGTGAGCTCCACGCGTTTGGGGTCGATCATGATGAAGCGCAGCATCTCCGGCGGGTTACGGTAGAGGAGGGAGTTGACGATCGCATGAATAGCCACGGATTTCCCTGACCCGGTCGCACCGGCAATGAGACAGTGCGGCATCTTGGCGAGGTTGGCGAAATGCAGCTTCCCTGAGATCCCACGCCCAAGACCCAAGAGCAGATGCTTGCCAGAGTTCTGGTATTCCTCTGCTTCAAAGAGCGTCTTGAGCCCCACCGTGGTGCGAGTGCTGTTGGGCACCTCAATACCCACGAGCGACTTGCCGGGGATCGGCGCCTCAATACGCACCGGCGAGGCGGCAAGCGCGAGCTCGAGGTCGTGCTGGAGAGCGACGATCTTGGAGAGGCGGACGCCCTCTGCGGGCTTGAGCGCGTAGCGGGCGACGGTCGGCCCGATGGACACCTCATCCATCTCCACCGTGATGCCGAAGTTCTGGAGCGTGCGCTTGATGATGTTTGCGTTTGATTTGATGTCGCCCACGCCCGGCACGCCGCGGTCTCCCTCAAGCAGCGAGAGCGGTGGGGGAGAGAAGGGTGCGGAGAAGTGCCGCGGTGTGGGGGTGAATTCTTCTTCGTCCGAGATCTTCTCCTTCTTTTTGGTGGGCACTGTGGGCGCGGTCTGTTTTTGAGGGGCTTCTTCGTCGGTGTCATCCGCGACCGCGACTTTCTGTGGAGCCGCGGCGAGGAGTGCGGCGCTCTCGGGGGAGAGGGCGACCTCGCTTACGCGTGGTTTGCGCAGACTCATGATCCATGCACGCAGACGGCCTGCCAGGGAGCGCGTCCCATCAAAGCGCACCTCTGTTTCAAAAATAATGACCACTGACACGACGAAGAGCGAGAAGAGGATCACGGTGCTCGCATAGAAGTCAAAGAGTGCCATGAATGCGCGCGAGATCCCGCCACCCACAACGCCACCTGCTGCCGGTGATCCGTCGAACGTGCCACCAAGAAGTGAGATGATCCCCAAACCAGAGAGGATGAAGAGGATGGATCCAAGCATCACATGGAGCGCGAACCGCGGCCGCTCTTCGCTGAAGGCTGAAGCACCCAAAAGAAAGGCAAGGAGAGGGAGGATGAAATATCCGACGCCGAAGAGTACGTCAAATCCCCGGTAGAGATAGTGGCCGACTACGCCGGCCTTCTCAAATGCGGCAAGGAGGAAGAACACACCGAGCACGAACGCAAGAATGCCGATGATGCTCTTTTGCGTCTCATCCTTGAGGGCAGAAAATACCCCCTCTTTCTTTTTGTCTCGTTTCTTCCCTGCGTCATTGTTGCGCTCACCCTTCTCAGGTCGTCCGCGGTTTTTTCGATCATCTTGTTTATCAGTTTGTGCCATAGTTTTGCATTCATAATAGCACAAGGAGTTCCTTGGTGCGCATGGCGGGGCGAGTGGGTACTGTTGTGTGGAGACTTGCGGAATGCGACGGCATGAGCGACTTTGTTTTCTTTGGTGCGAAGCACCTTAGAAAACAAGAAGTGCCCGTGTGGTGCAACAGTACCCCGAGCAGTTTTTTGACTTTTTGCCGAGGGCCCCTATAATGGACAAACTTACCACTCACTCACGGCATCTTCCGGGATGTCCAAAAGACAAACAGAAAGACAAAAATCACGCGCGAACATAAAAGACATATGGAAAAAGACAACAACCAAAATACGCCGGGATCAAACAATAAGGACATTACTCCGGCGGGGAAGATGTCTTTTATTGGTACGAACGGCCTTGCTCAGGCGGCCAGTCATAAAGCACAACAGAAAGACCACTTCGCGCGTTCTCATCAGAAAGCAGAGAAGCTTTCCACGGCGGTATACCTGGTAACCAGTTTCCTCTCGGACAATGAGCCCATGAAGTGGCGTTTGCGCACACTGGGACTTGATGTCCTTAACAATATTTCCACCCTCAGGTCAGGGCTGCCGTTCGAGCGTGAGCAGGCCATGGGGAACGCCACACGCGCTGTCCATGACGCACTGTCCATCATCGAGATCAGCGCCACCACGGGGATGCTCTCGGAGATGAACTACCGCATCCTCAAGGACGAGTACGCGGGGCTTCTCCGCGACGTGCGCGAGAATGACCACGCACACTCACCGGAATCTTTCTCACTCTCAGATTCGTTTTTTATGCAGAAGGAAGACCAGGGGAATACGGCGTTGCCTTCACCGCGCGCAGATGAGTCGGCTGCGATCAAAAACATCGCTGATATCCTTGAGCATCACGCAGCAGCAGTTTCTAAAGGACAGTCATCTAAGGGACAAAATAATGTCTTTTACAAAATGTCCCTGACAACACCATCAAAGGTTGCGCCCGGGCAACTTTCCAAAACGCCGGCGCGATCAGCGCACAGGGCGGCTCCTTCCGCTGTACGCCCCAATGCTCCTCGTCCCGCAGGCAAACGAAGCGAAACAGTCCTTGCGCTCTTTAAGCGCGGTGGCGAACTCACCGTAAAGGATGTCGCGCGTGCCCTTGCCGGCGTGAGCGAGAAAACCGCCCAGCGCGAGCTTGCCTCACTGGTAGAGGCAGGCACCCTCAAAAGGACAGGAGAGCGCCGATGGAGCACCTACTCTCTCCCGTAGCGGACTCTCCAAACAACCTTTCTTTTGTGGGGCTCATGGTGTAAGGATGTGCGCGATTGCGCGTCTTTAATGAACAGAGACTTCGCATTTTTTCTTGCGACGTTTTTCTTGCTTTTTATCCCTATTTTCGCTATGCTGGTGTCGTGGAGTAGTGGCGTCGCCGCCGTGCGGCTTTGGCGTCAGTTATCCACACCTTGATTTTGCTGCCTTCTTTGGCAGTAGGTTATAATAGGGTAGTGATATGTGGGCGCCTCAAAGCGTTCGCGTAGCACGCAATAAGGCACGGAAAGCAAGTGTGGTCATTGACAACTGAATAGCACAAGACGTAAGGATGAACGTATTACAGAAAATACCGATGTAGTTCAGTGTGTCCATGGCTTGCGGAGGGCAGGCTCGGTGCGTAATGCACAAGAGGACCCACGCGGCACTTACAGGTTTGCAACTAAACCGTTTCCATGCGCATGCCGCGCAAGCGGCAGGTGAAGGGGGGCGGAATAGTATTATTAACCACGAGCACACATTGAGCGTCGATACCAATGGGTGTGAGTGTTAACGTCCACGACGTTCGCCGGTCGGGCAAGTTTTGATCCAAAACTTTTCCGACCGGCGAATGGTCGCGGTTATATTTATTAAAAAAGAATAGTTATGAGTACAATTACGAAAACAAAAACTGCAAAAGCGATCGCAGGATTTGTCGGTGTAGTGATGGGACTCGTGATGGTTGTTCCTGTAGCAGGAGCACAGACCACTACGGACCTCCAGGCACAGATCACCGCACTCCTCGCACAGATCAGCGCATTGCAATCACAGTTGGGTACGTCAGGTTCAACAACAACGACCAGCAGCTACACCTTCTCAACAGATTTGAAGATGGGTTCTACTGGTACTGATGTTATGAACCTCCAGAAGGTTCTCAACATGAGTGCAGACACACAGGTAGCAGCGACAGGTGCCGGTTCACCCGGCAGCGAGTCAAGCTACTTTGGCGGACTTACGAAAGCGGCTGTCATCAAGTTCCAGATTAAGAATGGAATTTCTCCGGCAGTCGGATACGTTGGACCGATCACTCGCGCAAAGCTCAATTCAATGAGCACGGGCACGGGCACTGGGACCGGTACAGGAACTGGGACTGGCACGGGCACCGGGACGACCACGGGCGGTCTCACGGTCATGAGCGCAACACAGCCGGCAAACTCACTTGCACCGGAAGGATCTTCACGCATTCCGTTCACTAAGTTGACGGTTTCTGCAGGATCATCCGATGTAACAGTTACGGGCATCGTGGTTGAGCGCACCGGTCAGGCTCAGGATGCTGTCTTTTCAGGAGTAGTGCTCTTGGATACCGACGGCACTCAGATCGGCACCTCAAAGACTTTCAACTCAAACCACCAGGCAACTGTTGGTGACACCTTTGTCGTTAAGGCGGGTACATCAAAGACCCTCACCGTAGCGGGAAACATGGCTTCGTCGCTTGATAGCTACACAGGCCAGGTTGCAAGTCTCGCGGTTACCGCAGTGAATACTTCTTCTACCGTTTCGGGTTCATTCCCGATCACCGGTGCATCGCACACAATGAACTCAAACCTGACGATCGGAACGGTTTCGACCTCCACGTCAGCATTTGATCCGGGCGCTGCACAGACGAAGAACGTTGGCGACACGGGAATCAAATTCACCGGCGTCAAGTTCACGGCTGGTTCCGGCGAAGACCTCAAGCTCTTCTCGATTCGTTGGCGCCAGGTTGGCTCAGTTTCATCATCAGACCTCTCGAATATCGTGACGGTCGTTGATGGCACGAGCTACCCTACGATGATTGATTCGACGGGCAAGTATTACACGACATCATTTGCAGGAGGCCTTCTCATTACGAAGGGCAACTCAGCTGATGTATACGTAATGGGCGACGTTGTTGGCTCAAATGCGGCAAACCGCACAGCTGATTTCGACCTCGACAAAGTTACGGACGTGTACTTCGTTGGTCAGACCTATGGCTACGGCATTGCTCCTTCAGGAACATACACGCCGTGGTACAACGGATACGTCTTCACGATCAATCCGGGTTCAGCAACAACGATCAGCAAGGCAACAGAAGTTGCGGCACAGAACATCTCAGTCAACGTTTCAAATCAGCCTTTGGGCGGTTTCGTAACGGACTTCAAGGGTGAGTCAGTGTCAGTAACCAGCTTGCAGATCACGATCGCAACTTCTTCCGGTTTTACGGGAGCGTCAGGCGGTGTTATCACCGGCATCTCGCTCTACGACGAGAACGGAACGGTTGTGGC